>Ga0081538_10000483_pt1 | contig 44726 bp, 45 predicted proteins | sample TabmetS5T2R1_FD_71022 | JGI IMG/M metagenome (GOLD analysis project Ga0081538, IMG submission 71022) | Tabebuia heterophylla rhizosphere microbial communities from the University of Puerto Rico - S5T2R1 | ecosystem: Host-associated > Plants > Roots > Rhizosphere ... | reverse complement strand
CCCCACTGCTGCCTCCCGTAGGAGTCTGGGCCGTGTCTCAGTCCCAGTGTGGCTGATCGTCCTCTCAGACCAGCTACCCGTCGTCGCCTTGGTGAGCCGTTACCTCACCAACAAGCTGATAGGACGCGAGGCCCTCCCGAAGCAGCGGACCTTTCCTCATCTGGCCATGCGGCCTGACAAGGACATCCGGTATTAGACCCCCTTTCGAGGGCTTATCCCAGACTTCGGGGCAGGTTCCTCACGTGTTACTCACCCGTTCGCCACTAGATCTTCTCCGGTGTTGCCACCGGTTGGATCTCGTTCGACTTGCATGTGTTAAGCACGCCGCCAGCGTTCGTCCTGAGCCAGGATCAAACTCTCCGTCGAAATCTCGAGCGCCGTCGCCAAGCGACAACACCCTTCGATAGAGACGCCTCGCGCTCGAGCGGAATCTCTCGGGCCCGAGGCACTGGCACCATCGGATGGTGCAAGCACCACCCGGATAATTGACGGTGCGTTTCGTTTCACACGACCACGCCGGAAGAAGCTTCCGGAGCGGTCGCCCGCACTCGCTCTCTCGTCCTCTCTTCTGTTTTCAAGGAGCGACCAACGCTCCCCGGCACGCGCCCCGCTCGGGGAACGTTGGTGCCGGCCTTGCGTACGCCGCGAGCAGCCACGAGGCCGCTCCGGGGCGAAGGGTCAATCTAACGACCTAGCTGGGGACCGTCAACCTGAGACGCTCGGTTTCCGGGAGATTTCTCGGGGCTGCTCAGCTGCCGTCCCGGATGAGGACAGCATAGGACTTCTTGCCCTTTCGTAGCACCACGTACCGGCCGTGGAGCACGTCACCCTTCCCGATCATCCTGCCCGTCTCGACCCGCTCCCCGTTGACCGATACCGCCCCCTGCTGCAGGGAGCGACGCGCATCGGCCCTGGAGGTGGCGAGCCCCGCGTCGACCAGAAGCGGCACCGGGTCGACCCCCGTCGCCAGGTCCTCGTCGGAGCCCAGCAGCGCGGTCGGCACCTCCGCCGCCACGGTCGCCAGCGCATCGCCATCCGCGGCCAGCGGCGAACCGCCGAACAGGATCTCGGACGCCTGCTCTGCGGCCCGTGCCGCCGCCGCGCCATGCACCAGCGCCGTGACCTCATCGGCCAGCACCCTCTGTCCTCGCCGACGCTCCGGCGCCTTCGCATGGTCGGCGGCCAGATCGTCGACGGCAGAGACGTCCAACAGCGTGAACTTGGCCAGGTATTCCCTGACCTGCCGGTCGTCCGTCTGCATCCAGTGTTGGTAGAAGCGGTAGGGGCTCGTCCTGGCAGGGTCCAGCCAGACCCGCGCCCCGGTGGACTTGCCGAGCTTCCTCCCGTCGGGCGCGGTGATGAGGGGCCAGGACAGCCCGTGGACGGCCTGGCCCCGGACCCGGCGAACGAGGTCGACGCCCGACACGATGTTCCCCCACTGGTCGGACCCGCCGACCTGGAGCTCGACGTCGAGGTGCTCGTTGAGCCACAGGTAGTCGTGTGCCTGCAGCAGCATGTAGCTGAACTCGGTGTAGCTGATGCCCTCGCCGTCACGTTGGAGGCGGCCCCGCACCGATTCCCGGGCCAGCATCTGGTTGACCGTCACGTGCTTGCCGACGTTGCGGAGGAAGTCGAGGAGGGTGACGTCCGCAGTCCAGTCGCGGTTGTCCACGAGGACGGCCCCGCCGGACTCGAAGTCGAGGATGCGGGCCATCTGGGCCTTGATGGCGGCCACGTTGGCGTCGAGGGTCGCGGCGTCCAGCAGGTTGCGCTCGTCGGACTGCCCGCTGGGGTCGCCGACCATCCCGGTCGCCCCGCCCGCGAGCGCCACCGGCCGGTGGCCAGCGTCCTGGAACCGCCGTAGGACGAGCAGCCCGATGAGGTTGCCGATGTGGAGGCTGTCGGCAGTCGGGTCGCAGCCGTAATAGAGCGCGACCGGACCGGCCGCCAGCCGCGCCGCCAAGTGCTCGCGATCCGTCGATTCCTGGACCAGCCCGCGGGCCTCGAGATCGTCGAGCAGGGTGGTGGTCGTCATGGCTTCCCGCTCTTGGCCGACGGCCGGGCCGCTCGGGCTGTCGACGTGCTGTCTTCCGCTCCCACGGCCGCTCGGGCCGGGCTCGCTCTCTCGCCCTGCGGGACGCTCCTCATGGACTGGACGCTACCGGCCCGGGACGGAGAGCCTGGTGTGGTGACCGTCCAGGCCCCGCGGGTTCCGACCAGCGACGACCGCGGCGACGCGTCGTCCGGACGCCGGCCGCGATGGGGGCGACTGGTCGTCCTGGTCGTCGTCTGCGCGCTCCTGTCGATGTGGGGCTACGTGCTCTTCCTGGCCTTCGGGCCGGGCCGGCAGCCGCCCATCGATCGGCTCGACGACCCGGCGTTCGCCGAGGCGGCCGAGGAGCGCTGCGCCGCCACGCTGCAGCAGGTGGACCGCCTGCCGGTCGCCAGCGCCTCGCACACCGCAGCCGAGCGTGCGGACGTGCTGGCGCGGGCCAACAGCGCATACGCGGCGATGCTCGACGACCTCGACGGCCTCCAGACCTTGGCGCCCGCCGGGGACCAGCGCCGGCGGGCCGGCGAGTGGTTGAGCGACTGGCGCACTCATCTCGGCGATCGCGAGCGGTACGCCGACGCCCTCCGCACGGACCCCGGCGCCCGACTGCTCGTGTCGGAGAAGCCCGGCGAGGGGCAGCAGATCACCGGCTGGATCGACGAGTTCGCCAACGCCAACCGCATGCCGTCCTGCGTGTCACCCACCGACGCCTGATCTCGAGCGGCAGTGGCCTTGACCCGGAGGTCATGGGTTCCGGGATCGGCAGGGCGAGGCAATCGGTTCCGCAGCCAGAGCCCATGACCTCGGACCGTACGACGTGGAACCCATGACCTCGGGTCACGCCCCGCCGGGGCGCCCGCGACCGCGACCCGGACGACAACCGCGCCCCGCCAGGCGCCCGCGACCGCGACGCGGACGACGGCCGTGCCCCGCCGGTTGCCCGGCGCCTACGACCGCGACGCGGACGACGGCCGCTCCTTGCCCGGCGTCCGCGACCGCGAGCCGGGCGACGACCGTGGCCCGCCGGGCGCCCGGGGGCGGGAGGGCGATCGGGAGACGTTGGGGTCGCCCCGCACGTACCAGCGCCATGGATGCTCCGCCCCGGCGCTGAGCCCGATGCGAGTGGTCTGCGCGGGGTCAGCCGGCGGGGGCGTGCCGTCGTCGCACAGCACGACCCCGCGGTCACCCGTCACCAGGTCGGCGCCGTCGAACTCGCGACCGAGGCCGAGCGCCTGGCAGAGCTTCGCCGGTCCGCTGCAGAGGTCACGGTCCCGCCGTGCCCGGGGCCGCACCGCGCGCATTGCGTCCAGGCCGGCCACGGGGGCAAGCGCCCGAAGGAGCACCGCCACCCCCTCGCCGTCGTCGCCGCACACGGCGTTGGCACACCAGTGCATGCCGTAGGTGAAGTACACGTAGAGCCCGCCGGGCGGCCCGAACATCGTGCGGTTGCGGGCGGTCATGCCGCGGTACGCGTGGCTGCCGGGATCGATCCCGCCGCAGTACGCCTCGACCTCGACGATGCGGCCCACCCGGTCGGCGGAGCCTGGACCGTCAACGTCGGCGGTTCCCCGCCGGACCAGAAGCTTGTTCAGCAGCTCCGGCGCCACCGCCCGCGGATCGCGACGGTAGAAGTCGCGCTCGACGACCCTCACGCCAGTGCCGAACGCACCGCGTCCGGTACCGGAGCGGGATCGGTCGTGCCCGGGGCCACCGACACGTACGTCACCACCGCGGTGAACACCGGCTGCTCGCCGACCGACCCCTCGTAGCCGATGTCGAAGCTGCTGGTGCCCCAGCGCCGGGCGGCCACGTCGATGGCGATCACGTCGCCGAACGTCGCCCCGCCGTGCCAGGTGACCTCGGCCCGCTTGAGCACCATGTCGAATGTGGACTCGTACTCGGGACCGAGGGCCGACCGCAACCAGGTGTCGAAGGCGTCGTCGACGTAGGCCAGGTAGTGCGCGTTGAAGACATGGCGCTGCATGTCGACCTCGCCGTAGCGGACACGCAGCTCGTGGCGGTACGGCGGGCTCATGCGGGCGACTCTCCCAGCCCCAGGCGTTCCGCGTCGACCGCGATCCGGCGTTCGAAGCGCCCGAGCTGCTCCTCGACCGGCGCCGGCGCCGCACCGCCCGGGGTGCGGCGGCGCGCCACCGGCCGGCCGGACTCGAGCAGGGCCGCACCCTCGGACCCGAGGTCGGGATGAGCCTCCACCAGCTCGGTCAGCGGAACGTGGCGCTCCATGCTGTCGCGCACCAGCGCCCCGACCAGCGCGTGGGCGTCCCGGAACGGCACGCCTCTGTCCACCAGCAGCTCGGCGAGGTCGGTGGCGGCGGCGTAGGGCGAATCGGCCGCCCGCTGCATGCGATCCAGGTCGAACGCCAACGTCCTGTACAGGCCCGCCATCGCCGCCAGGCCCAGCGAGACTTGCTCGACGGCGTCGAACAGCGGCTCCTTGTCCTCCTGGAGGTCGCGGTTGTAGCTGAGCGGCAAGCCCTTCAGGGTCGCCATGAGCCCGGCGAGGTCGCCGATCAGCCGCCCCGCCTTCCCCCGGGCCAGCTCGGCGATGTCGGGGTTCTTCTTCTGCGGAAGCATCGACGACCCGGTGGCGTAGGCGTCGTCGAGCCGCACGAAGCCGAACTCCTCGGTGGACCACAGGATCACCTCCTCGCCCATGCGCGACAGGTGCACCGCCACCAGGCTGAGCACGAACAGCGCCTCCGCCACGAAGTCCCGGTCGCTCACGGCGTCGAGGCTGTTCTCGAACCGACCGGCGAACCCGAGCTCGGCGGCCGTGAAGTCGGGGTCCAGCGGCAGCGACGACCCGGCCAGCGCCCCGGCCCCCAGCGGCGACACGTCGAGCCGCCGCCGGCAGTCGGCGAGCCGGTCGACGTCACGAGCCAGCGACCAGCCGTGGGCGAGGAGGTGGTGGGCCAGCGTCACGGGCTGTGCCCGCTGCATGTGGGTGTAGCCGGGGAGGTAGGCCGGACCGACCTCGCGGGCCCGCTCCAGCAGCACCCGCTGGAGGGCCACCACCCGCCCGGCGATGCCGGTGAGCTCGCGTTTGCACCACAGGCGCAGGGCCGTGGCTACCTGGTCGTTGCGGCTCCGTCCGGTATGGAGCTTGGCGCCGGCCGGGCCCGTCAGTTCGATGACCCGCCGCTCGATCGCAGTGTGGATGTCCTCGTCGCCGGGCTCGAACCCGAACACCCCCTTCCGGAGCTCCTCCCCCACGCGGTCGAGTGCGGTCCGCACCAGGTCCGCCTCGTCCTCGCTGAGTATCCCGGCGCGCGTGAGGCCCTTGACGTGGGCCCGGCTGCCCTCCAGGTCGTCCATGGCCAGCCGCCGATCGAACGGCAGGCTGACCGTGAAGGCCAGGAGCTCGTCGGCCGGCTCCTCGGCGAAGCGGCCCTGCCACAACGTGCTCATGGTTCGCTCGCTAACGCTCGCTCACTCCCGCATCATGCCTCGGCACCCGGGCCCTGGATCGACGACCACGTCTCGATGCCGAGGCCCCACAGCCGCACGAAGCCCTCGCTGTCGGCGTGGCGGAAGCTGTCGGCGTCGTCGTAGGTGGCCAGGCTGTAGTTGTACAGGCTGTGGGGGCTGCGCCGGCCGGTGACGTGCACCGAGCCCGGCGACAGGCGCAGCCGCACCTCTCCGGTCACGTGGCGCTGGCTCTCGTCGACGAAGGCGTCGAGAGCCTGGCGGAGCGGGCTGAACCACAGCCCGTCGTACACCAACTCGGCATAGCGGCTCTCGAGGCGCGTCTTCTCGCGCTGCAGGTCGCGCTCGAGGCAGATCGACTCGAGGTCGGCGTGCGCCAGCATGATCGCCAGGCTGCCCGGGCACTCGTACGTCTCGCGGCTCTTGATGCCGACGCGCCGGTTCTCGACCATGTCGATGCGTCCCCAGCCGTAGGACCCCACGACCTGGCCGAGCTGCTCGATCAGGTCGGCGGGGCCGAGCGCCACGCCGTCGAGTGACACGGGGACCCCCCGGTCGAAGCCGATCACGACATCGGTCGGCTCCGTGGCCGTGGGCTTCGTGAGCAGCCAGACGCCGGGCGGCGGCCGTGCCCAGGGGTCCTCCATCTCGCCACACTCGATGGCCCGGCCCCAGAGGTTGTCGTCGATCGAGTACACCTTCTCCTTCGTCGCCGAGATGGGTATGCCGTGGTCGTAGGCGTAGAGGATGCAGTCCTGCCGCGTCATGCCCCACGAGCGGACCGGCGCCACCACCTCGAGATCGGGTGCCAGGGCGCGGGTCGACACCTCGAAGCGGACCTGGTCGTTGCCCTTCCCCGTGCAGCCGTGGGCCACGGCATCGGCGCCGTGCTCGCGGGCGGCCTCGACCAGGTGCTTCACGATGACGGGGCGGGACAGGGCCGAGACCAGCGGGTAGCGGCCCTCGTAGAGGGCGTTCGCCTTGAGCACCGGCACGCAGTACTCGCGGGCGAACTCGTCGCGAGCGTCGACCACGACGGCGTCGACGGCACCGGCCGCCAGCGCGCGCTCGCGCACGACGTCCCAGTCGTCGGACGACTGGCCGACGTCGACCGCCAGGGCGATCACGTCGACCCCCTGGTGGTCGGTCATCCACCGCACGGCCACCGACGTGTCGAGACCGCCGCTGTAAGCGAGGACCACACGCTTGGGCATTGTCGTTTCCTTCTCTCGTGATCTCTACAGGCCGGCCATCTCGGCCAGCTGGCGGGCCATCGCCGCGCCGGTCGTGTCCTCGGAGACCACCACGACGAGCGTGTCGTCGCCGGCCACCGTGCCGATCACCCCCGGCAGGCCCGACCGGTCCAGCGCCGACCCCACGACGTGGGCGGATCCGGGTGGGGTGCGCAGCACCACCAGGTTGGCGGAGTGCGCCACCTCGACGACCCACTCGCTGAACACCCGGCGGAGGTGATCCTCCGGTGCCCGCTGCTCGGTCGGTAGCTCGGGGATGGCATAGACGGTCTCCCCGCCCGGGCCCCGCACCTTGATCGCGCCGAGGTCCTCGAGGTCGCGCGACACGGTGGCCTGGGTTGCCGCCACACCCTCCGCCGCCAACAGCTCGACCAGCTGCCCCTGGCTGGTGACGTCGTGGTCGGACAGCAGCCGGGCCATCCGGTGCTGGCGCTGCGGCTTCGCCAGCGCCCGGCCGGAAGCACGGTCGACGCTCATGATCCCGACTGCTCCACGAGCCAGCCGAGCAGCCCCCGCATGCTGTGGAGGCGGTTGTGGGCCTGGAGGATCATCCGGCTCTGCGGCCCGTCCACCACGGACGCCGCCACCTCCTCGCCGCGATGCGCCGGCATGCAGTGCATGAACACCGCCCCGGGCGCCGCCGCGGCCATCAGCCGGTCGTCGACCGAAAACCCCTCGAAGGCGCGGGCGCGGGCCTCGGCCTCGTCCTCCTGGCCCATCGACGCCCAGACGTCGGTGTGCACCGCCGCCGCCCCGGCGACCGCCTCTTCGGGCCTGGTGGTCACGACCGGCTCGGCGCCCAGCGCCCGGAGCCGGTCGAGATCGTCGGCGCCGGGGCCAAAGCCGGGCGGGCAGGCCAGCTGCACCTTCATCCCCAGCATCGTGCCGCCGATGGCCAGCGACCGGGCCACGTTGTTGAAGTCGCCGACCCAGGCGACGGTCGCGCCGGGCAGCTCCCCCAGCGTCTGGTGCATCGTCAGCAGATCGGCGAGCGCCTGACAGGGATGTCCCCGGTCGGAGAGGAGGTTGACGACCGGGATCGTGGCAGCGCCCACCAACTCCTCGAGCAGGGCATGGTCGAAGACCCGGCCGCCCAGAGCGGCGTGGTAGCCGGACAGCACCCGGGCGATGTCGCCGATCGGCTCCCGGTCCCCGCTGCCGACCTCCTCGCGCCGGAACGTGACCGGATGGCCGCCCAGCTGCACGATCGCCGCCTCGCACGAGTGCCGGGTGCGCAGCGACGGCTTCTCGAAGTAGAGACCCACGGTGCGCCCCACCAGGGGCCGGTGCGCGGTCGGCGTGGTCGACCGCCGCAGGATCTCGCGGAGCTCGTCCGGCGCCAGGTCGTCGAGCTCGAGAGCGTGGCGCACGGCCACCGGTGTGCTCGTCATTGGAGGACCTTCTCGATGATGGTGGTGGCTTCGTCGATTTCGTCGTCGCTGATCAGCAGCGACGGGGCCAGGCGCAACGCGGTGGGCGTGACGGCGTTGGCAACCAGTCCGGCGTCCAGCAGCGCCCCGTTCACGTCCCGGGCATCGCGTCCGGACAACTCGACCGCCAGCAGCAGGCCGAGGCCGCGCACCCCGGCGACGCTGGGCAAAGCCTCGAGCCGCTCGCGGAAACGGGCGCCTGCGCGTGCCGCCCGTTCCGGCACGTTCTCGGCCTGCATGACGGCCAGGACGGCACGCGCCCCGGCGGTGGCCAGCGGCTGGCCGCCGAACGTGGTGGCGTGGTCCCCCGGCTCGAACGCCGAGGCCAGGGCGGCGCGGGCCCAGCACGCGCCGATCGGCACGCCGTTGCCCAGCGCCTTGGCCATGGTGACGACGTCCGGTTGCACACCGAGGTGCTGGAAGGCGAACCACCGGCCGGTCCGTCCCAGGCCTGTCTGCACCTCGTCGACGATGAGCAGCGCCCCCCGCTCGTCGCACACGCGGCGCACGCCCTGGAGGTAGGCGCGGCTGGCCGGGTTCACCCCACCCTCGCCCTGCACCGCCTCGAGCAGGACGGCCGCCACGTCGGGATCGAGCGCCGCCGCCAACGCGTCGAGGTCGTGCCACGCGACGTGCCGGAAGCCCTCGGGCAGGGGCTGGAAGGGCTCGTGCTTGGCGGGTTGCCCGGTGGCATGGAGGGTCGCCAGCGTCCGGCCGTGGAAGCTGCCGTAGGCGGAGACCACCACATGGCGACCGACATGCTTCCCCCTGCGCCGGGCCAGCTTGATGGCGCACTCGTTCGCCTCGGCGCCGGAGTTGCAGAAGAACACCTGCCCGCCGGCCGGCTCGCCGTCACCCACGAGGAGGTCGAGCGTGCGGGCCACCTCCGGGCCGGGCTCGGTGCCGAACAGGTTGGACACGTGCAGCAGCGTCGACGCCTGATGGTGCAGGGCTGCGGCCACCGCCGGATGGGCGTGACCCAGTGAGGTGACCGCCAGCCCGGAGAGGCAGTCGAGGTAGCGCCGCCCGTCCCCGTCGAACAGGTAGGAGCCCTCGCCCCGCACGAAGGTCACCGGCGGGGGTGGATACGTGGGCATGAGCGGGCCGGTCACGCCGCCGCACCCCCGGCGGTGATCATGGTGCCGACCCCGGCGTCGCTGAACAGCTCCAGCAGGAGGACGTGGGGTATGCGCCCGTCCAGCAGGTGCGCCGAGCGCACACCGTTGCGGACCGCATGGACGGCGGCGGCGACCTTCGGGATCATCCCCCCCGTCAGGCGGCCGTCGTCGATCATCGGCTGGAGCTCGTCGGCAGTGATGTGGCTGACGAGCGAACCCGGCTCGCCCACGTCGGCGAGCAACCCGGCGACGTCGGTGAGGAAGATGGCCTTCTCGGCCTCCAACGCCTCGGCAAGAGCACCCGCCACGGTGTCGGCGTTGATGTTGTAGGCCTGCCCGGTGGGGTCGGATCCGATCGTCGAGACCACCGGGATGAGGTCCTCCGCCAGCAGTCGCCGGAGAATGGCGGGGTTGACCGAGCGCACGTCGCCCACGTAGCCGAGATCCGGGCGGCGGGCCGGGGTCACCACGAGGAGGCCGGCGTCCTCGCCCGACAGGCCCACCGCCAAGGGGCCGTGGACGTTGACGGCCGACACGATGTCGCGGTTGACCTTGCCCACCAGCACCATCCGCGCGATGTCGATCGTCTCCGCGTCGGTGACGCGCAGGCCGTCACGGAACTCCGGTTCCTTGCCGAGCCGAGACATCAGCTCACTGATCTGGGGACCACCGCCGTGGACCACCACGGGGCGCAGGCCCACCGCCCGCAGGAGCACGACGTCGTCCGCGACGGCCCGTCCGAGCTCGGGGTCGACCATGGCCGCCCCGCCGTACTTCACGACGACCACCGCGCCCCGGAACCGCTGGATGTAGGGCAGGGCCTCCAGCAGGATCTCGACTCGGCCGTAGGCCGAGGCCGCTTGATCGCCGCCGGCGTCCCAGCTGCGGGTTGAGCTCCCCGAGGCGAGCGGTTCCGCCGACCGCAGGGTGAGGTCATGGGTTCCCGATCCGGAACCCATGACCGCGGGCCCGGCTTGGCGGAACCCATGACCTCGGGTACCGGTAGAGGGCGCGGACGGGGTCATGAGCTTCGCATGTTCTCGTCGATGTAGCCGGGGGCGAGGTCGTTGGTGAGGACCCGGGCGTGCCCGTCGCCGACGCCCAGGTCGCAGTGGACCTCGATGTGCTCCCCCGCCATGTGCTCGGCCACGGCCGCGGCGTCGTGGCCGATGCCGACGCAACCCCGGCTCACCATCGTGCCGCCGTACGCGATCGTCAGTTTGGCGGGGTCGAGCTCGACTCCCGCCGTGCCCAGGTCGCTCGCCACCCGTCCCCAGTACGGGTCTCCACCGAACCACGAGCACTTGGCCAGCTGGCTCTCCGCCACCTTGCGGGCCGCTTGGCGGGCCTCCCCGTCGGAGGCGGCGCGAGTCACGCGCACCCGGACGACCTTGGTGTGACCCTCCGCGTCCCCCACCATCTGCGTGGCCAGATCCTCGCAGGTGGCCGCCACCGCGGCGGCGAACCCGTCCCCGTCGGGAGGGCCCGCCCTGCCGCTGGCCAGGATGAGGACCGTGTCGTTGGTGGACGTGCAACCGTCGACCGTGACGGCGTTGAAGCTGTCGGCCACACCCGCCCGCAGGACCCGATCGAGGACCTGCGGACCCACGGCGGCGTCCGTGGTGAGGACCGCCAGCATCGTGGCCATGTTGGGCGCCAGCATGGCGGCGCCCTTGGCCATGCCGCCGACCACGAACCCGTCGCCGCGCACGACGGTCTCCTTGCGATGGGTGTCGGTGGTCATGATCGCCTCGGCGGCGGCGATCCCGTGCCTGGGGCCGCCACCCCGCCCGGCGACCACGCGGGGCACGCCGGCCGCCACGGCGTCCATCGGCAGCGGGAAACCGATCAGTCCCGTGGAGCACACCAGGACGGCCTCGGGCGGGCAGCCCAACTCGCCCGCAACCAGCGCGCACATCGCCCCGGCATCGGCCTCGCCGCGCTCGCCGGTGGCGGCGTTCGCGTTGCCACTCGACAGCACAACCGCGGCGGCCCGTCCGCCGGTCGCCGCCAGGTGACGGCGACTCACCTCCACCGGCGCGGCCACGACCAGGTTCTGGGTGAACACGCCGGCCGCGGCGACCGCGGCGCCACCGGCGGCGGCCACCAGCGACAGGTCGAGCCCACCGGAGGTCTTGATGCCACACGCCACGCCCCCGGCGGTGAACCCCGCCGGGGCGACGACGCTCATCGGCTCGCCTCCGGCTCGCCAATGGGCGATCCCTGCTTCGCGGCGAACCCACGGTGTTGATGGCTCGCTCGCACCTCGTGCTCGCTCACGGGTAGACACCTACGGTCGGCAGGCCCGCGGTCTCCGGGAGGCCGAGCATCAGGTTGGCGCACTGGATCGCCTGGCCCGACGCGCCCTTGACCAGGTTGTCGAGCGCGGCGATGGCGACCACCCAGCCCGTCCGGGGATCGGCCATGGCCGTTACATGGACGGCGTTCGACCCCAGCGCCGCCTTGGTCGAGGGCGAGCCGTCGGTCACCACCACGAATGGCTCGCCACGCCAGGTGGTCCGCAGCGCGTCCATGGCGTCGGCGGTGCTGGCACCGGAGCCGGAGGGGCGGGCGTAGCACGTGGCGAGGATCCCCCGGTTCATGGGCGCAAGGTGCGGCGTGAACAGCACCTGCGCGCGGCTCCCAGCGACCCTGCTCAGGCCCTGCTCGATCTCGGGCGTGTGCCGGTGGGTCAGCAGGCCGTAGGCGGTGAAGTCCTCGTCCACCGTGCAGAAGGCGGTGGCCGGCTTGGGGGACCGGCCGGCGCCCGACACGCCACTGGCGGCATCCACCACGATCCCGGACGACTCCACGAGCCCGCACCGCAGTAGCGGCGCCAGGGCGAGGACCGCCGCGGTGACGTAGCAGCCCGGGGCGGCGACCCTCGCCGCCCCCGCGATGTCGGCACGGAACAGCTCCGGTAGCCCATAGGCGAAGCTCCCCAGCAGGTCCGGCCTCGCGTGCTCGGCGCCGTACCACGTCCGGTACGAGCCGGGATCCTCCAGCCGGAAGTCGGCCGCCAGGTCGACGATGCGTCCGGCGCGACCCGCGAGGTCGGGTACGACGTCCTGCGAGGCGCCGTGCGGCATGGCGAGGAAGACCACGTCGAGCCCGTCGCACGACTCGGCGTCGAACTTGGCCAGGGTCAGGGCCGGAAACGCCGACCCCAAGTTGGGGTGGACCTGCGCCACCCGGGCGCCCGCCTGCGAGTCCGCGGTGGCGAGGCGCACGTCGAGCTGCGGGTGCTGGCTGCACAAACGCAGGAGCTCGGCTCCGGTGTAGCCCGAGGCACCGACGATGCCCACCGAGGTCATCGACTGATCATACGGTCTTACGCATAGTCATGCAAAACTGGGATCACCCCGGCGCGGCGTCGATTGGCGAGCCCACCGTCCATCGGACGTTGTGGGGCGAGGAGGCCGGGGTGTACATGCACACCGAGCCGGTCACCACTGCGGCATCGAGGATCTCCCCCACCACCGGATCGGCCTTCCGGATCTCGTCGATCGCCCGCTTGATCGCCTTGCGGACCGACGTCCGGGCCCGTTCGTGCTCGTTGGTGAAGGCCCGGGGGCGGCCACCGAGGCCGGTCGCCTCTTCGATCTGCGCGACCACGGCGTCCAGTTCGATCCGGAGCCGATCTGTGCGCCCCAGGTCGTTGTCGGCCTCGGCGTCCGCGAGGTCCTCGGCCAGCTCGCGTGCTCGCTGCACGTACGCGTCCCGGGCCTGCCGGTCGATGATCTCGTGGCGGGACTCTCCGGGCGGTCCGCCGCCGCCCGCGAGCGTCAACGCCGAGATCGGCTGGGCCGGATGCGCCACCAGCTCGGCGAGGTATGCCATCCCCACCAGGTCGGGAACGACCGCCCGGCGGTCACCGACCTCCACCAGCCAGCCACGCCCGTGTCGCCGCATGAACCCGCGCCGTTCGGGACCCGGCCCACCGCTGCCGTTCCCGCGAGTGAGGTCGATCGTTGCCTCCGCCGCCCGAGTCACCGGCTCCGCCGCCATCGACGACGCCGCCATCGACGACGCCCCCATCGACGACTCCGCCATCGACGACTCCGCCCGCCAGGCCTCCCCCCGTAGGGCCATCCCCATGCTCTCGGCGTCGACGATGGCGCGATCCCAGAGCGCCGCCGCCCGGGCGCCGTCACCGGCCTCGCCCCGACCGGCGAGCGTGGATGCCAGATCGGCGGCTGCGATCGCCGCCAACGGCCGGTTGCCCAACCGGCGGTCGGCGGCGATGGCCCGCTCGAAGTGCGCGACCGCCTGGTCGAGGTCGCCGGTCGTCCGGGCTGCGAGGCCCAGGAAGCGCTCGGTCGACCCCAGGCATATGACCCCCAACGACGGCATCACGGGCAGGTCGGCGAACGGCGCCAGCAGCTCGTACGCCTCACCCGCCACCCCCGGGTCGCCCTCGATCGCCGCCACTTCGACGATGGCCGCCATGCCCGCCAGCCATGTGCTCGAACGCGGCAGCGCCGCCAAGCCGCGTGCGGACAACCGACCGAGGCCGGCCCTCGCCCGCTCGTGGAGCCCGGCCCGCGCCGCGATGGCGGCAGCGCTGGCACGGAAGCCGAATTCGGCCTCCACCAGGGTGTTCGACGCCGCGATGTCCTCGGCAGCCTCGAGGATCTCGGCGTCGCGACCCTGGATCCAGCGAATGGCCAGCGTGTGCGCGCCCAGGTAGCCGATGGCGTCGACCTCGCCCACCGCCACACCCCGGTCGTAGCAGCGGGCGGCGGCCGCCTCGGCGTCATCGAGTCGGCCGGCACGGATCAGCAGCATGACGTCGAGCACGTCGACGATGTAGAGGATGTTCTGGCACTCGAGCGCGTCGGCCCGGGCCCGGAGGTCCTCCAGCGCCCGCAGGGCGCGGTCCTCTCCCAGCAGGAACAGGTCGACGGCCCGCCAGCACAGGCCCATCAGGGCCAGGACGCCGTGGCCACCCTCGGCCGCCACCGGGACCAGCTCATCCGCCAGATCGAGGCGGCTCCGGGCGAACTCGGGCGCCAGCAACGCGTGGTGGCAGAGCGAGAGCGCCTCGGCCAACGCCCCCCGGTCCCCGCTACGGCGGGCCGCGACCAGTGCATCATGCACGGGCTCGATGGGCCCGCCGTCGTACACGTCCTCGGCCGCCAGCCGGGCGGTGAGCCGGCAGCGCACTGCCTCGTACCTCCCCGGCAGACCTGCGAGAGCGGCGCGTTGCAACCCCAGGACGCGGGCACGCTCCACCGGCGCACGGTGCTCGTTGAGCCAGTGGCCCCCGAGGCCCATGGCGGCCTCCGCGAACAGCAGAGGGTCTCCGGTGCTCTCGGCTGCCGACGTGGCCCGGTCGAACCGGACGCGCGCCTCGCCCAAGCGTCCACACAGCAGCGCCGCCTGAGCCCAGGTGACGAGCAGCTCCGCCGGCGGTGGCCCGAGCCTCGCAGGGTGGTGGAGCTCGACGGCCGCCGACAGCAGCCCGTCGGCCCGCTCGTAGGCGAAGCTGTTCATCATGGACGCGGCGGCGTCGCGACAGGCGCCGACGGCCGTCCGGGCGTCGGCCGTCGACCGCGGCGCCGAGGCCAGTGCGTGATGCGCCCGCCGCGCCAGGCGATCGGCCGGGGTGACCTCGGCGGCGGTCGCCGTCCCCGCATCCGCACCGGCGACCACGCGAGCGGCGCGGGCATGGGCGTCGAGGCGATCGCCGGGCGCCAGCGCGTCCTCCAGTGCCGAGCGCACCATCTCGTGCGTGAAGGCGAAGCGATCGGGCGCCTCACGGGTCGACGTGGTGACCAGTCCCCCTCCCGTCGCCTCGACGACCGCGTCGAGCACCGCCCGGGAATCGGTGCCCGACACCGCCGCGGCCTCGGACACCTCCGGCGTCAGCCCGAGCACGGCGCTGGCCCGCAGGATCCGCTGGGTCTCGGGCGACAGCGCGGCCAACGCCTGCTCGATGGCCACCCGCAGTCCCGTCGGCAGCGCCCGGTGGGGATCCGGCGCCCCCAGCGCGGCGATGCGCCGCAGGAACAGCGGATTGCCGCCGGTCAGCTTGAGGAGCGCAAGCACCAGGTCGGGCGCCAGCTCGCGCAGCCCCTGGTCGGCCAGGAACGCAGTGGCCTCGTCCAGGTCGAAGTGGTGCAGGACGACCGGGATCGCCTCACGCTCGATCTCGGCCAGCAGGCGGGGTTCGAGGCCGTCGCCGGTCGGCTCGTCGCTGCGCCGGCTGACGACCAGGGCGAGCGGCAGCCGATGGATGGCGCGGGCGACGAAGCGCGTGAGCAGCAGGGTGCCGGCGTCGGCGGCGTGGATGTCGTCGACGACGATGCAGGCCGGGGTCCGCGCCGCCGCGGCAGCCAGGGCGTCGACGATGGCGGAGAAGCGCGCGAACCGGTCGGCGTCGACGGCATCGACCGTCGTCGTCGTGGTGCCCGGCCCGAGCAGCCGCGCCGACTCGTCGCCACACAGCTCGGCCAGGATCGGCTGCCATGGCCACAACGGCGGTGCGCCGCCCTCGCCCCAACACCGGGCCGAAACCACCGTCAGCCCGGCGCGGTGGGCCCGTTCGGCGATCTCGTCGCAGAACCGGGTCTTGCCGATCCCGGCCTCGCCGGCAACGAGCGCCACCGCCCCGCGGCCCTCGGGCGCGGCCGCACAGATGCGGTCGATCCGACGCAGCTCGTCAGCCCGGCCGACGAACCGCTCCGCCGCGGACACGAGGTTCGGGGCCACCGGCCGACACATTACGACCGTGGCCGCCCGCCGCTCTGTGCCAATTGGCACAGTGCGCGCGTGGCCTGTGCCATGCCGTGGCACGGGCCATCCGGTGGCGTCACGCCTCCCTCGATACGCGGGCACGCCGCGTTCACGATCCAGGAGGCCTCATGTCCACGACCGAGACCGCACCGCTCGACCAGTCCAAGCTCGACGCCTTCGTAGGGCGCTTCCTCGGTGACCTCGGCACCGCCCTCCACATGCCCACCGTGCTCGTGGGCGACCGCCTGGGGCTCTACCGGGCGATGGCCGACGCGGAGCCGATCAGCCCAGCCGAGCTCGCCGATCGGACCGGCACCAACGAGCGCTACGTCGGTGAATGGCTGGCCGCGCAGGCGGCCGCCGGATACGTGGAGTACGACGGCGCCGCCGGCACCTTCCGGCTCCCTCCCGAGCACGCGGCTCTGCTGATCGACCAGGGGGCGCCGGTGTTCATCCCCGGCGCCTTCCAGCTGGCGGCGTCGACGGTGAAGGACGAGCCGCTCATCACCGAGGCGTTCCGGACGGGTGAGGGCGTCGCCTGGCATGACCACCACCCGGACCTCTTCGTCGGCTGCGAGCGCTTCTTCCGGCCGGGGTACGCCGCCCACCTGATCGACGAATGGCTGCCGGCACTCGAGGGGGTCGAGGTCAAGCTCCGCGCCGGGGCCAAGGTGGCGGACGTGGGCTGCGGGCACGGTGCCAGCACGCTCATCATGGCCACTGCGTTCCCGGAATCGTCGTTCGTGGGGTTCGACTACCACGATGTGTCGATAGAGACTGCGCGCCGGGCCGCCGACTCCGCCGGGCTGGCACCGCGTGTCCGCTTCGACGTCGCCTCCGCCCAGGATTACCCGGGCACGAACTACGACTTCGTGGCGTTCTTCGACTGCCTCCACGACATGGGTGATCCGGTCGGCGCCGCGCGGCACGTCCTGTCGACCCTGGGCCCCGATGGGACATGGATGATCGTCGAGCCCTACGCCAACGACCACCTCGAGGACAATCTCAACCCGGTCGGGAAGATCTACTACAACGCCTCGACCCTCATCTGCACCCCGGCGTCGCGAGCGCAGGAGGTCGGGCTGGCCCTTGGGGCTCAGGCCGGCGAGGAGCGCATGAGGAAGGTGGTCACGGACGCGGGCTTCACGAGCTTCCGCCGGGCAGCCGAGACCCCGGTTAACATCGTCTACGAGGCGAAGCCCTGAGATTCCAAGCGGACGGGCAGGCAGGTGGTCCCGACAACACGGACCACGGTGAGTCGAGATGGCGTGCCGATCCACGCACGCCCTGAGGCGGAAAGCGAAAAGGCGGACAATGGCTGACTTCCCTTCGATCACGCACGTCGCGGTCACGGTCAACGACCTCTCGGTCAGCGTGCCCTGGTACCAGCGGCTGTTCGGATCGGCACCGATCCTCGACGAGGACACGGGCCCCTTCCACCATGCGGCGTTCGCGATCGGCGACGTGCTGTATGCCCTCCACGAGTTCAAGAAGCCGACCGGTGAGGAGTTCGACGAGCACAAGACCGGGCTCGATCACATCTCCTTCGGCTGTACCGATCGGGACGCGCTGGACGAGTGGCAGGCGCACCTCGAGGAGCTCGGCATCCCCCACGGCGGGATCGTCGAGGCCCATTACGGGTCGGCGCTCGCGTTCCGCGATCCCGACAACATCGCGCTGGAGTTCTTCGCCCCGCCCGGCTAGCCAGCCGGGGGCCGCCCGACCAGCACCGCCACCTCGGGCAGCATCCAGCTCGCCACCCGCCGGGCGGTGGGCTCGTTGAGGTGCACGAGGTCCCGGGTGGTCGGGTCGCCCGTCGTGCGCTGGAGGTCGGCCACGAACCGGTTCAGGTCCAGGACCTGAACGCCGCGGCGCCGAGCCGCGATCTCCCTGAGCGTGTCGTTGCGACAGTCGACCTGCGCGTCGCTGTCGTCCGTAGGTACATCGACGTAGGGGCTGGTGGCGAGCACCACCATCGCGCCCCTTGCGGCCAGGACGTCGACGTCCGCCAGCAGGGTCTCGGTGATGTAGGCGTCGAACGCAGGGTCGCAGTCCATGACCCACTCGCCCGCGATGCGTACCTCTCCCAGCCCACCGGCGTTCGCCAGGTAGTAGACGACAACCTGGGGCTCGAAGCGCTCGACGACGTCGGCCCACCGCTGCCGCCGTTCCGGTGAACAGGGGCGAACCTTGACGACCTTGTCGGGAAAGCGCACCTCGTCGCCCGCATAGAGCGGCGAGCAGAACATGGACGTGGACATGGCCACCGTGAAGTCACCCGTCTTCGCGGCCTCCTGCACCAACTCCGGCCCGAGGAAGACCGGCCCGCTGTCGCCCACGAGCAGGAGGCGCGTGGCGGCGGCCGGGACGCTGGCGGGATAGAGCTCGGAGGCCCGCTCGCCGGCCCCCACGGCCGCGGCCCGATCCGATCCCACGGGCGTCCGCACGGTCCCCTGCGTGGCCGCCAGGACCGTCACGAGCGCGACCCCGACGGCGCCGGCGGTCGCCGGCCATGCCCAACGCACCCGCCACCGCCGCCAGGTGCCCCTACGGATCGGCCGCTCGACCAGGCGGTAGGACAGGATGGCCGCGACGAGCGTCACCAGGATCCGGACGGCGTCGAGGCGCCAGCCCCCCAAGCCCAGCCGCTCCTCGGTGGCGTACACGATCACCGGCCAGTGCCAGAGGTACACGCCGTAGCTGACGATGCCGAGCAGGCACAGCGGCCGCCACGACAGCGCTCGGGCGACCATGCCCGGTGGACCTCCCGTCGTGGCGCCGATCACCACCAGGGACGCCAGGACCACGATGGCGAGGCCGCCCCGGTAGTACCAGTCGCCCTGGCCGTCGACGGTGGTGAGCGACCAGCCGATGACGGCCAGTGCCAAGGCAGCTCCGACGTCCAGCGCCGCCGGCGGCCGTCGGCGCCGACGCGCCCGTCCGGCGACGAAGGTGGCCAGCGCCGCTCCGCCCAGGGTGGCTCCGATCCGCGTGTCCGTCCCGAAGTAGGCGCGGCTGGTGTCGACGGGCGAGTACGTCAGGCCCAGCAGCACCAGCGACGTCGATGCGGCGCCGACGGCAACCGCACCCAGCCACCGGGCCCGGTGCGGCGCCGCGGACCGCGGACGCCATCGCCAGGCCGCCAGCGCGACCAGCGGCCACAGCAGGTAGAACTGCTCCTCGATCGCAAGGCTCCAGGTATGATCGAGCGGCGACGGCTGGGTGAAGATGTCCCAGTACGTCAGGTCCCCGGCCATCCGCTCCCAGTTGGCCGCATACCCGAGCGTGGCCAACGCGTCGCCGCGGAAGCGGGGTCGGTCCCCGTCGGGCGTGAACACCACGAGCAGGACGGCCACGCCGACGAGCATGACCAGGAGCGCGGGGAGCAGCCGCCGGGCGCGGCGCACCCAGAAGCGCCGGAGGTCGACGCTGCCGTGCCACCGAGCTTCGGTCAGCAGCAGCGAGGTGATCAGGAACCCCGAGAGCACGAAGAAGAGGTCGACTCCGAGGAAGCCGCCCTCGAGGTGGCCGAGGTGGAAGGCGACGACGGCGCCCACCGCCACGCCGCGGAGGCCGTCGAGCGCCGGCTCGTGGCCGAGGCCCGGCTCAACGTCCGGCGCGACCACGGCCTTGGGTTCGGCGCCCTCGGTAGCGCCACTCGCCTGACGGGGCACTGATCCCAGCTTCGCCACCCCCTGAAGCTTCGCGCGACCCCACGGAGCGCGCGCGGGTGCCTGGCCGGGCGGGCGCGGGGCGTCAGCCCCGCAACGCCGCCGCGTATGCCGACTCGACGGCCTCGATGCAGCGGCGGCGGATCTCTGCGACCTCGTCGTCGGTGAGCGTGTGGTCCAGTGCGTCGAGACGTAGCGAGTACGCGAGGCTGCGCCGCCCCGCCGCGATGCCCGCCCCTCGGTAGACATCGAACAGGCGCAGCGCCGCCAGGTGCCCGCCGGCCGCCGATCGCAGCGTGGCCTCGATCGCCGTTGCAGGCACGGCGTCGTCCACCTCGAAGGCGAGGTCGATGTCGCTCGACGGATAGATGCTGACCGGCCGGTAGATGCGCTCGCGGTGTGGCAGGCCGGCCGCGCGGTCGAGATCGACCTCGAGCCAGCCGACACGCTCCCCGATCCCGTGGATCTCGAGCACGCCCGGGTCGACCTCCCCCAGTTGGCCCAGCGGCTCACCTTCCGAGCCGACGAGCCGTGCCGACCGCGTCGGGTGGAGCCCGGGAACCGCCCCGTTGACGACCTCCACGCCCACCACGCCCAGCACCTCGGCCACGGCGCGCCACTCGTGCACGGCCTCGGCGGCGTCGCGACCACCGAGCGCCAACCCGAGCATCTCGCGCTCGTCGGGTAGCGCGTCGTCCTCGGCGGCGGTCGCCACCGTGGACGACGGGTCCCGATGCCGGAACACGTGCCCGATCTCCCACAGCCCGACACCCGTGTTGCGCCGGGCCGCGTTGGTCGCGAGCGCCCTCACCAGTCCCGGCAGCAGCGAGGTCCGCAGGATCGACTCCTCCTTCACGAGCGGGTTCGTGATCTCGATCCCGTCGCCCGGCAGGCCGGAGCGTTCGAGGTCGCCCGGGGCCAGGAAGGGCAGCGGCATCGCCTCCGACAACCCCCGGCCCACCAGCAGCGACCGCAGGCGGCGCCGCTGCTGCTGGCGGTCGCTCAGGCGTCCCGTGTGTGCCGAGGTCGGGACGCTGCGCCCGATCCGGGGATAGCCGTAGTGGCGGGCGACCTCCTCCACCACGTCGATCTCGGTGGATGAGTCGTAACGCCACGACGGAACCGTGACCTCGACGTCGGCGGCGGGATTGCCGTTGGCGCGTTGCTTGCCGCCCTCGGCGCTGCGCGCCGGGCCGCTCGGCCCCGGGTCCACCGCGTCGCTGGCGAAGCCGATGGGCGTTAGCAGCTCGATGATCTCGTTCGAGGTGAGCTCGGTACCCAGCAGGCGGTTGAGCCGGTCGGTTCGGACCCGGATGGGCTCTCGTGCCGGGAGCTCGCCGCGCACGTCGACCATCCCCGCCTCGAGCCGCGCCCCCGAAGGCGCCAACAGCTCGGCGAAGCGGGCATGGGCCAGCTCGATGACCTCGGGGTCGGTCCCCTTCTCGAAGCGGGCCGACGCCTCCGACCGCAGGCGCAGCCGCCGCGAAGTTCTGGCGATGGCGATGGGGAGGAACCAGGCCATCTCCAGCAGCACCTCGGTGGTGGTGCCGTCGATCTCGGTGTCGGCGCCCCCCATGATCCCGGCGATGCCGACGGGCGTGTCCTCGCCGTCGCAGATCAGCAGGTCGTCGCCGGTGAACGTGCGCTCGACGTCGTCGAGCGTCACCAGCGCCTCGCCCGGCCGCGCCCGCCGGACCCGCAGCCCGCCGCCCCGAACCTTGGCCAGGTCGTACGGGTGGTTGGGCTGCCCCAGCTCGAGCATGACGTAGTTGGACACGTCGACCAGGGAGTTGATGGGGCGCATGCCGAGCAGGGTGAGGCGCCGGGCGATGGCGGGGTCCGACGGGCCGACCGTGACCCCCTGCAGCACCCGCGCGCTGAAGCGGCCGCACAGGTCGGGGTCGAGGACGTCGATCCTGACGGAGTCGATGTGCTTTCCCCCGACCTCTTCGACGTGGGGACCGGGCAGGCTGAACGGCAACCGCAGCCGGGCGGCCAGGTCGCGGGCGACGCCTGCCACCGACATCGCATCGGGGCGATTGGGGTTGACCTCGAGGTCGTAGAGCACGTCGCGCTCGACGCCCATCGCGTCGGCGAAGTCCGCGCCAGGCTCCGAGATGCCGGGCGGGAGCACGAAGATCCCGGCGTGGTCGTCGCCCAGGCCCAGCTCGCGCGCCGAGCACAGCATGCCGTTGGACCATTCGCCCCGCATCTTGCGGCGACCGATCTCGAGGCCGTTGGGCAGCACCGTGCCGACCGGGGCCAACGGGACGAGGTCGCCCGGACGCATGTTGAACGCACCGCACGCGATCTGGAGCGCCTCGCCGTCACCGGCATCGACGTCGACGAGCTGGATCTTGTCGGCGTTGGGGTGCGGACGCGTCGCCAGCACCCGGGCGACGACGATGCCGTCGAGTCCCTCGCCGAGCCGGTCGAGCTGCTCGACGGCCATGCCGAGGTCGCTGAGGTGCTCGCCGATCTCGGCGGGATCGCCCTCGATCGGCGCGAAGTCTCGGAGCCAGGAGAGAAGGACCTTCACGGGATCAACCTCGGTGGACCAGGAGTGGCGCCCGGCGGGGCGTGGCGGGGGGTGTGGGGGGCACAGGCTCCTGCCGGAGCCGGGTGGGTGGGTGAGATGCCGGGGTCCCCGGCCGAGCCTTTGGCTCGGCTGGGGTGGCACCGTCGCTCGGTCCGGCTCCGCCGGTCGAGCGACCGGAAGTCGACACCGCCATCAGGCGGCGGCCAGACCCTCGGTGAGCAACCTTCGGTTGCGAACCGAAACATCAGAATTGGGTCAGGAAGCGGATGTCGTTGGTGAAGAGGTCGCGCAGGTCGTCGACGCCGTGGCGGGCCGCCGCCAGGCGGTCGATCCCGAACCCGAACGCGAAGCCCTGCCACTCGTCCGGGTCGAGCCCGCAGTTGCGCAGCACGTTGGGGTGCACCATGCCGCAGCCGCCCAGCTCGAGCCACGTGCCGTCGGGCCGCTGGATGTCGAACTCGGCCGACGGCTCGGTGAACGGGAAGTACGAGGGCCGCAGGCGGGAGGTGAAGTCGCCGCCGAAGTAGGCCTTGGTGAACGCATCGATCGTCCCCGCGAGGTCGGCGAACGTGATGTCGCGATCGACGACCAGGCCCTCGATCTGGTGGAACACGGGCATGTGCGTGGCGTCGGCCGTGTCGGACCGGAACACGCGCCCGGGCATGACCGTGTAGTACGGCGGGGGCGTGCCGGTCATGACGCGCACCTGCACCGGGGACGTGTGGGTGCGCAGGAGGGTCGTCCCCGGCTCCCCATGGTTCACGTACAGGGTGTCGTACATGTCGCGGGCCGGATGGGCCTCCGGGAAGTTGAGCGCCCCGAAGTTGTTCCAGTCCGTCTCCACCTCGGGCCCCTCGGCGACCGTGAACCCCATGCCGACGAACACGTCCTCGAGCTCCTGGATGGCCTGCGTCACCAGGTGCAGGTGGCCGGCCGGACGCCCGGGCAGCGCCTCGGTCAGGTCCATCCGCTCCGCGAGGAGCCGCTCGGTGCGCTCGGCGGCGGCGAGCACCGCCCGGCGTTCCTCGACCGCGGCACCGAGCGCCTGCATGGCCCCGTTGAGCACCTGGCCCACGGTGCGCCGCTGGTCGGGCTCGAGCTCCCCCAGCCGCTGGCGGAGTCCGGCCAATGCCGAGCGGCGCCCCAGGACCTCGACCTCGACCGTTCGCAGCTCGTCCGCGGTCGCGGCGGCGTTGACGCGGACGCGGGCCTCGTCCTCTATGCGCTGGATGTCGCGGGTGACGTCACCCGTCGGGTCGTCGGACATAGTTCGGTGCACCCTGCCCCCTACGGCCGCGTGGCGTCCAGTCGGTTGCCCTGGTCCGAGGCCTGGTCGCGCCGCCGGCGCTGGCGCAGGGACTCGAAGCAGAGGATCGTCCCCGCCATCCCGACGTTGAGCGACTCGGTCCGTCCGACCATGGGGATGGTGACCGCCCGCGCCACCCCGGCCGCCACCTCGCCGGGCAACCCATGGGCCTCGCTGCCGAGCACGAGCGCCACGGGGTCGGCGAGGTCCAGCTCGTCGTACGACCGGGCGCCCCGGGCCACCGTCGCCAGCGTGCCGAGCCCGGCGGCCGTGAGGCACGCGAGCGCCTCGTCCGCGTCGCCGGCGCGGGTCACCGCGACACGGAACACCGACCCCGCGGAGGCCCGGACGCACTTGGGACCGTAGGGATCCACCGACCCGTCGCAGAACAGCACGGCACCGGCGCCTGCCGCCTCGGCCGAACGCAGCAGCGTCCCGGCATTGCCGGGATCGCGGACGCCCACCAGCACGAGCGCCAGCGGGCCCGCCGCCGACGCCGCCGCCGTCGGTGCGACGTCCACGAACCGGCCGATGGCCGCCACCGGCTGCGGCGTCACCGTGTCGGTCACCCGGGCCAGCGCACCGTCGGCCACCGACCGCACCGTGGCCCCGGCCGCGGCGGCGCGGGCCAGGAGGTCCCCGGGGCAGCGCGGCTCGGCCACGACCTCGTCCACCGGCACGCCCGCATCGAGGGCGTCGCCGAGCAGCGTTGGCCCGTCGATCACGAACGCGTGCTCGGCGGAGCGCGCACTGCGGCGCCCCGAGAGGCGCCGCAGCCGCTTGATCGTGGGATGCCGGATCGAGACGTGATCGGGCACGAAGCCGGTGGCCTCAGGTCGAGGCGTGCTCCGCCCCATCGTCGAGCGCCTTGTCCGCGGCGGCGGCCAGCGCGCTGAACGCGGCGGGATCGGTGATCGCCAGGTCGGCCAGCACCTTGCGGTCCACCTCGATGCCGGAGAGGCGGAGGCCGGCCACGAACCGGCTGTACGTGGTGCCGTTCTGGCGGCAGGCCGCGTTGATGCGCTGGATCCACAGTCGCCGGAAGTCGCCCTTGCGGGCACGGCGGTCGCGGAAGGCGTACTGCAGGCTGTGCATCACCTGCTCGTTGGCGGCGCGGTACGAGCGGCTCTTGTTGCCGTAGTAGCCCTTGGCGCGCTCGAGGGTGACGCGGCGCTTCTTCTTGGCGTGGACGGATCGCTTCACCCGGGCCATGGGGAGCTCCTTTCGTCGATCAGGGGACGGGCGGGACGGGCTGCGGGGTCAGCGCCCGAGCATGCGGTTGATGCGGGCCTCGTCACCCGGGTGCAGGGCCTCGGGTCGGGCCAGCCGGCGCTTGCGCGCAGACGCCTTCTTCCCGAGCAAGTGGTTGAGGTTGGCCTGGCGGCGCCGGACCTTGCCGGTGCCGGTGATCTTGAACCTCTTCGCGGCACCGCGGTGGGTCTTCATCTTGGGCATGGGGGAACCTCTGGTGTCGGGCGCGAGCCAGAGCCCGGTCGTGGCTCGCACTCGGCGGGTGATCAGATGGTGTCGTTCGTCAGCGATTGGGCTCGGGCGGCGCCGCAGCGCTGATCGTCTGGGGTGTGGCGGCACCGGCCGCCTGCCCGTCGGTGCTGTTGGCACTGCCCGTGCTGCTCGTTGTCGGTCTGCTGTTGGTGCTGTTCGTGCTGGTGGCTGGCGTTTCGGCGGCTTGGACTGCCTGGCGCCGCGCCCCCCGCTCGCGGGCCGCCTGGGCCTTGCGATCGGGTGCCAGCACCATCGTCATGTTGCGGCCGTCGACCCTCGGGAAGATCTCGACCCTGGCCAGGTCCTGCACGGCCTCGACCACGTCGTCGAGGATGCGGCGCCCGAGCTCGGGGTGGTGCATCTCTCGCCCACGGAACGTCAGGGTCACCTTGACCTTGTGGCCGTCCTGCAGGAACCGCTCGACCTTGCGGGTCTTGGTATCGAAATCGCCTTTCGAGATCTTCGGCCGATACTTCATCTCCTTGATGGAGACGTTGCTCGCCTTGCGCCGGGATTCCTTGGCCTTCTGCGCCGCCTCGTACTTGTACTTGCCGTAATCCATGATCCGGCAGACGGGTGGATTCGCCTGGGCAGCGACCTCGACCAGGTCGAGATCTGCCTCCCGGGCGGTGGCCAAGGCCTCGGGCAAGGGAACAATGCCGATCTGCTGGCCATCCGGACCGACCAGCCGCACCTCGCGAGCGCGGATGCGGTCGTTGATCCGGGGTTCGTTGTTGGTCGGCGTGGCTATCGCCGCTCACTCCTCATCGATGCGCAGACACCTCCGTCGCATGTGTTTCCGGGGCTTGTCGACCTCGCATCCGGGCCCAAAACGACGACACGGACGCCGGGAAGCCGACGTCCGCTACGGGCAGGCCCGTTGCGACCGATCGACCCGGACGCACATGGCCCGCCAATGGACCGGTGGCCGGGTGGGGACCTTTGCGGCAGATCGAGATCTACTGAAGGGCCCACTTCCCATGAGGTTGTCCGGCGTAGGGTACCAGCGAGGAACCACCTGTCCACACCCGCGGACGACAACAGCCACCGAACCGTGAGCGATCCCAAGCGAGCGAATCCATGAGCCTCTGGACGCCTTCCGGCGAACACCCGGTCGAACGCCCCGGCCGTCCCGCACCCGATGCCACGTCGCCGCCGCAGGACGCGCCCCCGGCGCCACCGCAACCCGGCCCCACCTCCCTCGAGGACCTCTCCCCCGAGGAACGCGCCGAGGCCGAGGAGCTCGCGCGCCAGGTCGACAGCGCCCGTCGGCAGCTGCTCGACGCCCCCGCCGGATCGGTGGTCGGACAACAGGCGCTCCAGTTCTACGAGCTGGCGGCGCTGCACCTGTCGCAGCCCCAGCCCAAGCTCGACGACGCCCGCGTCGCCATCGACGCCTTCGCCGCCGTGGTCACCGGCCTGGGCCCACGCCTGGGCGAGGCCGAGCAGCCGCTGCGGCAGGCGCTCAACCAGATCCAGCTCGCGTTCGTCGAGGTCTCGCGCTCGGCCGGCGGGGCCGGGGAAGCGGCGCCCTAGACCTTCTCCACCCCGGTCGCCTCCCAGCGGCCGGACAGGCCGGGGGTCACCCTGAACTGCACGCGCCGGCCCGCCTCCACCGTTCGGCTGCCATCGGCGATCGCCGTGCAATGGAACGGCAGCGCCTGGCCGTCGTCGGCGAGGATCGTTCCCAACCCGCGTTGCTCGTCGAATTCCTCGACGACACCGCTGCCGGACTCGAAGGCTGCCATCGAACGACGCCGTCAGTGGACGATCTTGGCCAGCGGCAGCTCGATGATGTCGGTGGCGCCCGCGTCCTTGAGGGCGGGGATGAGCGTGTTGATCACCGACTTGGCCACCACCGTCTCGACCGCGTAGCCGCCCTGGCCGAAGAGCTCCGACACCGTGGGCGCCTTCATCGACGGCACCAACCGGATCACGTCGGCCAGGCGGTCGCCGCCGACGTTCAACTTCACCAGCACCTTCCCGCGCGCCTCGAGCACGCCGTCGAGCAGGACCTTGAGCTGGAGCATCGCCTGCCGCTTGGCCGGGTCGGCGTGGGAGGCGGGATTGGCGATCAGCGCCGTGAAGCTCGCCAACACCTCGCCGATGATCCGCAGGTTGGCGGCGCCCAGCGCGCGGCCGGTCTCGGTGCCGTCGACCACGCAGTCGACGATGTCGGGCACCTTCGCCTCCGTGGCCCCGTACGACAGCCGCACGTCGGCCCGCACGCCGCGGTCGGCGAAGAACCGCCGCGTGAGGCCGGGGTACTCGGTCGAGACCTTCACGCCGTCGGGCAGGTCCTCCACCTTGTCCCACGGCGAGTCGTCGGCCACCGCAACCACGATCCGGAACGGGTTGGCGGAGGCCTTCGAGTACTCGAGATCGCCCAGGACGACCACGTCGCTCTCGGTTTCCTCGACCCAGTCCCGCCCGGCGATGCCGAGGTCGAAGAGCCCGTCGGCCACGTAGCGCGGGATCTCCTGGGGCCTGAGGATGCGCACCTCGTCGATGCGGGGATCGGCGATCGACGCCTTGTACTCCACCTGGGACGACCGCCTGACGCCGAGGTCGGCGGCCTCGAACAGCGCGAACGTGGGCCGCTCGAGCGATCCCTTGGGGAGCACGAGTTTCAACATCGGGGTCGAGGTTAAGTCGTTCTGGTTGTAGCTATGCGGTCATATGCCGCACGACTACGCCCGGTTTGCCAGGGGCCCGAATCGGCGAACGTGGTCCGCCATCTCGACGGCCACCAGCGCCGCCTCCTCGCCGACGTTGTGGCCGCCGGGGCCCTCGGAGCGGGCCAGCGCCTGGCCCTCGTCCTCGGTCGTGAGCACGCCGAACGCCACCGGGACGCCGGTGGCGAGCTGCACCTCCTGGATGCCCCGGGCGCACTCCCCCGCAACCAGGTCGTAGTGCGTGGTCTCGCCGCGGATCACGGCGCCGACGCACACCACGGCGTCGACCCGGCCCGACTCGGCCAGCACCTTGGCCCCGAACGGGATCTCGAACGACCCCGGCACCGACATCTCCACCAGGGCGTCGTCCGCCACTCCGGCCCGGGACAGCCCGCGGCGGACGCCCCCGACCAGCCGCTCGACGATCGCCGCGTTCCAGCGCGACCGCACGACCCCCACCCGCAACCCGGAGCCGTCGAGCCCATCGGGGACGACGGCGCGGGCGTCCTCACCCGCCACGGCGGCGGGAGCGCCGAGTGCCGCAGCCGGCACTAGAGCACGTCATCGAGGCCCTCGAGCAGGTGCCCCATGCGCTCGCGCTTGGTGCGCAGGTAGGCGATGTTCTCGGCGTTGGGCGCAGTCTGCAGGGGCACGCGGGCGGTGATCTCCAGGCCGAAGCCGGCCAGGCCGCCCTTCTTCGACGGGTTGTTGGTCAGCAGCCGCATCGTGGTGATGCCGAGGTCGACGAGGATCTGGGCACCGATGCCGTACTCGCGGCTGTCGACCGGCATGCCGAGGGCGATGTTGGCATCGACGGTGTCGTGGCCCTGGTCCTGCAGCTGGTACGCCAGCAACTTGTGGCCGATCCCGATCCCGCGACCCTCGTGGCCCCTGAGGTACACGACCACGCCCATCCCCTCGTCGGCCACCTGCTTCATCGCCGCCTGCAGCTGCAGGCCGCAATCGCAGCGCAACGACCCGAAGACGTCCCCGGTCAGGCACTCGGAGTGGACCCGCACCAGCACGTTGTCCTGGCCCTGCACCGCGCCCTTGACGAACGCAATGTGGTGCTCGCCGTCGAGGACCGACTCGTAGGCGTAGCAGGTGAACTCGCCCCACTCGGTGGGAATGCGCGCCTCGGCCACGCGCCGCACCAGCTTCTCGGTCTGGCGCCGGTAGCGGATGAGGTCGGCGATCGAGATCAGGACCAGCCCGTGCTCCTCGGCGAAGCGCTCGAGCTCGGGCAGCCGGGCCATGTCGTTCTTGCTCTCGTTGACCAGTTCGCACAGCACGCCGGCGGGATAGAGGCCGGCCATGCGGGCGAGGTCGATGGCCGCCTCCGTGTGCCCGGCCCGCTTCAGCACGCCGCCGTCGCGTGCTTCGAGCGGGAAGATGTGGCCCGGTCGCAACAGGTCCAGGGGCCGGGTGGCAGGATCGACGAGCGCCCGGACGGTGGCTGCCCGGTCGTGGGCCGAGATGCCGGTGGTGGTGTCGTGGCGGAAGTCGACGCTGACGGTGAAGGCCGTGCGCATCGTCTCGGTGTTGTTGGCGACCATCAGAGGGAGGTCGAGCTCCCGGGCGCGCTCCCGGGTCACCGGCGCGCAGATGACGCCGGACGTGTGGTGGAGGAAGAAGGCGATCTTCTCGGGGGTGGCGAACTCGGCCGCCATGATGAGGTCGCCCTCGTTCTCCCGGTCCTCGTCGTCGACCACGACGACGATCTCGCCCCGCCCGACCGCCGTGATGGCGTCCTCGACCTTGGCGAAGCTCACGTTAGACATCCTTCCAGGCAAGCAGCCGCTCGACGTACTTCACGGTCACGTCCACCTCGAGGTTCACCCGGTCGCCGGCCTGCTTGGCGCCGAGCGTGGTGACTGCGGCGGTGTGGGGGATGACCGCGACCGTGAACCCGTCGTCGAGCACGTCGACGACCGTGAGGCTCACGCCGTCGACGGCGATCGAACCCTTCTCGACGACATAGCGCAGCAGCTCACGCGGCATGCGGACCCGCAGGTCGGGGGCCGGATCGACGATCTCGCCCACGCCGTCGACGTGGCCCTGTACGAGGTGCCCGCCGAGGCGGTCGCTCAGCCTGACGGGCCGCTCGAGATTGACCCGGTCCCCCGGCACCCGGTCGCCGAACGTTGTGCGCTTCAGCGTCTCGTCGGTGATGTCGGCTTCCCACCAACGGGGCGCGTGGTCGACCACCGTCACGCAGCACCCGTCCACGGCGATCGAATCGCCGATCCTGGCGTCCTCGGTCACGAGCGACGCGGCGATGCGGATGCGCTGGCCCTCGACCGACGCGATCGAGCCCAGCTCCTCGACGATGCCGGTGAACATCAGTGGTCACTCCTCACGGAGGGGACGAGGTCGACGCGAATGTCGCCGCCCAGCTGCCTGACGCCGGCGATGTGACCACGCCAGGCATCAGCCATCGTGCTGGCTCCGAGCCCAGTGAACAACCCCGCGGCGTCGTCTCCACCGAACAGGACCGGCGCGAGGTAGATCACGTAGCGGTCCACGAGACCGGCCCGGTGGAACTCGCCGGCCACAGTGGCGCCGCCCTCGACCAACAGCTGGATCACGTCGCGCCGGCCGAGCTCGTCGAGGACGTCCCCGAGATCGCCCCCCAGCTCGAGCGCGGGATGGACCTTGGCGCCCGGCGGCGCCTTCCCGAGAACGACCCGCAGGGGCTCGCGACCGCGTACGTGCCGCACGGTGAGCGCCGGATCGTCGGCCCGCACGGTGCCGGCGCCGACGAGAACGGCGTCGCTCTCGGCGCGCAGGCGGTGCGCGTCGGCTCGGGCCGCCTCGCCGGTGATCCACTGGCTGGTGCCGTCCGGGGCCGCCGTGCGACCGTCGAGACTGGCGGCGAGCTTCAGCACCACGTACGGACGGCCGGTTTCGCGGTGTCGGACGTAGGGGGCGAGCAGCTCGGTGACGACGTCGGCCGCAACCCCGGTCGTGACCTCGACGCCCGCGGCGCGCAGCCGCTCGATCCCGCCGCCCCGCACCTGCGGGTCGGGGTCGGCGACGCCCACCACCACCCGGGCGACGCCCGCGTCGATCAGGGCGTCGGCGCAGGGCGGCGTGCGTCCGTGGTGGTTGCAGGGCTCCAACGTCACGTATGCGGTTGCGCCGCACATGTCGACGCCCCTGGCTGCGGCCTCCGCCAGCGCGGCCGCCTCGGCGTGCGAGCCGCCCGGCGGTTGGGTCGCGCCCTCGACCAGCCGGCCGTCGGCCGCCACGAGCACGCAGCCGACCCAGGGGTTGGGCGATGTGCTGTCGCGCACCGCTGCCGCCAGCTCGACGGCCCGCAGCATGTGCTCGTGGTCGGTGTCGACCATCCCTGGCAGCGTATGGGCGAGCGCCACCGCCCCAAATTAGAACACGTTCTAATTTTTGTCGAGTGACGTGCGCCACGTCAATGCGGTCTGCCCCCGTCGAGCAGGTCCAACGCGTGGGGCACGACGTCGATCACCGCGTCGAGGCACTCGACGGCGCCCGTGGACGATCCCGGCGTGTTGAGCACCAGCGCCCGTCCGATGGTCCCGGCGGTGGCCCGCGACAGGCGACCCAGGGGGTTCACCAGCCGCATTGCCTCGGCCAACCCCGGCGCCTCCCGGTCGAGCACGGACCGCGTCCCCTCTGGCGTCAGGTCCCGGGGGCCGAAGCCCGTGCCGCCGGTCGTGACGATGAGGCCGGCGAAGCCGTCGGCCAGCGCCCGCAGCGCCTCCCCCACCGCCTCGGCGCCATCGGCGCTCACGGACCGACCCACGACCTCGTAGCCGGCGGCACCCAGGCGGTCGGCGAGCGCGGCGCCGGAGCGGTCGTCGCGAGTGCCGGCCACCACGCCGTCCGACACCGTCAGCACCTTCGCCGGCCATCGCCGGCGTGGCTCGTGCTCGCTCATGGCCCCGGACCCGTGCCCGTCCGCACCCGGTCGACCGTCGCGGCCACCCGGCGGGCCCGGGTCGCCGGCCGCTTGGACTCGGCGATCCACTCCACGTATTCGCGGCGGTGCGTGTACGAGAGCTTGTCGAAGGCGGCGTGCGCCGCGCCGTCGGCGGCCAGTGCCTCGGCCAGATCGGTCGGCACCTCGACTACGCGGGGCTCCTCGTCGAGCGCGACCACCACGTCGAAGCTGTCACCGATGTCGATCCCGGCGGCGGCCCGGTGCCCCTTGTTCACCCCGATCATCGGCTGGCCGCCGTAGACCGCCACGGTGGTCCGGAACGTGTAGTCGCCGATGGTGACGGTGACCGGGGGGCGCTTGCCCTCACCCAGCGCCGCAGCGGCCTGAGCCGGCAAGTCGAACGCCGCACCCCCACCGCCGGCGTCCCGGAGGTGCACGCGGACCGGCTGCGGCTTCTGCACGCGACGGACGCTACCCCGCACTTCGTGGGTGTTCAGGCGCCGACCCGATCGCCGCGCCGCCAGTGGACACCGTTGGCCCAGGCCCGCGCGGACATTCGCCGACCGCCCTCGGGCTGCACCTCGACCAGCTGGATGGTCCCGTCGCCGGCGGGCACCGCGACGTCGCCCGGCCCGGCGGGCGCGAGCGCGGTCCGCCACACCTTGAGCCGGTGGCCTCGGTGCGTGGTCCAGGCGCCGCCGATCCGCACCAGCCGGTGGATGTCGATCGCCGGCCGTCGCCAGTCGATCTGCAGCTCCGCCGGATCGATCTTGTTCGCGTACGTCGGCTCGCCCTGCTGGGGCCTGGGCTCGGGCAGCCCGTCGCGCAGGTTGGCCAGCAACAGCTCGGTCCCCAGCACCGTGAGCCGGGCGCGCAGCTCGTCGGCGGTCTCGTCGGGGCCGATCGCGACCTCGGCCCGGGCGTAGACGCCCCCGGTGTCGAGACCCTCCTCGATCACCATGAGGTCGACGCCGGTCCGCTCGTCGCCGGCCAGGATCGCCCGCTCCACGGGCGCTGCACCCCGCCACCGGGGTAGCAGGGAGAAGTGCAGGTTGAGCAGCGGCAGGCGCTCCAGCACGTGGGGCTTGATGAGGCGGCCGAACGCAGCCACCACCCCCAGGTCGGCGCCGGTGTCGAGCACGTCGTCCACGCGGTCGGACACCGGCAGCCCGAGGCCGAGCGCCGCCCGCTTCACCGGGGAGGGCATCAGGCCGCCGCCGCGACCCCGGCGCTTGTCGGGCTGGGACACCACCAGGGCGACGTCCCAGCCGGCGTCGACCAACGCCCGCAGGGGTGTCGTGGCGAACTCGGGGGTGCCGAGGAACACGAGCCGCCGGGGATGCGTCGGTGCGGGTGCGAGCGCCATGGAACCGGCCCGGCCTGAGTGGGCGAGCTAGCGGAGCGAGAAGCCGCCGCCCTTGGGCTGGGCGTCCGCCAGCGCCGAAGGTCCGATGCCGAGCTCGCGGATCGTCTTGAGCGCCTGCTTGCGGGTCGCGGGATCGAGGCGCTCCAGCAGGAGGACGCCGTCGAGGTGGTCGAGCTCGTGCTGGAAGCAGCGGGCGAGCAGCTCGTCGGCCTCGATGGAGACGTCGTTGCCGTCGAGGTCGACCCCCGTGAGGTGGACCTGCTTGGCGCGGACGATCTCCCACGACAGGCCGGGCACGGACAGGCAGCCCTCCTCGTACGCCCACTCACCGTCGTGTTCGACGATCTCAGGGTTGACGATCGTGAACGGCCCGTCGCCCACGTCGTACACGAACATCCGCTTCTCGACGCCCACCTGGGGCGCCGCCAGCCCGACCCCCGGCGCGTCGTACATGGTGGCGATCATGTCCTCGGCCAGCCTGGCGAGGCGGCCGTCGATGGTCGTGACCTCGGCGGCGCGCTGGCGCAGGACCGGGTCGCCTACGACGCGAATGCTGTAGGGAGCCATGAGCCACAAAGCTACCGTCGCCCGACGTGGGCAAGTCTTCGCACTACTTCTCGCCCTCGCCGGACGTGCCGTCGCGCCCGTCAACCGTGCGCCTCGACCTGCCGGACCTGTCCCTGGCGCTCCGCACCGACCGGGGCGTGTTCTCCGGCGCCCGCATCGATCCCGGCACCAGGTACCTCCTGACGACTGCGCCGCCGCCGCCCAGGGCCGGTCACCTGGCCGACATCGGCTGTGGCTACGGGCCCATCGCGCTGACCTTGGCGACCCGTGCCCCCGGTGCGACGGTGTGGGCGGTCGACGTGAACGAACGAGCGCTCGAGCTCACGCAGGCGAACGCCGCGGCCGCCGGCCTCGCCAACGTGCGGGTGGCCACCCCGGACGCGGTCCCACACGACGTGCGGCTCGCCGCCCTGTGGTCCAACCCGCCGGTGCGCGTGGGCAAGTCGGCGCTCCACGACCTCCTCGAGCACTGGCTCGGCCGGCTCGACCCCGACGGCACGGCACTGCTGGTCGTCCAGAGGAACCTGGGCTCCGATTCGCTGCACCGCTGGCTCGCGGCGAGGGACTGGTCGGTCACACGCCTCGGCAGCCGGGCCGGCTACCGCCTGCTCGAGGTCCGGAGATGACGCGGCAGCTCGATCCGACGGGGCTGAAGCGCCTGCACCGATCCTGGCGCCGCCGGCCCGTGGCACCGGTGGGGCTGCTCCTCGATCACGTGCAGTCGCCGTTCAACGTTGGCTCGATCCTTCGGACGGCGGCGGCGTTTCGCGTCGATCACCTGTGGCTGGTGGGCGACACGGCGGCGCCAACTAATGCCAAGACGGCGAAGACGGCGCTCGGGTCCCAGCGCTTCGTCGAGTGGACGTGGCACGACACGGCCGCCGACGCCACGTCCGCCGCTCGCGACGATGGCTACGGCGTGGTCGGCCTGGAGCTCACCGACGACGCCGTGCCGCTTCCGGAGCTCGCGGTCACGGCACCGGTATGTCTGGTCGTCGGCCACGAGGACCGGGGCCTGTCCCCGGACGCGCTGGCCGCCTGCGACACCGTGACCTTCATTCCCCAGCTCGGCCGGATCGGGTCGCTCAACGTCGCCACCGCCACGGCCATCGCGCTCTACGAGCTGCGCCGCAGGGACTGGACCGCCTGCGACTGATCCCGGGCTGGAAACCCCTGCGGCCCACCCAGGGGGCGGTGCCTAGCCTTTCGGTGGTGACCACCGAGACAGTGCGCACCATCACCGACGACGAATTCGGCGACTTCATCAACGTCGTCATGACCGCCTTTCTCGCACCGCCGTCTTCGGCGGAGGACATCGAGGCCCGCCGCGCTGCGTTCGACATCGACCGCTGCCTCGGTGCCTTCGACCACAACGGACGCCTGTGCGGGGTCGCCCGTGCCTTCCCCACCGACCTGACGGTCCCCGGTGGGGCCGTGGCGGCGGGCGCCGTCAGCGGCGTGGGCGTGCTCCCCACGCATCGCCGCCGGGGACACCTCAGCCGCATGATGCGCACCCAACTCGCCGACATCGCCAGCCGGGACGAGCCGGTGGCCACGCTCGTGGCCGCCGAGTATCCCATCTACGGCCGCTACGGCTACGGCCTGGCGGTCGAGGCGTGCGAGCTGCACCTCGACGCCAACCAGGCCCAGTGGGTCCCGCCCGAGGGCGAGGGACACATCGAGCTGGTGGACAACGACACCTTCGCCAAGGTCATGGTCGACGTCTACGATCGCGCACGGCGCACGTTCCCCGGCCACATCAGCTACGAGCCGGCACGCTGGGAAGTGCTCGCGGGCGTGCGGTCGTGGCCCGACGGCGACGACGACGCCCGCCGCAAGGCCACCAAGGTCGTCTGGTACGACGCACAGGGCGAGCCCCAGGCGGCGACCGCGTACTCGGTCGACGAGCGCTGGGAGCACAACCGGCCGGCCGGGACGCTGTCGGCCGGCGTTTTGGTGGCGACGTCGGGCCGCGCCGAGATCGAGCTGGTGCGTTTCCTCGCCTCGGTCGACTGGGTGGCGAAGGTGCACGTGGGTCTCCGGCCCCTCGACAACCCCGTGCCGCTGGCGCTCGCCGATGCGCGCATGGGTGCGCTCGTCAACCGGTCCGACCACCTGTGGGTGCGGATCCTGGACGTGCCGGCGGCACTGACCGCCCGCGGCTACGGCGCCGACGGATCGCTCGTGCTCGAGGTCGTCGACCCGTTGGGCCACGCTGCCGGCCGCTTCGCCCTCGACGGCGGGCCCGAAGGCGCCACCTGCGGGGCCACCGACGCCGAGCCAGACCTCGTCGTTCCCGTCGGCGCCCTCGGCGCCGCCTACCTGGGTGGTACGGGCTGGGGCCGACTGGCGGCGCTCGGTTGGGTGGACGAGCGGGCGGACGGTGCGACGGCCCGGGCGGCGGCCATGTTCGGGTCACCGCGGGCGCCATGGTGCGTCCTGTCCTTCTGACCTGACCGACCTGGAGTGTGACCTGGGGGCGTCGGGCGGGCGCTGCTCGGCGCCCTGGCGGAACGGGCCGAGGCCGCCGGGTCCTGGGTCGCGAGGAAGTCCCTGAGGCCCTGCGCCAATCCCGTGGGGTTCTGCACCATGAGCAGGTGGCCGGCCTCCGGCACCGACAGGCGTCGGGCCCCGGGGAACCACGACTGGATGAGGTCGCTGCCCTCCACGAAGCGCGGGACGCTCAGTGCGCCGAGCACGTTCAGAACCGGCTGCGTGACCCGCTCGGCATCGCCGGGCCCGAAGCTCCACTGCTGCACGGCGGGCATCTCCGCCTGGAAGAACAGGTCGGCATTGTCAAGCGCCTCACGGAAGGCGTCGGGGATCACCCGGTCCAGCACGGGGCGGTAGCCGTCGCCGCACACGTAGCGCAGGAACGCGTCCACCGCGCCGGCCTTGTCGCCCGATCGGTAGGCGGCGACGACCGGCGCCAGGGCGGCGGCGACCTGTTCGGAGCTGGAGATGCCCCGGGCGGCCGGTTCGAGCAAGGCCACCGAGCGGACGCGCTCGGGCGCATCGAGCGCCAGCTGGAGCGCGACGAGCCCGCCGTACGAATGACCCACGATGTGGGCTGCCTCCCAGCCCACGTGATCCATGAGCATGGCGCACGTCGCCGCGTCTTCGGCGACGGTCAGGGGGCGAAACGCGCCACCGGACCCGTGGAGGCGGCGCCGATATCGCAGCGTGGAGAACTCGGTGAGCTGCTCGACCAGGGGCCCGTACCAGGCAACGAAGGGGCTCGCGTGCACGAGGACGATGCGGTCACCGCGGTCACCGCCCTCACCCAGCTCGTACGTCAGCTCCACGTCATCGAACGCCAAGCGATCCATCACACCCGCCCCCTATTCCGCTGCATAGTACCTGTAGTGAATTAATCGATACTGTAGTGGAATGGCCAGGACAGTCAAGGCCCCTCGGCGCGCCTACCGGTCCCGGCTGCGAGCCGATCAGGCACAACAGACGCGCCGCAGGGTCCTGGAGTCCGCGCTCGAGCTCTTCGTCGACCGCGGCTACGCCGGGACCACCGTGGCCGCCGTCGCCGACCACGCCGGCGTCTCCCCGGAGACGATCTACCTGTCCCTGGGCGGCAAGCGAGGACTGCTCGAGGGGGTCATGGACATCACCGGACCCCACGGCTCGGCCGCCGACGACGACAAGTGGTGGGGCATAGTCGCCCAGCTCCCCACCGCCTCGGAGCGGCTGGACAAGATGGTGGAGTACAGCTGTCGGATCATGGCCCGCACCCGCCCCATCCACGCCATCATCCGGGGCGCCGCGGACAAGGAGGCGTTCGCGGCGGCGCTGGGCCGGCGATTCCTCCAGGAACGCCTGCACAACCAGACGGAACGCATCCGCCACTACCTCGCCGAAGACCTCAGGCCCGGGCTGTCCGTCGAGGAGGCCGGAGAGCGGTACTGCGCCCTCGCCAGCCCCGACCTCTACCACCTGCTCACGGTCGAGCTCGGCTGGACGCCCGATCGGCACCGCGACTGGCTGACGCACCTCCTGCACACGGAGCTGCTCTGACGGCGCTCGCGACCAGGCCCTTGGAGGCGTCCGACGAGTTGCGTTCGCACGGAACGTCTAACGGGACGGTGGCGTACCTGCGCTTCCACGACTCAGCGCCCGAAGAGGAAGGATCGCCCAATGTCCCGAATGACGTTCATCAACCTGCCGGTGAAGGATCTGGCCAAGGCCAGGGCCTTCTTCGGCAGCGTCGGCTTCACCTTCGACGAGCAGTTCTCCGACGAGAACGCGAGCCGGATGATCATCAGCGACGATGCCTCGGTCATGCTGGAGGTCGAGCCGTTCTTCGGGGGGTTCATCGCGCCCCAGAGCGTCGCCGACACGTCCACGAGCCGTGAGGTGATCGTCGGCCTGTCGGCCGACAGCCGCGAGGAGGTCGACGACCTGGTCGGCAAGGCCGTCAGCGCCGGAGCGCAGGAGCTCGGCGACGCGCAGGACGACGGGTTCATGTACATGCGCGGCTTCGTGGACCTCGACGGTCACCAGTGGTCGTTCATCCACATGGACATGGCCGCCATCCAGGGGTAGTTGCCCGGCGCCGGCCTTGGCGCCGGTATCAGGCGAGCCGCTCCCCCGCCGCCGGGCGGACGACCCGTCGCTCGGTGACGATGGCGGTGACAAGATCGGCCGGTGTCACGTCGAACGCCGGGTTGACGGCAACCGCGCCGGCGGGAGCCACGGACCGGCCGCCCCACGCCAGCACCTCGTCGCCGGCCCGGTCCTCGATCTCGACGTGTGACCCGTCGGGCGTCGCGCCGTCGACGGTCGACTCCGGCGCCGCCACCACGAACGGGATCCCGGCTCGGTCCGCCGCCAGTGCCAAGGGGTAGGTGCCGATCTTGTTCGCGACATCACCGTTGGCAGCGATGCGATCGGCCCCCACGACGACGGCGTCGACCAACCGTCGCGCGATCAGGGAGGGCGCGGCGCCGTCGACCACCAGCCGGTAGTCCGCCCCCATCTGGTCGAGCTCCCACGCCGTGAGCCGGCTCCCCTGCAACAGCGGCCGGGTCTCGTCGGCATAGACACGGGCGACGATCCCACGCTCGTGGAGCGCCCGCACCACGCCCAGCGCCGTCCCCCACTGCACGCAGGCCAGCGCACCGGCGTTGCAGTGCGTGTGGAGCCGCAGCCCCGGTTCCTCGCCGGCATCAGCGCCGGCCGAGGCCAACCCACACAGCTCGACCAGGAGGTCCGCACCCCGCCGGGCGATGGCAAGGTTGGCGGCGGCGTCCTCCTCGAGCACCGCTCGCGCCTCCTGCTCGATCGCCTCGTCGCCCTCGTCGAGCCGTGACACAACCCGATCCACTCCCCAGGCCAGGTTGGCTGCGGTGGGCCGGGCCGAGCGGATGCGGTCGATCGCCTCGGCCACCTCGCCGTCGGTCCAGCCCTGGCGACGGCCCTGGCGGACCGCCAGCAACACGCCGAGCGCACCGGCGGCACCCAGGGCCGGCGCCCCCCGCACCGCCAGGCGACGGATGGCGTCCACCAGTTCGTCGACGTCGGTCACCCGCGCGGTGCGCACCTCGTGCGGCAGCACCGTCTGGTCCAGGAGGACGATGGCGCCGTCCATCCAATCGATGGTCCGCACAAAGGTGACTCTAGGTCTTTGAAGGAAAAGTGGTGCATTGCACCACTTTTCCTTCAAAGACAGGTGTACGAGGCCGAGATCACACCCGCGCCGGGTCGACCGCCACCCGCAGGCGACCGGGTGGCCGGGGCGTCGCCGCCAGCGCGTCGCACAGCGTGCGGTGGTCGGGCGCACGAACCAGCCAGCGGCCGCCGGCCGGTCCCAGGACCTCGATGCCCGGGCGCCCGCCGAGGGCGCTGACGAACACGTCGGCGCCGGCGCCCGACACCTCGGCCAGCGCCGTGGCCGGCGGGAACCCGAGCTGCGTGCGCCGGTCGCGCTCGGCCGACGACACCCGTGTCGGGTCGGCGTTCAGCGCGGCCTGGACGACCTCGTGGCGGGGCACGTGGGTCTGGACCACGAGGCGCCCGCCGCCGGCCTTGCCCCCGACCACCCGGGCGGCCCGCGCCAGCAGGCCCAACGCCTGCTCCGCTGCCCGGTAGCGGGGCGCGAGCAGCTCCTGGTCGAAGTCCAGGAAGGCAACCGCGTCGGCGCGGTCGATCTGGTGCAATGTCGCCTCGGTGCCGACCGCCACCCGGGAGCGCGGTGCGGCGGCGTTTCCCGAGGTGGCGGTCACCTCGTCGACCGGCTCGCCGACCAGCGCCGCGATCTCGTCCCGGGTCCGGCTCACGCCCGGGCGCAGCGTCCGCAGCCGTGACGCGCCGCACGAGGCGCACACCGCGGGCCTGACCGTGCCGCACCGGGCGCAGACCAGCTGTTCGCCCGGCTGCGCCACGGCGGCGTCGCAGTGCTCGCAGCGCGCCAGCTCGCCGCACGCCCTGCAGGCCAGGAGCCGCGCCCGGCCGGTGCGGTTGAGCACGCACAGAACGCGCCGGTCGCTTCGCAGCAGGCGGACGAGCGGCGGGGACAACAGGCCGGTGCGCGGGTCCTGGCGGCGCATGTCGATCACGTCGACGACGGGCCAGCCGGCGCGCTCGTCGGCGCGCGACGGTGCGAGCAGGCGGCCCGCGTCCAGCGCCTCGAGCGACGGGCACGGTGACGTCATCACGCACGGCACGCCCGCCCGGAGTGCCCGCTCGAGCGCGACATCGCGCGCGTGCCACGTCGGCGCCTGCTCCTGACGATGGGCCTCGTCGTGCTCGTCGATCACCAGGACGGCCGCGAGGCCGGCCACCGGCGCCCAGGCGGCGGCGCGGGTACCGACCACGGTGGCGCCCGCAGCCCCCAGCGCCCAGTCCCGGGGATGCCGCGCCACCGGCACACCCGCCCCCCGCAGCACCCCGCCCACCGACCGCGCCGTCGCCGCCGTGGGGCACAGGATCAGCGCGTTGCCCGGCGCGACGGCGGCGAGCACCACCGGGTCGAGAGGCGCCGCCGGGGGCAGCCGCACCAACACCCCCGACGAACCTGCCGCCGAAAGCGCTGCCATGACCTCCCTATCTGCGGCAAGTTCGGATGGGGAGGAACGCCGGGGCGCCGCCGCCGGGAGGCGTGCCACCACGCGTTCGGGCGACGCGGTCCGCAGCAGCGATGCCGGCCGCCCCGCCCAGCGCCACGCGGCCCACTCCGCCAGCTCGATCAGGTCCGGCGTCGGCCCCCGCCCGGACCACTTGGCCAGGGCGCGCAACGCCACGCCGGGCGGCGGCTCGACGCCGACCGCGACCACCCAGCCCCCGACCCGGCGGCCGTGCAGCACGACCCGGACCCGGTCGCCGACGCGCACCTGGTCCCCGAGTCCGTCGGGGACCAGGTAGTCGAACGTCTTGTCGATCGCGGGCTCGTCCGGCAGGACCCGGGCGACCCGCGGCGTGCTCAGAGTCCCAGCGCGGACTTGAGGTCGTCGACCCGGCTCGTCTGCTCCCAGGTGAGCTCCTTGTCGCTGCGACCGAAGTGCCCGTACGCGGCGGTCTTCTTGTAGATCGGCCGGCGCAGGTCGAGGTCGCGGATGATTGCCGCCGGGCGCAGGTCGAAGATCTCCTGCACGGCGCCAGCGATCGTGCCCGGGTCGACCGTGGAGGTGCCGAAGGTCTCGACGAGGACCGACACCGGGTGGGCGACGCCGATGGCGTAGGCCACCTGCACCTCGCAGCGCTGCGCGGCGCCGGCCGCCACCACGTTCTTCGCCACCCAGCGAGCGGCGTAGGCGGCGGAACGGTCGACCTTGGACGGGTCCTTGCCCGAGAAGGCACCGCCGCCGTGGCGGGCGGCGCCGCCGTAGGTGTCGACGATGATCTTGCGACCCGTCAGGCCGCAGTCGGCGTGGGGCCCACCCAACTCGAAGCTGCCGGTGGGGTTGACCAGCACTCGGTAGTCGTCGTCCTGGAACTGCGGTGGCACCAGCGGCCGGATCACGTGCTCGATCAGGTCGGGCTTGATCAGGGTCTCGGCGTCCAGGCCCGGCTGGTGCTGCGTGGAGATGAGGACCGTCTCGAGGCCGACGGGCACGCCGTCCTCGTACCCGAGCGTCACCTGGGTCTTCCCGTCCGGGCGGAGGTACGGCAGGATGCCGGCACGGCGCACCTCGGCCAGCCGGTGAGCCAACCGGTGCGCCAGCCATATCGGCATGGGCATGAGATCGTCGGTCTCGTCGACGGCGTAGCCGAACATCATGCCCTGGTCGCCGGCGCCCTGGCTGTCGAGGTCCTCCTCGGTGCTCGCGGTGCGCTTCTCGTAGGCCGTGTCGACGCCCTGCGCGATGTCGGGCGACTGCGGGTCGATCGACGTCATGACGCCGCACGTGTGGCCGTCGAAGCCCACCGCCTCACGGTCGTAGCCGATGCCCTTGATCGTGTCGCGGACGATGTTGGGGATCTCGACGTAGGCGTCGGTGGTGATCTCACCGGCGACGATGGCCAGGCCGGTCGTCACCATGGTCTCGCAGGCCACCCGGGCCGCCGGGTCCTGCTCCAGGATGGCGTCCAGGATCGAGTCGCTGATCTGGTCGGCCATCTTGTCGGGATGGCCCTCGGTGACCGACTCGGACGTGAAGGTCCAACGGCTCACGGTTTCGTTCTCCTCTGTGTGACGGCATCGAACACGGCACGGGCGATCGCCCGCTTGTCGGCCAAGGGCACCTCGCGCTCGGTGCCGTCGGCATCCATGATCACGACCTGGTTGGTGTCGTGCTCGAACCCAGCGCCCGGAGCGGTCACATCGTTGGCCACGATGAGGTCGATGCCCTTGGCGGCGAGCTTCGCTGCGGCATTCTTTCGCACTTCGTCGGTCTCCGCAGCAAAACCGACGACGGTCTGCCCGGGCCGCTTGCGCGCCACCAGCCGGGCCAGGATGTCGGGCGTCGGTTCGAGGGTGATCTCGGGGACCCCCGCCTGCTTCTTGAGCTTCCGATCGGCCACCTGCGCCGGCCGGAAGTCGGCGACGGCCGCAGCCATGACCACGACGTCGGCCGAGGCCCCGGCCGCGTTGACGGCCTCCTCCATCTCGGCCGCGGTCTCGACCCGGATCACGTCGCTGTGCGGCGGGAACGGCAGGTCGACGGTGGTGACGAGCGTGACCTTGGCACCCCGGGCGGCGGCCTCGGCCGCCAGGGCGTGACCCTGCTTGCCCGACGAGCGGTTGCCCACGAAGCGGACGGGATCGATCGGTTCGCGGGTCCCGCCGGCGGTGACGAGCACGCGCAGTCCGGACAGATCCCGGCCGGCGCCGAGCGCGGCCTCCACGGCCTCGACGATCGTCGCGGGCGCCGCCAGGCGCCCCCTGCCGATGTCGCCGCCCGCCAGCCGGCCCTCCTCCGGGGGGACGATGGTGACCCCGCGGCGGGCCAGCGTCGCCAGGTTTTCCTGCACCGCCGGGTGCTCCCACATCTCCGTGTGCATGGCGGGTGCCAGCACCACCGGCGCTCCCGCCCGCACGGCCAGCAGCGTGGCGGTCAACAGGTCGCTGGAGATGCCGGCGGCGTAGCTACCGATGACCCGGGCGGTGGCCGGGGCCACGACGACCGCGTCGGCCGTCTGGCCCAGGCGGGTGTGCGGGATGGGGTCGTCGTCGTGGAACAACGATGTGTGGGCCCGCTCGGAGGCCAGCGCCGAGAAGGTCGCCTCGCCCACGAACCGGGTGGCGCCGCGCGTCATCACCGGGACCACGTGCGCCCCCCCGTCGACGAGACGCCGGCAGACGTCGATCGCCTTGTACGCCGCGATGCCACCGGACACCCCCAGGACGATTCGCCGCCGCTCCAGCATGGAGCTGAGGGCTACTCGGCCCCGTCGCTCTCGCTACCGTCGCCGGACTGGTCGGCCTCGGCCACGGCCTCGACGCTCCCGGCCGCCTCCGACTCGTCGGGTGCCTCGCTGGGATGCGCGAGGACGATCTTGTCGCCGGCGATCTCCTCGAAGGCGATCGACAACGGCTTGCGGGCCACGGACGTCACCTGCGGCGGAACGATGGCGCCCAGGCCCTCGCCCAGCTGGTTGAAGTAGGCGTTGATCTGACGGGCGCGCATGGCGCTCAGCGTGACCAGCGAGAACTTCGACCCGGCGCGGTCGAGCAGCTCCTCGATGGAGGGATTCATCATGGTGTCTTGGCGCAAAGCCATGCTGGCGCGTTACCTCGGTCCGGCCGGTTGTCGGCCGACCAGGTTACCGCCCGTGCCCCCCGAACCGTGAATCCCACCCCCCACTGACGAACCTGCCGCCACAAGGGTGGCCATGACGTCGCTAACCACGGCAAGTTCGGTGTCGGGCCGCGTCCACGATCCGATCCGCCAGCTCCGCGGGCCCGAGCTCGCCGGAATCGAGCACCAGCTCGTAGATCGACAGGTCCGAGAGGTCGATGCCGTAGAGCGTCAGGTAGCGGCGTCGCTCGACCAGCTGGCGCTCCTCGTTGTCGGCCAGAGCCCGCTCGACGGACACGCCCTCGCGCGCCGCCACCCTCTCGGCCCGGATCCGGGGGTCGCAATCGATCCAGACGATCACGGCCGCCAGCCCCTCGTTGTGCGCGATCCAGCCCGCGAGCCGCGACTCGATGACTGCTTCCCCGTCACGGGCCCGGCGGGCGAGGCGGCTGTCGAGCTCCACGTCGACCTCGGGATTGTCGGAGGCGTAGAGCCCGAACTCCGGCAGGCTCATGTGGCGTTCCACAGCCAAGGCCCGGAACACCTCGCCGCCGAGCACCAGCTCGAGCCCGAGCCGGTCGGCGACGCGCTGCGCCGCGGTCGTGGTGCCCGAGCCCGGCGGGCCCGAGACCGTGATCAGCAAGTCGCGATCGACGGACGGTCGGCGCTAGAAGGCTTCGAGGAGGGAGCGGCGCTGCTGGTCGCCCAGGCCCCGCACACGGCGGGTGTCGGCGATGCCGATCTCCTCCATGGTGCGGCGGGCGCGTACCTTGCCCACCCCGGGGAGCGATTCGAGCACCGCGAGCACCTTCATCTTGCCGACGATGTCGCTGTCGTCGGCCTGGTCGAGGAGCTCCTTGAGGGTCAGGGACCCCATCTTGAGCTTCTCCTTGAGCTCGGCTCGGGCGCGCCGGGCCTCGGCTGCCTTTGCGAGTGCGGCTTCGCGCTGCTCGG
>Ga0081538_10000482_pt1 | contig 44773 bp, 50 predicted proteins | sample TabmetS5T2R1_FD_71022 | JGI IMG/M metagenome (GOLD analysis project Ga0081538, IMG submission 71022) | Tabebuia heterophylla rhizosphere microbial communities from the University of Puerto Rico - S5T2R1 | ecosystem: Host-associated > Plants > Roots > Rhizosphere ... | reverse complement strand
CCTCTACGAGCTCCTCCTCCCGTTCGCCGATCGCAACGCCGTCTCGGTGATCCACCAGTCGTTCGGGCCCGTGGCGCTTCGACTCGGAATGCTCGCGGGCCTGCTCGGGCGCTGGGAAGAGGCGGAGGGTCACTTCCGAACCGCCATGGAGCGCTGCGAGCTTCTGCGCTCGCGCGCCTTCACTCCCCGGATTCTCTCCGAGCACGCGAAGGTGCTCCTCGCCCGCGGCGACGGGGGTCGCGCGGCCGAGCTCCTCGACGAGGCTCGTGAGCTGTCCGAGCAGCTCGGGATCAGACCATCGCTGGAACGGTCGGTCGCCGTCGAGGCGACCTCGGCGTCCTTCCGGCGGGAGGGCGAGTTCTGGACGATCGTGTACGGAAGCCGCACGCTCCGGCTTCGCGACGTCAAGGGCCTCCGTTACCTCGCTGTCCTCCTCGGCAGCCCAGGCAAGGAGCTCCACGCGCTCGAGCTCGCGCGCGCTGCGGAAGGAACTCAGGACGACGGCGGTCGATCCCCGTCGTTCGGCGGCGAGGCGCCCGTGCTCGATGCCCAAGCCAGGGCGGCTTACCGCCGCCGGCTGGACGAGCTGGGCGAAGATCTCCAAGAGGCGCGGGATTGGAGGGATTCCGAGCGCGCCGCGCAGATCGAAGTGGAGCTGGACGCCTTGACCGAGGAGCTGGCGCGAGCCGTGGGGCTCGGTGGCCGCGATCGGGCCATCGCGTCGCCGGCGGAGCGCGCCCGAGTGAGCGTCACGAAGGCGATCAGGACGGCGATCAAGACGATCGACCGTGAGAGCCCCGAGCTCGGCGCGCACCTGACGGCCTCGATTCGCACCGGGCGGTTCTGCTCCTACGCGCCGCCGGGCGAGGCTCCGCCCCGCTGGGCGCTCTGAGCTCAGCAGCTCGGCCGCGTCACAAGTGTTCCGCGTCCTTTCACGCCTCTAGGTCGAGACGACCAGGAGGCAGAAATGAAGGTACGAAACGCTGTCTGCCTGACGGCGCTTTTCGGCGCGGCGGCGCTGGTTGCGCTCGGCGCCGCGCTCGCCGGGCGACCGGCGGCGGCGGGTGGCACGGCGCTGCCGCGGATCGAACAGGACCAGTTCAGCCAGGAGAAGAAGCAGAACCCACGCCCGACCCTGCAGGAGCGGTTTCTCTATGTCGCCACCATCGAGCAGAGCGCGACCGATCCTGATTTCGTCGCGGTGATCGGGGCGGATCCCAACCGAGCCGACTTCGGAAAGATCGTCAACCGCATCGACATGCCCAACGTGGGCGACGAGCTCCACCACTTCGGCTACTCGGCCGATCAGCGCCGGCTGATCGTGCCCGGCCTCTTCTCGAACCGGATCCACGTCTTCAAGATCAAGGCCAAGGGCAAGCGAATGGCCCTGAAGGCGGTCGACGACCAGTTGGTCACGGAGAGCGGCTACATCACGCCGCACGGCTCCATGACCATGCCGGACGGCAGGACGATCGTCCCCATGATCGGGGCGGCATCCGACACGACTCTTCCCGGCGGCCTCGTCGAGATCGACGATCGCACGGGCGCCTTCGACGGGTATTTCGGCCCGGGCCCGGTGCGCGCTCCCGGGGACCTCGGCCCCAGGTACATGTACGACTTCGCCGCGGTCCACGAGGCGAACCGCGCGATCAGCACGACGTTCGGGCCGCCGGCGCTCTGCGGCGGCGGCATCGACCCGACCTGACTCGGCGACGAGGTCGCCGTCTGGAATCTCCGTCGTGAGAAGGTGATCCAGACCGCCGACCTCGGCGCCGCAAGCGGCGCGCTCGAGGTGCGCTTCATCAGGGAGCACGGCGTCCGGCGGGCGTTCATCAACACGCCGGGCACGCACGCGGTCTGGCTGGCCGACGACGACGACCGTGACGGCATCTTCGAGTTTCAGCAGGTGCTCGGTCCCGAGGACGGCCTCGTGATTCCGGCCGACATGCTCCTCTCCTACGACCACAAGTACCTGTACCTGACCAACTGGTTCGGGAACACGGTGCAGCAGTTCGACATCGCCGATCCGTTCAACCCTGTCCTCACGGCGACCGTCTCCGTGCCGCACCCGAACATGCTGCGCCTGAGCAGGGACAACAGGCGTCTCTACGTCTCCAACTCGCTGCTCACGCCGTGGGACAACGACCCCGACTTCGGGCCCCCACGAAACGACGACTACGGGATCTGGCTGTTCGACGTGGACACGGATGGCGGAGGCCTCACCCCGTCCAACCCGGACGGAAGCGCCTGGGTCAGCTTCACCGACGTCCAGAAGCAGACCACGAGGGGGCCCGCCGGCCCGCACATGATGCTCTTCGACCCGAGCATCCCGCTCCTTCCCGGTGAGCACTGAGCGCCGGAACCGCTGCCTCTGCGTCGCGTTGGCGCTCGCCCTGCTGGCCCCGGCAGCCTCGGCCGGGAACGCCCCGAGAACGTCCGACCTGCGGCTGGAGGCCTCCGCCGCCCGGCCGATCGGCTCCGGCTATCTGGAGGTCGCCGGCGTGATGAGCGGCACGGTGGCGCGCGACGACGGGAGCGGCGGCGCCTATCGCGTCCCGGTCACGCTTGCCTACCCGACCGACGCCGCACGCTGCAACGGAACCGCCGTCCTGGACGTGCTCAACTCGGTCTTCTACGAGACCTTCGAGGTCGCCGGGACCGGCAGCGATCCCTTCTTCCCCTCGCTCTTTCCGGTGGGGCGGCTCGTCCTCGGCGACGACTTCCTCCAGGCACGGGGCTATGTCTACGCCCACGTCCAGTGGAACAAGCTCGTGCTGGAACGGCAGCGTGCAGCGGGAACGCTGCCGGATCCGACCCTTCGGATCGACCGGGGTACCGACGGGTATGTCGTCCTCAGGGATCTCTCCGACTTCCTCCGACGTCCGGCAGTGCTCCTGAGCGGCCCGGTGCCTGCTCCGTGCGCCGCCGGAGACGTCATCGGGTTCGGTTACTCCCAAACAGGCATGCTCCTGCGCCGGTTCTACTTCGCTCGGCTGAACACCGCTCTCGCCCGCTCCCCGTCCTTCGACGACGGGCTCGTCTTCGAAGCCTCGCTGCACGGGGGTCCAGGAAGCCGCTGCCGCGCCCTCACCGACAAGGGGCCTTGGTTCGCGTACAGGTTCCAAGGCTGCGCCGGAGCCACACCCGTCTCACAGGGAAGAGCGATCACGATCAACACCGAGACAGACGTCCAGATCATCAACGGCTGGAGGGCTCGTCCCGAGAACGGATCGCCGATCTCGGGCTACCGCGTGTATGAGCTGGCGGCGATGGCGCACATCCCGACGCCGCTCTTGCCGCTCGAGCTGGTCGGCCTTCGGCCGTCCACGCAGGCAGCGCAGAACTACGCGGACAGCTTTCCGGTCTTCCGGGCGGCCATTGAGCACCTGCGGGCCTGGATCGATGGAGGCGAGCGACCGCCGGACAGCGCGGTTATCCGGGGCGAGGTCGCGCGGATCGACGGCGCCCTCTTCGACGCCGGCTCCTGGGGCAGCGACAACTCATTCGTCTTCGTGCCCCGAACCGGAGAGGACGGCAACGCGCTCGGCGGCGTGAGGCTGCCGCACGTGCGCACGCAGCTGCGCAGGCACCTGACGGTGGGAGCTCCACTCGGCGTCTACCGAGGGACCCATTGCGACAACGATCCCACGGAGAGAGGCTTCATCCTGGAGTGCCAGCTCTCCGGTAACACGAGCATCTACACCATGGCCGGAGGCACGTTCACGCCGTACGCCGACTTCGACCCGGGACGCTGCGCCGATCTCTATCCGACGCACGGCTCGTACTCCGAGGCGGTCGAGCGAGCGGCCGAGCACGCGGCGGTGGCCGGATGGATCCTGCCGGCGGAGATCGACGCGATCGTCGCGTTGGCGGAGCAGGCCTCGGAATGGCCCGGGTGCGTCCCTGAGGCCGGGTGAGCTCGAACATGGAAGGAGGAGTCATGTCGGAAGTCCGCGAGGCCCCTACGGAGGCGCGTACCGTGTACTCGCTCACGGGCACGCTGCTCGAGGCCTGCTCGTGCGGCGTGCTCTGCCCCTGCTGGATCGGCGAGGACCCGGACGGCGGGGAATGCTACGCGGTGGTCGGCTACCACTTCGACACGGGACAGATCCGGGGCGTCGACGTCTCCGATTTGAGCCTGTTGAGCGTCGCCCACATCCCCGGGAACGTGCTCGCGGGCGACTGGGAGGTGGTCGTGCTCGTCGACGACCGCGCCACGGAGGGGCAGCGGGAGGCCATCCTGGCGGCGTTCACGGGTGAGCTGGGAGGTCCCCTCGCCGATCTCGCCGAGTTGATCGGGACGGTCAAGGGCGTCGAGAGCACTCCCATCCGGCACGAGATCGCCGGCGGCGTCGGGAGCTTGGAGGTCCCGGGAGTGCTCGAGGCAGAGATGGAGCCCTACACCGGCCCGGACGGCAGCGTGACGACGCTGCGGGAATCGATCTTCTCCACCGTCCCGGGCTCGCCGGCCTGGGTGGCGAAGGCGGCGAAGAACCGAGTCGACCTGCCCCAGTACGGGATGGTCTGGGAGTACGAGGGCCGGAACGCCATCCAGTCGGAGTGGACGATGGAACACGCGGCGTGACGAGCGTCTCCGCCGCTCACCTTCGCCGCGGGTCGAAACCGGCGGTGCCGGCCGTCGTCTGGGCGGCGATCGCCGGCGGCTGGGCTCTCGCCCTGGCCGCCGACCTGAGCGGCCGGGCGGAGGCGCTTCACCACGACGCGCTGATCGAGGACGGCCTCCCGCTTTGGGGCGCCCTCGCGCTCTTCCTCGTCGCCTGGCAGGCGATGGTGGCCGCGATGATGCTGCCCTCGAGCCTCCCGCTGATCAGGCTCTTTGCTGCCGCCTCTCACAGGCAGCCGCGACCGAAGGTCGCGCTGCTCGGCTTTCTCGGCGGCTACGCGCTCGTCTGGACGTCCTTCGGCACGCTCGCCTTCCTCGGGGACGTCGGCGTCCACCGGGCCGTCGAAGCTCTGCCGTGGCTGCACGAGCATCGGTGGCTCATCGTCGGCGGCGTTCTCGCCGTCGCCGGGGCGTTCGAGCTCTCGAAGCTGAAGGACGCCTGCCTCTCGACGTGCCGCCACCCCGGCCCCTACCTCCTCGCGCACTATCGCCGTGGCGCATCGGGCGCCTTCCACCTGGGCCTCGGGCACGGGCTCTTCTGCCTGGGCTGCTGCTGGGCGCTGATGCTCGTGATGCTCGCCGTCGGCGTCGCGGTCCTGTGGTGGATGGCCGCGCTCACCGCGCTCGTGGTCTACGAGAAAGCCGGACGGCACGGCGAGCAGCTCAGGCCGGTGGCCGGCGCAGTGCTACTGGGCCTCGCCGCCCTGGTCTTCGCCTCAGGAGCCTTGCACGGCGCTCACTACCCCGGCTTGTAGGCCTTCAGAGCTCGATCGTCGTCCCGACCGCGCTCTGCACGAACGCGTCGGGAAAGCGGGCGGCGAGCTGGTGGACGGCCTTCCAGCCGGTGCAGTGTGCAGGGACGACGAGGCCGGGCGAGAGCTCGTCGAAGGCGCGGACGGTCGGTGCGATGATCGGCTCGAACATGGGGCCGCTCAGGTGAAAGCCGCCGATGATGGCGGCGATCTCGCGTGTCCCGGTCAGCTTCTGCGCGTAGTGGACGGTGTTCACGATCCCGGCGTGACCGCAGCCGCTGAGGACGACGAGGCCGCGGTCGGCTAGTCGAAGCATCAGCGCCTGGTCGTCGAGGATCAGCGGGTCGGGCTGCCAACCGCCGTCAGCGAGTGCCTCGTGCCCTCGGAAGCCCGTCTCGAACTCCGTCGTTCGGTCGACCTCGCCGGTGATCAGCACCGAGCCGTCGAGCAGGAAGGAGGGCCGACGCTCCTCGACGATCTGGAAGCCGAGACCTTCGAGCGCGGAGCGACTCGTCGAGGGAAGCTCGGCAGGGTCGAGCCCTGGAAAGCGGATCCGGCGCCGCTTCCAGAATTCTGGGTGGATCAGCACGGGTAGCGCGGGTCGCCCGAGCGTTCGCGCCACGCCCTCCATGCCGGTGACGTGATCCCAGTGGCCGTGGCTGAGCACGATCACCTCCACGTCCTGCAGCGAGAGTCCGAGCCGGCGCATGTTCTCGACCATTCCGGTCGGGGAGACACCGGTGTCGAAGAGCAGCGTGCGCTCTCGCCCACGCTTCTCGACTCGCACGAGCGCCGAAAAGCCGGCCTCGGCGGTTAATGCGTCGGGCACTCCAGGATCGGCGGCAAAGCGCACAGGAACGTGCGCAGCCGACTCGACCAGCGCCTTCGGCCAGCTGAGACGGCTCACCGGCCCTGAATCCGGGATCAGAGGATCGGTGACGTTGTCCATCAGGATCGTGACGCGAACCTTGTCGACAGGCTCCAGCTCGATCTGATCCATTCCCATCTCCTCGCCGTCAGCCGGCCATTGTAGGGAGGCGACGCGACCGCCCGGGAACGACGTAAGGTCGCTCCGGCGCGCCTCACTCAAACGTCACGATGCCCACGCCGAACCGCCTCGACGGCTACGCCCCGATCGGCGACTACGCCGCAATCGGCGACGGCCGCACGGTCGCGCTCGTCGCCTCGGACGGAGCGATCGACTGGCTGTGTCTACCGGATCTCGACTCGCCAAGCGTGTTCGGCGCGCTGCTCGACGCGGAGAGTGGCGGACGCTTCGAGCTCCGACCCGAGGAGCCCTTTGACACCACCCGCCGCTACCTGCCGGGGACGAACGTCCTCGAGACGACCTTCACCACGTCGAGAGGAGTCGTCCGCGTCACGGACGCCATGACGCTCCCGACGAGCGGGCTCGCCCCCTATCGCGAGCTCGTCCGCCGGATCGAAGGCGTCTCGGGGCTGGTCGCGATGCGCTGGCGCATCGAGCCGCGACCGGCTTACGGGACGACCGTGCGCCTGGAGCGGCGAGCGGGCGTGCCCATTGCGACGCACGGCCAGGACGCCGTCGCCATGATCGCGTGGGACGCGGGCGAGCCCGTTGCGCACGACGGTGGGATCGAGGGTCGCCTCCTGACCGCGGAGGGCGGCCTGGCGCACGTGGTCCTCGCTGCCGCGCACCAGGAGCCGCTCGTCTTGCCCGCACGACCGGAGGTCGACGCACGGCTGGCGGCGACGGAGCGTTCCTGGCGCGACTGGAGCGCAGGTCGCCTGTACGAGGGCCCCTGGCGCGACGCCGTTGTTCGAAGCGCCCTGGCTCTCAGGCTGCTCGTCTTCGCCCCTTCAGGCGCGATCGCCGCGGCTGCCACGACCTCCCTCCCTGAGATGATCGGCGGCGAGCGGAACTGGGACTACCGCTTCTCGTGGCCGCGCGACTCGGCGTTCACACTGCGGGCGCTGCTCGCCCTCGGCTGCTCGCGCGAGGCCGACGCCTTCTTTTCCTGGCTGCTGCACGCTTCGCAGCTGACGTATCCGGAGGTGCGCGTCCTCTACAGGCTGAACGGGCGCCCCGAGGCAGGCGAGCGATCGCTGGCCCTGGCCGGCTACCGTGGCTCGCGTCCGGTTCGGGTCGGGAACGGAGCCGCCGGCCAGACACAGCTCGACGTCTACGGCGAGGTTCTGGACGCAGCCCACGAGGTCGCGCGCTCCGACGGGGGCCTCGATCGAGACCACGCTCGCTGGCTCGCCGGAGTGGCCGACCACGTGTGCGCGATCTGGCGGCAGCGCGACGCCGGCATCTGGGAGGTCCGAAGCGAGGCGGCGCACTTCACCCAGTCCAAGATGATGTGCGCCGTCGCTCTCGACCGCGCCAGCACGCTCGCCGAGCAAGGGTTCCTGCGAGGCAACGTCGCGCGCTGGCGCGGCGAGCGTGACGAGATCCGAGCATTCGTCGAAAGCCGGTGCTACTCCGAGGACAAGCGGAGCTACACCCGCAGCGCGGACGAGGACCTTCTCGATGCCTCCCTGCTCCTCGGAGTTATCGGCCGCTACGCCGAGGCGACGAGTCCGCGCCTGCTCGGCACGGTCGACGCGGTGCGGCGTGAGCTCGCACGCGGGCCTTTTGTCGCCCGCTACCTCGGCGAGGACGGCCTGCGCGGCGGGGAGGGAGCCTTCCTCGCCTGCTCCTTCTGGCTCGTCGAGGCGTACGCGCGCCAGGGCCGTATCGACGAAGCGACGGCGTTGATGGACGAGCTGATCGGGCTGAGCAACGACGTCGGCCTCTACGCCGAGGAGATCGACCCGGCGACCGGCGCCTTCCTCGGCAACTTTCCGCAGGCGCTCAGCCATCTGGCGCTGATCAACGCCGCGGTCGCGGTCGTCGAGGCCGCCGGATGATCTGGGGCGCGATCGTGGGCGGCCTCGTCGGAACGCTCGTTCTAACCACCGTGCTGCGGGCGACCAGCGAGCTCGGCCTCACGCGGATGGACATTCCCTTCCTCCTCGGAACGGCGGTCACGGAGGACCGTGTGCGGGCGAAAGCCATCGGCTACGCGCTCCACTTCGTGTTCGGGCTCCTCTTCGCTCTCGTCTACCTTGCGATCTTTCTCGTCCTCGACGAGTCCGGCGTCCTCCTCGGAGCGGTCTTCGGCTTCGTCCATGCCCTCTTCGCCGCGACCGCGCTCGTCAACGTCCTGCTTCCGGTCGTCCACCCGCGCATGGGCACCGGGTTCGATGCAGCCGGATCGGCGCCGTTGCTCGAGCCGCCCGGGTTCCTGCTCCTCAACTACGGCCGCCAGACGCCGCTCGTGACCATAATCGCCCACGTCCTGTACGGCGGAATCGTCGGCGGCTTCGTCGCCTGGGCGGCCTGAGCACCTACGCGGCCGCCAGCCCCGGGAGGTGCTCCCCCAGCGGCCGTGGCTGCTCGAGTCGGCGGCGGAGCGCGGGCAGCTCGCCAGCAGTCGAGGAGAGCACGCGGCGGTGGAGCTGGAGGATGATCCAGGCGTCCTCGGCCAGTCGCCTCTCGCAGGCGGCGAGGAGACGTCGGTATGGCTCGAGGCCGTCGCCTCGCGCGAAGACGGCGTGAGCTGGCTCCGCGGCCAGGTCCGGATAGCGACCGGCGTGGGCTGCCGGAAGATACGGCAGGTTCGCGACCACGAGGTCGATCCGGCCGGGAACCGGATCGAGCAGGTCGCCGTGGCGAACGGTGACTCGATGGTCGACTCCGTGACGACGGGCGTTCCTGCGCGCGAGCGCGACGGCGCAGCGGCTCGTGTCGGTGGCGAAGACGTGAGCAGTCGGCGCAGCCGTGGCGATTGCGACCGCGATCGCCCCGGTGCCGGTGCCGACGTCGACGACGCGGGCCGGACGGGAGCCGAGGCGCTCGAGCGCCGCTGCGACCAGCTGCTCGCTCGCCCGCCGCGGCGTCATGACGCGACCGGGCCGTGTCAAGAGCGAAAGTCCGTTGAAGCCGACCTGGGGCACATCTCATCTGTGTCGCCGGCTGCTCCAGTCTTACGCGCAGATCGACGATGATTTTGTTCTCCTGGCGCCGTCTCCAGGGAGAGTGGAAATCGATCCCGAATTCCGAAGGAGGAACGCAAAATGGGAAAGGTCGTAGCGGCAATCACCACCTCGGTCGACGGCTACGTCGCCGGACCTGACGACGGACCGGGGAGAGGGCTCGGCGTGGGCGGCGAACGCATTCACTACTGGGTCTTCGGGGGACCGTGGTCTTACGAGGACGAGCCCTCGGGAGAGATGCTCCCCGAGGACAAAGCCTGGATGGACCAAGCGATGGCCGGGCTAGGCGCCGTGGTCGCCGGCCGGTGGACGTACGAGGCAGCGGACCACTGGGGAGACAAGAATCCCTGGGGCCTGCCCTTCTTCATCGTCACGCATCGGCCGGAGGAGCAGCCACCCGGCGACGACTTTCGCTTCGTCGCGGGGGTCTCGGAGGCGATCGAGCAGGCCCAGGCGGCGGCGGGCGACAAGGACGTGAACGTCATGGGCGGCGCCGACACGATCAGGCAGGCGCTGGCGGCGGGGCTGGTGGAGGAGCTGACGATCATCCTCGCGCCGCTCATCCTGGGCGGCGGCAAGCGGCTGTTCGACGGCTTCGAGCGCGACATCGAGCTCGAGCCCCTCGGCGTCCGCCAGTCCCGCTATGCGACGTTCGTCGACTACCGGGTGCTCCCCTGACGCGCTACGAAGGTGCCAGAGGCCTGATGTGATCGCTCATGAGAGCTCTTGGCGGCGTTGGACCTCCGCTTCGGTCGGCTCTTCGAGCGCGAACGATCCGTACTCGATGTCGCCCGCCGGCTCGTACGTCGTTATGAGGACGCCTGTGCTGGACGTCTCCGAGTCCACGACCTTCAGCCCCGCCGGGATCGTGCCGTCGGCGAACAGGCGCTTGCCGCTGCCGAGCACTAGGGGGAAGATCCAGAGGCGGAACTCGTCCACGAGCTCGTGCTCGAGGAGCGTCTGGATCAAGTCGCCGCTGCCGTGGACCTGGATCTCCGGTCCATCCCCCTCCTTGAGCTTCGCGACGTATTCGGCGACGTCGCCTTCGATCAGGATCGAGTTGGTCCACTCCACCTCGTCGAGCGTCCGTGAGGCGACGTGCTTGGTCGCGCTGTTCAGCGCGTCGGCCGCCGGATCGTCCGTGATGTGCGGCCAGTGGGCGGCGAAGATCTCGTAGGTCTTCCGCCCGAGCAGCAGGTCGAAGGGCTTGCCCATGAACTCCCCCATGTTCTGCCCCATCGCCTCGTCCCAGTAGTTCACCGACCAGCCGCCGTGCGTGAAGCCTCCGGTCGGATCCTCCTCGGGCCCGCCGGGCGCCTGCATCACGCCGTCGACGGTCAAGAACGTGTTGACGGTGAGCTTCCTCATCGCTCTCCCTCCTTTCGGTCGTCTCGTTCGGAGCTTCGACTCCGCGGCGGCGCCGAAGTCATCGGTGGCGCTGCGCCGATGAGTTCCGCTACGAGCACAGGTCAGTAAGGAGAACAGACAAGGCTAGAAGGGAGCGCACGATGCAGACGTTCATCAACCTGCCGGTGAAGGATCTGGCGAAGGCGACCGAGTTCTTCTCCGCGATCGGCTTCACCTTCGACGAGGAGTTCACCGACGAGAACGCGACCCGCATGATCGTCAGCGACGAGACGTCGGTCATGCTCGCCGTCGAGCCCTTCTTCGAAGGATTCATCGCGCCGCAGGAGATCGCAGACACGTCCACGAGCAGAGAGGTGATCGTGGGCCTGTCGGCCGAGAGCCGCGAGCAGGTCGACGAACTCGCCGAGAGAGCGCTGGCAGCCGGCGCCGAAGCCCTGGGCGAGCCGGACGATCAGGGCTTCATGTACATGCGCGGCTTTTGCGATCTCGACGGGCACCAGTGGTCGTTCATCCATATGGACATGTCCGCGATCCCGCAGGACTGATCCGGCCTGGCTACCGTTCGCCCGGTGACGGACGAGCAGCTGCTCGAGATCGCCGGGCGCAGCGTCACGCTCACGAGCCCGGAGAAGGTCTTCTTCTCGGAGCGCGGGGAGACGAAGCTCGACCTGGTGCGGTACTACCTCGCCGTCGGCGAGCCGTTCCTCCGAGCGGCGGGCGGGCGGCCCACCCTCATGCAGCGCTTCCCCCACGGCGCAGAGGGAAGCTCCTTCTTCCAGAAGCGCGTCCCCAAGGACGTGCCGGAGTGGTTGCAGACGACGATCGTGACGACGCCGAACGGGACGACGTCCCGGGCGCTCGTGCTCGCCGACATGGCGCACGTCGCCTGGGCGGTGAACCTGGCCTGCCTCGGCTTCCACGTGTGGCCGTATCCCCATGACCTCCCCGAGATCGCGGACGAGCTGCGCCTCGACCTCGACCCGCAGCCCGGCGTCGGCTTCGAGGAGGCCCGGGCCGCCGCGGCCGAGGTGCGCGGACTCCTCGACGAGCTCGGGATCGTCGGCTATCCGAAGACCACCGGGAACCGCGGGATCCACGTCTACGTCCGGCTCGAGCCGCGCTGGGACTCCTACCAGGTGCGGGCTGCGGCAGTCGCCGCCGCCCGCGAGCTCGAGCTCCGGCGGCCGGAGCTGATCACGGCGGCCTGGTGGAAGGAAGAGCGGGGGCGCCGGATCTTCGTCGACTACAACCAGAACGCGCCGCACAAGACCGTGTTCGGCGCCTGGTCGGTGCGCGCGCGTCCCGGCGCTCAGGTGTCGGCGCCCCTCGCGTGGGACGAGATCGAGACGGTGCACCCCGACGAGCTGACGATCGCGAGCGTCCCCGAGAGGCTCGCGGCGCAGGGTGACCCATGGGAGGGGATGAACGAGCACCCGCAGTCACTCGAGCCGCTGCTCGACCTGCACGAGCGCGACCGGGCCGCCGGCCTCCAGGACGCTCCCTGGCCGCCCGTCTACCCGAAGCAGCCGGACGAGCCGCCGCGCGTCGCCCCCAGCCGGGCGCGCAAGGACGCTCAGAGTTCCTGACGTAATGATGACGCGCCGGCTGGGTGTGCTGGGTGGTTCGAGGCAAGGACGCAGGGAGCGCCCATACCCAAAGCGGTATGGGCGCGACTGAGGACGCCGCCTCGGGCCGCCCAGCGCGGCCAGACGGCACCGCTCCTCATTGCGTTAGGAGCTCTAAAGTAGCCCGCCGAGCGAGAGCGGCTAACCGCTCTCGACGACCTGCTTCAGGCCGGACAGCATCTGCTCCCAGTTGGCGCGGGAGTGCTCGGCCGCCTCCTCGCTGGGGTTGTTGTCCTGGCTCAGCGAGAGGCGCGTCTTTCCGTCGTGCTCCTCCAGCTCGTACAGGAGCGTGTGGTAGTTCTCGGGAACGTCCTCCTGGCCGCTCAAGGGGCTGAAGTGCGTCACCTTCAGACGGCGCTCGGGCTCGATCTCGACGATCTCGCCCTTGTCTTCGTACTGCTTCCCCTCGTACTCGCCCTTCCAGACGATCGGGCTGCCCGGCCGCCAGTCCGTCTCGACCTCCGAGCCGAACATGTACTTCTTGATCTGCTCGGGCTCGGTGAGCGCAGTCCAGACCCTGCTGGGAGAGGCGGCGATCTCGGTCTCTGCGGTGGCCACGTGGTCGGCCATGATGTCCTCCTTCGTCGACGTTCTCTAGCCCCATACCCGCCCATTTCCGTGGGCAATCGCAGTCTCCGTCGGAGGCGCGATAGCGCCGCGCCCTACGATTTCCACGCGTGACGCTCTTTCACTACGACCCAGAGCTGCTCGAGCGCTTTCCCACGATCGTCGGTGGCCTCGTGCACGCGCAGGGTGTCGCCAACGGGCCGTCGCCACCAGCCCTCGCCGCCGCGTACGGCGCCGAGCAGGAACGCGCGCTCGAGCGCGTCGGGGATGGGTCACTCGGCACAGTGCCGAGCCTCGCCGCGTGGCGACGCGCCTTCAGCGCCTTCGGCGTGGAGCCCACGCGCTACCGAAGCGCCGCCGAGGCGCTGCTGCGTCGCCTGACGAAGCAGGGGGAGATCCCGAGCGTCAGCATGCTTGTCGATCTCGGCAACCTCGTCAGCATCCGCCACGCCCTGCCCGTCGCGGTCCTCGACCTCGCCGGCGTCGCCGGCGGGATCACCGTGCGGCTTGCCGACGGGAGCGAGGAGTTCACGGACCTGGGCGCGACCACCGTCGAGCACCCCGAGCCCGGAGAGGTGGTCTTCGTCGACGAGGCAGGCGTCGTGCATGCGCGCCGCTGGTGCTGGCGCCAGAGCGCCCAGTCGGCGACGGCGCCGGCGACGAACGAGATCCTGATCGCCGTCGAAGGCCTCCACGAGACGGCGGCCGAGGACGTCTCCGCCGCGCTCGCCGACCTCGAGCGACTGATCGCCGAGCACGCGCCTGGTGCGAAGGTGGAAAGCGCGCTCCTCACGGCCGCGCCCATAAGCTGAGGCCAGGCGACCGCAGGAGATCCCTTTGAAGCTCGGACTCGGACTCCCCAACACGATGGCCCACGAGACCGACCGCAGGCTGATGCTCGAGTGGGCACGCCTCGCCGACGAGGCGGGGTTCCACCTCCTGGGGACGATCGACAAGCCGAACTACGACTCGTGGGATCCGCTCACGACGCTCGCGGGCGTGGCCGGAGTCACCGAACGGATCGGCCTCGCGACGACGATCCTGCTCCTGCCGCCCCGAAACGAGGTGCTCGTGGCCAAGCAGGCGGCGGTTGTCGACCAGCTCTCCGGTGGGCGCCTCATCCTCGGGATCGCCCAGGGTGGCCGGGAGGACGACTACGAGCTGTTGGACGCCGAGTTCGACGGACGTTCGGAACGCTTCGAGCGGCAGGTCGGTCGGATCCGGGAGATCTGGCGCGGGGCGCGCGGCTCCAATTACGACTACGGCGCCGTCGGCCCGGCGCCGGTCCAGGACCCGGCGCCGCCGATCTGGGCGGGCGCGATGCAGCCCAAGGCGATCGAGCGCGCGGCCCGCGTCGCGGACGGCTTCATCTTCGGGACGGCGGGCTCAGAGGCAATGACCCAGTTTGCGCCCAGGATTCGTGAGGTCTTCGCCGCGCAGGGCAAGCCCGACGCGGTCGTCGCCGGCCTCGCGTACGTCGGCGTGGCCGACGATGCGCAGAAGGCGCTCGACGAGGCGACGCACCACGTCGTCCGCTACTACGGGCAACTCTGGACGGAGCCCGCCAACCTCATCCACCACGGGCCGGCGGCGAAGATCGACGAGGAGATCGCCGCGTACGCGGACGCGATCGACGTGCTGATCCTCTTCCCGGAGATCCCCCGGCTCGACCAGGTCGAGAGTCTCGCGGAGCACGTGCTGCCAACATACAGCTAAACGCGAGGAGCTCTCAGCGTGGCTCGAAGACGAGCGCGCTCACGATGGGACGTGACTCGGGGGCGGGCTGGTCCTGCGTCGAGTACGGGCGGTTGAGGAGGTGCCGGCGGTGGACGAGGGTCGTGGAGCCGCCTCCGTCCAGGTTGACGGCGCTCTCCGCTCCGAGCTCGAGCATCATGTCGGCGAGCTCGAGCATCGATAGCCCTCCGTCGACGCGGGAGCGGCGCCCGTCGCACGCGACGGCGACCAGGAACTCGCTCGAGATCCCAAGCGCCGCCCGCGGATAGCGACCCTCCGTGATGTCCGAGTCGAACTGCCCTGCGCCGGCGGAGAATCCCTCGCGGTCCTCGTCGGGGTCGAAGACCACCGCCCCGTCCCGGACGAGCAGCGGTCCGACGTGCACGAGATCGCCGAACGGCCTGTCGGCGAGCTCTCCGCGCGCGGCGAAGCGGATGCCCCCGCCCTCGACGGCGACGCACGCCCGACGGGAGGCATAGGGCGGGACGATCTCCTCGTGGGGGACTGGATCGCCGTCGACCCAGAGGTCGCCGAGCGGCCGGTACGGGTCGCGCACGAAGAAGCCGCCGATTATCGCCTCGTCGACGTCGTTCGCCGCGCACCAGAAGTCGAGACGCTCGGTGCGCGGAAAGTGCACCACCCGAGCCCGGGTCGAGATGCGCGGGTGCCGTACCGCGTAGAGCGTCGTCACCTCGCCGTCGGCGAGCTCGTGCCGCCAGAGTAGATACTCGATCCCGTCCGTCGCCGTGCCCATTCCGGCTACTGCTCGGGCGCGCGGGTGAACGTCGCGACGATCGTACCCTCGGCGGTCAGGAGGCTCAGGGTGGGCCCGGCGACCTCGTAGCGCGCCGCCGTCGGAAGCGCCGTCAGGAACGCCGCCTCCTGCTCCATGATCTCCTCGGGCTCGGCACACGCCTTCTTCGTCGCTGCGGGCGCCTCGATCTCGATTCCGCCCCGGTCCGTCGTGTACGTCGTCCGGTAGGTGTTGCAACCGGCCGAGCCGGAGAGTGAGCCGTCCTCGGCGAAGGAAGCCGTGATCTCGGTCCTGGCGACGAGGCTCGAGACGGCGTCGCCCTGCAGAAACGCGGTCGCCTGCCAGGAGCCGACCGGGGTCGCGGCGCGGTAGGTGAGGAGGTCGGCCCTGTCGCCGTCGAGGAGGACGAGCTCGTCGCCCTCCGCCCGCCAGGCTCTCACGCTCTCGAGGGCGCCGACGTACTCGCGCTCGACCGCGTCGGCCGGCGGCGGGCACGCCATCGCAGTCATCGCGATCTCCCCCAGCTCGAGCGTGTCGCCGTCCACCGAGTACGAGCTCCGGAAGCGGTTGCAGCCCGTCGAGCCGCTCACCATCCCCTCCGCGAACATGGCGCTCGGGGCGACGTCCTCCCAGCCTTGGACGTCCACTCCCGAGGCGAGCACCCAGGGCGTTCCTTCGAGCGCCGATGGATCTGCGGAGCTCGCTTCGTCCTCACCGCATGCGGTGGCAGCTCCCAGCACGACCAGCGCCGCCAGCGGTGCGATCACGAGCCTCACGGGCCGCGATCCTACCTAGACTGGTGCCGTGCCCCCTGCGCCGCTGCCCGCCCAGCTCGTCGAGTTCCTGAAGGAGCCACACGCCGCAGTAATCGCCACGGTGCGCTCGGACGGAGCCCCCTATGCGGCCGCGACCTGGTACGACTGGGACGACGGCCGCATCCTCGTGAACATGGACTTCGAGCGGTTGCGCCTGAGCCACATGCGGCGGGACCCGCGGGTGGCGCTGACCGTGCTCGACCTCCAGGACTGGTACCGCACGGTCACCGTCCTCGGCAGGGTGGCCGAGATCCGGGAGGACGAGGGGCTCGCCGACATCGATCGGCTCTCCCAGCGCTACCGCGGCACGCCGTACCGGAACCGGGAGCGCAAGCGCATGTCCGCGTTGATCGAGCCCGAGCGCTGGCACGAGCACTCATAGCCCGGCCAGAGTCTGCCGGAGCCCTTGCACAAGGTCCGTCGCGGCCTCCAGATCCTCCTCGCCGACCGCGCCGTTCAGCTCCTCGAGCGCGATGTTGATCCGGGTGCGATCGGCCTCGCTCAGCGTGTGCTGTATCCGGTCGCGGATGTAGTCGAGGCTGAAGAAATCGCCGTTCACCGCCGCCGTGTCGCCGGCCCTGGCGTCGACCAGGAGCTGAGCCGCCCAGAGGTCGAAGCGGGCTAGGTCGATCTCGGATACGGGGCGGTGACGCAACTGGAGGTCGAGGCTCCACCGGGCGACGTCGATCGCGGCCTGGCGTGCTACGTGCGCGTCTCGGTCCGCGATTCCTCTCGCGAGCGCGTCGAGCGCGCGGCCGAGCCGCGGGCCCAGCCGGTCCGGCACCTCGCCTGCCCTCACGTTCTCCCAGGCGGAGTCCATGTCCGCGACGGCCGCCCTAGCGGCCGTCCAGTCCACGGAGCCTGCGGCGACGAATACGTCGTTCGCGCCGTTCTCCAGCGTGGCGAGCTCCGACGGCGTCGGCCCGGGCAGCGCGTCGGTCGGCGCCGCCAGGGCGAGCGCCTCGACGTCGCCGCCGCCGGCGGTGAAGAACTCGCCGTACCCGGGCCCGAAGGTCTTGGCCTCAGTGTTCCCGTCCATGTGGAGCTCCTCGATCAGCAAGCCGCCTTCGACCGGGCCGAGCGGGCCGTCGAGCGCCCGGCCGACATCCTTCACCGTGACCTCTTCGAAGACGAACCCGGGAATGTTCTCGGGGCGGTAGACGTCGCCGACTTGGGGATCGGCCGGCATGATCATCGCCGCCGGGCCGTCCTTGCCGGCGATCCACGTGCCGTGCGTGTCCGCGATGAACCCGTCCTTGAAGTTGAAGACGTCCTCGCCGAAGTACCAGACGGCGCCCGCATCGTCCTGCGCGTAGAAGTCATAGGCCACCTCGTGGATGCGCCCGCCGAGGTACGCGACGTACTGCGAGACCAGGGTCTCCACCCGCTGCCCCTCCCACTCGACGATCCGCGTCTCCGGGAGCAGCGTCACCTCGGTGCGAAACGCCTGTCCGTCGACCCGTCCGAGGAGGAGCACCGACTCCTGCCGGGAGACGGGGAAGAGCGGGTTGGTGACGGTGGTTGGGTCGGAGAATCTCGGCACTGCGAGGTCGACGCGCTCGCTGTCGGGCGCCACCTGCAGGTCGCCGACCGACGGCTGGACGATGGTCTCCTGCGTGGTCGCGGCCCTCGGAGTCGTTTCGCCCTCGTTACTGCACCCGCCTGCGGCGAGCAGGATCGCCGCGAGCGCAGCGGACGCAACGAGTGAGCTTCTGGTGGCCATCTCGGACCTCCTTCGTCCGGTTTCGGGCCAACGTAGAGACTCGAGATGAGTCCGCCGTGAGAGCCAAGCGGGAAATCGATCGGAGCTGTAGGATCATTTGGCCTTGACTCGGGTCCTTTCTTCGACCAGGGCCGTGGACGAGCACATCGAGGCGAACGTGGACAAGCTCGTCGAGCTCGTGCGCGACCTCGTCCGCTTCGACACGACGTCGGTCGACCTCTCGCCCGGGTCCGTCCGAACGACCAACCAGGAAGCCGAGCTGCAGGCGTACGTCGCCGAGCAGCTGGCCGCTCTCGGCGCCGAGGTCGACCAGTGGGAGCCCGACGCCGCCAAGCTCGCCGACCACCCGATGATGCCGACCTGGCATCACTGGCGAGGGCGGCCGCTGACCGTTGGGACGATCCGCGGCGCCGGTGGCGGACGGAGCCTCGTCGTCAACGGTCACATCGACGTCGTCGACGCGGGCGAGCTCTCGCGCTGGGCCTCACCGCCCTTCGCCGCCGAGGTCCGGGACGGCCGCATCTACGGCCGTGGGGCGGTCGACATGAAGGGCGGGATCGGAGCGGCCCTCTTCGCGCTCGCGGCGCTGCACGCCTGCGGCGTCCGGCTCGCCGGCGACGTTGTCTTCGAGACCGTGCCCGACGAGGAGACCTGCGCGATGGGAACGGTCGCCGCGATCGCGCGCGGGCACCGGGCGGACGCGGGGCTCGTCCCCGAGCCGACCCGGCTCGACCTCTGGATCGCTACGCGCGGCCTCCTGCACGGGACGCTGAAGGTCGAGGGCCGCTCGGCTCACGCCGAGATGAACCAGCCACACTGGCGCGAGGGCGGCGGCGTCAACGCGATCCAGAAGGCGATCGCGGTCCTGGCCGGTCTCGACCGGCTCACCGCCGACTGGGCCGGGCGCGAGGACAAGCTTCACCCGCTCCTCGGCACGCCGGCCGTCAACCCGACGATGGTGCGCGGCGGCAGCTTCATCTCCAACGTGCCCGAGTCCTGCGAGGTCGCGCTCAACGCCACCTACCTGCCCGGGAACGCCGACGAGCGCGGCTACGGCTCGATCCCGAGAGCCGAGATCGAGGAGGCTGTCGCCGCGGTCGCGGCGGCCGACGACTGGCTGGCCGAGCATCCGCCGGCCTGGAGCTGGTACACGGACTACCCGCCCTCCGAGATCGACCCGGATTCCGCGATCGTCGCGGTCGCCCAGGAGGCCGGGCGGGATCTCGGCGTCGAGGTTCGGGCCGAGGGCATCGACACGACGTACGACGGCGCCCTCCTGACCCTCTTCGCGGAGACTCCCAGCCCCGCCTTCGGCCCGGGAGACCTGGCGCGCGCCCACGCTCCGGACGAGTGGGTGGAGATCGACGAGCTGGTGCTCGGGGCCAAGGTTTACGCGCGCGCGATCTCGCTCTGGTGTGGAGTCCTGGAATGAGCGAGCCGGTCTTCGTCCGCGAGCCCGAGACGAGCGTCTTCCTCCGCGAGCTCGACCGGCCCTACCCTCTGATCCAGCGCGCCGAGGGGGTCTGGCTCTACGACCCGGCCGGGAACGCCTATCTCGACGCGGTCGGGGGCGGGGCGATGGTCACCTCGGTCGGCCACGCCGTTCCCGAGCTGGTCGAGGCCGCACGTGAGCAGGCGGCCCGCGTCTCGTTCCTCTACAACCAGCAGTTCACGACCTCGCCCCAGGAGGACCTCGCGCGCGAGCTGCTCGCGCTCGCCCCGGACGGCTTCACCCGCGTCCACTTCGTGACCGGCGGCGCGGAGGCGAACGAGACCGCCGTACGCCTGGCCCGCAGCTACCACGTCGAGCGCGGCGCGCCCCAGCGCTGGCAGGTCGTCTCGCCGGCGCAGGCCTATCACGGGCCAACGGTGGCGACGCTCTCCCTGACCGGCCGGCCCGGGCTCCACCACCACTACACGCCGTACCTCACGCCACACCTGCACATCCCGCCCTCGACGTGGCGCTTCGACCCGACCGGTGAAGCGGCCCTCGAGGCACTCGACCGCGCGCTGGAGGAGGCCGGGCCCGGGACCGTCTCCGCCTTCTTCTGCGAGCCGGTGAGCGCGGCCGCCCTCCCCGGCTACTCGCCGCCCGAGCGCTTCTGGCAGGGTCTGGCCGAGCGGCGCGACGAGCACGGATTCCTCATCTGCCTCGACGAGGTGGTCACCGGGATGGGGCGAACGGGCACGTGGTTCGCGGCCGAGCAGCTCCCGTTCGTGCCGGACGTGATCACGACTGCCAAGGGGCTCGGCGCGGGCTACGCGCCGATCGGCGCGGTGCTCTGCCGGGACGAGGTCTACCAGGCGTTTGCCGAGGGCTCGCGCGCGTTCGAGCTGGGGCACACGTGGGACGGGGCGCCGCTTCCCTGCGCGGTCGGGCTGGCGGTGATCCGCTACCTTCGCGACCACGCCCTCGTCGAGCGTGTGCGAGACGAAGCTCCGCGGCTCCTGGCTTCGCTCCAGGCTGCTCTCGCCGATTCCGAGCTCGTCGCCCAGGTTCGCGGTCGCGGCTTCCTCCTCGGGATCGACTACGCCGACCCGCGCGACGGACGGTCGTTCCTGCCGCCGGAGCTGGGGGTCGCTCGGCGGATCGACGTCGAGGCTCTCGCCCGCGGCCTCGTCGTCTATTCGACCCAGCCCACGCGGGACGGCTACACGGGCGACCAGACCTTGATCGCGCCCGCCTTCACGTCGACCGACGAGGAGCTCTCGCTCGTCGTCGAGCGGATGGCCGAGACGGTGACGGCCGTCGGGCGCGAGGTGCTCTCTCGGCTCGCGTCACCGGCGGCCACAGGGACATGACCGTGCATTCGAAGGTGCTCGCTCCCGAGCTGAATCGGCGCTATCCGGTCGTCGTCAGGGCCGAAGGCGTCTGGATCGAGGACTCCGCGGGTCGCCGCTACCTCGACGCGATGAGCGGGGGGTCGCTGGCGGCGTCGCTGGGCCACGGCCGCCGCGATCTCGTCGAGGCCGCCCGCCGCCAGGCCGAGCGGCTCTCGTACGTCCACAACGAGCGCCTGACGAACCCGGCGCAGGAGCGCCTCGCCCGCGAGCTGGTCGCTGTCGCGCCCGAGGGCTTCGCGCGCGTGCGCTTCGTGACCGGTGGGGCGGAAGCGAACGAGCTGGCCCTCCGGCTGGCGCGCAGCTACCACGTGGAAAGAGGCGAGCCCCAGCGCTGGCAGGTCATCTCGCCGGCGCAGGCATACCACGGGCCCACGCTGCAGACGCTGGCGCTGACCGGCCGGCCGGGCCTCCAGCGACCCTTCGACCCCTACCTCCCGAGCCACCTCCACATTCCCCCGTCGACCCAACGCTTCGACCCCTCCGGCGAGGCGGCGCTCGCGGCGCTCGACGACGCGCTCGCCGAGGCCGGCGCCGAGAACGTCGCCGCCTTCTTCTGCGAGCCGGTCAGCGCCGCCGCGCTCCCGGCCTACTCGCCGCCGCCACGCTTCTGGGAGGGGCTGGCCGAGCGGCGCGAGGAGCACGGGTTCCTCGTCTGCTTCGACGAGATCGTCACCGGCATGGGCAGGACCGGCAGCTGGTTCGCGGCCGACGAGACGCCGCTCCTCCCCGACATCGTCGCCACGGCCAAAGGGCTCGGCGCCGGGTACGCGGCGATCGGTGCGGTGCTCTGCCGGCAGCACGTCTACGACGCCGTTGCGGAGGGCTCGCGCCGCCTGACCCTCGGCCATACCTGGGACGGCGCTCCGCTCTCCTGCGCCGTCGGCGTCGCCGTCCTCGACGCATTGCGCTCCGAGGGCCTCGTCGAGCACGTGCGGGAGCGCGGGGCCCGCCTGCGCGAGGAGCTCGAGGAGGCGCTCGCAGGCATCGAGATCGTCCGCGAGGTTCGCGGCCGCGGTTTCCTGCTCGGCGTCGAGTACGCCGACCCGCGCGACGGCGAGTCCTTCCTCCCACCCGAGCTGGGCGTGGCGAGGAGGATCGACGACGCGGCGCTCGAGAGCGATCTCGTCACGCTCTCGACGCAACCGACCCACGACGGCTACGCGGGAGACCAGAGCCTGTTCGCGCCGCCCTTCACGAGCTCCGACCGCGAGCTGGCGGAGATGGTGAGCCGTTTCGCCGTGGCAGTCCACCGGGTGGCGGGCGAGGTGGAAGACGAGCTCGCAGCTGCGAGCGCTCCGATCGAGGCAGGCGAGCCGCGATGACCGGCCAGGCCCGTAGCCTGCGCGCGCTCGTGATCCAGCATGAGCATGTGACTCCGGGAGGCCTGGTCGACGACTGGCTCGACGAGCGAGGAGCCGAGGTCGACGTCCTCCGCATCGACGCGGAGACGCGGACGGTCGATCCGCGCGACTACTCGCTGATCGTCTCGCTCGGCTCCGAGTTCGCCGCGTTCGACGACTCCGTCCCCTGGCTCGAGCGCGAGCAGGCGTTCTTCCACGAGGCCCACCACGCCGGCGTACCCCATCTGGGGATCTGCTTCGGCGGCCAGCTCCTCGCGCGGACTCTCGGCGGCGAGTCCTTCCGCGGGTCGCAGTCGGAGATCGGCTGGCTGCCGACGCGCACGAAGGAGCCGGGATTCGTCTCCGAGGGCCCGTGGTTCCAGTGGCACTTCGACACGTTCACACCGCCTCCCGGCGCCACCCTCCTGGCGGAGACCGACGCCGGGCCGCAGGCGTTCGTCGTCGGTCCCAGCATGGGCGTCCAGTTCCATCCGGAGGTGACGCCGGCGATCATGGAGAACTGGGTCGAGGTCTACCGCCACGAGCTCGACGCGGAAGGCGTCGACCCGGATGCCCTGCTCGCGGAGACCTACCGGTTGGAGGCATCGTCGCGAGCGGAGGCCTGGCAGCTCTTCGAGGGCTTCCTCGACCGCGTGGCGGGGGTCGAGTGAAGGCTCTGACCGTGGCACTCGACGAGAGGGTTCGTTTCCACCGGATCCAGCAGGTTCGCGCCCACGAGTACGTGGCCGACCAGATCCGCCGCCACATCGCCCTGCGGCTGATTGCGCCGGGCGAGTCGCTCCCTTCGGAGCGCGAGCTCACTGCCATGTTCGGCGTGGGCAGGCCGACGATCCAGCTGGCGCTGCGGCTCCTCGAGCACGACCACCTGGTCGAGACGCGACGAGGGCGCGCCGGCGGGACCTTCGTCTCGCAGCCCGCGGAGGACGCGGCCGTCAAGGAGGAGCTGATCCTGCGAACGCTCCGCCGTCGCGAGGAGATCGAGGAGCTGCTCGAACTCCGGCGCACGCTCGAGCCGCGGATCTCGGCGCTGGCGGCCGCGGCGCGCAAGAAGCATGATCTCGTCGCCATGCGGCGTCAGCTCCTGGGAATGTCGGAAGCGGTCACCGAGCCGGACTACATGCGCTACGACACCCAGTTTCATCTCGCAGTCGCGCGCGCCACAGGCAACCGCCGCTTCGCGAGCGCGATCGAGGAGATCCGGGCCGAGCTGAACGACGTGATCAGCCTCCTGCCCGAGTCCGATACATGGCACGGGAGGATCTACGGAGAGCACGAGGCGATCCTCGCGGCCGTCGAGGCGCGCGACCCGGTGGCGGCGGAAGCTGCCATGGACCGTCACGTCGCCTCGAGCGACCAGGGCATCCGCGCGGTGCTCGAGGTGATCCGGCGGTGGCGCGGGAGGAAGCGCTGATGAGCGCGGAGGTCCTCAGCGAGAGGACGGCGGTCTTCCCACGGCTGCTCGATCTCGCCTACCCGAACGTCGAGCGCGGCGAAGGCGTGAGGCTCTACCTCACCGACGGCCGCGAGGTCCTGGACGCATGCTCCGGCGGCGCGATGGTGACCTGCCTCGGCCACGGCGCCCGCGGGCCGATCGAAGCGGCCGCCGCGCAGGCCGAGCGAGTCGCCTACGTCTACAACCATCACTTTACGAACGAGACGCAGGAGCGTCTGGCCGAGCGCCTCCTCGAAGTCGCCGCGCCCGAGATGGCCTACGTGCGCTTCGTCTCGGGAGGATCGGAGGCGAACGAGGCGGCTCTTCGGCTGGCTCGCCAGTACCACGTCGAGCGCGGCGAGACGTCGCGTTGGCGAGTGATCTCGCCGGCGCAGGCCTACCACGGAGCGACGATGGGAGCGCTGGCGCTCAGCGGCCGCCCTGCCTTGCAGCGGCCGTACGGCGAATACCTGGCGGCGCATCTCCATCTCGCCCCGAGCACGCGGCGCTTTGACCCGAGCGGGGAAGCCGCCCTCACCGAGCTCGACCGGCTCCTCGAGGAGGCCGGGCCGGAGACGATCGCCGCCTTCTTCTGCGAGCCGGTCAGCGCCGCCGCGCTCCCCGCCTACTCGCCGCCGCCGCGCTTCTGGGAGGGGCTCGCAAAGAGGCGCGAGGAGCACGGGTTCCTCGTCGGCTTCGACGAGATCGTCACGGGCATGGGCAGGACCGGGAGCTGGTTCGCGTACCACCAGCTTCCGATCGAGCCGGACATCGTCACCGCCGGGAAGGGGCTCGGAGCGGGCTTCTTCCCGCTGGCGGCCATCCTCTGCCGCGAGCACGTCGTCGAGCCGATCGCGCAGGGCTCGGGCGCGTTCGACCTCGGGCACACGTGGGACGGCGCTCCGCTCCCCTGCGGCGTGGGGCTGGCGGTGATCGACGAGCTGGTCGAGCGGCGGCTCGTCGGGCGCGTTCGTGAGCGGGGGCCCGCGCTCCGCGACGAGCTCGAAGCAGCCCTCGCCGGCGCAAAGATCGTGGGCGAGGTTCGCGGCCGCGGGTTCCTCCTCGGCGTCGACCTCGTCGATCCTCGCGACGGCGATTCGTTCCTCCCCCACGAGCTCGACGCGGCGGAGCTCGTCGACCGGACGGCGTTCGAGCACGGTCTGCTCGTCACCTCGACCCACTCGACCGCCGACGGCTTCGCGGGCGACGCGACGCTGCTGGCGCCGGCGTTCACGAGCACGGACGAGGAGCTGGCCGAGATGCTCGAGCGGTTCGCGGAGGCGATCACGGCGGTCGAGCGTCGGGTGGAGGAGGCGCTCAAATGACGAAGACCGAGGCGGCCTCGGCCATCCTCCAGGCGACCGCCGACCAACCACCCGCAGAGGGCGAGCTCGTCCTCCTCGGGATCCCCGACGTGAACGGGTCGGTCAGGGGCAAGGCGCTCCGCCCCGACGCGTTCGCGAGAGCGCTCCGCGACGGCGTCGTGATGACCGATCTTCTGCTCGCGCTCGACCCGGTCGACATACCGATCGAGGACTACGAGCAGTTCGGGATCCGGTCGGGCGCGGGCGACCTGCTCGTTCGGCCGGAGCCGGACACGCTCCGGGACCTGAGCTGGCGAGCCGGCTGGAGCGTCTGCCTCGGCACGCCGGCCTGGCGGGACGGGTCTCCGTGCGAGCTCGCCTGCCGTGAGGTGCTACGGCACGTCCTCGAGGCCACGGCCGAGCTCGGATACGAGATCGTTGCCGCCTTCGAGTACGAGATCAGGCTCCGCGGCGAGGCCGGTCGACCGCTCTCGACCGGCCTCAGCTACAGCCTCGCCGAGCTTGCGCGATTCGACGAGGTCCTCGCTCGCCTCGGCCCCGCCCTCGAAGGCCTCGGGATCGAGCTGACGGCCGTGCACACCGAGGCGGGACCGGGGCTCCTCGAGCTGAACGTCGCCGCACGCCCGGGCTTGCAAGCCGCCGACGACGCCACGTTCGTCAAGCTCGCCGTCAAGGACGTGGCGGCATCCCTCGGCCTCAGCGCGAGCTTCCTGGCCAAGACCGCTCCGGGCGAGGAGGGCTCGAGCGGGCACGTCCACCTGTCATGCTGGAACGAGGGGGAGAATGCCTTCGCCTCGCAGGGCCAGTCCACCGAGCTTCCGGCCACGCTCGCGGCGGCCGTCGCCGGCGTGCTCGAGCGGCTTCCCGGCGCCTCGCTCCTTCTCAACCCGACGATCAACTCCTACAAGCGTCTCATCCCGGGGTACTTCGCGCCCGTGAACGTGAGCTGGGGCGTCGAGAACCGCTCGGCGGCGGTCAGGGTCATCCAGTCCGACAATCCGGAGCGGTGCCGGATCGAGTGCCGGCGGCCGGGAGCGGACGCCAATCCCTACCTGGCCCTGGCCGCGCTCGCTGCGTCGGCGGCCGACGGCATCCGCCGCGGCTTGGAGCCGCCGGCGCCGGTCGAAGGCGAGGCTTCAGCGCGCCGGGACCTGCCGGGGCTCCCGACGTCGCTCGAGAGCGCGATCCGGGAGTTCGAGGCCGACGAGGTCCTTCGGCAGGCGCTGGGCGAGGAGTTCAGCGACTACTACGCGACATCGCGGGCGTGGGAGCTGAAGGCGTGGCAGCAGGCGGTCACGGATTGGGAGCGCGAGCGGTACGAACGGGCGGTGTAACCCATGACAGAGAGTCGAAAGGAGGAGATGAGATGAAGGCGCTGCTCGCACAGCTCGCCTGCCGGATCGGGGACGTCGAAGGGAACACCGCGAGGGCGATCGAGGCGATTCGCTCCCATCCGGAGGTCGACATCGCCGTCTTCCCCGAGCTCTACCTGAGCGGCTACACCTACCGCGACCTCGACGAGCTCGCCCGCACGCTCGATTCCGAGGAGATCACGCGGATCGCGGCGGCTGCGGCGGAGGCAGAGACGGCCGTCGTGATCGGCTTCGCCGAACGGATGTCGAAAGGCATCGCCAACTCCGTCGCCTGCATCGACAGCGACGGGACGGTGGCCGGGGTCTACCGCAAGACGCACCTCTTCGAGTCGGAGGCGGAGGCAGGATTCGTCGAGGGCGAGGAGCAGCTGATCGTCGAGCTCGCGGGCCGCCGAGCCGCTCCGCTCATCTGTTTCGACATCGAGTTCCCCGAGCCGGGGCGGCTGGTCGCGCTCGCCGGCGCGGACCTGCTCGTGACGGCCTCCGCGAACATGGACCCGTTCTACATCGACCATGCCGTCGGCGCGGTGGCGCGCGCTCACGAGAACCGGTTGCCGCACCTCTACGCCAACCTCGTCGGCAGCGGCGACGGCCTCGTCTTCGTCGGTGCGAGCCGGTCGGTCGCTCCCACCGGCGAGATCCTCGTGGAGGCAAGCCGCGACCGGGAGGAGCTGCTGGTCGTCCCGGTCGCGGAGCTCGGGGGCTTCGACCCGCGGACGGACTATCCGAAGTTCGTCCGGCCGCCCCGGCCGGTCCGTGTCCTGGAGAAGGAGCGCGCCGCCCGTTGACGATCCATCGACCCGTCTTTCTCCCGAGGAGGGATGCCACATGGCTGAGCACGTAGCGCCCGGTGCGCCGGTGGAGTCGCCAGGCCTCTTCGTCCGGCAGTCCTCAGGCCTGATCCGCGAGTTCCGCCCGGCGGACGTGTTCGTCTTCAACACATTGGGGTACGCGACGGGGCTCGTCCTCGCGGTCGTGCCGACCTTCATGGCCGGGCTCTGGCCCGAGCAGAACGTGCTGCTGGTCGTCGCGATCGGGACGCTGCTGACCCTCGCGAACGCAGCGATGTACGGCTACCTCGCCGGGATCATGCCGCGCTCGGGCGGCGACTACGTCTACCTCTCCCGCGTCGTCCATCCGTCGCTCGGGTTCATGGCCAACTGGGGCTTCACGTGGTCGCAGTTCCTCGGCCTGGGGCTCTACTCGGCCTTCGCGGTCAACTTCGGCATCGCCATCGCGCTGGCGACGCTCGGGAACGCGACCGGAAATGACACGCTGGTCGACTGGAGCGTGGACGTGAGCGGCGACTGGCCGGTCTTCCTGATCGGCACGGGCATCCTCGTCCTCGTCCTGCTCGTCCTCTCGCTCAACACGCGGATCATCCGCAACATCTTCATGATCGGGTTCATCCCGGCGCTCCTGGGGACGTTCGTGACGCTCGGCGTTCTCTTCACGACGTCGAAGGAGGAGTTCATCGCCAAGTTCGACGCCTTCATGGCCGAGCGCGCCGACGGACAGACGTACCAGGGCCTGATCGACCAGGCCTCGAGCGCGGGCTTCACGACCGGCGACGCGACCTTCTGGGGCGCGCTGCTCGCGCTCCCGATCGGCTACTGGATCTACATCGGCTTCACATACTCCGCCTACATCGGCGGCGAGGTGAAGCAGGCCTCGAAGACGCAGCCGCGGATGATCATCGCCACGCTCCTCTTCGCCTTCGCCGTCTACATGCTCGCCTTCTGGCGGTACTACGACATCGTCGGCCAGGAGTTCACGAACTCGGTCGTCTACCTCGACGGCAACACGGACGAGGGCTCGGGAATCCCGGTCTCGCCGGTGCTCAACTTCCTGGTGGGGATCATGACCGGCTCGACGGTGCTGAACGTGATCATGGGCGTCAGCTTCATCCTCTGGCACGTCCTGCTCCTCTTCGTGATCGCGATGATCTGCACGCGGAACCTCTTCGCGTGGTCGTTCGACGGCGTGGCGCCGCGGCAGCTCGCCACGGTCGGGGAGCGGACGCACGCACCCTGGGTGGCCGCGATCCTGATCGTCGCGATCGCGGTCGTGCTCCTCGCCCTCTACGTCTTCACGAGCTTCTTCACGATCGTCGTCAACTACATCGTTATCTTCTCGGTCGCGTTCTGGTTCGCGAGCTTCGCGGCCATCCTCCTGCCCTACCGGCGCCGCGACCTCTTCGAGCAGGCGCCCCAGGCGGTGCGGAGGAAGCTCTTCGGGATCCCTGTGATCACGCTGCTCGGCGTGGGCAACCTGATCCTCTTCACGCTGATCCTGATCGCGTCCTTCGACACGCCGGCGTTCAGCGGCCCCACCGGCAACCGGGCGATCGCCTTCGTCGTCGGCATCTACGTCGTCGGGTTCCTGCTCTACTTCGTCTCCCGCGCCGTGCGCCGGCAGCGCGGCGTCGACCTCGACCTGCTCTACAAGGAGATCCCGCCGGAGTAGCTTTGAAGCTCTTCTACGCGACGGACGTCCACGGGTCGGACCGCTGCTTCACGAAGTTCGTGAACGCGGCGGCCTTCTACGGGGCCGACGCGATCCTCCTCGGCGGTGACCTGACCGGGAAGGCGATCGTGCCGCTGGTCCGCGAGGACGGCGTCCATCGGGGAGTCTTCCTCGGCGAGGACGTCGGCGCGGAAGGCGAGGCGCTGGTCGAGCTGGAGAAGAAGATCGCGAACGCGGGCTACTACTCGTTCCGCTGCGACTCCGACGAGGAGGAGGCCTTGCGCGCCGACGCCGCCGCGCGCGAGGCCCTCTTCCTCCGCCTGATGCGCGAGCGGCTCGAGCGCTGGGTCGCCCTCGCCGAGGAGCGGCTCCGCCCCCAGGGCGTTCCCTGCTACGTGAACAGCGGAAACGACGACCCGCGCGAGATCGACGATGTGCTCGAGGCGAGCGACTGGGTCCAGTTCCTCGAGGGGCGCGTCGTCACGCTTCCGGACGGGACGGAGGTCGCGAGCTGCGGCTACGCCAACCGGACGCCGTGGGACTGCCCCCGCGACGTCGACGAGGACGAGCTCGCCCGCCGGCTGGAAGCGGTGATTGCAGGCGTCGCCGACCCGGAGCGCGCGGTCTTCAACTTCCACTGCCCGCCGTACGACACCGGCATCGACGCCGGGCCCAAGCTCGACGAGAATCTCCGCATGACGTCGGGCGCGGGCGGCGCCGAGATGCAGCCGGTCGGGAGCACAGCCTGCCGCGCGGCGATCGAGCGGTACCAGCCCCTCCTCGGCCTGCACGGCCACCTGCACGAGTCCCGCGGCGTCCACAAGCTCGGCAGGACGACCTGCCTCAACCCGGGGAGCGAGTACAACGAGGGCATCCTCCGCGGCGCGCTGGTCGAGCTCCGCAAGGGGAAGCTCCGCAGCCACCAGTTCACTGCGGGCTAGGGTTCTTCAGACCTCTTCGGGAGTCTCGTACCAGCGCTTGCGTTCGCCGATCCGAGCGCGGAGCCGCCAGGCGCGAGACTTCGGCTCGGCCTCGATGCGCTCGACGAGGGTGTCGATGCGCTCGGCGACGAGCCGCTTGTCCTCCTCCGGGAGGTCGTAGCGGGCGAGGTGGTCCCGGCAGACGGCGAGATTGCCCGTAAACGTTCGCCAGAGCCCCCAATCGTCGCTCAGGAGCTCGGCGACGCGGGCGCCGTTGACCGTGTCGCCGTCCTCGTTCGAGACCGGGTGGCCGTGGAGGAGGGCGAGCGAGTCGCGGACGTCCTTCTCGTTCAGCTCGGCGATCTGGAGCTTCGTGAGCAGCAGCTCGGCGAGCGGAACGGTCAGCGGCTCGAGGGCGAGCCTGCCCTCGAGAGGAATCTGGTGGGACATGCGAAAGCGGCCGACGAAGACGTCGGCCTTCCTGCCGTGCTCCTCGTCGAAGAAGAGCAGCCGCTCGTTTCCGTGGAGCGCGTTGAACTGCACGCTGGGCTCGTAGCCGAGCTCGCGGAGAAGGCTCGCGCAACCTTTCGCCGCGCTGCGCGAGGTGGCGAAGTCGAGGTCTTGGTAGGCGCGCACGAAGGGCTCGGGGAGGCCGTTCCGAGCGCGGAGGACGACGGCGACTCCCCCCAGCAGGCGAAGGGTGACGTCCTCGTCGTCGGCACGTGCGAGGACCCTGCGGCCCTCGTCGACGATCCCGGGCAGGATGCCGTCCATCCGCTCACCTTACTCCGCGGGATTACGGCGCGGGCAGCACTCGACCGGCCGAAGGCGGCCCGAAAGCAGCGCCGTTCCCCTAGCCCGACTCCCGAACGCCGGCCCGACGCACCCGATTGTCCCGTCGACCGAGCGAAAGTCCGGTTATGGCCCGTCTGGGAAGCCCGCAGCGAAGATGCTCGCCAGGAGCAGCACGACTGTGACCAGGAAGATGTGGAGCGAGGCCCGACTCACGTCTCTAGCTCACCTCCTTCCGAGTGCAACCGTTCCGGCACGTCTTCGATGGATGTCTCGAACAGACCCCAACCCCTAGAAGCGGAAGTCCTGCAGCGCCTGCACGGTACGCTGGTACAGCGTGATCGCGGCGTCCCTGTCGCCGCGCTCGACGGCGAGCTCGGCCTGCGCGGTCCAGGCGGCCGCCTTGTGGCTTGCCGAGGACAGCTGGTCGAAGCTGGCCTCCGCTGCCCGGAACTTCTCCGCAGCTTCGTCGAGTCGCCCCTGCTCGAGCAGCGAGCGGCCGAGGACGAGCTGCGCGTTGCCGATCTCGTCGATGAAGTCGACTCTGTCGGCGAGCAGCTCGAGCGCGTGCCGGGCCTGCTCCTCGGCCAGCTCGACCTCGCCGGTACGGAGATGAACCTGGGCGAGCGAAGAAACTGCCTGGGCGGCATCGGCGTCGCTCCCGACCTCGAGCGCCACGGCGAAGGCCTGCTTGAAGAGCGGGATCGACTCGTCGGGCTTCCCGAGCAGGAACGTCAGGCCGCCCAAGGTCGTCAGGAGCTTGCCGGTGTTGGCCCGGTCCTCGACTTGCTCGTAGAGCAACTTCGCCCTCTCGGCGTACGCGCGGGCCGCCACCCATTGCCCCCGCCGCTCCGCGATCAGGGCGCCGAGGAAGTGGGCGTCGGCGGTCGCCCGCGGATCGTCCAGGGCCTCGGCGAGCTCGAGCGCGCGCTCCACGTCCTCTCGCGCCGCCTCCCAGTCGCGCTGCCGGCGGTAGCACCGCGACCGCCAGCCGAAGATACGCGAGCGCAGGCGATCGCACGGAATCCCCGACCGCTCGGCCAGCTCGAGCGCCTCGGTGAAGAGCGCCAGCGCCGTCGAGACCGACGTGAGGCGATAGCGGCAGCAGCCGAGGCGGAAGAGAACCTCGGCGCGGTCGACGTCCGAGAAGACGGGATCCTCGGCGATCTCCCTGGCCCGCGTGAGGAGCGGCAGTGCCTCGCGCATCTCGCCGATGTACATCCGCGCCCAGGACTCGGCGAGGAGGGCCCGGAGCTCGACGTCGGCCGCAGCCTCGCTCGGAAGGGCCTCTTTGACCTCCATGAGCAGCTCGATCGCCTCGGCGTAGTCGTGTGACTCGACCGCCGCCTCGGCGCGGACGACCACGCTTTTGACTCGATCGCGCTCGCGCCCGTCGACACCGGTCGCGAGGTAGGAGGGATCGATCTCCAATCGCTTCGCGAGCCAGTGGAGCGTCTCGTCGGTCGGACGCAGCTGGTCGCGCTCGAGCTGGCTCACGTACTGCTTCGAGAACCGGCTGTCGGCCAGCTGCGACTGCGTGAGGCCGCGAGCGACCCGCGCCTCGCGGAGACGCTGTCCGAGGGTCGCAGGTATCTCGGGTGCGGTGGCCGTGTCCCGACTCGTCACTGTCGGGTCAAGAATAGTGGTCTTGAATCCACTTGACAATCCCCCTTGACTTCCCGGGAGATCTCGTTATAGTCACCAGCGATCTCGCCCTCGGGAAACCCGATCCCGAGTGATGCCTGGCATACCGCGAGAGCTGGCCCGGAGACTCAGGCTTGGGCCGCAGAAGCCGAGTCTCCGGGTCGCCTTTTCCTACCGGGAGAATGTCACGTTTCGCGCCGGAGGACAAGAGGTCTCCGCGGGCGATAGATGTTTGTCCGGTGATTTGGCATGCTCGTCGGGGGCGGCTGCGACCAAGCTGGGCGTCGCGATCGTCCGCGGCCCGTACCGGTTGGTACGGGCGAGGGCGAGCGCGGCGATCCGGCGCCGCGTCGCAGTCGTCATCCGCGAGCGTGCGAATTGCCGGTTGAGCATCTAGTCTCCGTGCCGTCAAGGCGACCAAGGAGCGATCTCATGGCGTACGCGGTCCCACCTCTCCCCTACGACTACGGCGCGCTCGAGCCGCACATCGACGAGCAAACGATGCGAATCCACCACGACAAGCACCACCAGGCCTACGTCGACAAGGTCAACGCGGCACTCGAGGGGACCGACTGGGCGGATCGGCCCATCGAGGAGGTCCTGACCAGCCTCGACCAGATTCCGGACGACAAGCGGACGACGGTCCGTAACAACGGCGGCGGCCACTTCAACCACACGCTCTTCTGGGAGAGCATGAGCCCTGACGGCGGCGGCGAGCCGAGCGGAGACCTCGCGGGCGCGATCGACGCAGCCTTCGGCTCGTTCTCGGACTTCCAGGCACAGCTCAAGGACGCCGGCGTCAACCAGTTCGGCTCCGGCTGGGCGTGGCTCGTCCTCGACGGCGGGGCGCTCGCGGTGGTCTCGACGCCGAACCAGGACAACCCCATCTCCGACGGGAAGACGCCGCTCCTCGGCGTCGACGTCTGGGAGCACGCCTACTACCTCAAGTACCAGAACCGACGCCCCGACTACATCGACGCCTGGTGGGGAACCGTCGACTGGGCGAGAGTGGCTGAACGCTACGCTTCTGGGTAGTGCCAGCGTTCAAGGTGCTCATCGTCGCCATGAAGGCGCAGCAGGGGTGGAAGCGGATTCCGCCCGAGCAACGCCGCGCGATCGTCCAGGCGGCACAGCGCCAGGCGAAGAAGCACGGGCCGGCGGTCGCGCGCACTGTCAAGGAGCAGGGCCCGACCGTCGCGAAGCAGCTGGTGAGGACGCTGCGCGAGTCACGCAAGAAGCCGTAGCGGAGCCCCGAGCTTCCGTCAGTCCGCGAGCTCCGGGTGCCTGACCTTGACCCGGTACTCGCGACGGGCGATCGCCTCGTACGCCACCAGCAGCGAGCAGACGGCGCTCACGAGGGCGAGCGCGGCGAGCGCCGGGATCGCGGCCGCAGCCGGGATGAGAGCGAGCAGGATGACGGCCGCGATCGTCCGCCGCCGGAAGATTCGACCCATGCTCAGGAAGAGGAACGCGATCTCCGCGAGCAGGTAGAGCGCGGCGCCGCCGCAGAGCGCGACTGCCGGCACGGTGTCGAGCGCGTCGTCGAGGTGGTGGAGCGTCGTCTCGAGGCCGAGGGCGAAGAGGACGATGCCGGCGACCATCGGCAGGTGGAGGTAGCTGTACGCGTGCAGCGCGAGCCGGTGCAGCTCCAGGCCCCTCGCCTCTATGAGCCGCCTCCGCGCGAAGATCGCGGCCACATCGAAGTAGAGCCACCAGAGCGCCGAGACGACCACGATCCCCAGCGTGGCGGCCGCGATCACCCCCGGATCCAGATCGAGACCGGCGCCGACGCCGATCGAGATCAGCGACTCGCCGAGCGCGATGATGATGATCAGCCCGTGCCGCTCGGCAAAGTGCTCTGACGCGACCCGCCAGCCGCCTCCCACGCCGATCACGACGGGGCCGAGGTAGTCGATCGCGAGCGCGACGAGCCAGACCGCGATGCGCGCGTCCCCTTCGAGGAACCCGGCAAGCACCAGCAGCAAGGGCCCCGTGATCGCGGTTGGAGCGAACCGGAAAAGCGCGCCGCGCCGGTCGGGATCGTCACGAGCGACGATGGCGGAGAGGACGAGATGAAGCAGCCGGAGGAGTAAGTAGGTGAAGCCGAACAGGATGGCGTCGTCTCCGAACGCGCCCGGCACCGCCAAGGCGGCGCCGAACATCGCGCCCATCGCGGCGAGCACGACCAGCCGAATGCCGCCCTCGTCGACATCCATCGCGCTCGTCAACCAGGCGTAGACGCTCCACGCCCACCAGAGCGCCGCGAGAACGAGCATCCCACGGAGGACTCCGCTCCAGGTGGGGTCGTCCACGAGCAGCCTCGTGACCTGGGTGAACGCGAACACGAAGACCAGGTCGAAGAAGAGCTCGAGCGGGGTGACCTGGTGCTCGGTGTCGCGCTCGTCGACCATGAGCTTCAGACCTCGTCGATCGGCGGCGCCGCCCCGTACTCCTCGTCGGTGACATGGTCGCCCCAGGTCGCGGAGGTGCCTTCGTCGTCGACCTCGAGCATCGCTAGATGGGTCATGAAGCGCGTCGGCGCGGCGCCGTGCCAATGGTCCTCGCCCGGCTCGAAGAACACGCGGTCACCGGGGCGGATCACCTCGATCGGGCCGTCGCGCCTCTGGGCGAGGCCGACGCCCTCCGTGACGTAGATCGTCTGGCCGTTCGGGTGCGTGTGCCACGCCGTGCGCGCGCCCGGCGTGAAGCGGACGCTGCTTGCGGACAGACGTGACGCGCCTGACGGGGTCGCGACCGGGTCGAGGTAGACCGTGCCGGTGAACCACTCGGTTGGCCCAGCCGCGGTCTCGATGCTGTTCCGGATGATCTGCATGGGCTGTCTCCTGACGCTCGACTTGGCCAACATAGACCGCGGCTCGCTCAGGGAGAAGTCGGGCCCACAAACGCCCACAGGCTTGGACTCGCACCGTCGAACAGACGAAGGGAGGCCGGTGGGATTCGAACCCACGACCACCGGGACCACAACCCGGGGCTCTACCAGCTGAGCTACGACCTCCGCGTGCGAAAACGAGTTTAGCCGGTGCTACCGTGCGGCCGAGCGCCTGTAGCTCAGTGGACAGAGCAGCGGACTTCTAATCCGCGGGTCGGAGGTTCGAATCCTCCCAGGCGCGTCGCCGGGACTCGATCAGAAGTCGTCGCCGGCGTAGGGCTGGCTCCAGAGGGCGACCTGGAGGATGACCGCCTTCCGCCATGCGTCGTGCATCTTCTCCACGTCCTCGTCTGAGTGACCTCCCTGCTCGAGGAAGGGTCGAACCGTCGCCGTGATCGGGTAGATGAAGGCGATCAGGTAGCGCAGCGGAATGTGCTCGACGGCATCAACCTCGTCCGTCCGGTTTTTCTTCTGCCGGTGGTGGCGAAGGCCGATCTCGTACTGGTAGTCGAGCCAGGCCTGGTCGTAGTCCGCCGCGGTGGTGTCGAGGATCCACTGCCCGAAGCGCCGGCGCACCCGCGCGAGGTAGTCCTCGTCCGGCTGGCCGTCCGCTCTCCTCGTGAAGTAGTGGACGAGGTGCAGGTTGGAGGCGACGAACCCGTACCAGACATCGAGGACGTCCTCGACCTGGTCGGAAAGGACGTCACGCGCCATCCGCAGGAAGCGGATGTCCTCGTCGCCGAAGAGGACCGAGGCCTTCAGGAGCTCGAAGTCCTCGGGCGACACGGGCGAGCGCGGTACCTCTTCGCTGCCCAGCGTGTAGCCGGGGATCGGGGCGGTGCGCATCTCATCTCCCTCCTTGTTGACCGCTGAGGAACGCATCCCAGAGCTCGCGTGCCTCGCGTGGCGGAAGCGGCTCTTGGTCGGCGCAGTCGAGGCGAAGCTCCCCGTCGCCGAAGGCCGCGTCCACGAACGCGCAGTGGTGCGGCCGCTCGGAATCGCGGTGGACGTTTGGGCGGAAGTAGCGGCAGGTCGCGCACATCCGCGCCGGAGAAACGCGTCCCTGCTCCTGGAGGATCCGGATCATCTTCGTCAGCCCGCGCAGGAAGACGGCACGCTCCTCCTCGTCGAGCGCGTCGATCGCCTGGAGCAGAAAGTCCGGCCACTCCGCGGCTTGCGCCGCCTCCTCCGCGCCCCGAGATGTGAGCCGGACCGCGAGCGAGCGCCCGTCAGCCTTCGACCGCTCCTTCCGGACCATGTTCTTCTCCGCGAGGACGCGGACCGAGTCGCTCGCGCTCGCCGCGGTCACGCCTAGCCCGTCTGCGATCTCGCCCAGGCGCGTGCCCGCTTCCCCACGGGCACGCAGGAGCGCCAGGATCTGCCCCTGCGTCGGCGTGAGCCCGTCGCGGCCCCGCCGCTGCCAGGCTTCGTGGCGGAGGACGAGACCGATCTTCGCGAGCCCCGTGGCAAGGTGGTCGGCTCCGGAGACGTCCGCGGCCGCTGTGGGGATGCTCGCAATCATTTAGGAGTCCTAAATTATCGGACAGAAGAACGGGTTTCAAGTCGCTCGAGCGGCATCCAGCAGATGGGCCGCGTACCGTATGGGCATGGAACGCCCGCCGGATCGCCCGCCGGACGAGGGCTCTCGCGAGGAAGACTGGCTCAGTGAGCAATGGCTCGAGGAGCCGACCGAGGAGACTCCTCCCTCCCGGCGCCGCCCGGCCCGGCCGGAGCCACCCCGTCCGAATCGCCGCGTTCTCGCTCTCGTGGCCGCAGCAGCCCTCGTGCTGGCCGTCATCCTCGCCTTCGTGCTCGGGGACGACGGCGAAGGCGACGAAGCCGGGCCGACCACGCCCACGGTGACAGAGACCGACACGGCTACCGCACCCACCACCGAGACGGAGCCGAGCGACGTCGTCCCGGAGGGGCAAACCCTCAGCGAGGGCGACTCCGGGCGACCCGTCCGGCAGCTGCAGCGCGCGCTCGCCGCTCTGGGCTACGACGTCGCCACCGACGGGGAGTACGGACCGGCCACGACCGAGGCCGTCACCGCCTTCCAGGAAGACGCTGACCTGAACGCGGACGGCGTCGCCGGCACCCGAACGATCCGTGCCATCAACGAGGCGCTCGCGAACCGGGGATAGCCCGCGCGCCGGGGCGCGCGCCGGCAGCTACGGGATTCTGAACTTCACCTCGCAGCTGAGACCCGAGTCGACGCCGGAGCCGCCGTTGCACACGTCGTTGCCGCCGTCGCCCCGGAGGGCGTCGTCACCACGACCTCCGCGCAGGCGGTCGTTCGCCCTGTCCCCGTGCAGCGTGTCCGAGCCTGCCTCGCCCCTGACGACGTCTTCGTCGTCGCCGCCGTTGAGGCTGTCCTCGGCGGCGCCACCGCGGATGCGGTCGCGGTCGCTTCCCCCGAAGGCGCGATCGCGGTCTCGACCACCTCCGATCCGGTCGGCGCCCTCGGCCCCGAAGATTTCGTCGTTCCCGTCGTCTCCTGCGAGGGAGTCCTCGCCCCCGCCCCCGTTGAGAAGATCGCCCGCGTCGCCGCCGCGGAGGATGTCGTCCCCGTCGCTCCCGAGGAGCCTGTCGGACGCCTCCCCCCGTAGAGCTCGTCACGGCCGCGGTCGCCGGCCAGGAAGTCGGCGCCCCCGGCGCCCGTCAGCCGGTCGAGGCCGAGGCCGCCCGACAGCGCGTCGTTTCCGTGCCTCCGCTGACTCGATCGTTGCCCAGGTCGCCGCAGATGACATCGTTGCCGAGGCGACCGCGAATCACGTCATTGCCGCCGAGGCCGTTGATGACGTCGTTCCCGGCGACCCCGACGAGGACGTCGTTCCCGGGGTTCCCGTCATCGTCGCGATCTCGCCGAGGCAGGAAACCTGCGCCCGCGCCACCTCTGCGATGCCCAGAGAGACGGTGATCGCCGCGACCGCCACCACAAGCTTCTCTCATCTTCGCAGCGTGCCAAGATCAATTGCGGAGTCACTCGGATCGGGTGAGTTTGACGACTAGTCTTGCCCTCGGGGCCAAGGCATCGGCCGTGTGGGAGCGGCGAGCCGAGAGGGAATCGGGCTCTTCATGAGTGGATCAAGACCCAAGACCAAGAGAGGGGCTAGCCATGAAGTCCGAAACCGAACTAGACGCCATCCTCGAAGAGTTGGACGAACGAGAGCCGTTTCGGGAAGCGGTCTATGAGTGGCTCGAAGGCCGGGGCGAACTCGAAGGAACGCAAGTCGATTACTACATTGACGGAACGCTAGTCCGCACCGAAACAACGAACCTGCCCACTAACTGCTCATATCGCGTGGGGATTGAAAAGCCAGTCGGATCGACCGAGCGACCTCTAGACGTGGGTTTCATTTGCGCTTACGGAGAGATTAGCCGCTAATCACGTTCAAGACGAAGCTCGGAGATTATGAGTTGCTCGCCCTCATTAGAGACGACACGTTGGAAGTCGAGAAAGAACCTCTCCCCAACAGACGGAAACCGAGAAGCGTCAACAATGTGTCTGGAATTACAGCTACCTTACCCTGATGCGCACGTCCCTCGACCTCGCCGCCCGGCACAGGTGGTCGTGCCCGAACGACACCTTGTGCAGGCGCGCGATTCGGGTGTAGACCTTCTGTGTTCTGCGGGGATGGCGCGCGAAGCGGTAGTCGCCGAAGAAGTTCGTCACAAAGGTAGCCAGCAGTCGATTGGGGCCCGGCCGGACTCGGAACAGGCGAACGAGGCGATCCTCCCTGCAAATCTGGCGCGAGGACCGCACCTTGCCAAAGACGATGACCTTTTTCCCAGGCGACGTCGTACCGGTGGGCTGCTTGTGGATGGAGAGCGAGGGCGAGGAGACGAATCTATGGGCAGATGCCGTCGCCGCGAGAGCCAGGACGACGGCCGCGACCGCAAGTATGAGTAACCATTTCATGGAAGCCTCCTTTCGGACGGCAGCAAGCAGCCGTGATCTTTACGGACGCCTTCTCGATAAGAGAGGGCACCCCCGAAGACGCACGGTGTGTCGCCGACGGCACCGGCTGCCTCACTGCGCGCGATTGTCCACGTGCCCGACATTACCCCGCTCAAGGTGGCGGCATCCTTACCGGAAACGGCGCGCTCGTCAAGGGAAATTTCTAGGAGGTTCCGCCGGCAGAGTCGTCCGGCATGGCCACCTCGGCGCCGGGGACGACGATCGACTCCCGGCGCCACCGGACGACCTCCCGGAAGATCGCCTGGACGATCCCGGCGACGGGGATCGCGGCCAAGGCGCCGAGGATGCCGATGAGCTCCGCTCCGATGAGGATGGCGATCAGCACGGTCAAGGGCGAGAGCTGCACCGTGTGGCCGTAGATGATCGGCTGGAGAACGTGGTTCTCGAGTTGCTGGTAGAGGATGAAGAACGCGATCACGATCAGGCCGCGCACCCACCCGAGCTCGATGAAGGAGACGGTGGCGACGATGATGGCCGCGAGGGTCGCGCCCGCGAGCGGGATCAAGTCGAGAATCGCCACGACCACCGCGAGCGCGATCGCGTATTTGCTTCCCAGGACGAAGAGGATGACCGCCGCGCCGACTCCGGCGATCAGGCTGATTAAGAGATTCCCGCCGACGTAGCCGCCGACCGTGCGGTAGATGTCGCCCGACACCCGCTCCCACCGCGGCTTGAACGTCTCTGGAAGCGAGTCCCGGAAGCGGGCGACGAGCTTCGGTCCCTCGATCAGCATGAAGATCGTCAGGAAGGCGATCGTGACCACGCCGACAATGAACGAGACCACGCCACGCGCGATCTCCAGGCCGATGTTCGTGACCCCGAGCACGCCGCCGGCGCCCTGGTCTTCGATCGCCTGCTCGACCTTGTCGACGATCTGGTAGTCCTCTTGGAGAAAGCCGAGCGGCCCTCGACCGGCGGTCAGGTCCTCGACGAAACCGGGAACGGCGTTGATGAACTCCTGCACCTGGTCGATCAACGGCGGGATGAGGAGCGCCCCAAGCCCGCCGAAGGCGAGGAGTGCGAGGAGGAAGACGATCAGCGAGGACAGGGTCCGCCCCAGGCCGCGTCGCTGGAAGAACTCCACGGCCGGGTTGAGCGCGAGCGAGAGGAAGAGCGCGATCAGGATCCACGTGATCACATGCCACGCGAGGAAGAGGAAGGCGATGATCGCCGTGGCGGCGAGGATGATCCCGAGGACGATGACGATCGCCCGCGGGCGGAAATAGACGATGCGCTCCTCGACCCGGCGCTCCTCCATCCCGGCAAGCCTGCCCGCCCCGCCGGACGGAAGGCGGCCGCGTCGGGAGAGCCGTGCGCGCGAATCCGAGCCGCCTTATCCTGGTTCGGGCATTGAAGCGAGGGTCTCGTTCGCGATGCGTAGACCGCTGATTGCAGTCACTCTGGGTCTCGCCCTCCTTGCCGGCGCCGGGATCTGGTACGCCCCGCGGCTCGAGTGTCGACGGCGAGTCGTCGAGCGGCGCGGTCACGCTCGGCGTTAGGCCCGCCGCACGCCCTGCCTGCTGTCGAGCCAGATCGTCCAGGGCTCGATCATCGCGATCTCGAGGATTCCCAACGGCAACCAGGGATCGGCGGCCAGGCGCGCCTCGATCTCGCGCTCGTCCGCGGCCTCGACGACGAGCAGGACCCGCTCACCGTTGCCGATGGGCCCGCCGAGGACGACGAAGCCGTCCGCCGCCAGCCGATCCATGAAGGCCGCATGCTCGTCCCAGCCGTCCTGCTGGCGGCGCGGGCGCGAGGCGTCCCAGTTCGGGCCCACGATCTCGGTCAGCGCAAAGAGGCCGATGCGGCGAGCACCTCCCTTCCCAGGAGAAGCTCCCACGGCTCGATCTTCGTGATGCGGAGGAGCTTCATCGACGTCCAGGGGTCGTGACCGAGGCGACTGCGGATCTCGCGCCCACTCACGGCGTCGACGACGAGGAGTGTCGTCGGGCCGCCGCCGATCGGCCCGCCGAGAACGACGAACCCGTCCGCCGCGAGCTCGTCCATGAACTCGGCGTGCTCGTGCCAGGCCACCTGCTCCCGGAGTGGTCGCGCGGGATCCCAGCCCGGGCCAGCCTCGCGGATGACGGCGAAGAGGCTCATGCGAGGCGCGAGCGTTCGGCGGGCTCCAAGCGCAGCGTCTGCGGCGCTCCGGCGAGGTGTTCGGCCAGCGCGTTCGCGAGCGCGGCTGCATGGGCGTCGTAGGCGGCGGCGTCGTCGAAGCGCGCGAGCGAGACGACGACGTTCTCGCCTTCGCGCACGGGTAGCCGGGGAAAGTCGTTCTCGCTCGGCTCCGTGACGAGCAGCGCAACCTGGCGAGCGCCGGTTTCCCGGAGAAGCGGCGTGATCTCGTCCGTGAAAAGGCGGATCGTGTCGCCCGAGACCGGCTCTGCGAAGGACCAGATCGTCGCGACGACCAGGCCGGACTCGCCCGGACCGCGGGCGCCGTTTTCGAACGACGATCCCGCGGCCGGGCGGAGGAGGAGCACGTCGTCGGAGTCGACGATCGTCGCGTTCACCGCGTCGCGGTGCTCGTGCCAGAGGTCGCCGTCGTAGAAGGCCTCGAGCGCGGCCCTCCGGGAGGGCATGTCACGGAAGCCGCGCAGCCAGACGAACCGGTCTGGGTCCCCTTGGTCGCGGAAGTGGCCGAGGACCCGCATGCCGGCGTCCTCCTGCGGTTCGAGCAGGTGACGTTCGAAGATGGCGATCATCTCGTCACGCCGACCGGGCACGAGCCTGTACTGGCGCAACTCGACGACGGCGACCTGGTTCGTCGAGGAGGCGGCCACGGCGCCAGTGTTGCCGCCGACTGGCCTTGTGTAAAGATCCAGTTTGATGCAAGTTGATGAGGCCAGCTGGCTGCGCCTCGACCGGCGTGACGGCGAGACCCTGCGCGCCGCCGCCGAGCGGATGTTGCGTGAGGCCATCTGCTCCGGCGCGCTCCGGCCCGGCGTGCGGCTGCCGTCGTCACGCGCGCTGGCCGCACAGCTGGGCGTCTCCCGCGGCGTGACGAGCGAGGCCTACAGTCAGCTCGCTGCCCAGGGCTTCCTCGCCGTCCCCACGAAGTCAGCGCCGGTCGTCGCCTCGGTGGTCTCGCCGCCCCCGCCGGCGAGCCCACGGGCGGAGCCGTCGCCTCCGCCGCGCTTCGACCTCACGCCGACCACGCCGGACGTGGCGCTCTTTCCGCGGCGGCGCTGGCTGTCCGCGTTCTCCGAGGAGATGCGCTCGGCGCCGCTCGCCGCCCTCGACTACGGCGAGCCGCGCGGCGAGCGCGAGCTGCGCGAGGCGCTCGCCGACCAGCTCGGCCGGACGCGCGGCGTGGTCGCCACCGCCGACCAGATCGTGGTGGTGAGCGGCGCCGCACAGGGGATCGACCTGCTGGCGCGCGTGCTCGCCGCCCGCGGCGCCCGCCGCGTTGCCGTCGAGGACCCGTCGCTCGACAGCCAGCCCGAGCGGCTGCGGAGCGACGGCCTCGAGGCCGTCGCGCAGCCGGTCGACCGCGACGGGCTGCAGCTCGAGGGGCTCGAGGCGGACGCCGTCATCGTCACGCCGGCCCACCAGTTCCCCACCGGCGCCGTCCTCAGCGGCGCCCGGCGGCGCCGGCTTCTCGAATGGTCGCGGAAGCAGGACGCGCTCGTGATCGAGGACGACTACGACGCCGAGTTCCGCTACGACCGAGAGCCGATCCGTGCGCTCCAGGGCCTCGACCGAACCCGGGTGGCGTACCTCGGCACGACCTCGAAGACGCTCGCGCCGGCGCTCCGGCTCGCCTGGGCCGTCGTCCCCGAGCACCTCGCAGACGAGGCGGAGGAGGTGAAGCATCTCCTCGACGTCTGCTCGCCGCCGATCGAGCAGCGCACCCTCGCCCGGCTCATCCGCAGCGGAGACTACGACCGCCACGTCCGCCGCGCGCGCACGGTCTACCGACGGCGCCGCGACAGGCTCATGGAGGCGCTGGGCGGGCACCTCCCGGAGCTCCCTGTCGAAGGAGTCGCCGCCGGGCTGCACGTTCTCGTCCGGATCCCTCCCGGGGTCGACGACAAGGCCGTCGCCGCCCGCGCCGAGCGAGACGGTCTCCGGGTCGTTCCGCTGTCCCGCTACACGCAGGCGCTCAGGGGCGACGGCGGGCTCGTGATCGGCTACGGCCACATCCACGAAGCGTCCATCCCACCGGCGATCCGGATCCTCGCGACCGCTCTGGCAGCCGAGAGAATCTAGGTCTCTACGTTCAGCCCTGGTCCGGAGGCGCCGCGCGGGCGATCGTGGCCGCTCGCAGAGCGCCGAGCCTCTGCTCCGAGAGGCCTTTTTCGCGATCGTCCAGGAGCGCGATCGAGTGCGCGGTCAGCTGGTTGAGGAGGGTCAGGGCATCCGAATCGTGCTTCTCGGCGAACGCGAGGCCGGCGAGGTACGAGGTGGCCACGATGTGGACCTGCTCGGAGCGCGCGAGGTTCTTTGCAACGTTGCGGCGCGGGTTCGTGAAGAAGAGAAGGACGAACGCGGCGAGCCCGATGCCTGCGATCACCGCCGCCGCTGCGAGCTCCCCGTCGAGCGCCTTGACGACTGCGGCGGCCAGGAAGGCGACGCCGAAAGCAAACAGGAGGCCGCTCATGACCGCCGCGATCCAGAACGACCAGCGGAGCTGGGAGCTGGAGCTCATCAGCACCCGCTCGACGTTCGCGCCGATGTCCCCGTGCGGAGGGATCGCGGCTGCCCGAGCGGCGCCGTCTCGACCGTCCGTAGCGGTGGGCGCAGGCTCTGTCGAGCTGGGCGGACTGGGCTTCGAGCTGGTGGGCGGGTCCTGGACGTCCACGGCCCTGGCAGGACGATAGCGCGTCCCCCTCAGCCCTGCCCGGATCGGCGGGGGTGATTCCCCGACGAGTCCCGAGAGCGGGGAGCGTGGGGTGGGGGTTCCAGGGGGGCCCTTCGTGGACTTCTGCCCCACGCCCCAGCAGATCGTGTCGCATCTGCAGATCTACGGCTTCGACTACAAGCCGACAGTTGCCTGTTCTCGCCCCAGGAGTTCATGGACCTGGTAGACCCCGCCGTTGCAAGGCGTTGAACCGTCGCGGCGAGCCGTGCCAGTCCACCTCGGTCGGGTCGTCCGGCTTCTGCTCGGCGCACCGGCCAGGCGCTGACATGGTGGAGCTCGGCCGGCGGGCCGGCCTGGCGCGTAGTGCCAAGCAGAGGGAGCAGGCGGAGCCGCTGAACCGGATGGAGCGCATGCGCGACTTGATGTGGTCGCGCTTCGAGCGGATGCTCGCCGACGACGCCACGGGGGACACGGCCGCGATGAAGGCTGTGACCGTGGCGCTCGACCGGTTCGAGCCGATGTTTCGGGATGAGTCGGCACGGCAGGCCCGGCGTGCGCTGGCCGAGCAGTTTGCCGGTGTGGTTGCCGCTGCACGTCGTGCGGCCGAGCATCGTGACTTCGACGGGGTGATGCGCGAGCTTGACCGGGCGCGGCTGGACGAAGCCGAGCCCGTTGTGTTCGAGTATGAGACGGACCCTGCCCGCATGCTCGACGCGCTCGCTGAAGTCGGGCTTATCCACCGGGCGCGGCCGGTCGAGCAGGTGGCAGAGTGACCCGCACCGGGGGGTCGCGGGATCGCGTGGGGGCCGGGAAGTGCGGCCGATTCCGCCGGACTCGGCGGACGAGAGGAGGTACTGAAGCATGGACTCGGAAGGCTTCTGGTCAGGCTGGATCGGCCTGGCGGGTGTGCTGCTCGCACTCATGGGCCTCTTGGATTTCGTCGAGGGCCTCC
>Ga0081538_10000481_pt1 | contig 44810 bp, 39 predicted proteins | sample TabmetS5T2R1_FD_71022 | JGI IMG/M metagenome (GOLD analysis project Ga0081538, IMG submission 71022) | Tabebuia heterophylla rhizosphere microbial communities from the University of Puerto Rico - S5T2R1 | ecosystem: Host-associated > Plants > Roots > Rhizosphere ... | reverse complement strand
CACCTGGAGGTCCCCCTCGCCGAGCCGGACGGGCCCTTCCTCAACTACCCGATCTTCAGTGCCCCACCGCAGGTCGTCAACGGACTCGAGAAGGCCGGGATCGACGCCTGTACGACGGCCTCCAACCACAGCCTCGACACCGGGTTCGAAGGGCTGGAACGCACCCTCGACACTCTCGACGACAAGCGCGTGCCGCATGCGGGGACGGCCCAGACGCGCAAGGAGTCGAAGACGCCGCTGATCCTCGACGTCGTCGGCGTCCAGGTCGCGCTGCTGAGCTACACGTACGGCACGAACGGCATCCCGATCCCCTCGGACGCGCCGTGGTCGGTGCCGCTCATCGATCCCGACGACATCGAGCGCGACGCCCGCAAGGCCCGCCAGGCCGGCGCCGAGGTGGTCATCGTGGCGTTGCATCACGGCACGGAGTACACGACCGAGCCGGACAGCTACCAGCTCGACGTCGTCAACGAGATCACCCGGTCCAAGGACGTCGACCTGGTCTACGGCCATCACGCGCACGTGCCGCAGCCGATCGACGTCGTCCACGGCACCTGGGTCGCGTACGGGCTGGGCAACTTCATCGCCCAGCAGTCCACCGACGTGCCCGACACGTACCGCGGGGTGACGGTCAAGTTCACCCTCGTCGAGCAGCCGAACGGCCGCTTCGAGGTCGAGAAGGCGCAGTTCGTGCCGACGATGATCACGCCCTACAGCGGCTCGCCGATGCGGGTGCTCGACATCCGGTCCGCCCTGCGCGACCCGAAGACCGACCCGGCGCTCGAGCCGAGCCTGCGCGCGGCCCTGGCGAGCATCAAGGCCGACGTCTACAGCCTCGGTGCCCGCGAACACGGCCTGCGCATGATGCGGCCGCCAGGCTGAGAGCCGAGTTGTGACCTATCCCGCGAGCGTCGTGGAGGAGCCTGGTCGCCGAGCGAGGAACGAGTGAGGCTGGTTGACCGAGCGGGATAGACCCACAAACTCGGCGGCGCCGGCCGGGGTGGCCTCGTTATCCTCGCCAGGTCGGTTCGTTTCCCTCCCCGAGGAGCTGTCGTGATCTTGCGGATGTCGTCGTTGTTCGTCCGGACCCTGCGGGAGAACCCGGTCGACGCCGAGGTCCCGAGCCACCAGCTCCTGGTCCGGGCGGGCTACATCCGCCGGACGGCGCCGGGCATCTACTCCTGGCTGCCGCTGGGCTACCGCGTGCTGCGCAACGTCGAGCGGATCGTGCGCGAGGAGATGGACGCGATCGGCGCCCAGGAGGTGCACTTCCCGGCACTGCTGCCTCGGGAGCCCTACGAGGCGAGCGGCCGCTGGACCGAGTACGGCGACAACATCTTCCGACTCGAGGACCGCAAGGGCGCCGACTACCTGCTCGGCCCGACCCACGAGGAGCTGTTCACGCTGCTCGTGAAGGACCTGTACTCGTCGTACAAGGACCTGCCGCTGAGCCTCTACCAGATCCAGACCAAGTACCGCGACGAGCCGCGCCCCCGCGCCGGGATCCTGCGCGGCCGCGAGTTCGTCATGAAGGACTCGTACTCCTTCGACGTCTCCGACGAGGCGTTCCTCAAGTCCTACGAGGCGCACCGCGAGGCGTACGTCAAGATCTTCGACCGGCTGGGGTTCGAGTACGTCATCGTCGCCGCGATGTCCGGTGCGATGGGTGGCTCGGCGAGCGAGGAGTTCCTGGCCGTCGCGGACAACGGCGAGGACACGTACGTCCGGTGCGACACGTGTGACTACGCGGCCAACGTCGAGGCCGTCCGGGTCACGGCGCCCGATGCCGTGCCCTACGACGACGTGCCGGCCGCGCATGTCGAGGACACGCCCGACACGCCGACCATCGAGACCCTGGTCGACCACCTCAACGCGAAGTTCCCCCGCGCCGACCGGCCGTGGGAGGCCGGCGACACGCTCAAGAACGTCATGGTCACGCTCGCGCACCCGGCCGGCAAGCGGGAGCCGCTCGCCATCGGGGTACCCGGCGACCGCGACGTCGACCTCAAGCGGCTCCAGGCCCAGGTGGAGCCGGCCGAGGTCGAAGCGTTCGACGAGAAGGACTTCGCCGATCATCCGAGCCTGGCCAAGGGCTACATCGGCCCGGGTGCGCTGGGGGAGAATGGCACGTCCGGGATCCGCTACCTGCTCGACCCCCGGATCGTCACCGGCACCCGATGGGTCACCGGCGCGAACGCCGATGGCCGCCACGTCATCGACCTGGTGGCCGGCCGCGATTTCGAGGGGGACGGCGTCATCGAGGCTGCCGAGGTACGCGCCGGCGACCCCTGTCCCCGTGGCGACGGCACGCTCCAGGCGGCCCGCGGCATCGAGATGGGCCACATCTTCCAGCTCGGCACGACGTACGCCGACGCGCTCGGACTGAAGGTGCTCGACGAGAACGGCAAGCTCGTCACGGTCACGATGGGGTCGTACGGCGTCGGCGTCTCGCGCGCCGTGGCGGCCGTCGTCGAGAACTCCCACGACGAGCACGGCATCATCTGGCCCCGCGAGCTGGCACCGGCCGACGTCCACCTGGTGGCGACGGGAAAGGACCAGGCCGCGTTCGCGGCGGCCGAGGGGATCGCCGCCGAGCTCACCGAACGCGGCGTGACGGTGCTCTTCGACGACCGCCCGAAGGTGTCGCCCGGCGTGAAGTTCGCCGACGCCGAGCTGCTCGGCATTCCGACCATCGTCGTGATCGGCAAGAACCTCGCCGACGGCCAGATCGAAGTCCGCGATCGGGCCACTGGCGACCGCACGTCGGTACCCGTGGAGGACGCGGTCGAGCGCATCGCCGCGACCGTGTCCGGCTGACCGTGTCGGAGATCAGGGCAGTCATCTTCGACTGGGGCGGGACGCTCACGCCCTGGCGAACGATGGACTACGTGGCCGAGTGGCGCTCGGTCGCGGGCGTCGGCGAGCTCCCGGTCGGGCTCGATCCGGAGTCGGCGACGCAGGCGCTCCACGCGGCGGCCAACCAGGTGTGGGCACGGTCCCGGGACGAGCATCGCAGCGCCACGATCGCCGAGATCTGCGCGATCGTCGGTCTCGAGCTCACCGCACAGCGGGTCGAGGCCTATCGGGCGTTCTGGGAGCCGGCGACCTGGACCGACGCGGAGGTTCGGCCGCTGTTCGAACGGCTGCGCGCCGACGGGCTGGCGATCGGCGTGCTGTCCAACACGGTCTGGCCGGCCGCCTGGCACGACGAGATCCTGCAGCGCGACGGCGTACTCGACCTGATCGACGGGCGGGTCTACACCAGCGAGCTCGAGTGGACCAAGCCGCACGAGCAGGCGTTCGCGGCGGCCCGGGCGGCGGTCGGCGTGGACGACCCGGCGGCCTGCGTGTACGTCGGCGACCGGCTGTTCGACGACATCTGGGGCGCGCACAACGCGGGCATGCGCGCGGTGTGGGTGCCGCACAGCCAGATCCCCGCCGACCAGCTCGGGCACGCGGAGGGAGTGCCGGACGCGACCGTGCAGTCCCTGCGGGACATTCCCGACGCCATCGCGCGTCTGTGAGGATCGGACTCCGGTTCGGCGCTGGTGTCCGAGGCCGGACGGCTTATCGGGCCTGATCGCGGGCGGGGGATCGACGGCGCGGCGGGTCGACAGGCTCGGTGGCCCCGACAACCCCTAGGCTGCGCCCGGGTGCTCGTCCCGGCGCCTCAGACGTCGGGGGAGCCGCCGTCAGTGTCGCGGCGACATGCCAATAGGCTGCACCCGGCATTTTCCCAAGACTCGGGAGGATTCGTGAGCCAGCAACCGCCACCGGGCCCGCCCCCGTACGGCCAGCAACCGCCGGGGCCGCCTCGGCCTCCGGGCCAGGGTCCGGGCTGGGGCGGACCGCCGCAGGGCCCGGGTGGACCGCCGGGGCCGCCTCCGCCCGGTGGCCCGCCGCCTGGTGGTCCGCCGCCCCAGGGACCCCCTCCGGGTGGACCTCCACAGGGTCCGCCGCCGGGTCAGTGGGGCCAGCCGTCCTACCCCGGCGGTCCGGGTGGACCGTCCGGCGGGACGTCGAAGGGCGTGATCGCCGCGATCATCATCGGCGTGCTGCTGGTCGTCGGCGGTGGTGTGGCGGCCGCGATCCTCCTCCTCGGTGGCGACGACGACGGCGGTGACGGCGGCGCTCTCGACACCGCTCAGGCGTACGTCGACGCGATTCGCGACCGCGACTGCGCGGCCGCCGAGGAGCTGTCGACCGACCAGCTCAGGCAGCAGACGCCTTGCGACTCGAACATCCTGCCGCCGGAGAACTTCGACGTGGAGATCTCCGACCCCGAGATCACCGACGAGTCCGACACCGCGGCGACGGCCTCGGTCGCGGTTACGGTGAGCGGTGGGGACATCGGCGAGACCGAGCTGGACATCACGCTGGATCTGGTCAACCAGGACGGCGAGTGGCTCGTCGACAAGTTCGGCAGCGGCTCGGAGCCCCCGACCGACGGGCCGACCAGCGTGCCGACGGATGCTCCGACGAGTCTCCCGACCGACTTCACCATCCCGACGGACTTCTCGATCCCGACGGACTTCTCGATCCCGACGGACTTCTCGATCCCGACCGACTTCACCATCCCCACCAACTGATCGCACGCTGAGCCGCCGGCTCGTCGCGTCGCCCTCTCGAACCCCGGGACGGTAACGCGTCGGGCCGGCGGCTTCGTGTCGTGGCGACCCCGGGGGCTCGTAGGCTGCGGCCACCTCCAGACGAAGGCAGGTGACGTCATGAGCCAGCCGCCGGGCCAGCCACCGTACGGTTCGGTGCCGCCGCCGGGGGCGCACCGGCCACCGCCCGGCGATCGGCGGCCGACCGGACTCATCGCCGCGGTCGTGATCGGCGCGCTCGTCGTCGTGGGTGGCATCGTCGGCGCGATCCTGCTCCTGGGCGGTGGCGACGACCACGCCACCAGCGCCGCCGATCCGTCGGTCGGCCCGAGCAGCGCACCGACGTCCGAGCCGGTCGATCCGACCGAGCCGGCGGATCCGACGGAGCCGGCCGACTCGACGGCGACGACGTCCGACCCGGCCACGAGCCCGCCATCGGATCGGACGGATTCGGCCGGCAGTCCACAAACGACCGCCGACGCGTTCGTCGCGGCGGTGCGGGCTCGAGACTGCGCGACCGTCGATGCTCTGACGACCGCCGACTTCGGCTCGACGATCGACTGCCAGACCGACTTCCAGATGCCGGCGGACGTGACGTGGGCGCTCGGCGACCCGGAGATCTTCGCCCAGGGTGGCGACTCGGCCATGGCGAGAGTCGTCATGCGGGTCGAGGGCTACGAGGTTCCGATCCTGAGCCGACTCGTCCGGGTGGGCGACGACTGGCGGGTCGACAGCATCGACCTGTCCGACCTTCCGTCCGAGCTACCGCAACGGTGAACCGGCGCCGCTAGCTCCCCGCAGGCAGCCCGTCGAGCAGGAAGCGATGGACGCTCACGTCCCGCTCGTCACCCCGGGCGGTCGCGAGCCGGTCGGCGGCGTCCTCGACGGTGCGGGCCCGAGCCCACGCTCGGGCCCGGTGTCGATCGATCCGGGCGGCCTCACACCATGCGTCGAGCCGGCGAGCGACGTCGCGCGGCGCGGCGTACTCCTCGAAGCGGTTCCACAGCACCGGCCAGGCCTCGAAGGCCGGATCGCCGACCAGACCCTTCGGATCGATGGCCAGCCAGGGCTCGCGCTCGGCGGCGAGGACGTTCTCGAAGTGCAGGTCGGCGTGCAGCAGCCGGGCGTCGGTGTCGTCGGCCAGCTCCCGACAGGTGGCGACGACCTCGTCGCGGACCCGCGGCGACCAGGGCATCTCGGCGGGCCAGTAGTACGCGAGCCGGTCGGCCCAGGTACGCGACACGCGCGCCAAAGTCGGCACCTCGGATGGTGGCGGGGCGCGATGCAGCCGCGCGAGTAGCCGGCCGATCGTGTGGATCGCCTCGTCCAATGGCTCGCCGGTGAGGTCGCGACGCTCGTCGAGCCGCTCCAGCAGCAGGGCCCAGCGATCCGGGTCGTGACGCAGCAGCCGGACCGCGCCGTCGCCGCTCCACGCCCGCAGCGTCGGCGCTTCGGGCGCCTGGTCCGGACCGGCCCAGCTCACCTTGAGTACGGCCGGATCTCCGTTCTCGTCACGGACCGGGAGCGCCACCGCGCAGTAGCCGTACCAGGTCGGTCCCTCCGGCGTGACCCGCCAGTCGTCGCACAGCGCCGCGACGAGGCGCGGGAGACGACGCAACCAGGCGCGGCCGGGCCGGCCCTCGCGTGCTTCGATGTCGGCGGCGAACGGGCCTGGGATCGCTAGCGCGGGGCTCACGGCAGGGCGACGCCGGGGAGCGGGCTCGTCGGCGCGCCCCAGTCGAGCCCGCGGGTCGCGGCGTCGAGCAGGGCGTCGACCGCGTACGCGCGGACCTCGCCGACCGTCGTCGCGGCGAGCGAGGCGTACAGCACCGCGCAGCGGTCCTCGACGAGCCGCGCGACCGCCTCGGCGTCCGAGACGTCGTCGACCGGGGCGGGCAGCCGATACCCGGCCTCGGCCGCGACGGGATCTTCGCCGGCGGCCTCGACCAGGGCGGTCAGGTCGGCCGCACGCAGCCGATGCGCCTCCCATGCGGCGGTCGCCGCTCGTGCCGGAGCCGTGCCGAAGTCGAGCCGGCCACCGATCACCCCGTACGCGTAGACCGCGGCGTGCTCGCCGGCGAGCGTGTCGTTCATCGGATCGGTCACCGGGCTGACGTCGTCGGCGACCGCGGCCGGGTCGGGTGCGGTCGAGGCCCACTGCCGGCCGTCGCGGGGATCAAGCGATCGCAGGTGTTGGGCGTGACACGCGGCCATCGACGCCAGCAGCCGGGCCAACTCGCCGGACGCGGCGTCGAGCGCGTCCTGCCGACGCCGCCGGACGGATCGCTTCTCGATGTCGGCCAACCGGCGTCGGGCCGCCCGGGCCGATCGCGCGACGGTCGGGACGGGTGGAGTCTCCGTCGCATCGCCGGCAGCGCCGGTCAGCACGTCCACGTGCTCGTCGACGTCGGCCCGGAGACCGGTCAGCAGCGGACGCAGGTCGCCGTGTCGGTCGATGGTGGCGGCGTACCAGGCGGCGAGCCGGGTCGCGTCGCGCAGGGCACCGGCCACGATGTCGTCGTCGGCCGACTCGGTCGGGTCCTCCGTGGCCGGGGCAGCACCGGCGGGCTCGCCGCCGTCGCTGTCGCACGCCGTCGTGAGCAGCGGCAGGCTGCTCGCCGCGAGTACGGTCGACCCGGCCCGGCGCAGGAACGCGCGGCGCGTCGACGTACGGGGGGACATGCCCCGAAGCTACCGGGTGCCTCGACGGGCGTTCCGACGACACGACCTCTTATAAGGTGCCGGGAACGCTGCATGGCGTCTCGCGACGAGTCACCATGGAGCGAGAGGCACGCGACAACAGCACAGGGCGGAGGTCATCGTGAGCACGGCTTCCCTGCCTGATCGGTTGACGGCGGTCATCGAGCCCGCCGTCGTCCATCTCGGGTTGGTTCTCGAAGCGGTCGAGCTGGCGCCGGCCGGGCGCCGGCGGCTGCTGCGGGTCGTGGTCGACGCGGACGCGGTCGGCGACAGGCCGGCAGGTGTCACCCTCGACCGACTCGCCGACGCCACCCGAGTGGTGTCGCGCGCGCTGGACGACGCCGACGTGATGACGGACCAGCCGTACACCCTCGAGGTGACCTCGCCCGGAGTGGATCGGCCGCTCACAGCACCACGGCACTGGCGACGCAACGTCGGCCGGCTGGTCAAGGTGTCGACGCACGACGGCGGTCGGAGCACCGGCCGGGTGGTGGCCGCCGCCGAGAAGACGGTGACGCTGGAGGTCGAGGGAGCCGAACGGGAGATCCCGTACGACGACATCGCCAAGGCCGCTGTGCAGGTCGAGTTCAACCGGAAGGGTGGCTGAGCACGATGGACATCGACATCGCCGCCCTGCGGCTGTTGGAGCGTGAGAAGGACATCCCGTTCGACGTGGTCGTGGAGGCCATCGAGCAGGCGCTGCTGGTCGCGTACCACCGGACCGAGGGCGCCCAGATGCACGCTCGCGTCGAGCTCGATCGCAAGTCCGGGCACGTCGTGGTGTGGGCGGAGGAGCGGGACGAGCAGGGCGAGGTGCTCGGCGAGTACGACGACACGCCCGAGGGATTCGGCCGGATCGCGGCCACGACGGCCAAGCAGGTCATCCTGCAGCGGCTGCGCGACGCCGAGGACGTCCAGAAGTTCGGCGAGTTCTCGGAGAAGGAGGGTGACATCGTGTCGGGGACGATCCAGCAGGGTCGCGACCCCGGCGACGTGATGGTCGACCTCGGCCGGCTGGAGGCGTTGCTGCCGGTGGCCGAGCGGGTGCCGGAGGAGCGCTACCAGCACGGCTCGCGGATCAAGAGCCTGGTGGTGAGCGTCCGGAAGGGTCCGCGCGGCCCGCAGGTCGTCGTGTCGCGGACGCACCCGAACCTGGTCAAGCGGCTGTTCGCCCTGGAGTCGCCCGAGGTCGCGGACGGGACCGTCGAGATCGTCGCGATCGCCCGCGAGGCCGGCCATCGGTCGAAGATCGCCGTCCGCTCCCACGTCGACGGCGTGAACGCGAAGGGCGCCTGCATCGGCCCGATGGGGAGCCGCGTCCGCAACGTCATGAACGAGCTGCACGGCGAGAAGATCGACATCATCGACTACTCCGACGACCCGGCGACGTTCGTGGCCAACGCGCTGTCGCCGGCCCGAGTCAACAGCGTGGAGATCGTCGATGCCGTGGCGAAGTCGGCGCGGGTCGTCGTGCCCGACTTCCAGCTGTCGCTCGCGATCGGCAAAGAAGGGCAAAACGCCCGGCTGGCCGCCCGACTGACTGGCTGGCGGATCGACATCCGCTCCGACACGCCTCCCGACGATCCGTCAGCGGTGGAGCACTGAAGCCCCGGAAGGCGGGCATATTCGGGGCCGGATCGGCGTTGTCCAAGATGCGGACGGTCCGGGCCCGAGTCACGGATCGTCGAGGTCGAGGGGACGTCGGGGGCGTCAACCGCTAGACTCGACCTCAGTGGGTCGTACGAATCCTCGTTCTTCCGATGCCCGGGCACGCCCAGAACCGGTGCGTACCTGCGTCGGATGCCGAGAGCGGGCGGCCAAGTCCGAGCTGATCCGGATCGTCGCGGTGAGCAGCGGCTCGACCACCCTGGTCGCGCCCGACCCGCGAGGATCGGCGGGCGGTCGAGGGGCGCACCTGCACCCTTCGACGGCCTGCGCGGAGCTGGCGACGCGGCGACGGGCCTACGGCCGGGCGCTGCGGGTCAGTGGGCCGGTGGACGACACGATGGTGAGATCATTCGTCCGCGCGGCCGAAGGGTCGGGCGACGACAGCAGCACCGTGCACCATCGCGATGGGCACGACCAACCGGCGGCGCCGAAGGGTGCCGCCGCCGACAGGAAGCGGAGCACACGCTCATGAGCACTCGATGAGTAACTCGAGATGAGCATGTACGTCGACTAGCGGTCTGTGCCTACGGGCTCGGACCACGAAGGAGAGCAGTGGCTAAGGTCCGAGTCTACGAACTCGCGAAGAAGTTTGGAGTCCCGAGCAAGGTCGTCCTGTCCACCCTGAGCGACATGGGCGAGTTCGTGCGCTCGGCGTCCTCGACGGTCGAGGCGCCGGTCGTCCGCAAGCTCGAGAACAAGTTCGCCGACCAGCTCAAGGCCGACGCGGCGAAGTCCGAGGACGGAGCCAAGTCGAAGGACGGCGCGAAGAAGACCGCCGCGAAGAAGACGGCGGCCAAGAAGGCTCCCGCCAAGAAGGCGGCCAAGCCGGCCGAGCCGGTCGAGGAGTCGGCCCCCGTTTCGGAGGAGCCGGCCGCCCCCGAGACTGTCGAGCCGGTGCCGCCGTCGCCGGCCGAAGAGCCCGCGGTGGAGCCGCCGGCCGAGCCCGCCGTCGAGGCGCCTGCCGCCAAGGCGGCGCCCAAGCCGGCTCCTCGACCCGCACCGCGCGCGACGCCGTCGCCCGGCTCGCCGCGTCCGTCCGGACGTTCGGGCGGAGTCCGGCCGGGCAACAACCCGTTCTCTTCCACCCAGGGCATGCAGCGCCCGGGCCGGCCTTCGCCGAGCTCGATGCCGTCGCGGCCCGCGGCTCGCGAGGGCGGCGGTCGCGGCGACCGGCAGGGCGGTCGGCCGGCGCCGTCGGGGATGCCGCGGCCCAACCCAGCGATGATGCCGAAGCAGTCCGCCCCGTCACTCGGCGGTCGAGCCGGCGGCGGGGGCCGTGGCCGACCCGCACCGGGCAGCGGCGGCGGTCGGGCCGGCGGCCCGCCAGGCGGTGGCCGCGGTCCGGGTGGCGGCCGGTTTGGCGGACCGGGCGGTCGCCCCAGCGGTGGCCGTCGCGGCGGCACCCAGGGCGCCTTCGGGCGTCCGGGCGGTCCGTCGCGTCGTGGCCGCAAGTCGAAGCGGGCCAAGCGGCAGGAGTTCGACAACATGCAGGCGCCGGCGATCGGTGGCGTGCGCGTCCGCAAGGGCGACGGCGAGACCGTACGCCTGGCGCGCGGTGCCTCGCTGACCGACTTCGCCGAGAAGATCGGCGCCGACCCGGCGTCGCTGGTGCAGGTGCTGTTCCACCTCGGTGAGATGGTGACCGCCACCCAGTCGGTCAACGACGAGACCCTGCAGCTGCTCGGTGCCGAGCTCAACTACGACATCCAGGTGGTCTCGCCGGAGGACGAGGACCGCGAGCTCCTCGAGAGCTTCGACCTCGCGTTCGGCGAGGACGAGGGTGACGAGGCGGACCTGCAGGCCCGTCCCGCGGTCGTGACGGTCATGGGCCACGTCGACCACGGAAAGACCAAGCTGCTCGACGCGCTGCGCAACGCCAACCAGGTCGACACCGAGGCCGGTGGCATCACCCAGCACATCGGTGCCTACCAGGTCTCGACCAAGGTCGACGGCGCAGAGCGCCGGATCACCTTCATCGACACCCCGGGTCACGAGGCCTTCACCGCGATGCGGGCCCGTGGCGCCCAGGCGACGGACATCGCCGTCCTGGTCGTCGCGGCCGACGACGGCGTGATGCCGCAGACCGTGGAGGCGATCAACCACGCCAAGGCGGCCGACGTGCCGATCGTGGTCGCGGTCAACAAGGTCGACAAGCCCGACTCGGACCCGACGAAGGTGCGCGGTCAGCTCAGCGAGTACGGCGTCGTGCCGGAGGAGTACGGCGGCGACACCATGTTCGTCGACGTCTCCGCCAAGGCGCAGATCGGCCTCGACAACCTGCTGGAGTCGGTCGTCCTCACCGCCGACGCGGCGTTGGACCTGCGAGCGAATCCCGACCAGCCCGCCGAGGGCCTGGCGATCGAGGCGCACCTCGACCGCGGCCGCGGCCCGGTCGCGACCGTCCTCGTCCAGCGCGGCACGCTGAAGGTCGGCGACTCCATGGTGGTCGGTCCCGCGCACGGCCGGGTCCGCGCCATGCTCGACGAGCACGGTGGGTCGGTCGAGGAGGCGGTGCCGTCTCGTCCGGTCCTGGTGCTCGGTCTCACCGCGGTGCCCGGCGCCGGCGACAACTTCATGGCCGTCAGCGACGACCGGGTTGCCCGCCAGATCGCTGAGAAGCGGGAGGCCAGGGAGCGCAACGCGATGCTCGCCCAGCGCACCGGTCGCCGGACGCTCGAGGACTTCATGTCCAGCATGGAGAAGGGCGAGACCAGCGAGCTGCTGCTCATCCTCAAGGGCGACGTGTCCGGCTCGGTCGAGGCGTTGGAGGACGCCCTGGCCAAGATCGACGTCGGCGAGGACGTCTCGCTGCGGATCATCGACCGTGGCGTCGGCGCGATCACCGAGACCAACGTGATGCTGGCGGCGGCCTCCGACGCCGTGATCCTCGGCTTCAACGTCCGGCCGCAGGGCAAGGCGACGGAGCTGGCCGACCGCGAGGGCGTCGACATTCGCTACTACTCGGTGATCTACCAGGCCATCGACGAGATCGAGGCAGCCCTGAAGGGGATGCTCAAGCCGATCTACGAGGAGGTCACCCTCGGCCAGGCGGAGATCCGCGAGATCTTCCGCTCGTCGAAGGTCGGCAACATCGCCGGCTGTTGGGTCTCGTCCGGCGTGATCCGCCGCAACGCCAAGGCGCGGCTGCTCCGCGACGGCGCCGTCGTCGCCGACAACCTCGACCTGGCGAGCCTCAAGCGGTTCAAGGACGACGCCAGCGAGGTCCGCGAAGGCTTCGAGTGCGGTCTCACCCTGAGGAACTACAACGACATCAAGGTCGGAGACGTCGTCGAGTCCTTCGAGACCCGCGAGAAGCCGCGCGAGTGAGCGCCGGGGGCCAGGGACGGTAGGTGTTCGTCGCCGCGATGAGCGTGGACCTGCTGCTCGGCGACGTACGGTCGCTGAAGCAGAAGCGCTCGGTGCTGCGCCCCATGCTCGCCGAGCTGGCCCGTCGGTACGCCGTCTCCGTCGCAGAGGTCGGCGAGCAGGAGCTGTACCGACGGGCCCGGGTCGGCGTCGCCCTGGTGACCGGCGACGCGTCGCACGCGCGTCAGATCCTCGACCAGGTCGAGCGGAGCATCGCCGACCGACCGGAGATGGAGCTGCTGTCGGCCCGGCGGTGGCTGCGCAGCGACGACGACTGAACGACACGACGGGAGAACGACTGATGAGCTCGCCGCGAGTACGCAAGGTGGCCGACCGGATCAAGGTCGTCGTCGCCGAGATGCTGGAGCGTCGCATCAAGGACCCCCGGCTCGGGTTCGTCACGGTCACCGAGGTCCGGGTCAGCGGCGACACCCAGCACGCGACGGTCTTCTACACCGTGCTGGGAGAGCCGGAGGACATCGACGGTACGGCCGCGGCGCTGGCCAGCGCGACCGGGCTGCTCCGATCGGAGGTGGGCCGTCAGCTCGGCATGCGCCACACGCCGACGCTGGAGTTCGTCCTCGACGCGGTCCCGGAGAACGCTCGCCACATCGAGGATCTGCTCGACCGCGCCCGGGAGTCCGACGCCGAGGTGGCTCGTCGCGCCGCCGGAGCGACCTACGCCGGTGAGTCCGATCCCTACCGGCGGCGCGACGAGGAGTCCGACCCCGACCCGAGCTGAGCCGGCTGGGTCAGCCTTCGCAGCCCGTCACGGTCTCCGCCACACAGCGGTCGTCGCCCGGTCCGCCGTCGGCGTCGTCCGCACCACGGCCGCCGGTCAGGACGTCGTCGCCGTCCCGCCCGGCCAGGCGGTCCGCGCCGTCCCTGCCGATCAGCTCGTTGGCCGACCCGTCGCCACGCAGCACGTCCCGACCGAACTGCCCGACGACGTTCTCGATGTCGGTGGCGCTGGCGGTGCCGGGGCTGGTGATCTGACCGGCGGCGAGGTCGATGACGAACGACTCGCCCTCGTCCACGAAGAGGTCGTGCGCGTCGAGGGTGTCGACGCCGGCGCCGCCGCGGTAGGAGTATCCGGCGACCCAGTTCAGCACGACACGGTCGTCGCCGGCTCCGCCGTTGAGCTCGCCGCGGCCCCAGGTGTCCTCGATGACGTCGTCGCCGCCCATGCCGTTGACGACGTCGTCGCCGTCCCAGCCCTCGAGGCGCTCGGCGGCGTCGCTCCCGGTCAGGACGTCGTCGCCGTTGGAGCCGAAGACGTTCTCCACGTCGTGCAGCGTGTCGTTGCCGGCCTCGCCGCTCGCCGTCTCGGCGGCCAGGTCGAGCTGGATGCCGGACCCGTACATCGCGCCGTAGTCGACGGTGTCGTCTCCGGGGCCGAAGTCGAAGCTCTCGTCCTCGCCCTTCCGAGGTCGGATGGTGTCGTCGCCCGGGCCGGCCTCGACCACGTCGCGGCCGAGTCCGTCGGTGATGTCGTCGTCGCCCGCGCCCGCGAAGAGCTGGTTGTCGCCGTTGCCGCCGCCGAGGCCGTCCTGGCCGTCACCCGAGCGGATGACGTCGTCGCCGTCACCGCCCTCGAGGAAGTCGTCGGCCGCCGTACCGGTGAGCTCGTCGTTGCCCGATCCGCCGTCGAGGCCGGCTCCCCAGCCGTGGTCGGCGACGCCCGACAGCCGGTCGTTGCCCGGACCGCCGTAGCTGTCCGCCGAGCCGCCGCTGATCTCGTCGTCGCCTCCACCGCCGCTGAGGACGAAGGCGTCCGGGCTACCGATGAGGACGTCGTCGCCGTCGAGACCGCCCAAGAAGTCAGAGCCGGCGCCGGCTACGAGGCGATCGTCGTGGTGCGACCCGGTGATCGACTCCACGTTCACGAGCCGGTCCTCGCCCTGGCCGGTCGCCGTCCCCACGGTCAGGTCGACCGTGACACCGGTGGTCGAGGTGTCGTACGCGACGCGGTCGTCGCCGCCGTCGTCCCCGCCGTCGATCCGGTCGTCGCCCGGGCCGCCCCAGAGTGTGTCGCCGACCGGCCGGGGCGGCTCGTCCGGCACACGACCGTCGGGCCCGCCGGACAGCCGGTCGTCGCCCGGCCCGCCCCGGAGCCAGTCGGTGCCCTCGCCGCCGCAGACGAGGTCGTTGCCGCCGAGGCCGTCGATCCGATCCCAGCCTCCGAGACCGACGATCACGTCGCGCCCACCGGTGCCGGTGAGGTCGTCGCGTTGGTCGGTGCCCACGACGGTCGCCTCGGCGCCCTGACAGCGCGGCGGCGCGGCGGCCTGAGCGTCGAATGTCACCAGGCCGGCGGTCAAGATGCCGGCGGCGGCGAGTGCGGGCCCGAGTACGCGCATGTGTAACCTCCAGGGAGCTCCGGTCTTCGCGTCATAGGACGTCCCCAAGGGGTGGGAGGGTTGCCTTGCACGGAAAGGACGGGCCGACGACGGGGATCGTCGTGGTCGACAAGCCGTCGGGGTGGACCTCGCACGACGTGGTCGCGCGGATCCGCCGGCTGGCTCGCATCAAGCGGGTCGGCCACGCCGGGACCCTCGACCCGATGGCGACCGGCGTCCTCGTCCTGGGCGTCGGCCGCGCCACCCGCATGCTGGGCCACATCGCCGGCACGACGAAGTCCTACGACACCACCATCCGCCTCGGCGCGACGACGACGACCGACGACGCGATCGGGGAGACGTCGGCGACGACCGACGCGAGTGGACTCGACCCGAGCGAGATCGCGCGGGCGGCCGCCACGTTCGTCGGCGACATCGAGCAGGTGCCGTCGACGGTGTCCGCGGTCAAGGTCGACGGCCGCCGGGCGTACGCCAGAGCCCGCGCCGGCGAGACCGTGGAGCTGACGGCCCGGTCGGTCCGCATCGAGGAGTTCACGATCCGCGACCGACGGGTCGAAGCGCCCTACGTCGACGTCGACGCGTCGGTGAGCTGCTCGTCGGGGACGTACGTCCGGGCCCTGGCTCGGGACCTCGGCGCGGCCCTCGGCGTGGGCGGGCACCTCACCGCGCTGCGCCGGACGCGAGTGGGCGCCTTCACCCTGGCCGACGCCGCGACGCTCGACCAGCTCGCGCGACGCTGGCGGCCGATGTCGCTCGCGGAGGCGGCTCGACGCAGCTTCCCCACCCACCAGCTCTCCAAGGCGCAGGCGACGCTGGTCAAGCACGGCGGGGTCCTGACCGACGTGAGCCTCCCGGAGCCCGGACCCGTCGGCCTCATCGACCCGGCCGGCGAGCTCCTGGCGCTCTACGAGCAGCGCGGCGGCGACGCTCGGGCGGTCGCCGTCTTCGTCGGCTGACCTGCTGGTACCTAAGACCGGTCTCACTGCCGACTCACTGGCACTTCATCGCGGCTCGCGAGGGTTGATCCCGTCAGCAACCGACGGGTCGACCACCGACCCAGAGCGAAGGAGTGACCATGAAGGCACTGATGCGTACCGGCATCGCCACTCTCGCGACGAGCGTGGGTGCCGGCCTCGTCGTCATGGGAGTCAGCGCGGCCAACGCGGGCGACAACCAGACGTACGCCAAGCGGGAGGACAACGCCAAGGCCTGGGTGCTGAGCGCCGACGACGATGACGACGGCGACGACGACGGCTACCGCCTCGGCGACCGGACGAACACCGGCAGCCACGGCAACACCGGAACGCGCACCCGGACGCAGACCGGAGTGTCCAACGGCACCGACCACAGCCGGGAGGACAGCGGCCGCTCGGGCGACCGGACCGGCAGCCGGTACTCCGGCGCCAGCCGGGACCGCGACCACAGCCGCGGCGACAAGAGCCGCGACTGGACCCGGGACGGCAAGGGCGGCGCGACTCGAGACTTCAGCGCCAACCTGACCAACGACCGCTCGCGCAACGACACCCGGCGCTGAGCCCAGACGTTCGACCGACCCGTCACGGTCGAACCGGGTCGGGCAGCGGCGGCACCGACGTCGCTGCCCGACCCACCCGATCCGACCACTGCTGAGAGGAGCCGTCATGTCCGACCCGATCGCCTCCTGGGAGCTGTCTCGCGGCGACGAGATCGTCCCGGGACTGACCGCGATGAAGCTGCTGGGCGGCGGCTCCGCGTACGAGGTCTACCTCGCCTTCGACGAGAAGCTCTACGCACCCGTCGTCGTGAAGACGGTCCGGCCCGACCAGGTCGACGATTCCGCGACCCTGCGCGGTCTGGAGCGCGAGTGCGAGCTGCTGCAGATCCTCAACCATCCGGCGATCGTGCGCGGCTTCCGGGCCTCGACCGAAGGGCCGCGGCCGTACGTCGTCCTCGAGAACCTCGACGGCCCGCGCCTGTCGTCGCTGATCCGCCGGCACGGGCCGGTGCCGCCGCAGCAGCTGCTGCCGCTCGGCATCGAGCTGGCGTCGGCGGTCCACTACCTCGGCGAGATGGGCGTGGTCCATCTCGACATCAAGCCCAGCAACGTCATCATGGGCGCGCCGGCCCGACTCATCGACCTCAGCGTGGCCCGAACGATCGAGCGGGCCGCCACCCTCACGGCCCCGATCGGCACCGACGCCTACATGGCACCCGAGCAGTGCGTGCCCACCCGCGACGGTGGTCCCGGCTTCGCCGCCGACATGTGGGGGATCGGCGCCACCCTCTTCCACGCGCTGGCCGGCTATCGACCCTTCGAGACCGGTACGGACGAGCGCGACGCGACCGACGCGGAACGCTGGCCACAGCTCGTCGACGAGCCGATGCTGCTGCCCGAGTGGGTGCCCGACGACCTGGCCAAACCGATCCTGGCCTGCCTCGAGCCGAACCCGGCCGACCGTCCGACGCCGGCCGAGCTGGCCGAGGCGTTCGAACCGCTCATGGCCGCGTTGCCGAAGCCCCGCCTCGGCGGTTGGAAGCCAACCCTCCACTGACCCGCGTCGCTCGAGTTCCGAGTTGCGGACGGTGTGAGGCCTCGTACACCCACCACAACTCGGAACTCGAGCGACGCCAGGGCTAGCCGAGGCGGTAGCCCATGCCGCGTACGGTGCGGATCACCTCGGAGCCGAGCTTCTTGCGCAGGTAGCCGACGTACACGTCGACGACGTTCGATCCGGGGTCGAACTCGTACCCCCACACGTGCGACAGCAGCTGCTCCCGCGACAACACCTGCCCGGGATGCCGCAGGAACATCTCGGCGAGCGCGAACTCCCGGGCCGACAGCTCCACGGTGACACCGTCGTGGCTGGCCTCGCGCCGGTGCAGATCGAGCCGGACGTTGCCGTGCTCGAGTACGGCGCCACCCTCGCCGTCACCAGAGTCGGCGCGGTCCCGCAGCCGCAGCCGGACCCGAGCCAGCAGCTCGTCGAACCGGAACGGCTTGGGCATGTAGTCGTCGGCACCGCCCTCCAGGCCACGGACGGTATCGGTGACCGAGTCGCGGGCGGTGAGGGCGATCACCGGCAGCCGGCTGCCGGCGCCCCGCAGCTGCTCCAACAGCGCGAACCCGTCCAGGCTCGGCAGTCCGATGTCGAGGATGGCGAGGTCGAACTCGCCGGACATCGCGTGGTCCAGACCCTCCCGGCCGTCTCCGACGATCGTGGGCGTGAAGCCGGCGGCCCGAAGGCCCTTGGCGACGAACGACGCGATTCGCGGCTCGTCCTCGATCACCAGGATGCGTTTCACTGCGTCACCTGCAAGTGAGTCGTCTCCTCCGCGGCCACATCGGTGGCCGGGGCCGGTGGGGTGGGCCGGGACGTCCCTCGCGGGAGCGTGAGGCGGAACGTCGCGCCGTACCCGGGTGCCGAGCGGACGGCGACCAGACCGCCGTGGGCCTCGGCGATCGCCCGCACGATCGACAGGCCCAGGCCGGAGCCCTCGGACGCGCTGTCGCGACCGCGGTAGAACCGGTCGAAGATGTGCCTCTGGTCGGCGGGCGTGATGCCCTGCCCGGTGTCGCGTACCCAGAGGTTGACGTTCTCGGCGTCGACCCGGGACCCGACCGCGATGGTGTCCGTCTCGGCGGTGTAGCGCACGGCGTTCTGCGCGAGCTGGACGACGGCCTGGGTGATGCGCTGGGCGTCGAGGACAACCGGGCCGGTCGCGCGCTCGTCGACGGCCCAGGCGCGGTCGCCGAGGCCGCGCACCTTGTCGGCGAGGTCGTCGGTGAGATGGCCGATGTCGTGCTCGGTCGGCCGGACGAAGTCGGGCCGGCGGCTGTGGGCGAGCAGGATCAGTTCGTCGATCAGGCGGGACATCCGGTCGATCTCGTCCAGCACGAGCGTCCGGGTGGCCGCCACCTCGTCCGGGTCGTGTGGGTCGACCAGCTCGAGGTGCCCCCGGATGATCGTGATCGGGGTCCGCAGCTCGTGGCCGGCGTCGTTGAGGAACTCCCGCTGCCCGGCGAAGGCGTCCTCGAGCCGGTCGAGCATCGCGTTGAACGTGACGGTCAGGTCGGTGAGGTCGTCGTTGCCGGTGGCGGGGATCCGCCGGGTCAGGTCGGTGTCGCTGATCTCCTGCGCGGTCGTCCGGAGCTCGCGCACCGGGCGGAGCAACCGACCCGACAGGCTCCAGGCGCCCACGGTGAGGGCCAGCAGGGCCGCCGCGGCGACGATCGCGTACGTCTGGGTCATGTCGGACAGCTGAGCGCGCTCCTCGTCCTGGAAGTGGACGAGGACGAAGGCGGCGTCGGACGGCCCGACCTCGGACTGGACCGGCTTCACCACGACGGCGGCCTCGCCGAAGTCGGTGTCGATCTCGGTGGAGCCGCCGCCGGGGAGCAGGTCGTTGACGGTGTCGATCAGCTCGGGGTCTCGCGCGACCTCTCGGTGCGCCGATCCGGCGCCGATCTTCTGCGCCTGACCGCCCCACCAGCCGAGCATCAGCTCGCTCGGCGACGGGACGTTGGTCGCCAGAAACGTGTTGATCAGGCTCTGCGGATCCTGCGTTCCGCTGGTGCCCGCCAGAAGTGCCAGCTCGTCGAGCTCCTGGCTGATCTGCTGGTCGACCTCCTCGCCGATCTCCTGCAGCTCGATGGCGTACACGACGAGCCCCGCCCCGGACAGTGCCAGTGCGGCGAGCACGACGACAGCCGCGGTGATCCGCAGCCGCACCGGAATCGGGCGACGCACGACACCGCGGCGCTGCTCAGTCGTCGTACTCGTCGTCGTCTCCGCTGTCGTCGTCGCCGCCCGAGCCGCTGTCGTCGCTGCCGGAGCCGCTGTTGTCGCTGCCGGAGCCGCTGTTGTCGCTGCCGGGGCCGCTGTTGTCGTCGCCGTCGTCGTCGCCGCCGCGCCCGCGTCCTCGGCCCCGCCCCTGGCCGTCGTCGTCGAGGTCCTCCGGCTCGTGGTAGACGGTGTCGGGGTCGTCGTCATCATCGTCGTCGTTCGAGCCGCCCTGGTCGCGTGTGCCGTCGTCGTCGGTCGGCCGAGCCGTCGGGTCGCTGCGCTGCGGGTCGGTCGACCCGTCGTTGTTCAGAACCACCGGCTCGCCGACGTCGGGTGACCCGCCGGGATCGCCCAGCACCGAACCCGCCACGAAGCCGCCGGCTCCGATGGCCAGGATGAAGGCTGCCGCTGCTTTCCACATCAAGGTCATTGCACCACGATTGCGTCCGTAATCCAGATCAACGTGAGCCGTGGATGAGAAGGTTCTCATCGGATGGCAGTCTTCTCCCATGCTCGTGTGGCGATCACTGGACGACGTGGCGGCCGGATTCGGGCCGAGTGTGGTCACGGTCGGCAACTTCGACGGGGTCCACCTCGGGCATCGGTACGTCCTCGACCAGGCTCGCCGGGTCGCGTCCGAGGACGGCGTACCGGTCGTGGCGGTCACCTTCGACCCGCATCCGATGCGGGTCCTGTTGCCCGAGCGGGCGCCGGCCACGCTGACGACGATCGACCGGCGGGCCGAGCTGTTGGATGCGGCCGGCGCCGACCGGGTTCTGGTGCTGCCGTTCACCCGTGAGCTCGCCTCGTGGACCCCGGAGGAGTTCGTGGGTCGAGTGCTCGTCGACGCCCTGCAGGCCCAGGCGGTCGTCGTGGGCGAGAACTTCCGCTTCGGCGCCAAGGCCGCCGGCAACACCACGATCCTGCGTGAGCTGGGCGAGCGCTACGGGTTCGCCACGCATGCCCTGACGCTGGCCGGTGCCGAGCACGCCTGGTCGTCGTCGTACGTCCGGCAGTGTCTGGCCGAAGGCGACGTCGCCGCGGCCGCGATCGCGTTGGGTCGGCCGCACGAGGTCGTCGGCGAGGTCGTCGAGGGAGCCCATCGCGGTCGCGAGCTCGGCTTCCCGACCGCGAACGTGCCGACCGCCGGGCTCACCGCGGCGCCGGCCGACGGGGTGTACGCCGGATGGCTGCGCGCCCTGCCACCGTCGACGATCTCCGACGGCAAGGCGATGCCGGCCGCGATCAGCGTCGGCACCAACCCCACGTTCGGCGAGGACGAGCGCTCGGTCGAGTCGTACGTCCTCGACCGCGACGACCTGGAGCTCTACGGAGTCACCGTCGAGGTCAGCTTCGTGCAGCGGATCCGCGGCCAGCTCACCTTCGACTCGGCGAAGGAGCTGATCGACCGGATGTGCGTCGACGTCGAGGAGGTCCGGGCCCACCTCGACCGCGGCCGCGACCGATGATCCCGGAGGAGCGGGCCCAGGCGATGGCGCGGGCCGAGGCCTGGCTCGAGTCGAACGGCCTGCCGTACTTCGTCTACCGCGAGCGACAAAGCCTGGTGGCTCGGCACGGCGTGGGGCAGGTCGTCGCACTGGTCGCCGGCGCGGTCATCGTGGCGACCGCGGCGGGACTCGGCGTCGGGCTCGGCTGGACGTCGACGTCGGCCGGGGTGGCCTCCGGGGTGGCGGTGCTGCTGGTGCTGGCGCTCGGCTACGGCTGGTCCTTCCTGCGGCTGCGATCGGTCGCGCTCTGGGCGCTGCGCCGGACCTTCGGCTCGCTGCGCCTGATGTTCCCGCTGCTGACCCGGGCGCTGCCGCTGCTGCTGCTGTTCATCACGTTCCTGTTCATCAACACCGAGGTGTGGCAGGTCGCGTACGGCATGGGGCGGAGTCGGCTGTGGATCGTCGTCGTGCTGTTCGCGAGCATCGCGGTGGCGTTCCTCCTCGTCCGGCTGCCCGACGAGGTCCGGCATGTCGAGGACGAGGCGGCCGACGACCGGCTGGTCGAGTGCTGCCAAGGCACTCCACTCGCGTCGGTCGCCGCCACCCTTCGCGACGCCTACCCGGCCCGGCTGTCCCCGATGCCGCGGGCCAACCTCGTGCTGGTGCTGCTGTTCAGCCAGCTGTTGCAGGTGTTGTTGCTGTCGCTCACCGTCTTCGCGTTCTTCATCGTGTTCGGCATGTTGGCGATCGACGACGACGTGATCGCCTCGTGGGTCGGCGGAAACAGTCCGCACGACCTGCCGTCCGTCGCCGAGTACCTGCCGATCAGCGAGGAGCTCTTCCGGGTGTCGGTGTTCCTCGCCGCGTTCGCCGGCCTGTACTTCACCGTGTACGCCGTCACCGACTCGACGTACCGGGAGCAGTTCCTGACCGACCTGTCCCGCGAGCTGGAGCAGGCGATCGGCGTCTACACCGTGTACGAGACCCTCCGGCACGACGACGAGACCGGGCCGGCGCCGTAGCGGTCCGTCGTCAGCCGGTGGCCGGTGTCAGGTAGGCCTTGTCCTCGCAGAAGCCGTCGACCGTGTACGAGGCTCCCTGGACGCTGAACGTGTCGCCGACCTCGAGATGCTGGGCCGCCTCCTGCTCCTGCTCGTCGGGCGACGCGACGATCAGGCTGATGTGTGGCGGGTCGTCGTCGGAGAAGACCGAGCCGATCCCGACGCTGCCGCCCCCGGGCAGGGCCACGTCGCCGCCGGCGACCACGGTCACCTCGCCGGTCTGCTCCCCGACGCAGCCGCCGCTTCCGGTCGGCCCGCCGCGATCCTCGTCGTCGCCGCAGGCGGTCGCGAGCACGCAAGCGGCCGCGACGGTCACCGTGGCGAGAAGGCGTCGCCCGACCCGGACCGTCATGTCGTCGGCTCCGGCACCTCGTCGAGGCGCACCCGCACCGGACCGTCCTCGGGCATCGACAGCTCGCTGACCTGCCACTCGCGGCCGAGCACGCCGACCCGGTCGCCCTGGCGGACCCGGAATCCCTGCACCTGTTCCCCGCGCAGGACGGTGAAGTAGACCGACGCCTTGTCGCGGCCCCAGCTGTTGATGCCGAACCGACAACGCACTCCGTCGACGTCGATGCGCGTCGGGAGGCCTTGGCGCATGCGTACCGTCAGCGGCTCTCGGCCGCCTGCTTCGTCCGTCATGTGACCCACTGTCCCATTGACCGGCCCGCCGATCATGGGCGGACGACACTCCCACCGTCGATCAGGTCGTTGAACTGGTCCTCGGTGAGCACCATGTCGGGATCGTTGCTGCTCCACGGGTTGCCACAGATGACACGACCGTCGTCGGTGAAGCCCTTGACGTAGAACACGTGGTTGCTCACCCAACCGTCGATGTCGTCGCGGTCGTCGTCGTTGGTCGACACGACCACCGACTCGCCGTTCTCGACGCGATGCCGGACGTCGTCCAGATCCTCGTGGTCACCCATGCCGAGGAACCCGCCTTCGTTGTCGATGTCCTCGGCATCGTTGCCAGTCATCAGCATCGCGTCGTCGTCGGTGGAGCCGCCCTCCGTGCCGCCGTAGCCGTCCTCGCCGTCCGAGCCGTGGTCGGAGGCGAGCGCGTGCGCCTTCTCGTAGTACGACGCCCAGTTCGCGCCCGAGCCGCTGTTGCCGGAGAACGCCGGCGTCCCGTTCTCGTCGACCGGGAGATCGTCGGTGATCGTGACGACGTGTGGGTTGCCGTCGTCGTCGTACATCTTCACCGAGATCGTGCCGTTGGCGTTCTGCCAGATGTGCTCGGTGACCCAGTCGGGGTGCTCCTGGGCCAGCGCCGCCATCTTGGCCTGCATCCAGCAGTTGCCCACCATGCCCTGGTCGACGTCGCCGGCCGAGACGATCGGGTTGCCGTCCCCGTCCAGTCGGAACAGCCCGCCCGGCGGCGGGTCACCCCACCGAGGCATCCGCAGGTCGCCGTCCTCGATGGCGTCGACACCCTCCAGTGACGGCTCGATCGAGGGCCAGTTCTGCTTGAGCCGCCACAGCGTCGCGGTCGAGCCGCCGGCCAGGAACAGCGAGTGGAAGTCGATGGTGCCCCAGTGGCCGAGGCCGAAGAGCGGGTTGTCGTCGGTCACGACCTCGTCGAGCCGACGCAGCTCGTCGTCGTCGAGCCCGAGCACGATGAAGTCGAACGATCCCGGCGCCATGTCCTGCAGGTCGGCGAGCAGTTGGCGAAGCCGGGGCCCGCCGTCGTCGAACAGCTCGCCATCGAGAATCTTGTCGATGTCGTCGAGCGCCGCCATGACCTGGTCGATGTCGACGCCGGGTGGCAGGTCGCCCTTGCGCCGCAGCTCCTCGAGCATCTCGCGCATGTCGAGCCGGCTGAAGTCGTAGCCGGGAAACATCTGGGTGGCCATGATCGGCAGGTCACCGGCTTGGAACAGCGACATCATCCGGTCCTCGGACGGACCCTGGTCGAGCATGCTGGCGCTCGAGTCGGCCTCGCCGTCGAGGGACTCGCGCAGCTCGCCCTCGCGGCGCCGCAGCTCGGCCATCAGCGCCGACTCGGCCCGGCCGATCGCCGCCTGCCGGTCGGCCTCCGCACCTTCGGGATCGCGCTGGGCGCCCTTGTTGCGGTCCCAGTCGATCTCGGCGACGCCGAAGTCGTTGGCGTACGCCTGCCAGTACTCCGTGTTCAGCCCGTCGACGCCACGGTCGTGGATGCCGATCGCGTTGCCGAACTTCCGTACGCAACCGCCCGCGTACACGCTGGCGTCCTTGAGCTCGAGCGTGCGCCGGTAGACCCGGCTGTTGGCGGCGGTGAGTGGCGCCAGGAGCGGGCCGTCGGTACCCCTGGCCGCTTCCAGCTCCTGCTGGTAGACGTCCTGCGCGACGTTGCAGATCTCGCCGCCCCTGTCGATCAGCACGTCGCCGTCGGACTCGACCGTCGACTCGGCCGGACCGAAGTGGTGGAACGGCCCCGAGTAGCCGCCACCCCCGCCAGCGTCAAGCATTCGTCGCCCACTCCTCACCGCAACGCCGGACCCGTCCCGGCGACCGGCCGAGGACGTCGATGTCACCGTAGGTGCTCAGGGGGTCAGGCCCGGGTGCGATCGTGGTGGCGTCGGGGTCGAGTACGCTCCCGGCGAGCACTGGACGCCGCGACCCAGCGGGAGTCGACGAGGGAGAGCACCGTGAGCCTCCGCGGATTCTGCACGATCAACTTCTGGGCCGACGACGTATCGGCCGCCGTCGCCTGGTATGAGGAGTTCCTCGGCGTCGAGGCGTACTTCCAACGGCCCGGTCCCGACGGCCGGCCGGCGTACGCGGAGTTCCGGATCGGCGACGCGCAGGACGAGCTCGGCATCATCGACCGCAAGTACCAGCCGTCCGGAGCACCGACCGAGCCCGGCGGTGCCGTCATGCACTGGCACGTCGACGACCTCGAGTCGACCGTGGAGCGGCTGCTTTCACTCGGCGCGACGGAGTACCAGCCGATCACGGCGCACGGCGACGCGGGCTTCGTCACGGCTTCGGTGGTCGACCCGTTCGGCAACGTGCTGGGCGTCATGTACAACCCGCACTACGTCGAGGTCGTCGGGGACACGACGTCGGCCTGACCGTGGACGTCCTCGAGTTTCCCGACGCGGCCGCCTGGGAGGCCTGGCTCGCCCAGCACCACGACGACCGGGCCGACGCGTGGCTGCGGATCGCCAAGCGACACTCGGGGCTCGCCCTGATCGCCGTCGGCGACGCTCTCGACGTGGCGCTGTGCTACGGCTGGATCGACGGCCAGCGCCGGGGCTTGGACGAGTCGTCCTTCCTCCAGCGGTACTCGCCGCGGCGGCCGCGGAGCTCGTGGTCCCAGGTCAATGTGGCGAAGGTCGAGGCACTGCAGGCGGCCGGCCGGATGCGACCGCCCGGGCAGGCGGAGGTCGAGGCCGCGATGGCCGACGGCCGCTGGGACGCGGCGTACGAGTCGCAGCGGACCGCCGAGGTGCCGCCCGACCTGGCGGCGGCGCTCGCCGACGACCCTCGGGCCAAAGCCGCCTTCGAGGGCCTTGGCCGGTCCGACCGGTACGGGCTCATCCTGCCGCTGCTCAAGGCCCGGACGCCCGAGTCCCGCGAGCGCGCGCTCGCCCGGGCGATGGAGAGCCTGACCGGCGAGCGGAGGTAGCGTGGTCGGGCGTGGCGCTCGGCACGGCGTGACGCTCCGTGACCTCGGCGATTAGGGCGAAGCGGTCGCTCGCTGCTACCCTGGCCGCGCCGTACTATCGGCCGCGGACTTCGTAGTGCCCGGGTGAACCGGCCCCGGCGCGCCGCGCAACGAATTCTTGAAGGGAGATCGCGTGTCGCTGGACGTCGCGACGAAGGAAAAGATCATCGGCGAGTACGCCACCGGCGAGGGCGACACCGGCTCCCCTGAGGTGCAGGTCGCGTTGCTGACGCACCGGATCTCACACCTCACCGAGCACCTCAAGGAGCATCAGCACGACCACCACAGCCGACGTGGTCTCCTGCTGCTCGTCGGCCGTCGTCGCCGGTTGCTCAACTACCTGCACGACGCCGACATCGAGCGCTACCGACGCCTCATCGAACGGCTCGGACTGCGCAAGTGACGCGAGCGGAGCGGCCCCTCCCCGGAGCGGCCGCTCCCGTCGTGTACACGAGAAAACTGGACACCGGGCACGCTTGACGCGTACCCGACACAACTGAACAGCACCTATCCACCTGCGGAGCAGACCATCGGCAGCCGGTGCGGCTGGCCGGTCCTCGGTAGTGGCGCGCGGAACCGACGGGGGTCGCCCGTCCGCCCGCCTCGATCGAAGACCGGCACGCGTCCTCGGCGTTTGACCGGCGCCTCGCGGACTGCTCCGCGAGATCAGAGAGGGGTATCCCGTGGAGGGACCCAACCTGTCCGTAGCCGAGACCGTTCTGGACAACGGTCGGTTCGGCACCCGCACGGTACGTTTCGAGACCGGCCGGCTCGCCCGTCAGGCCGCCGGGTCGGTCGCGGCGTACCTCGACGACGGCACGATGCTGCTGTCGGCGACGACCGCCAGCAAGTCTCCCAAGGAGCATCTCGACTTCTTCCCGCTGACGGTCGACGTCGAGGAGCGGATGTACGCCGCCGGCCGCATTCCCGGCTCGTTCTTCCGGCGTGAGGGCCGTCCCAGCGAGGACGCGATCCTCACCTGCCGGCTGATCGACCGGCCGCTGCGTCCGACGTTCGCCAAGGGCCTGCGCAACGAGGTCCAGGTCGTCATCACCGTGATGGCGCTCGACCCCGACCACGCCTACGACGTGCTCGCGATCAACGCCGCGTCGGCGTCGACCCAGATCGCCGGCCTGCCGTTCTCCGGTCCGGTCGGCGGCACCCGAGTCGCGCTGATCGAGGGGCAGTGGGTGGCGTTCCCGTCCCACAGCCAGCTCGAGGAGGCCGTGTTCGACATGGTCGTCGCGGGCCGCGTCCTCGACGACGGCGACGTCGCCATCATGATGGTCGAGGCCGAGTCGACCGACTCGACGTGGGACCTCGTTCGGGGTGGCGCCCAGGCGCCGACCGAGGAGATCGTCGCCGAGGGCCTCGAGGCGGCCAAGCCCTTCATCAAGCAGCTCTGCGAGGCCCAGCGGCAGCTGGCCGACGGAGCCACCCCGCCGGTGCGCGAGTACCCGCGCTTCCGCGACTACGAGGACGACGCGTACGCCGCCGTCGAGTCCACCGCCCGGGACGACCTCGCGGCCGCGCTCACGATCGCCGCGAAGGCCGAGCGGGAGGCCAAGCTCGACGAGATCAAGGTCGCCGTGCTCGACAAGCTCGGCGCCGACTTCGAGGGCCGCGAGAAGGAGCTCGGGGAGGCGCTCCGGGCGCTGACCAAGGAGCTGGTGCGCGGCCGCGTGCTACGCGAGAAGATCCGCATGGACGGCCGCGGCCTCGCCGACATCCGCACGCTGTCGGCCGAGGTCGGCGTGGTGCCGCGGGTGCACGGCTCGGCGCTGTTCGAGCGCGGCGAGACCCAGATCCTGGGCATCACCACGCTCAACATGCTCGGGCTGGAGCAGAAGCTCGACACGCTGTCGCCCGAGACGACCCGGCGCTACATGCACAACTACAACTTCCCGCCGTTCTCCACCGGCGAGACCGGCCGGGTCGGCTCCCCGAAGCGGCGCGAGATCGGTCACGGCGCCCTCGCCGGCCGCGCCCTGATCCCGGTGCTGCCGACGCGGGAGGAGTTCCCGTACGCGATCCGGCAGGTCTCCGAGGCGCTCGGCTCCAACGGCTCCACCTCGATGGGCTCGGTCTGCGCGTCCACGATGGGGCTGCTCAACGCCGGCGTCCCGCTGCGCGCTCCGGTCGCGGGCATCGCGATGGGGCTGATCTCCGGCGAGGTCGACGGCAAGACCGAGTACGTCACGCTCACCGACATCCTCGGCGCGGAGGACGCGTTCGGCGACATGGACTTCAAGGTCGCCGGCACCCAGGACTTCGTCACCGCCCTGCAGCTCGACACCAAGCTCGACGGCATCCCGGCCTCGGTGCTGGCCGGCGCCCTCAACCAGGCCCGAGACGCCCGGCTGGCCATCCTCGACGTGATGACCGAGGCGATCGACGGTCCGGACGAGATGTCGCCGTACGCGCCGCGCATCATCACGATGCGGGTCCCGGTGGACAAGATCGGTGAGGTGATCGGACCGAAGGGCAAGGTCATCAACCAGATCCAGGACGACACCGGCGCCGAGATCACGATCGAGGACGACGGCACGATCTACGTCGGAGCCGAGTCGGGCGAGGCGGCCGAGGCCGCGCGGTCGGCGATCAACGCGATCGCCAACCCGACGATGCCGGAGGTCGGCGAACGCTACCTCGGCACGGTCGTGAAGATCATGAACTTCGGCGCCTTCGTGTCGCTGCTGCCCGGCAAGGACGGCCTGCTGCACATCAGCAAGCTGCGGGCCCTCGCCGGCGGCAAGCGGGTCGAGAACGTCGAGGACGTCGTGAGCGTCGGACAGAAGCTCCAGGTCGAGATCGCCGAGATCGACGACCGCGGCAAGCTGTCCCTGATCGCGGTGCCGGAGGAGGAGAGCTCGGCCACCGAAGGGGCGGACGCCCCGACGGGCGACACCGAGTCGGCTCCCGCCTCGTGACCGTCCGCCGGCTCGACGCCGACCAGCCGATCGGGAGCACCCGCACGCTGCTCCGCGCCGACCAGGGCGGCCTGGTTCGACGGACTGTGCTGCCCGGCGGCCTGCGCGTCATCACCGAGGCGATGCCGGGCGTACGCTCGGCATCCCTCGGTGTCTGGGTCGGCGTCGGATCGCGCGACGAGGCACCGACGCTCGCCGGTGCCTCGCACTTCCTCGAGCATCTGCTGTTCAAGGGCACGCCCAACCGGACGGCTCTGGAGATCTCCGAGGCGTTGGACGCCGTCGGCGGCGAGATGAACGCGTTCACCGCCAAGGAGTACACCTGCTTCCACGCCCGGGTGATCGACGCCGACCTGGCGTTGGCGGTCGAGACCCTGGCCGACATGGTGACCAGCTCGCAGCTGGCCAGCGTCGACGTCGAGTCCGAGCGCGGCGTGATCCTCGAAGAGATCGCCATGAACGACGACGATCCCGACGACGTCGTCCACAACCTGATCGCGTCGCGGGTATGGGGGGACAGCCCGCTCGGCCGACCCATCGCGGGGCAGCCGGACTCGATCCGGACCCTGACCCGAAGCCAGATCGCCGGCTACTACCGACGGCGCTATCGGGCCGACGCCATCGTCGTCGCGGTCGCCGGCAACATCGTGCATCGCGACGTCGTCCGGCTGGTCCGGCGGGCGTTCGGGGCCGACGGCTTCCTCGCTGACGACATGGTCCATCCTCGGGCACCACGGCGGGGAGGCGCGTCCGCTCCGTTCGGTCTCGGCGCCAGCGTCGTCACCCGGCCCACGGAGCAGGCCAACCTGGTCCTCGGGCTCCCTGGACTGCGTCGGGGCGACGAGCGTCGGCATGCCGCCGGGGTCCTGAACGCCGCGCTCGGCGGTGGGATGTCGTCGCGGCTTTTCCAGGAGGTACGCGAGAAGCGTGGGCTGGCGTACTCGGTCTACTCGTACGCCTCCAACTACGCCGACACCGGCATGCTCGGCGTCTACGCCGGCTGCGCCCCCGCCAAGGTCGACGACGTGCTCGCGCTGGTCCGCGAGCAGCTGGTGCACGTGGCCGAGACCGGGATCAGCGCGGCCGAGCTCGAGCGCGGGAAGGGTCAGCTGCGCGGCAGCGTCGTACTCGGGCTCGAGGACTCCGGCTCGCGGATGAGCCGGATCGGCAAGGCCGACCTGCTGCACGGCGAGCTGCCGAGCATCGACGCGGTCCTGGCCCGGATCGACGCCGTCGACCTCGACGACGTTCGGACCCTCGCCGCCGACCTGCTCGCCGCCACGCCCGCACTGGCGATCGTCGGGCCGTTCGACGACGCGGCGCGGTTCGCCGGTGCCGTTGCGTAGGATCCGTCCCGGTTCGTCACTTCGGAGCTGGCGTGGCCCCTGACAACCATGGCCGCACCGTTTACGGTGATCTCTGAGCCCGCATTCGACACTGGTGTGCGCACGAGCGGGGAGACGGGTGGTGGCGGTCGAGTCCGACGACGATGCGGTGAGCGCCGGCGAGGCTGAGTTCGGGAGCGTCCTGCGTCGGCACCGCCGGTCTGCCGGCCTCACGCAGGAGGACCTCGCCCAACGCGCCGGCCTCAGCGTGGACGCGATCGCGGCACTGGAGCGGGGCCGGCGACGAGCGCCCCGGCCCCTGACGGCGCGGCTGCTCGCCCGAGCCCTCGATCTCGACGACTCGGCCCGGAGCGCGTTCCTCGAGGTCGCGGTCGGCGCGTCGAGCGACGCCTTCGTGACCGCCGTGCCGCCGCCGGCACCGACGAACGAGCTCGTCGGCCGCGCCGCCGAGCTGGCCGACGCCGTCCTGCGCCTGACCGAGACGCCCACCCGGCTGCTCACCCTGTCCGGACCGGGTGGAGTCGGCAAGACCCGCATGGCCATGGCCCTGGCCAACGCCTGCGCCGATCGGTTGGACGCGAAGCTCGCGTGGGTCTCGCTGGAGCCGCTCGTGGCCGGCTCCTCGGTCGCGGCGACGGTCGCGGCCGCGCTCGGCGTCCGAGCGGCCCCGGGCCAGGACCCACTCGACCTGATCGCACCGTCGATCGGCAACCGCCGGGCGTTGATCGTGCTCGACAACTGCGAGCACGTGATCGCCGACTGCGCCACGCTGACCGCGGACCTGCTCAGCCGGTGTCCGCAACTGCGCGTGCTGGCGACCAGCCGCGAGCTGTTCGGTGTGCCGGGCGAGGCCGTCCAGATCGTCCGGCCGCTGTCCGTGCCGCCACTGGACTGTCCCACCGAGCAGCTGATCGGCTCGCCGGCGGTCCGGCTCTTCCTCGCCCGCGCCGCCGGACGGGGCGTCCAGACGATCGACCAGGGCATGACCGAGGTCGCCCGGGTCGTCCGGCGCCTCGACGGCATGCCGCTCGCGATCGAGCTGGCCGCCGCGCGGCTCAACGTGCTCACCGTCGGTCAGATCGCCGAGGAGCTCGACGAGTCGTTCCAGATCCTGTACAGCCGCGGGCGGGTCGGGCCGGAGCGGCATCGCACGATGCATCGAGCCATCGCGTGGAGCTACGACCTCCTGGACGACCGGGACCAGCGCTGCCTGGCGGCGTTGTCGGTCTTCGTCGGCGGCTGGAGCCGGGCGGCGGCCGAGGCGGTGTGCGGCGACCTGGCCATCGACGAGGACTCGGAGCCGGCTCTGGTCGGGCCCGAGGTCCTCGAGCTGATCGGTCGGCTGGTCGACCGGTCGCTCGTCGTCGTCCGCCGCGACGGCCCGGAGGCGCGATACGACATCATGACGGCCATCCGCGACTTCGCCCAGCACAAGCTCGTCGAGTACGAGCTGGTCGACGCGGTGGCCCGTCGACACGCCGCGTACTTCGCGGACCTCCTCGCCCGGGCCGAGCCCGAGCTCCGAGGCGGCGGCCAGGCCGAGTGGCTGAACCGGCTCGAGGAGGACCTGGAGAACATCCGGGCCGCGATCCGATGGTCGGTCGAGCGGGGGGAGATCGACCTCGCCCTGCGGCTCACCGGCTCGCTGTGGACGTTCTGCTACCTGCGCGGCTACTACTCGGAGGGGCGCGAGCTCCTGGAGCGGGCGCTGGACGCCGGGCCGGACGTGCGTGGCCTGGCGCGGGCCAAGGCGATGCTCGGCGCCGGAATGCTCGCGTTCCTGCAGTGCGACTACGCCGTGGCGACCCGCTGGATCGAGGCGGCTCTCGACGAACACCGCGCCAACGACGACCGCCCCGGCACGGCGCTGTGCCTGCAACGGCTCGGGGGGATCGCTCGCGAACGTACCGACTACGACCGGGCCACCGAGCTGCACACCGAGAGCCGGGAGCTGTACGCCGAGCTGGACGACCGCTCCGGCCTCGCCTGGGCGGACAACCACCTCGGGTTCGTGGCGTGGCTGCGGGGTGACCTTCCGGCCGCCCAGGACCGGTGCGCGGCCGCGCTGGAGGCGTTTCGCGAGCTCGGCGACAGCGAAGGCGTGGCCTGGTCCTTGATCAGCCTCGGCGTCGTCGCTCTCTACCGCGGTGACCTCGCCGGCGCCGAAGCGATGCTGAGCGAGAGCCGCGACCTGTCGCAGCGCCTGGGGTACCGGGAGGGCGTCGCGTGGTCGCTGAACCAGCTGGGTGTCGTCGAGTTCCGCCGCGGCCGCACCGAGCTCGCCGTCCATCTGCTCGACGAGAGCCTGGCCGAGCATCGCGACCTCGGTGACCGGTGGCGGATGGCCAGTGTGATCGAGGCGCTGGCCGACGTCGCCCGGGTCCGGGGGCGGGCCCGGTACGCGGCGTTCCTGCTGGGTGCCGCGGCGGCCGTCCGGGACGAGATCGGGGCGCCGGTCCCCGCCTGCGAGGCCACCGCGCGGGACGCCTGCCTGGACGCCGTCCGGGAAGCCCTGGACGCCGACCGCTTCGAGGCCGCCTGGGACGCGGGGGCGAAGGCCCCGCTCCACGCCGTGGCGATGGGATATCCGGCCGAGCCCGGCCCGGCGTCGGAGAGTGCGACCTGACCGTCGGTCGGTCGAGAGGGTGCCGCGATCCGGGCGCGAGCGGGTGTGGTCAGCTCGCGGCGGACTCGGTGGCCGCGTCGGCGAAGAAGCTACTCGCCGCGGCGGCGAGCGCGATGTCGAAGACCTGGCCGTCGGTCAGCCCGAGCCCGCGCAGCATCTCGACGTCGGCCTCGCTGATCTGGTCGGTGTGCGCGGCGACCTTCGCGGCGAAGAGCACGACGGCGAGGTCTGTCGCGTCCAGCGAGCCGACCTCCGGGTCGATCGCGCGGCTCGACACGCTGGCCAGTCGCCGGCGGCTCGGGGTCGGGCGTCGGATGGCGCGAGCGGCCGCCGCCGCGGCGATCGTCGCCAGCCTGTTCCAGCGCCGGCTGGCGACCGTGTTGACCGAATCGTTACGCGCTTCCTTCCATGCCTGGTAGCCCTCGGGCTGGAGCAGGAAGGTCTTGGTGACGTTGGGGACGTAGTCCCAGACAGAACGATCGCCGGACGTCCCCGAGATTGTGGTCAACTCCGGCTCGAGCGTTCCGACGATCATGATGGTCCTCCCGTCATGACATCGCCCGTAGCACTCCCCGTGTTACAAACGATTTGCTCGGTGTCCAGCATCGGACGACGTCCCTACGAGCGCTCGTCGAGGACGTCGAGATCGTGGAAGTTCGGCCGGTCCGTGACGACCGCGCCGAGCTTGGCGGCGAACTCCTGCGTCTCGGGCAGGTTCGAGTTCGCCATGGCCTCCTCGTACGTGTCGAAGAAGACGATCGCGAGGTAGCGGCCGGGGTCGTTGCGGTCCTTGGTGAGGATGGATCGCTGCGACGTCCGCTTGCCCTCGGTCGCGCGCTCCCACTCGCCTTGGAGGGCGTTCACCTGGTCGATGTCGTCGGTGCGGAACTCGACGATCTGGATGAATGACATGGCGCTACTCCTTCGCTGCCGCGGTCACGCCCGGCCCCGAGACGGCTTGATGTTGAGGTTCTCGCGGAACAGGTTGTCCGGGTCCCAGGCATCCTTGATCCGGACCAGGCGGTCGTACTTGTCCGCTCCGTATCCGGCGCGAACGCGGCCCTCGTCGTCCTCCGGCTCGAAGTTCAGGTAGATGCCGCCGGTCAGATGCGGCGCCATCGCGGCCGTGCAGGTCTCGACCCACTCGCGGTGCCGTTCCGTGTCGGCGGGGTCCTGCCACTGGGCGATCGGGTGCGCCATGAACGCCGCCTCGCGGTGGCTGGCAGCCATCGCGTCATCCGGGACGCGGCTCACCGCGCCGCCGGTGTGGAACACGACGAACTGGCACATCGCCGAGGGCACCTGTCGACCGGCGGCGGCGTAGGCGTCGATCGCGGTGTCGTCGAGACCGGTGAGGTGGAGGCCGCGCCAGTAGTTCAGCCAGCCCTCCGGGGCGAACCCGTCGATGATCGCCTGGAACGCCGTGTACGGCATCGGCTCGACCAGGTTCATCAGCAGGCCGTCGATCTCGGTCAGCGGCCGGACCGCCTCGACGCCCTCGTCGGTGTCGCCGACGTACATGACCAGGATCCCGAGGACGGGCTTGCCGACCAGCTCGGGCGGCACGAACGGCTCGGGCGGCGCGAGCAGCATGCTGAAGGCCGTCGAGAGCTCCTCCGGCGCGGTCGCGACGTAGTCCCGGTACGCCTGCAGCACCGACTCGGCCTGGTCGGCGGCGTAGATGAGCATCCCGGCGCGAACGATCGGCCCCACCGGATGGAGCCGGAAGCGGTAGGACGTGACGACGCCGAAGTTGCCGCCGCCGCCGCGCAGCCCCCAGAACAGCTCCGGGTTGATGTCCTCGCTGGCGGTCACGATGCGGCCGTCGGCGGTGACGACGTCGACCGAGAGCAGGTTGTCACAGGTCAGGCCGTACACGGGGGACAGCCAGCCGTACCCGCCGCCGAGCGCGAAGCCGCCGACGCCGGTCGTGGTCATCCGACCGCCCGGGGTGGCGAGGCCAAAAGCCTGGGTCTCCCGGTCATACTCGCCCCAGAGGACGCCGGCGTTGCAGTACGCGGTCCGGGTGTCCGGGTCGACGTGGACCCCCTTGAGGCTGCGCAGGTCGATCAGCACGCCGCCGTCGGTCGCGCTCTTGCCGGCGACGCTGTGGCCGCCGCAGCGCACCGCGACCGGCAGGCCCTGCTGTCGCGCGTACTTCACGGCGTCGACGACGTCGGCGGAGCCGGCCGGACGGACGATCAGCGCCGGTCGTTTGTCGACCATGCCGTTGAAGACCGCTCGGGTGCTGTCGTAGTCGAGATCGTCGGGTCGGATGACCTGGCCTCGAAGGGCGTCCAGTCCGGGTGGAGCGGCTTCGACGGTCATGGCTCTCCTCGGCGCGTGCGAGCTGTTGCGTGGTACCGAAGTGGTCGTCACCCGGCCAGTGGCCACTGGCCGGGTGACGAACCCGGAGCTAGACCCGCGGAGCCGCAGCGGCCCTGAATTCCGTGCACGACTGCCGGGGTCCCCCGTTCGCTCCACCCTCGACCCAGCGCGACGGAGCGGCCAGGGACCGCACCCTGACATCGCCCTGACAATCGTCGACGATCGGTAGGCTCACGACGATGAGTGGTCCCAGCTTCCGCCCGCTGGAGTCGGGCGTCCGCACCGATCTGTCCGGCGCGATGACGTATGCCGGATACCTCCACCTGGATGCCCTGCTCGACGCCCAGCACCCGCTGTCGGACCACCACGACGAGATGCTGTTCATCGTCCAGCACCAGGTGACCGAGCTGTGGCTGAAGCTGCTGATCCACGAGCTCCGGTCGGCGATCGGGCTGCTGGCCGCCGACGATCTGGCTCCGGCGCTGAAGCGACTGGCCCGGGTCAAGCACATCCAGCGGCAGATGTTCGAGCAGTGGTCGGTGCTAGAGACCCTGACCCCGATCGAGTACGCCCAGTTCCGTGGCCGGCTCGGCGAGGCGTCGGGCTTCCAGTCGGCGCAGTACCGCACGGTCGAGTTCCTGCTCGGCAACAAGCACCCCGGCATGGTCCGGGTCTTCCGCCACGACCCGGTCGCGTCGGAGTCGCTCGAGCGCGACCTGACGTCGCCGAGCCTGTACGACGAGTTCCTGCGCTACCTGGCTCGCGACGGGCACGACGTACCGCCGGAACGGGTCGAGCGGGACTGGTCGCAGCCGTACGAGTCGCATCCCGGCGTCGTCGAGGTGTTCCGTCGGGTGTACGCCGAGCCGGGTCCGCACTGGGCGGCGTACGAGACGTGCGAGGAGCTGGTCGACGTCGAGGAGAGCTTCCAGCTGTGGCGGTTCCGGCACCTGAAGACGGTCGAGCGCGTGATCGGCTACAAGCGCGGGACCGGCGGATCGTCCGGGGTCGGGTTCCTCAAGCAGGCCTTGGAGCTGACGTTCTTCCCCGAGCTGCTGCAGGTGCGCACCGAGATCGGGGCGGTCGATGGCTGAGACGTCGCACGACGCGGCGTTGGCGCTCGACGCGGCCGATCCGCTGCGGGAGTTTCGGGACCGGTTCGCGATCGAGGCCGATCCGGTGACGTACTTCGACGGCAACTCGCTCGGCCGGCCGCCGAAGGCTGCGCTGACGCGGATCCGCGAGGAGACCGAGCGGTGGTGGGCCGGCCGCCTGATCCGGGGTTGGTCCGAGCACTGGATGGAGCTGCCGACCCGGGTCGGCGACCTGCTCGGCGATGTGGTGATCGGCGCGGCTCCCGGACAGACCGTGCTGGCCGACTCGACGTCGGTCAACCTCTACAAGGTGCTGCACGCCGCCGCCGCGCTGCGGCCGGATCGCAGCGAGATCGTCATCGACGACACCAACTTCCCGACCGACCGCTACATCGTCGAGGCGGTCGCGGACCAACGTGGGTTGACCGTCCGCTGGATCACGGTGGACTCGATGGCGGGAGTCGACGCCGACCTGCTGGCACGGGTGCTCGGACCCGACACGGCCGTCGTGGTGACCTGCCATGTCGACTACCGCTCCAGCGCTGTGGCCGACCTCGCCGGACTGACCGCGATGATCCACGACGCCGGCGCCCTCGCGGTCTGGGACCTCTGCCACTCGGCCGGAGTCATGCCGATCGACGTGGACGCGGCCGACGTCGACTTCGCGGTCGGCTGCACGTACAAGTTCCTGAACGCCGGTCCCGGCGCGCCGGCCTTCCTCTACGTCGCCGAGCGGCACCTGACCGACGTCCGGCAACCGATCGCGGGGTGGATCGGCGCCGAGGACGTCTTCGCCATGGCCCCCGTGTACGAGCCCGCGGTCGGGATCCGGCGGATGCTGTCCGGCACGCCGAACGTCGTGGGAATCGCCGCGGTCGAGGAGGGAGTACGCGTCGTCGCCGACGCCGGACTCGACCGGATCCGGGCCAAGGGGGCGACCCTGACCGACTTCGTCGTCGGCCTGATCGACGCCTGGCTGGTGCCGTCCGGAGTCGAGATGCTGTCGCCGCGAGACCCCGGCCGTCGCGGCTGCCATGTGATCGTCCGCCATTCCGACGCGGCGGCGATCACCGAGCGCCTCGTCGAGAAGGGCGTCGTCCCGGACTACCGCAACCCCGGCCTGATCCGGTTGGGCCTGTCGCCGCTCACGACGTCGTACGCCGAGGCGTGGACCGGCATCGACGTGCTGCGTGGGATCATCGCCGGGTGAGCGAGCAGACCGCCGCGATCCGAGTCGGGGTGCTGGGGGCTCGCGGCCGGATGGGCAGCCTGGCGGGCGAGGCCATCGAGGCGGCCGACGGGCTCGAGCTGGTCGCGCGGATCGGGTCGGCGGACCCGCTGGATCGACTGGCGGACAGCGCCGCCGACGTCGCCGTCGATCTGACCCGGCCGGACGCGGTCATGGCCAACCTGCGTTGGTGCGTGGAGCACGGCGTCCACGCCGTCGTGGGGACCTCGGGCTTCGACGACGAGCGCCTCGACGAGGTCCGAGGCTGGCTGCGCGCCGCGCCCGAGGTCGGCGTCCTGGTCGTGCCGAACTTCTCGATCGGCGCCGTCCTCATGATGCGCTTCGCGAGCCAGGCGGCGCGGTTCTTCGAGTCGGTGGAGATCACCGAGCTGCACCATCCCGACAAGGCCGACGCTCCGTCCGGGACGGCGACTCGCACCGCCGAGCTGGTCGCCGCGGCGCGGTCTCGGGCCGGACTGCCGGCTCCGCCGGACGCGACGACGTCGGAGCTCGACGGGGCGCGCGGCGCCGACGTCGACGGCGTCCGGGTGCACAGCGTGCGACTACGCGGCCTGGTCGCCCACCAGGAGGTGCTGCTCGGCGGCGTCGGCGAGACGCTGACGATCCGACACGACTCCGTGGACCGCGCCTCGTTCATGCCCGGCCTCGTCGCCGGCGTACGCGCGGTCGTCGACCGGCCCGGGCTGACCGTCGGCCTGGACGACGTCCTCGGCCTGCCCTGAACCTCCACGAGTTGGTGACCGTACGCCGCCTTCGTCACTGTCAGTCACGTAGACCGATCACGGTGTATCAACCCATGAGGGCCCAACTCCTTCTAGTGTGGGCAGCGCACAACCAGGGGCAGCGCGCCCGGAGCGAGGAGGGGCCCGTGAGCACGACACGTCCGGAGGCTGGAACGTCGCGCTGGGCCGTGGCGGCCGATCGGTTCCGCCGCTGGCTCAACGGTGAGGCGGCGGCCCTGGATGACCTCGTACGCACGCTCACTCCTGTGCTCTGGCAGGTGGTCCGGGCGTACGGACTCGACCGACATCAGGCCGAGGACGTCGTCCAGACCACCTGGCTCACGCTCGTCCGCAAGTGCGACACCATCGAGGACCCGCAGGCCGTCTCGTCGTGGCTGACCACGACGGCCCGGCGGGAGGCATGGCGCGTGTCGCGGACGAGCGTCCGGCTCCTGCCGGTCGAGGACGACGACCTGATGCGAGAGGCCGAGGTCAGCCCGGGTGTCGACACCGACGTCGTGGCCGCCGACGAGCGGGATCGGCTGTGGGTGACCGTCGGGCAGCTGTCGCCGCGGTGCCAGCGCCTCCTGCGGATCATCGCGTTCGAGGACCGTCCGGACTACGCCGGAATCGCCAGAGACCTCCAGATGCCGGTCGGCAGCATCGGCCCCACCCGTGGTCGCTGCCTGGCGAAGCTGAAAGAGCTGCTCGCCGCCAACTCGGGGAAGGAAGATTCATGAACACAGACGTCAAGTTCGCGGAGCTCGTGGAGATGTGGGAGGAGCGGGATCCGATGCCCACCGACCTCTCCGACCGCGTCCTCGTCGCGCTGGCACTCGACGACCTGGACGCCGAGTACGAGATGCTCCACCTGATCGAGCGGTCGAGGGACCTGGCCGGCACGCGCAGCGTCGCCGAGACGGTCACGATCACGTTCGCGGCGGGGGAGTTCACCGTCATGCTCCACGTGAGCCCGACCGCCCCGGAGCGCTGCCGGGTCGACGGTTGGGTCGCGCCGGCGCAGCCGATGACGGTCCGGGTGGTCCAGCCCAGTTCGACTCGCTCTGTCCATGTCGACGCCACCGGTCGGTTCAGCATCGCGGATCTCGCGGTCGGGCTGACCAGGTTCGTCCTGGTGACTGAGGAGGTCGGCCCGAGCGGACAGCCGAAGTCGTTCGCCACGCCGCTGGTGGAGCTCTCGTGACCGCCGTTGAGCGGGAGGACCGCGATCCGGCCGCGCCACGCGAGGAGATCCTCGATCGCTACGGGGCCCGGTTCCTCGACCCCGACGACGCGATGATCATCGACGGCGTACCCGAGCCGCGCGCGACCGCGTACGTCTCGCGCCGGCTGCTGATCTCGACCCGGGCCGACCGCGCGGCGACGCTGCGGATGCTCGAGGAGGCAGCCGACGAGCTCGGCTGGGCCCTCGACGCCGCCGACGAGGAGACCTGCTCGACCGTCAAGCGGCGCCGCAAGGACGAGGAGCACACCCTCGGCGTTGCCCGCGTTGCGCTCCGGCCGAAGGAGGGCTCGGCGAGCACCCCTCCCGACGGCTGGGCGCTGCTGCAGCGGGCCCGCGCCAAGCACGGCGTCGACGCGATGCGTGGCGTTGGTTTGGACCACCTGCTGTTCGCGACGCCCGTGGGCCCGTCGCCGGTGGACGAGGGCCATCCGGTGGACGAGGGGCACCCGGTGGACGAGGGGCACGGCGCGCTGGGCTCATATCGTCGTCGCGGAAGCGGTGGCCGACAGCCTGTCTCCGTCGTTATGCCGCGACCGCATCGGGCGAGACGGTTGGCCACTCGCCGTCCGGTCGTGGCGATTCTCGACACCGGCTGTGGCTCCCATCCGTGGCTGGACGACGTCGTACGGGAGGACGTCACCTTGGACGGCGCCCCAATAGGCTACACCGACGCCGACTCCGATCCCGAGAGCGACGGCGATCTGAGTGGACCGTTGGACGGAGCGATCGACCCGCTCTCCGGACACGGAACGTTCATCGCCGGTCTGATCCACCAGGCCTGCCCAGATGCGGACATCCTGTCGTGGCGCGTCATCCAATCCGATGGCGTGATCGTCGAGTCGGATCTGATCGACGCGTTGACCAAGATCGCCGAACTGGTGCGCCGTCATGCGGCCGGCGAGGAAGGCGGCCAGGCAATCGACGTCCTGAGCCTCTCGCTCGGCTACTACCACGAGACGCCAGATGACGTCCTCTTCGATCCGACCATGTACGACTTGCTGGAGCTGATGGGTGAGTGCGGCACAGTCGTCGTCGCGAGTTCAGGGAACGACTCCACGGCCCGCCCGGTCTATCCGGCGGCCTTCGCACCATGGGAGGGTGGCGGCGGTAAACCCGCCAGGCCGAGCTGTGTGCCGATCCTGTCGGTGGGAGCCTTGAATCCGGACGGCACCGTCGCGTTGTTCAGCAATGCCGGCCCGTGGGTTCGGGCCTATCGCCCGGGAGCTGCCGTCGTGAGCACGATCCCGCCGTTCCAAGGCGGATACGAGCCGATCGCGCGTACGACGGCGTTCGGCCGTCTACGGGAGTCCATCGACCCGGATGACTTCACGGCCGGTTTCGCGGTCTGGAGTGGCACGTCGTTCTCTGCACCGTTCCTCGCGGGCCAGGTCGCCAAGCGGCTCTTGCCACTTTTGCCCAAGCTCGACGAGCCGGACTCCGTTGACGACGCGGTGACCAGGGGCTGGAAGGCAGTAGAGGCGACCACCGGCATCACGACATGATGCCTATGTGCTGACCGCAGCGGAGCTTCACCGTCGAGCCGTCGACGAGAGTGCCGCTGGTCGATACGGGCGGGCAGCGACGCTCCTGCGTCACGCACTCTCGCGCAAGCCCGAAGGCGAGCTCTCGGCTCGAATCCTCGTGACTCTGGCCAATGCCGAGTCGGAGCAGGGGAGCCTCGCGGACGGTCTCGAGCTCTGCGCCCGTGCACTGGCGATCCCGGACACACCACCGGCGGTGCGGGGATTGGTTCACGCCCAGCGTGCCATGCTTCTGATGAGATCGGGCAACATCCCCGACGCCTTCGCGGAGTTCGACCAAGCCCTCCCGATGCTGGAGACCGCGCCGCCGGTGGAGCGGGCGCGGCTGTATCTCAACCGCGGGACCATGCATCTTCACTCCGGAGACCTGACCCACTCGAGGCTGGACCTCGAGCAGTGCGTACACCTCGGCCGGAGCAACGGTCTCGATGTCCTTCGGGCCAAGGCCGAGCACAACCTCGGGTACGTACAGATGCTGTCGGGGGATCTGGTCAGCGCGTTGCGGCTGATGGAGGCGGCGTGGCCAGTGCTGTCACCGCTGTCCCCGACGATGCACGCCATCGTCGATCAAGATCGAGCCGAGGCGCTCTTGGCTGCCGGCCAGGTCGCGGACGCCGCGCATGCTCTGCGGGCCGCGTCCAAAGCGCTCGGCAGTCGTCGCCTCCGGCAGCGACAGGGTCAGGCGGAGCTCGTACTCGCGCGCTTGCTCCTGATGTCGGACGACGCACCGGAAGCCCGGAGGGTAGCGCGGCAGGCGAGCCGCCGGTTCCGGAGTCGGGGCAGTGACGTGTGGGCACTACGAGCCGACCTGGTCGCTCTGGCCGCCGAGCTCGCGTCCGATCGACAGGTCGGCGAGGCCGAGATCCAGGCGTCCGATCTAGCCGTCGGGCTCTCAGCACACGGCCTGAGTGAGGATGCTCGGATCGCGGGTGTGCTGGCCGCGCGGGCCGCGCTGCGGACGAGCAACCTCGACTCGGCCCGCCAGCGACTGCGGAGCCTGCGGCTGCCGGACTCGGCACAGGCAGCGACGCGACTGCTCGCAGGAGAGGTTCGCGCCGAGCTGGCTTTGCGGCAGGGGCGACGGGGCGTGGCGCTGCGACATGTCCGCGAAGGACTCGACGACCTGCATGCCTGGCAGTCGTCGTTCGGCAGCCTCGATCTGCAGACCTCTCTGGTCGGGCACGGCCAGTCGCTGGCCAGCCTCGGCCTCACCCTGGCGATCGACGACGGGCGACCCGCGGTCGTCTTCGAGTGGTTCGAACGTGCCCGGGCCTTGGCCAGCCGAGTTGTGCCGGTGCGCCCGCCCGTCGATTCCACAGCCGCGGCCGCGTTGGCCGACCTGCGACGGCTGCAGGTCGAGCTGCGCCAGGCCGAGTCCGCGAAGGCGACTGACCTGACCCGGCGTGCGAACCGGCTGCGCCAGCAGATTCGGCAGCGGTCGTGGTACGGCGCCGGCGCCGACACCGTGGTCGAGCCGGCGACGGTGGACGACGTACGTGAGGCTCTCGGCGACCGCCAGGGTGCGTTGATCTCGTACGTGGTCGTCGAACAGGCGATCCACGCGGTCGTGGTCACCGAGCGGTCGGTGGCGGTCCACGCTCTTGGCCAGCTGCAGCCGGTACAGGCGCTGCTCGACGGGCTGCAGGCCGACCTCGATGTGGCGGCGTCGCAGCTGCCGCAGCATCTGCGGACCGTCGTACTCGCCGGGTTCCGACAGCGAATGGCCGGCTTGTCCGGGCTGCTGTGGGAGCCGCTCGCCGACTCGGTGGGCGACCGTCCGATCGTCGTCGTCCCGCCGGGCGCCCTCGTCACGGTTCCGTGGTCGATGCTGCCGGGCTTCGGCACCCGACCGCTCACGGTCGCCCGGTCCGCCTCGGCGTGGCTGCGCACGAGGGATCGAGCCGCGCCGCGGCGGGCCGGCCTGGTCTCCGGCCCCGGCGTGCCTCGGGCCGAGGAGGAGGTGCTGCGGGCGGCCAAGGCGTGGGAGGACGTCCGGGTGCTCACCGGCCCGAGCGCGGTGGCGGCCGAGGTGAGCAACCTCGCGGCCGACGTCGACGTGCTCCACGTCGCGTCGCACGGACGGCACGCCGCCGACAACCCACTGTTCTCGGGTCTCGACCTCGTCGACGGCCCCTGGTTCGGCTACGACATCGACCGGTTGCCGCGGGTGCCTTCGACGGTCGTGCTCTCGGCCTGTGAGCTGGGCCGATCGGCGGTGCGGTGGGGCGCCGAGTCGATCGGGATGACGGTGGCCTGGCTGCACGCCGGGACGACCAGCGTCATCGCGTCGCCGGCTCGCGTCGACGACGACGTGGCCTGCGACGTGCTCGCCCGCACCCACGAAGGGCTGGCGACCGGTCGACCGCCGGCCGACGCGCTCGCCGACGCCCGGGCCCACGCCGACCCGGACGCGGTCGTGCCGTTCATCTGCTTCGGCGCCGGCTGGTGAGTCGTCGCTCGAGTTCCGACTTGCGGAGGGTGCCGAGCCGATTCGACCCGCCGTAACTCGGAACTCGAGCCGAGCGCTCGGCGGCAACCCGGACGGATCGGACACGGTCGCCGGTTGTCCGTTGGCTTGTCTCGTGGACCGGTTGACAACGATGTCAGGACTGGATGTCATGCAGGGGTCGACCCATGCCTCCTCGTCCCCCGGAGGACCCCGTGCCTGCCTCGAAGCTCCACTCCCGATCGCGGACGGTGACCCTGGTCGCCGCGCTCGGACTGCTCGCGCCACTGGGCCTGGCGAACTCTCCATCGACCGCCTCCGCGACGGCCACCGCCTCCGCGACGGCCACCGCCGCCCCACCGCAGACGCTCTTCGCCACCTCCTTCGAAGCCGGCGATCCCCAACCCGACTGGGAGAGCACCGTCGAGACCGGGCCCGACGGGCAACCCATGACGGCCAACGTCGAGGGGATCACCGACACCGGCCTGCCCGGCGACATCTCCGAGCACATCGTCGAGGTCACCGCCAGCGCCGAGAACACCGGCGGCGGCGAGGTCGCCGAGAACGTCGCCGACGGCGACATCCAGACCAAGTGGCTGGCCTTCGAGTCGACCGCCTGGCTGCAGGTGCGACTCGACCAGCCGATCGCGGTCGTGAGGTACGCCCTCGGGTCGGCCAACGACTCCGACGGCCGCGATCCGAGGGACTGGACGCTCCAAGGCTCCGACGACGGCCAGACCTGGACCGACCTCGACCGGCGCACCGGCGAGGACTTCCCGGAGCGGCTCCAGCTTAGCGAGTTCGAGCTGCAGAACACCACGGCGTACTCCCACTACCGGCTCGACATCACCGCCAACTCCGGCGACGACCTGACTCAGCTCGCCGAGTGGCAGCTGTCCGACGGCAGTCCGCCCGAGCCGCCGTCGCCCAACATGGACACCCGAGTCGACGACGGACCGGGCTCGACCTACACGGCCAGGTCCAAGGTGGGCTTCTCCGGCGTCTCGTCCCTCGAGTACGGCGGGTCTGTGACCTCCGACGACGGCGGCTACTCGTACAACAAGGTCTTCGACGTCGACATCCCGGTCGGCGACGACACCGAGCTGCGCTACCTGCTGTTCCCGGACTTCGGAGCCGAGGACGACCTGCGTTATCCGAGTACGTTCGCCGCGGTCGACCTCGCGTTCACCGACGGGACGTACCTGTCCGACCTCGAGGCGACCGACCAGAACGGCTTCCAGCTCAGTCCGCTCGGCCAGGGCGGCTCCAAGACGCCGTACACGAACCAGTGGAACCTGCGACGGGCCGACATCGGCGACGTCGCCATCGGCAAGACGATCGACCGGATCCTGATCGGCTACGACTTCCCGCACGGCGAGGCGGCCTTCCACGGCTGGGTCGACGACATCACGATCACCGCCGGCTCGACCCAGCCGACCGGCGACAGCCCGGCCGAGTGGGTCAGCACGCTGCGTGGCACCAACTCGACCGGCTCGTTCTCGCGCGGCAACAACATCCCGGCGACGGCGATGCCACACGGGTTCAACTTCTGGACGCCGGTGACCAACGCGTCCTCGCTGTCGTGGATCTACGAGTACCAGCGTGGCAACGACGACCAGAACCGGACCCGACTGCAGGCCCTGTCGCTGAGCCA
>Ga0081538_10000480_pt1 | contig 44904 bp, 45 predicted proteins | sample TabmetS5T2R1_FD_71022 | JGI IMG/M metagenome (GOLD analysis project Ga0081538, IMG submission 71022) | Tabebuia heterophylla rhizosphere microbial communities from the University of Puerto Rico - S5T2R1 | ecosystem: Host-associated > Plants > Roots > Rhizosphere ... | reverse complement strand
TGGGGGTCGGCCGGCCCCCCCCCCCCGGACGGCGCCGCCCCCGCCCGCCGCCGCGGGGGCGTGGGGGACGGGGGGGGCGCGCCCCGCCCCGCCGCCCCCCGCCGGCAGCTCGACCTCGAAGGCGGCGCGCGCCGCGTAGAGGAGCTCCGGCGGGTTGGCGACCGAGAAGCCCAGCGCTATGAGCGGATCCCCCCGTACCGGCCCCACCGGCTCGGCGCGCTCCCAGCTCGTCTCGCCGCGACGAACGCGTAGCTCACGAAGGCCGGCGGCCTCGAAGAGCCCCAGCTCATGCGAGCCGAGTTCGCTCGGCTCGGCGGGGCCACGTCGCTCGTAGCGCAGCTCCACGCCGAACCCCTTCGCTGCGACGATCCCCTCGCGCACGTCCGCGCGCGAAGCACGGACCGGGAAGCCGAGGAGGGCGCCGCCCATCCCGAGGAGACTGACGCGCAGCGCGAGGAAGACAACGGCGGTCTCACCGCGGTGGCGTGCGTAGACGCGTACGTTGATCTGCGAGAAGTGCGGCACTGGAACGGGCCCGAGGCGGCCGCCGTCCCAGCCGAGACCTGCGATGGTGACGAGATGGCGACCGTCGACGGTTGCCGGCTCGAGACCGCCGGGAAGGACGCGGGCAACCCGCTCTGCTTCCGTCTCCCAGCTCGCGAGCACGAGATCGCGGACGCGGTGGCGGAGCAGCACGGAAGGAAGCCTAGTGCCCCTCCGAGCACTGCAGACCTGCCTCTGCCCCGCGATCACGCGTCGACGAGAGGGGTAGTTATCCTCGTCACGAGAAGGAGCGAGGACGATGACGGAACACGAAAGCTGGCAGGTCTCTGGAGACGCGGCGGAGGTCTACGAGAGATTCTTTGTCCCGGCCATCTTTGGCCGGTGGGCGCCGCAGGTCGCCGACGCCGCGAGGGTGTCCTCCGAGGACCGGGTGCTCGATGTCGGCTGCGGCACCGGCGTCCTCGCGCGGGCAGCAGCCGACCGAGTCGCCGATGAGTCTCAGGTGACCGGCCTCGACCTCAACGAGAGCATGCTCGCGGTGGCGCGGCGTCTCCGACCACAAATCAACTGGCGACAGGGCGACGCGACGCAGCTGCCATTACCGGATCAGAGCTATGACGTCGTCGTGAGCCAGTTTTCCCTGATGTACTTCCCCGACCGCGGCGCGGCGGTCGAAGAGATGGTGCGGGTGCTGAAGCCGGGTGGGCGGCTCGTAGTCGCGGTCTGGGGACCCTACGAACGTGCGACCGGCTACGTGATCCTGACGGACATCGCGCACAGTAGGTGTGGGCAAGCGGCAGCCGATGTCCTGACAGCTCCATTTGTGCTTGGAGAAGAGGACGCCTTGCGCGTTCTCTTTCAGGAAGCCGGCGTCGACGAACCACACGTCGAGCTGCGGGAGGGGGAAATCACGTTTCCGTCGATCGCGGCCTTCGTGGAGACCGAAGTCAAAGGGTCGCCGCTCGAAGACCTCCTCGACGAGGAGAGCTATCGAGGACTCATGGAGGAGGCCAAGGACAAGCTCGTGCAGTTCTGCATCGAGGGCGGCGAAGTCGTGATGCCGATGGACGCGTTCGTCATTACCAGCAAGAACGCCTGACGGGCAGCATTGCTTGAAGGAGCAGTCGGCGTGAGGCGGAACTGCGCGTCGTGGAGACGCATGCCGCCATCGACCGCTTTCTGCGCAGCCAGGCGCTCTCCGACGCGACCCGGCGCGCGTACCGGCGGGACCTCGACGAGCTCGCCGGCTGGCTCCGCCGCAACGGCCTGAGCCTGGCGGAGCTCGACGCGGGCGCCTTCTCCCGCTACGCGGCGGAGCTCGCCGCCGACCGCCCCGGGCGGCGGCCGCGGAAGCTCGCGCAGACCACGGTCGCCCGCAAGCTGGCGGCCGTGCGCTCGCTCGTCCGCGCGACGCTCGGCCCGAGCCGCGTCCCCGATCTGGCAGTCTCGGGCAGGCGCCGCCGCCGGCTTCCGCACGCGCCGAAGCCGGCGGAGACCGACGCCCTGCTGGCCGGGATCGAGTCCGAGGACGCGCTCGGCCTCAGGAACCGCGCCCTGCTCGAGCTCGTCTACTCGGCCGGGCTGCGCGCCCAGGAGGCCGTCGACCTGAGGCTCGGAGACGTCGACTTCGAGCAGGAGCTCGTGCGCGTCCGCGGGAAGGGAGACAAGGAGCGGGTCGTCCCGCTCGGCGAGGAGGCCGCGTACCGCCTCCGTCTCTACCTGGAGCGCGGGCGCCCCGGGCTGGCGCGCGGCGCCGAGAACGCGCTCTTCCTCTCCGTCCGCGGGAAGCCGCTCGACACGTCTTCACTCCGTCGCCTCCTCCCCAACCCGCACCGGCTCCGGCACGCGTTCGCCACGCACCTGCTCGAGGGCGGCGCCGACCTGCGGACGATCCAGGAGCTTCTCGGCCATTCCTCGCTCTCCACAACCCAGGTCTACAGCCACGTCGATGCCAAGCGCCTTAGGAAGGTCTACGACCGTGCGCACCCACGGGCCTGACCAGAGCGGCCCTGTCAGGGGACAGGCCCCGGCCGTGGCCGATCCGGCCGTGGAGGGATTCCTGGCTCTCCTCGCCGCCCGGAGGGCGCCGCGCACCGTCGATGCCTACCGGCGCGACCTCGCCGACCTCACGTCCTACCTCGGCCGGGCGCCGGGGGACGCGACCGCCGGTGAGATCGAGGGCTGGCTCGCCGACCAGCGCGCGCGCGGCCACGCGCCGAGCTCGGTAGCCCGTCGCGCCGCCGCCGCGCGGACGTTCTACCGCCATCTTGTCGCCCTCGGGCAGCGCACCGACAACCCGGCCGCCGAGGTCGACCTGCCGCGGCGTCGCGCCCGCCTGCCCCGCTCCCTCTCACTGGGCGAAGTCGAGCGCCTGATCGAAGCGGCGAACGGCACGACGCCGCGAAGCTTCCGCGATCGGGCGCTCATGGAGCTTCTCTACGGCGCCGGCCTGCGCGTGAGCGAGGCAGTGGGATTGGAGCGGGGCGGCGTCGACCTCGACGCCCGGCTGGTCCGCTGTGTGGGGAAAGGAGACAAGGAGCGCGTCGTCCCGCTCGGGACGAAGGCTGTGGAGGCGCTTCGCCGCTACCTCGCGCGAGGGCGTCCGTACCTCGACCGCCGGCACCGCCCGGAGCTCTTCCTCAACGCCCAGGGCGGCGCGTTGACCCGCGCCGGCGCCTTCCTGATCGTCCGGCGCCTCGCGGCCAAGGCCGGCCTCGATCCCGAAAGGGTCCATCCGCATCTTCTCCGCCATTCCTTCGCCACCCACCTCCTCGAGGGCGGAGCCGACCTGAGGAGCGTGCAGGAGATGCTCGGCCACGCCGACCTGGGGACTACCGAGCTCTACACCCACGTCTCGGATCGGCGGCGGCGCGACACCTACTTCCGGGCGCACCCCCACGCCCGCCGGACGAAACGCTAAGAGTTCTCGGCAACCTCGTTGATCCGGCCGCTCTTGACGTCGTAGATCCAGCCCGAGACGTCGAGCGAGTCCGGCAGAAGAGGCGACTCGCGGAGCGTTCGCACGCTCTCGCGCACACTGTCCTCGAGGTTCGGGAACGGCTTGAAGTCCACGTCCGAGGCGTCCGCGCCGGCCTCCTCGCGCAGCTTGGCGTGGAGGTCGTCGTTGGAGAACGTGAGCATGCCGCAGTCGGTGTGGGCGACCACGAGCACCTCCTGCGTCCCCAGGAGCCAGTGGGAGATGACGAGGGAGCGAACGGCGTCGTCCGTCACCAGCCCGCCGGCATTCCGGATCACGTGCGCGTCGCCGATATCGAGGCCAAGGCACTTCGCCGGGTCGAGCCGCGCGTCCATGCAGGTCACGACCGCCAGCCGCCGCCCCGGCGGCATGGGCAGATCGCCTTTGCTGAAATCGTCCGCGTACGCCTCGTTTGCCGCCTTCAGGGCATCGCGCTCAGCCATGGGTCCCCCTCGGTTCGCTTCAGTTCTTGAAGTGAGTAGCTTTACAAACTGAAGCGATAGCCGTCAAGCACGAGCTGCGGCTTTCTTCTTCAACGCGGCGTGCACTGAGCTCGCAGACGCCTGGAGGTTGCGGTCGTCCGCCTCGGCGGCGAGGTGGGCGAGCAGCGTGAGCGTGTCCTGCTGCGGCGACCCGTTCTTGAGCGCTAGGACGGCCAGGCGGCGCACGGCCGGGTTCGGATCCTCGTTCGCGAGCGCGTGGAGGGGGCCGCGAACGGCGTTCACCACGCTGGGGTGCGCCCGCGACAGGAGCTCGAGGGAGAGGAGCGCCGAGCCGCGCGCCGCGGGGCTCTCGTCCTCGAGCCCGCGCCGGAGAAGCTCCGTCTTCTGGTTGAAGCGAAGCTGCCCGATCGCGCGGTAGGCGAGGGCACGCTCGCGGTAGTCGCCGCTGCGGGCGGCGGCCTCGAGATCGTCGTCCACCGACCGCCGGAGATCGGCGAGAGCGCGCTCGTCGGTCAGCTCCGAGGCGCGGGCGACGGCATCCGCGAGGCTCACGCGAACGAGCGGGCCGCCGGCCCCACGTACCGCGCCGAGGGGCGGAAGAGCCGCCCCGTCCGCTTCTGCTCGAGGATGTGCGCCGACCACCCCGCGACGCGCGAGCAGGCGAACATCGCGGGCGCGAGCGGCGGCGGGATCTCGGCGATGTCGAGAACGACCGCCGAGTAGTACTCGACGTTCGTGGCAAGCACGCGCTCGGGATGACGTTCCTGAAGGGCCGCGAGCGCGGCGACCTCGAGCTCCTGCGCGACCTCGACATACGGCGAGCCGAGCTCCTCGGCCGTGCGCTTGAGAATGCGCGAGCGCGGATCCTCCGCGCGGTAGATCCGGTGACCGAATCCCATGATGCGCTTGCCGCTCGCGAGCGCGTCACGCACCCAGGCCTCGGCGTCGCCGTGCGCGGCCACCTCGTCGAGCATCGGCTTGACGTAGGCCGGAGCGCCGCCGTGGAGCGGGCCGGAGAGGGCGCCCACGGCCGCCGAGAGCGACGCGCCGCAGTCGGCCCCGGTGGAGGCGACCACGCGCGCGGTGAAGGTCGAGGCGTTCAAGCCGTGCTCGGCTGTGCAGATCCAGTACGTGTCGATCGCCTTGACGTGGCGTGGGTCGGCCTCTCCGCGCCAGCGGAGGAGGAACTTCTCCGCGGCGGTGGCGCCCTGGGCGACGACCTCGTCGGGGACGACGTCGCGCTTGCCGTCGGCGACCCGCGCCGAGCGGGCGACGATCGACATCATCTGCGCGGAGAGGCGACCGAGGTCCTCTCGGGCCTGCTCGTCGGAGATCTCGTTCAGCTTGCCGAGGTCCCACAGGCCGGCCATGCGCGCCGTCTCCGCCTGGAGGTCGGCCGGCGCGTCGCCGGTCAGGCCGGCGGGCTCGTACGGCTCGGGATCGGGCATCCTCGAGTCGAGATCGTCGTCGACCAGGAGCCCCCAAACGCTCTCGTAGGGATAGCGGCCGACCAGCTCCTCGATGTCCACTCCGCGGTAGCGAAGCGAGCCGCCCTCGCGGTCCGGTTCTGCGATCTCCGTCTCGACGGCGACGATGCCCTCGAGCCCAGGCTTGAAGTCGTTCAACGGGCTCCTTTCCCTTGCCGCCGCATAGTATTGCTGTTCGCCCATGCCGCACCGCGCCACGTTCATCCCCGGCGACGGAACGGGGCCCGAGATCGCCGAGGCGACCCGCCGCGTCCTCGAAGCCACCGGCGTCGAGCTCGAGTGGGACGTCCAGGAGGCCGGCGCCGACGTGATGGAGAAGCACGGTGGAAACCCGCTTCCGGACCACGTCCTCGAGTCGATCAAGCGGAACGGCGTGGCGATCAAAGGGCCGATCACGACTCCTGTGGGAACCGGCTTCCGCTCGGTCAACGTGGCGCTCCGAAAGAGCCTCGACCTCTACGGCCAGGTGCGGCCGTGCAAGAGCTACCCGGGCGTCCGCTCGCGCTACGACTCGGTCGATGTCGTCGTCATCCGCGAGAACACCGAGGACCTGTACGCCGGCATCGAGCTCGAGGAAGGAAGCGCCGAGGCGCAGGAGCTCAGCCGCTGGATCGAGCAGCACCTCGACGCGCGGATCCGCGAGGACGCGGGGATCTCCCTGAAGCCGATCTCCGTGAGCGGGACGCGGCGGATCGTCGAGTTCGCCTTCGACTACGCGCGCAAGAACGGCCGCGGCAAGGTCACGGCCGTCCACAAGGCCAACATCATGAAGTTCACGGACGGCCTCTACCTCCGTGTCGCCCGCGAGGTGGCCGCCGAGAACGAGGACATCGAGTTCGAGGACAAGATCGTCGACAACCTCTCGATGCAGCTCGTGCAGCGGCCGGAGGAATACGACGTCCTCGTCTGCCCGAACCTCTACGGCGACATCGTCTCCGACCTTTGCGCCGGACTCGTCGGCGGCCTCGGGCTCGCGCCCGGCGGCAACTTCGGGACGCACGCGGCCGTCTTCGAGCCCACGCACGGCTCCGCGCCCAAGTACACGGGCCAGAACCGAGTGAACCCGATGGCGATGATGCTCTCCGGCGTGATGATGCTCCGGCATCTCGAGGAGCGCGACGCCGCCGATCGCCTGGAAGATGCGATCGCGGCGGTGATCGCCGACGGAGAGTCCGTGACGTACGACATGAAGCCGCGGCGCGACGACCCGACCGCCGTCGGGACGAGCGAGGTGGCCGACGCCATCATCGACCGAATGGGAGTGCGCGTGTGAGACGGAAGGTGACCGTGGTCGGTGCCGGCAACGTCGGCGCGACCGCCGCCCAGGAGATCGCGCGGCGCGACTACGCGGACGTCGTGCTCGTCGACATCAAGGAGGGTCTCCCGCAGGGGAAGGCGCTCGACCTGAACGAGGCGGGGCCCGTGCTCGGCTACGAGCCGACGATCGGGGGCTCGAACGGCTACGAGGAGACCGCCGGCTCCGACGTGGTCGTGATCACCGCGGGGCTGCCGCGCAAGCCGGGGATGAGCCGCGACGACCTGGTGACGACGAACGAGCAGATCGTCGGCTCGGTGACGCGCGAGGCCGTCGAGCGCTCGCCGGAGGCGATCCTCATCGTCGTCTCGAACCCGCTCGACGCCATGTGCCACGTGGCGAAGAACGTCTCCGGCTGGTCCCGCGAGCGCGTGTTCGGCATGGCCGGAATCCTCGACACCGCCCGGTTCAGCACCTTCATCGCCTGGGAGACGGGCGCGTCCGCGAAGGACGTGACCGCGATGGTGCTCGGCGGCCACGGCGACCAGATGGTTCCGGTCGTCTCGGCGACCTCGGTCGGAGGCGTTCCGCTCGCCGAGCTTGCCTCTCCCGAGGCGATCGAGGCGATGGTGGAGCGGACGCGCAAGGGCGGCGGCGAGGTCGTCGAGCTCCTCGGCACCTCGGCCTGGTACGCGCCGGGCGCCGCCGCGGCCCAGATGGTGGATGCCGTCATGCTCGACCAGAAGCGGATCCTCCCCTGCACGGCCCTGCTCCAGGGCGAGTACGGGATCGACGACCTCTACATGGGCGTCCCGGTCAAGCTCGGGGTGGCGGGCGTCGAGGAGATCGTCGAGCTCGACCTGACCGCGGACGAGCGGGCCGCGCTCGACGAGTCGGCGGCTGCGGTGCGGGAAGTCGTGGCCGTCCTGACCGGCTAAGAGAGCTCTAAGAACTTCCTAAAACAGGTCGGAGCGCCGAACCCCGGGGCTACGATCGCTGCGTGCGCCGTCGTCTCGTCATCCTCGGCTCGGTCGTGCTGCTCCTGGTCCTGGTTGGGCTCGGGCTTACCTGGATCCCGTCCGACCACTACATCGTCCTCCCCGACCGGGCACGTCCGACCGACCCGCTCGTGGAGATCCCAGGGGAGGAGGGCGAGAACACGAACGGCATCAACATGGTGGACGTGCGGGTAGGGCGCGCGAACCTGCTCGAGCGCATCTACCCGGGGATCCACGAAGGGGCGTCGCTCGTTCCCGAGCACATCATCAACCCGCAGGGTGTCAGCGATACCCAACGCCGGACCACCAGCCTCAACCAGATGTCGCGCTCGCAGCTGGTCGCGATCGCGGTAGCGCTCGAGCACCTGGGCGAGGACGTCGAGGTGACCCCGGTGGGAGTCGAGGTCGCGCTCGTCATCCCGGACGCGCCGGCCGACGGCGTGCTCGAGGTCGGCGACGTGATCGTCGGCGTCAACGGCGAGGAGGTCGCCACGACCGCCGCGCTGGCGGACGTCTTCACAGACGTCGAGCCGGGCGAGAGCGTCGAGCTCGAGCTGAAGCGCGAGGGTGAGCCCGTGACCGAGGTCTCCGTGGGCACCAGGGCGGCCGAGGACGACCCCGGGCGAGCGGTCATGGGCGTCGAGGTCGCCAACGCCGAAGACTTCGAGTTCCCCCTCGAGATCGAGATCGACGCGGGCGGCATCGGCGGGCCTTCCGCCGGCCTCGCGTTCGCGCTCGACATCGTCGACGAGCTGGGCGAGGACCTCGACCGTGGACGGACGATCGTCGCCACGGGTGCGCTCGGGCTCGACGGGACCGTGGCCCCGATCGGGGGGGTGGAGCAGAAGGCGATCGGCGCTCGGGACGCCGGCGCGGACATCTTCCTCGTGCCCGATGCCAACTTCGAAGCCGCTCGAGACGCCGTGGACGACCTCCGCGTGATCCCCGTCTCGACGCTCGACGAAGCGTTGTCAGCCTTGACGACCCGCTAGTTTTCCGACCGGTCAACAGGAGGTCGGAACCTTGCGGAAATTGCGTGTTTTTCGTCGCGACAACGGGTGACGAAGACTAACTGCAGTCGTAAGATGAGCAGCCCCCCGACCGATGGCGAAGCAGCAGCAAATAACCTGCAAAGACTGCTATTTTCGCCAAGCGGGACTCTGTGCGTTGACCGACGGGCCCTGCTGGACCTTCAGGCCTGCGAAGACCGTCAAGCTCGAGCCGCCGGAGCCCCCGAGGCTGGTGGTCAGCGCGCCCGCCCGGGCTCACGCAGCCGCCTAGAGCGCGTCTCTGACGGCGTCGAGGTCCGGATCCCGGGCGGCCCATGTGCGCACGCGCGGATCGAGCTCGGCCGCGCGTGAAAGATGCGCGGCGGCGTCCTCCTGCCGGCCGGCAAGCGCCTCGCAGCAGGCGAGGTTGTAGAGGACGTTCGGGTTGTCCGGATGCGCCACGAGCGCCCGCTCCAGCACGGCCGCGGCCGCGTCGAAGTCCTTCGCCTCGTAGAAGGGCAGAGCCTCCAGCCACGACTCCCACGGCGACGGATCGAACGCCTTCCCCACGGTGCCGCCGATCACCAGAATGGTCGTGTCGGGCTCGGCCGCCGTCGCTGCCCGGCGGGTCGCCGGGTCGCGGACGAAGACGAGCGTGCCGGCCGGCGCGTCCAGCTCCTCACCCGCCACCGTGAAGCGAGCCCGGCCCTCGAGGACGAGGTAGAGCTCCTCGTGGTGGCCGGCTCCGGCTCCGAGCTCGTCGTGCTCCTCGATCACCTGCCCGCCGGCCTCCCGCGAGCTGTAGGCGTTGACGCCGAAGGCGGCGATTCCGAGCGGAATCCGGATCGGGATCGTGTCGAACTCCCCGCCGAAGCGGCGAGCTCGTCGAGGTGAACGGTCTCGTACGCGGGCCGGCTCACACTGAGACCGCGAGGGCGTCGCGGACGAGGCGCCCGAGGCGCGAGATTCCCTCGTCGATCGCCTCGGGTCGCTCGTAGGAGAACGCGAGCCGAAGCGACGACTCCCCGCCGCCGTCGACGAAGAAGTCCGGGCCCTTGATGAAGGCGACGCCGACCTCGTCGGCCTGGGCGAGCAGGCTCTCGGCCGTCAGCCCTTCCGGCAGGTCGACCCACAGGAAATAGCCGCCGTCCGGCTCGTTCCAGCGCGTCCCCTCCGGCATCTCGCGGGCGAGCGCGGAGATCATCACGTCGCGGCGAACGTGCAGGGCTTCCTGGATCTCCTCGACATTGGGGTCGAAGCGGCCCCGCGAGACGAACTCGTACAGCGTCGCCTCGACGAACATCACGGGCGAGACGTAGTTCTCGAGGATGAGGGTCTCCATCGCGCCCATCAGCTCCTCGGGGAGGAGAGCGAAGCCCACGCGGATGCCGGGGGCGACGGTCTTCGAGAACGAAGACAGGAACATGACGCCGTCGCCGCCCGCGAGCTCGAAGAGGCGCGGCAGGCCGTCGCCACCGAAGCGGAGAAGCCCGTACGGGTCGTCCTCGAGGATCGTTGCGCCGTGCGCCCTCGTGAGCTCGATGAGACGGTGCCGGTTCGGCTCCGAGAGCGTGCGGCCGCTCGGGTTCTGGAAGGTGGGGATCGTGTAGACGAGGCTCGGGCGCGCCGTCTTCGCGAGCGCCTCCTCGAGGATGTCGAGGTCGAGGCCGTCGTCCGAGAGCGGGACCGCCTCCACCTCGGCGCCGAGGCGGCGCAGGATCCGAAGCGAGCGGTCGTAGCAAGGCGCCTCGACGAAGACCTTCGCGCCGCCCCGGACGTGGTGGCCGGCGATGAAGCTGAAGGCCTGGAGGGAGCCGTTTGCGATCAGCACGCGCCTGACGTCGACGCCGTGCCGCTCGGCGATCCACTCGCGCAGCGGCAGGTAGCCGAGCGCGGGCCCGTAGTTGAGGGCGGTCGCGCCGTCGCGGGCGAGCGCCGCCTTCGCGCAGTCGCCGAACTCGTCGATCGGAAGCAGATCCGGGCCCGGAAAGCCCCGGGCGAAGGAGATGAGAGTCATGGCACGAGTCTACTGAGGCCCGGCGGCCAGGAGCCGGCCGAGCGGATCGGCGCTAGACTCGTGGAAGCAATCGCCCGCGGAGGGGCGCGGGCTGAGCGGAAAGGAGGCTGCTATGGGCAGCTCGACGGGGCGTTTCCGCACCTTCGTCTTCCTCGTGGTTCTCGCCGTCGCTCTGACGGCCGTCGCCGCGGGTGCGACCCCCCAGACAGCGTCGCCGCCGGTCGAGGTCTCGACGACGAACCCGTTCGCCGCGTGTCCCCCGGACGGCTCCGGGATCAATTTCCCCGGCAGCGAGGTGGAGCCCTGGATCGAGGTCAACCCGACCGATCCGGACAATCAGATCGCCGTCTACCAGCAGGACCGCTACTCGAACGGCGGCGCGAAGGGGACCGTCGCCGCGGTCACGTTCGACGGCGGCACCACCTGGACACAGGTCCCGGTGCCGACCGAGACCAGGTGCACCGGAGGCCCGTTCCAGCGGGCGTCCGATCCGTGGGTCACCTTCGGGCCGGACGGCACCGCGCACGCGATGAGCCTCGTCACCGACCCCGACCTGCCGACGGGCGGATTCGGCGACAACGGCATGGTGTACAGCCGCTCGACGGACGGAGGCCTCACCTGGGAGGACCCGATCCTGCTCGTGACCGAGACCGACCCACGCTTCCTGCACGACAAGAACTCGATGACGGCGGACCCCGATGATCCCGACTTCGTGTACGCCGTGTGGGATCGGGTGCAGCAGGCCGGCCGCGCGGTTCACGCGCCGGAGAATCCGATCGGGCTGGGCTTCAAGGGCCCGATCTACTTCACGCGCACGACGAACGGCGGCGATTCGTGGGAGCCCGCCCGCAAGATCTACGAGACCGGCGCCAACAAGCAGACGATCGGCAACCAGATCGTCGTGCGGCCGCAGGGCGAGCTCTTCGACTTCTTCGGCGACATCGTCAACCGCTCGCGTCGCCGCGACGGCCTCGGCCCGATCTTCGTCTCCTTCATCGTCTCGCAGGATCGCGGCGAGACGTGGAGCAAGCCGAGGCGCGTGGACGACCAGCTGCCCATGAGCCTCTTCCGGGCGAGCAGCACGGTCGACCTCGAGCCGGTTCCGTGCCCGGATCCCGCCCAGACCGGCGCCTGCCCAATCCGCGGCGGCGACTTCCTTCCGGAGGTGGCGGTCGATCCGGCGAACGGGAGGCTTTATGCGGTCTGGATGGACGCACGCTTCAGCTTCTTCCAGACGGGCGCCTTCCGGTGGGACAGCATCGCGTACAGCCAGTCGACGAACGGGGGCCAGACCTGGTCGCCGGCCATCCAGGTCAACGCGACGCCGCCCGGGAGCAACCAGAACTCCCAGGCGTTCACGCCCTCGGTCGCCGTCGGCGACGACGGCACCGTGACGGTGACGTACTACGACTTCCGCAACAACACGGCCTCGCCGGCGACGCTCGGCACGACGCACTGGGCGGCGCACTGCCATCCGGCGACCGAGAACTGCGCCAATCCGGCGAGCTGGAACGAGGAGACGCAGGTCTCGCCGGTGTTCGACATCCGCGAGGCGCCGTTCGCCCGCGGGTACTTCCTCGGCGACTACGTGGGCCTTGACTTCGGCGGAGGCTCTTTCGCGACCGCCTGGGGATCGACCGCCGGGCTCGGGCCCGCGAGCATCTTCTCCAACCAGCTGACTCCTTAGACCGACGTACGCGCCCGGGCGCTCCCTGCGAGTGCCCGGGCGTCTCGTACAACCGAATCGAACCGGTTGGGCGGTCCTTGCGAATCACGACGGGCGTCTGGACCGAAAAGGAGGAAAAGTGGCAGGCATACCGGGCTATCTACGGGTCGACGACCCGGATTCGCGTGACCGCTTTCTCAAGCGGGCGCTCGTCGTCGGGGGCACGTTCTTGGTCGGCGGGGCGGCGGTCGGCGGCCTACCGAGGCTTGCGAGCTCCGCCCAGTCCCCGGAGCAGGACGCGGAGATCTTCAGTTTCGCGCTCGTCCTCGAGCAGCTGCAAGCCGCGTTCTACGACGAGTCGGTCGCGCAGGCAACACTCCCACCGAAGCTGCTCGAATTCGCCAGGGTTGCGTCCGGGCACGAGCGACAGCACGTCTCCTACCTGGAGGAGGCGCTGGGAATGTCAGCCCGGGAAGCACCGGAGACGGATTTCGGGGAGGCGACGATCGATGCAGAGGCTTTCGCCGCCGCTGCCGCCTCGCTCGAGGACCTCGCCGTCGCCGCCTACAACGGCCAGGCGGCCAATCTGACGGCGGCCGGCCTGCAGGCGGCGGCCACCATCGTCTCCGTGGACGCCCGGCACGCCGCCTGGATCCGCGCGATCGCCGGCCGGCTTCCGGCCTCGCAGGCGGTCGACGCACCGCTCTCGCGCGCCGAGGTCGAGGAGCGGCTCGACAAGATCGGGTTCATTCGAGGGGCATGAGGGAGGAGCCATGACGTTTCGAGACATACCCGACCTGGCTCTCGACGAGCTCGACAAGGACGGCGCGATCAGGGAAGCGCTCGACCGGCTGCCACGGTCGTCCCGGAGCGGCTTCCTCAAGGCCGTCGGCGGCGGCCTCGCCACGGCGATCGCGCTTGGCCGTCCCCCCGCGGCGGCTGCGGCCCTGTCGCGGGGGGACATCGCCATCCTCAACTACGCGCTCACGCTCGAGTACCTCCAGGACGCCTTCTACACCGAAGCCGAGCGGAAGAAAGCTCTCTCGGGGCCGGCTGCGCAGATGGCGCGCGTCGTCGGAGCCGTCGAGCGAGCGCACGTCAAGGCGCTCCGCGACGTGCTCGGCCGGAGAGCGGTCGCGCGGCCGTTCTTCGACTTCCGCGGCGTCACCGAGAAGGCGCCGAGCTTCATCCGGACGGCGGTCGCCTTCGAGGACCTCGGGACGGCCGCCTACAAGGGCCAGGCGCACAAGATCGAGTCGCCCCAGGTCTTGGCCGCGGCGATCGGCATCCACTCCGTCGAGGCGCGCCACGCCGCGTGGATCAGGTACATCGCGGGCAGCCGTCCGGCCGCCGACCCCTTCGACCAGGGGCTGTCGCAGGCCGCGACTCTTCGTCTCGTGCGGAACACCGGCTTCGTCGGGCGCCGGCCCCGGACGCGCGCCAAGAGGAAGAAGCCGCCCTTCACGGGATGAGCCTGTCGCGGGGCATGCGGCTCGTGGTCGTCGCGGCGCTCGCGGGGGCGGGGGTCGGCGTCGCCGTCGCGTCGGTCCGCTCCGACGTGGGCAAGGGCGGCGTGGCCCACTCGGCCCCCGGCTCCTCCCGGGTCGGAGTGGTCGCTCTCGCCGACCCGCCCCAGCCCGCCTTCGAGGTCCCCGCGCCGGCCCGACTACAGCCCTCCGCCTTCGAGGTGACCTGGGCGCCCATCCGCAGGACGGTGACGGCGCGTTCGGGCCCCGGCAGGGGGTTCGAGGCCGTCGGCCGGGTCGGTGCCCGCACTCCCGAGGGAACGACGAACCTCGTCCTCGTGCTGGGGCGCGAGCAGACCGGCGCCGGCTCGCTCTGGGTGCGCGTGCGCCTGCCCGTCCTCCCCAACAACACGACCGGCTGGGTCCCCCGGTCGGCGCTCGGCGGGTACGCGGTCGTCCGCACGCACCTGCTCGTCGACCTCGGCGACCGCCGGGCGACGCTCTTCCACAACGGAGCGGCCGTCTTCGCCGCGGCGGTGGGCATCGGCACCGCCGCGTACCCGACACCGACCGGTCGCTTCTACGTGCGCAACAAGCTGACGCGCTACCGGAACCCGTTCTACGGCCCGGTCGCCTTCGGGACGAGCGCCCGCTCGGCGGTGCTCACCGACTGGCCGGCCGGCGGCTTCGTCGGCCTCCACGGGACGAATCGTCCCGGGCTGATCCCGGGGCGCGTGTCACACGGGTGCATCAGGCTCCACAACCGGGCGATCCTGCGCCTCGCCGCGCTCATGCCGATCGGGACGCCGCTCACGATCCGGGCTTGAGCATGCTCGCGAGAGCCTTGTTCCTGCTGCTCGTCCTGTCTCTGCTCGGGACCGTCGTCGGAGTGGCGGAGAGCTCGGCCCAGACCCAGCGCGGCGACTTGAGCGAGCTCTGGGAGCGATACCCGCTCGATCCGCCCCAGGAGGGACGCAGGCCGGCGGGCGAACGAGAGGAGGGCGGTTCGATCCCAGGGCCTCCGGCAGATCCGCCCGGCCGCGCAGGGCCGGTTCCGCTTGCGCTCCTGTTCCTGTCGTTCGCCCTCGCAGTCGTCGGCATCGCCGGAGCCGTGTACCAGGCGGTGGTCGGGCTGCGCGAGCGGCAGCGCGCTAATCTGGATTTGGTCGACGCGGTGGAGCCGCCGCCGGTTTTGATGCTCGATTGGGATGACCCCTGGTTGACCTCGGAGTCCCCGCCGATGAGTGATAGGCGCCGCAACCGCGCATGAATAGAGGGCCAGAGGGACAAAAACGTGGTTCTCCCGCGGGCCGCGGGAGCCGGAGGGGAACTCAACGTGACCGCCTGCCTGTACGCGGCCCAGCTATCCGTCCTCTGCATTGCGGAGCGGTTGGAGCGTTGCCGGGGTGGAGGAAAATCGAGCGGTTGGCGATTTTCACGTTGGAGCTACGCGGGCGGACGCCTACTCCTGGCCGCTGGTTGCCTCCCAATCCAACCGCATCCTCCCCCACTGCAGGGCAGACAATCCAGGTCAAGGGCAACGGGCTGTTTCGGCGGCACGTTGACCGCTCCAATTCTGGTCGGTTAGGCGCGGGCGCCGGCGACCTCGGCCGCTAGGCGGGCAACCTCCGTCGGGTTCGTCCCGACGCGTACTCCCTGTGCCTCGAGGGCGTCTTTCTTCGCCCGCGCCGTGCCGGCGCTTCCCGAGATGATCGCACCTGCGTGGCCCATGGTCTTCCCCGTCGGCGCCGTGAAGCCGGCGATGTAGGCGACGACGCGCTTCGTCATCTCCGCCCCGATGAACGCGGCTGCCTTCTCCTCCTCCGAGCCGCCGATCTCTCCGACCATGACGACGATCTCCGTCTCGGGATCGGCCTCGAAGCGCGCGAGTACGTCTATGAACGACGACCCGACGACGGGGTCTCCCCCGATACCCACGATAGTCGACTGGCCGATGCCGAGCTGGGTCAGCTCGTGACCGATCTGATACGTGAGCGTGCCGGATCTGGAGACGAGGCCGACCGGGCCCTCGCTGAAGATCTCGGCGGGGATGATCCCCACGTTCGCCTTCCCGGGCGAGAGGACGCCGGGGCAGTTCGGACCGACCAAGGTCACGCCACGCGGACGGACGTGGTTGTAGACGCGGAGCATGTCGTGGGCGGGGATGCCTTCGGTGACGCAGATGACGGTCTCGATGCCGGCGTCGACGGCCTCGAAGATCGCATCGGCGGCGAAGCGCGCCGGGACGAAGACCAGGGCGGCGTTCGGGCTCGTCTCGGCCACGGCGTCCCGGACGGTGTCGAACACCGGAATCCCGTCCACGTTCTCACCGCCCTTGCCGGGGGTGACCCCGGCGACGACGTTCGTCCCGTAGCGCATGTTCCTGGTCGCGTGAAACGACCCCTCGCGTCCCGTGATCCCCTGGACGACGAGCCGCGTGTCGCGGTCGACGACGATCGCCATCAGCGAGCCTCCGTGGTCACCGGAGAGAAACGACCCGCTCCGCAGCCGAGAGCATCGTCTCTTCCACGTGGAGGTTCGGCGGCCCCGACTCGGTGAGCATGCGCCTCCCCTCTTCCGCGTTGGTGCCGTCCAGCCGAACGACGATCGGGTCCTCGATCCTGATCTGGCCGACGGCGGCCAGGATCCCGCGCGCGACCTCGTCGCAGCGCGTGATGCCGCCGAAGACGTTGAAGAGGATCGCGTTCACCTGCTCGTCCGACGTGATCACCTCGAGGGCGGCGACGACGCCCTCGGCGTCTCCGCCGCCGCCCAGGTCGCAGAAGTTCGCCGGACGGCCGCCTACCTGATCGATGACGTCCAGCGTCGCCATCACGAGGCCGGCGCCGTTGCCGAGGATGCCGATGTCGCCGTCGAGCTTGACGTAGGTGACGCCCTTCTCGCGCGCCAGCCGCTCCTGCGGATCGCCCGCCTCGACGTCGCGCATCTCGGCCACGTCCGGGTGGCGGAAGAGCGCGTTGTCGTCGACGATGAACTTCGAGTCGAGCGCTTTGACCTCGCCTGCGGGCGTCACGATCAGGGGGTTGACCTCGCAGAGCATGGCGTCGAAGTCGACGAACGCTCCGTAGAGCTTCTCGACGATCGCCGCCACCTGCTTCTGCTCGTGCGGGTCCTCGATCCCCGCTGTGAAGGTGAGCCAGCGCGCCTGCCACGGCTGAGAGCCGACGAGCGGATCGACGTGCAGGCGGGCGAGCGCCTCCGGATGCTTCTCGGCGACCTCCTCGATGTCGACTCCGCCCTCGGTCGTCAGCATGAAGAGGGGCTTCTTCTCGCCCCGGTCGAAGGTGACGGAGAGGTAGTACTCCTTGGCGATGTCCGAGGCTCTCTCGACCCAAAGCCGCCGGACGACGTGCCCGCGGATGTCCATGCCGAGGATCGCGGCGGCGTGCGCCTCCGCCTCGGCGGGAGTGTCGGCGATCTTGATGCCGCCGGCCTTGCCGCGACCGCCCACGAGCACCTGGGCCTTGACGACGACCTGGCCGCCGAGCTCCTCGGCCGCCTGCCGGGCCTCTTCTGGCGTCGTCGCCAACCGACCCTCCGACACCGGGATGCCCGCGCGCGCAAACAGCTGCTTCCCCTGGTACTCGTAGAGATCCACGGCCGGGCGAGTCTACCCGAGCCGCCGCGAGACGCTGTAGCGTTCTGGCGACCACTCAGAGGAGGAACCGGATGAGCACCCTGCACGACGACGAGATCCGCACGATCGGCGGCGGCGGGCGCCTGGATCCGCAGGCGGACGCCGACGGGGACGACACGGACACGACCGACGGCGACGCGACCGACACCGACGCCGACGACGCCGACACGGACGCGACCGACGCCGACGCCGACGACACGGACGCATAGGGCTCCGAGGCGGGTTGCGCAGGCTGCGCTCGCGCGCTGCCTCGAGCCCGTCGGCGCGGACGGCTTCTTCGCGGAGCACTGGGAGCGACGGCCGCTCCTCGTCCCGCGGAACGAGCCGGGACGCTTCGACGATCTGCTCTCCGAGGCCGACGTCGAGCGGCTGGTCTGCTCCACGGCGATCCGCTATCCCGCCTTTCGGCTCGTCCGTGAGGGCGGGCAGCTCGACGTGGGCGCCTACACCGCAGACATCCCGTGGCGGCCGGCGTTCACGAAGACCGCCGACGTCCCCCGCGTCCTCGCCGAATGGGAGGCGGGCGCGACCATCGTCCTCCAGGCGTTGCACGTCAACTGGCTCCCTCTGGCCGTCTTCTGCCGGCAGCTCGAGGAGGCGCTCGGGCTGCCGGTGCAGGCCAACTCCTACTCCACACCGCGAGGCTCGCAGGGCTTCGCCGTACACCACGACACCCACGATGTGCTCGTGCTCCAGGTAGCGGGCGAGAAGCGCTGGCTCCTGTACGAGCCGCTCCTGGAGCTCCCACTCAAGCACCAGCGCTACACGAAGTCGCTCGGGGACGAGGGCGAGCCGACCGACGACATCGTCCTCCGCGCCGGCGACACCCTCTATCTCCCCCGCGGCTGGCTCCACCAGGCCGAGACGTCGGAGACCGACTCGCTCCACCTGACGATCGGGATCAACGCCTACACCTGGCTCGACGCGGCCAAGGCGGCGTTGCGGGCGCTCGAGCACGAGCCCGACCTGCGGCGAAACGTGGCCGCGGACGCCGACGAGGCAGAAGAGCTCGCCGAACGACTGCGCGCGCAGCTAGTCCCGGAAGAGGTGGAGCGCAGGCGGCGCCGGCGCTTCCTCGACACGCGCCGGCCGATCCGCGAGGACGGCCTCTCGCAGCTCCGGACGCTGGAGCGGCTGGACGTGGGGACGCCCGTCGAGCGCCGAAGCACGGTGATCGCCGACCTCGAGGAGGGCGAGGACGGCGTCGGCGTCGTCTTCGAGGGCAAGGAGCTCCGCTTCCCGGAGCACGCGCGGGCCGAGGTGGTCGCCTGCTTCGAGACCGAGGAGCCGTTTCGGCCCTCCGAGCTCCCGGGAAGCCTGGACGAGGCCGGGAGGCTCGTACTCGTCCGGCGCCTCGTCCGCGAGGGGTTCTTGCGCGTCCTCTAGTCGGCGCGGCGGATCGCCGAGGCCGTGAAGTGCCGCGGACGGCTGGGCTCGGCGGCGCCGCAGGTGAGGAAGACCGGCTCGTCGGCGAGCTCCGCAACGACATCCGCCTCGAACACCGCGCCGTCGGAGCGGCTGAAGCGGACGCGCCACGCGTCCTCCCCGCGGGGCCGGCAGCTCACGAAGGCGAGGTCGTCGATCCCCAGCAGGCGCTCCGCCTCGCGAATTCCCTGCTCGGCCGCTTGGACGGGGAAGGTGTAGGCGGCGCGGCCCCGGTAGCACTCCGGGTCGATCCGGCCCTCGGCGTGAGCCTCGAGCAGCGCACCGACGTCGTCCGGCCCGGCCCGGCCGTAGTAGAGAGCCTCCGGGAGGACGACCACGTTGCCGGCAAACCGGTCGCCGCCGACGTGCGTGGACTGCCACACCCAATCGGACTCCGTCTCGCGGCAGAGCGCGTCGTAGAGGGGGTAGCCGTTTTTCGCGCAGCAGCGGTCGCGCTTGCCGTGCGTGCACACGACGAGCAGCGGATGGTCGAGGGGGACGCCGGGCAGCTCGTCCGTGTCGAGCGAGGCGGCGAAGTCGAAGCCGAGCAGGTCCTCCAGGTGGTCGACCTCGAGGTGGTAGAAGCGCTCGGCGCCGGGTGTCGACGTCCCGAACCAGACCTGCCGGCGCTCGAGAGCCCGCCGATTGGGCTTCTTGACGAAGAGGAGCCGCGACGGCCCCAGGAGGCGCAGCTGCTCCCGCAAATGCGCCTTCAGGTCGGCCGACAGGCGGCTGGCGCCGAGGACGTCGCGGTTCCAGAGGCCGCGGTACTCGAGCACGAGCCAGTTGTCGATGCGGCTCGCGGTCGCCGCCAGCGGCTCGGCGTTGCCGCTCGACACCGCCGCGCAGTAAGCACGGCCACGAACGTCCGGCCTCGACTTCACGCTCACCGCCACGAACCTAGCGTACCCGAACTGTAAGGCCGACCTTACAAGTCGGCCTCGCCGACGTTGCGAGCTGACGTTGAGTGTCTTCCCCCACAACGAGGTGACGCTCAGGGGTCAGGTCTTGCAATCACGCAAAGGACATGTCAGTTGCTGGAATGCAAGACCTGGCCCCGGGCGTGGCCGTACGGGCCTACGCCTTCGGAAGCAATCGCCTAGTCGGGAGCGTCGGCGGCGTCGCGGTCGCCTTCCTGGGCGACGACGCAGATGACCTGGCCCGTCGTCACGGGCTCCCCCGCGGCGACGGAGAGGCCCGTGACCTGGCCCGGCCGGTGCGCGGTGATCTCGTTCTCCATCTTCATCGCCTCGACCACGCAGATCACCTGGCCCTCGCGCACGGCGTCGCCCTCGCTCACCTCGACGGCGAGCACGGTGCCCTGCATCGGGCTGACGACGGCTTCCCGGGCCGCCGCATGGTGGAGGCCGTCTCCGCGCCGCTCGCGCCGGCGGCGCTGGAGCTCGGCGTGCGGTGGCTCCGGTCGGAGAAGCGTGACCTCGAAGCGCCGGCCGTCGAGCTCGACGCCGATCACCTCCTCGCCGACGCGCGCGGGCTCGGGCGCGCGGGCAGAGGGCTCCGCCTTCACGCCCTCGGCGATCCGCTCCACGAGGCCGAAGCACGTCTCGCCGGCGGCGAAGCAGGGATGGTCGAGGAGAGCGCGGTGGAAGCCGACCAGGGTGGTGACGCCCTCGATTGCGTACTCGTCGAGCGCCCGGAGCATCCGCCGGCGAGCCTGCTCGCGATCCGTGTCCCAGACGACGAGCTTGGCGAGGAGCGGGTCGTAGATGCCGACCACCTCGGACCCCTCGGTGACGCCGGAATCGACGCGGACGCCCGGCCCGGCGGGCTCCCGATAAGCGGTGATCGTCCCCGGGGTGGGCAGGAAGCCGTTCGCCGCGTCCTCGGCGTTGATCCGGCACTCGATCGCGTGGCCGAAGAAGCGCACGTCCTCCTGGCCGAACGCGAGCGGCTCGCCGGCCGCCACCAGCACCTGCTGGCGTACCAGGTCGATCCCCGTCACGAGCTCCGTCACCGTGTGCTCGACCTGGATGCGGGTGTTCATCTCGAGGAAGAAGTAGTTGCCCTCCCGGTCGAGCAGGCCCTCGATCGTCCCCGCGCCCTGGTAGCCGACCGCCCGAGCCGCGTCCACGGCGATCGCGCCGATCCGCCCGCGAAGCTCCGGACCGACCGCCGGCGACGGGGTCTCCTCGACGAGCTTCTGGTGACGGCGCTGGATCGTGCAGTCGCGCTCCCCGAGGTGGACGACGGCGCCGTGGGCATCGGCAAGCACCTGCACTTCGACGTGACGCGGGTCCTCGAGGAAGCGCTCGACGTAGACGGTGTCGTCGGCGAAGTAGGACTCGCCCTCGCGCCGCGCCGAGGCGAGCGCCCGCTCGGCCTCCTCCGCGGAGCGAACGACCTTGAGCCCTTTCCCGCCACCGCCGGCGGAGGCCTTGATCGCCAGCGGCCACCCGTGCTCCTCCCCGAGGGCGACCACCTCGGCCACTGACTCGACGGGATCGGCCGATCCCGGTATGACCGGCACGCCCGCCGCCTGCATCAGCCTGCGCGCGGTCACCTTGGAGCCCATGGCCTCGATCGCCTCCGGCGGCGGGCCGATCCAAGCGAGACCTGCGTCTGCGACCGCGCGCGCGAAGGAGGCGTTCTCGGCGAGGAAGCCGTAGCCGGGGTGGATCGCCTCGGCGCCGGCCTTGCCCGCAGCCTCGAGCACGCGCTCCTCGTGGAGGTAGCTGTCGGCCGGCGTCCCGGGGCCGAGCAGGTAGGCCTCGTCGGCGAGCGCGACGTGCAGCGAGCCGCGGTCTGCCTCCGAGTAGACAGCGACGGCGCCGATCCCGAGCTCGCGCAGGGTGCGAAAGATGCGGATGGCGATCTCGCCGCGGTTGGCAACCAGCGCTTTTCGGAACGCAGGCATGTCGGCGTATTCTGCCCCCATGACCTTCGCCGACCACCTGACGGTAGCCCGAGCGGCCGCCGTCCCGGTCGTGATCGTCCTCTTCGTCTGGGACTTTCCCGACCACTATTACTGGGCAACCGCCGCTTTCGCGGCGGCGATGGCGACCGACTGGGTGGACGGGTGGTGGGCGAGGCGGACGAACCGCACGTCCGACCTGGGGCGGATCCTCGACCCTGTGGCGGACAAGCTGCTCGTGATGGCGGCGCTGATCATGCTCGTCGACACCGTGCTCCCGGCTTGGATGGTCGCCGCCGTGATCGCGAGGGAGTTCCTCGTCACGGGGCTCCGGCTTGCGGCGCTGGAACGCGGCGTGGTGATCGGCGCGCGCGACCTCGGGAAGATCAAGACCTGGGCCCAGGCGGTGGCGGCCGGGCTGGGCGGGCTCGCAGCCGGCGGAGCCATCGACGACGCCGTCGCCTGGTGGGCCATGCTCGTGGCGCTTGTCCTCACCTGGGTCTCCGGTCTCGACTACGCTCGCAGCGCACCCCGTCTCCTTCGTGGCCAGCAGCCTGCGTAGCTTCAGCCGGGCGGACATCCCGGCAGTCCTCGACCTCTCCCGCCGGGCGTTCGGCCGCCCGGAGGAGCAGGTCGGCAACCCGCTCTGGGCGTCGCGAGACGAGCTCGAGAGCGAGCTCTCCGACTGGGACGAGCCCCCGGAGAGCACGTTGCTGGTCGACGTCGAGGACGGCGCGGTGGTCGGCTTCGGCGGCGTCGAGGTGGCCAAGGCCTTCGCCCACGCGGACCTCTTCGGCCCGCTGATCGCGCCCGGTTACCGCGGCCAGAAGCTCGGAAGCGAGCTACTCGACGCGTCAGTGGCGATCGCGGTCGAGCACGGCCGGCTCTGCGTCGTCGGCTCGGTGGGCCCTCGCAATGTCTCCGGCCGCCTCCTGTTGGAGAACAAGGGCTTCCATCCGCGCGGGCCGGCGAAGGCGGTCTTCCGCCTCTCGCCCGACGAGCACCGTGCGGTGGCCGAAGGACCCGAGGGCGTCGAGGTGCGCCGCGGCGGGGTCGGCGACCTCGAGCCCGCGCTCGTCCTCTACCACGCGACCTTCCCCGAGGGCGTCTTCCCCGACGACGCGTGGCGGAACGGCCTGGCGAGGGGCTCCGTCTACCTGGCCGAGCGAGAGGGCGCTCCGCTCGCCTTCCTGAACATCGACCCAAGCGACCGCTGGGCGTACCAGATCGGCGTCGTCGCCCACGAGCGCTCACGCGGCGTCGGGCAGTATCTCCTCTCCCGCGTCCTCGAGGAGTACTGGGCCGAGCATCCGGGCGAGATCCTCGGCCTCTCGGTCGAGGCGGACAACGTCCCCGCCCTCAAGCTCCTCCGCCGCCAGGGCTTCGCGCCCTGGCTCGTGCTCCAGTCCTACGAGCTCTGGCTCTAGCAGCCCCTCTGTGCGAACATATGTTCGTGCCAGAACGGGCGACGATCCTCCACGCTGACCTGGACTCCTTCTTCGCGTCGGTCGAGCAGCGCGACGACCCAAGCATTCGGGGACGGCCCGTGATCGTGGGCGGCGGGGTCGTGCTGGCGGCGAGCTACGAGGCCAAGGCCTTCGGGATCCGCACGGCGATGGGAGGCCGCCGCGCCCGCCGGCTGTGCCCGCAGGCGATCGTCGTGCCGCCGCGGATGGAGGCCTATTCCGAGGCGAGCAAGGCAGTGTTCCGCGTGTTCGAGGACACGACGCCGCTCGTCGAGGGCCTCTCGATCGACGAGGCCTTTCTCGACGTGCGCGGGCTGGAGCGGCTCTCCGGGACTCCCGTGGAGATCGCGGAGAAGCTGAGGCGCGACGTGCGGGAGAGAGTCGGCCTGCCCATCACGGTCGGCGTCGCGAGGACGAAGTTCCTCGCGAAGGTGGCAAGCGGCGTGGCGAAGCCCGACGGCCTGCTCGTCGTCCCGCCCGACCGCGAGCTCGAATTCCTCCACCCGCTGCCGGTGGAGCGCCTCTGGGGAGTCGGCCCGGTCACGTCCGAGCGGCTCAACCGGATCGGGATCTCGACGGTCGGGCAGGTCGCCGGGTTTCCGGAGGGGGCGCTGACCACCATTCTCGGCCGCGCGGCCGGCCGACACCTGCACGCGCTCGCGCACAACCGCGACCCTCGCCCGGTGGAGCGGCGGCGCCGGAGGCGCTCGATCGGCTCGCAGAGGGCGGGTAGGCCGGGATCGGCGGCGGCGATCGACGCAACCCTCGTCGGTCTCGTCGACCGGGTGACCAGGCGCATGCGGACGGCCCGACGTGTCGGCCGGACCGTCGTCCTCCGGCTGCGCTTCGACGACTTCTCGCGGGCGACCCGGTCTCTCACCCTGATGCAGGCGACGGCGGAGAGCCAGACGATCCTCGCGGCCGCACGGGACCTCGTGGTGACGGCTCGGCCGCTGATCGACAGTCAGGGACTGACGCTCGTCGGCATTTCCGTCAGCAACCTCGAGGACGAACGGTTCGTCCAGCTGGCGCTGCCGTTCCAGCGCCCGCGCTGGTACGCGCTCGACCTCGCACTCGACGAGGTGCGCGAGCGCTTCGGGGCGAACGCCGTCACCCGCGCGGTGCTGCTCGGCCGCGACCAGGGGATCGCGATGCCGCTCCTCCCGGACTGAGTAACTCAGTGTTACTTGGGCTCGGGCTCGTCCTCGGGGGAGACAGACTCCTGCACTCCCTCGCGCCACCAGGCGCTGCGCTCGTGGTCGCGCTCGGCGAGGAGGCGCGCGAGCGCCTCCTCGAGTGCCTCGCGCTCCTCGGGGGTCGGCTCCGGCTTCCAGTCGAGCTCCACGGCCCGGCAGAGTAATGCCGGCCGTATCCTCGTGCTATGCGCCGGGTTGGAACGGTGCTCGTCGTGGTGGTCGTGGCGGCGATCGCGCTCGCCGCGGGCCTCGACGCGCTTCGGGGTGAGCCTGCTCCCGAACCGGCCGCCGAGAGCGAGACCGAGCCGCCGGCGTCGACGACGACCGGGCCCGACGCACCCGCCGCTGAGGTGGAGCCCGAAGGGACGCTCTACTACACGGACGAGAGCTGTGAGCTGCAGGCGATCGAGCTACCCGGGCGGCGGCCGGTGCAAGCACCCGGCTGGGAGGAGTGCCGGTTCGTGCTCTCCCCGAACGGAAGCCGCGTTGCCCGTGCGGGCTCCGGGTGGGACCCGCGCTCCGATCCACTGATCGGCAGGCTCTTCGAGTCCGCGGGCGGCAGGATCCAGGTCTCAACGAACCGCGGTCCGGAGGGCGAGCCGTTCAGAGGCCAGGCTCCGGCCTGGCGTCCGGACGGGACGCTGACCTACTTCGCCGACGGGGCGGTGCGCACGTGGCCGGACGGCGACGTCGTCCTGTCACAGCGAGACCTCGTGCGGGCGCTGCGAGAGCCGTTCCCCGAGCTGGCCCCTCGGGACAACCATCTCCGCGTCCGCGAGGCCGCCTGGCTCGACGATCGGCGCCTCGCCGCCATCTTCTCGGCGCAGGGCCCCCAGCTCGGCGAGATCACGGGCGGGACCTCGTCGGACATGCTCGCGATCTACGACGGCACCGAGCTGGGTCCGTTCACCTTCGATGGGGCCGGCGGGTTGTCGGACCTGCGAGTCAGTCCGGGCGGACGCTATGCGGCCGCGAAGTCGACCGGCGGCCGCGACGCGCCCGGGGGATTCGTCTTGCTCGAGGCGGGACGGGGCGAGCGGACCACCCCCCGGATCGACGGCTACCGCACGCTTGCCTGGTCGCCCGACGACCAATGGATGGCGATAGCAGCCGACGACGGCGTGTTTCTGTTCCAGCCCGGTGCTGCGTGGCTGCCGGGGCCCGAGCTCGACCTCGACGCGCACGACCTCGCCTGGCGCGGCGAGCCGGGCCCGCCGGCGCTCGCCGACGCGGACGAAGCGCGGGAGTGGCTGGACGGCCTCGCCACCGGGCGTCTCCTCGTCACGCTCACCGAACAGCGCTGCCGCTTGCGCGCCCTTCGGCTCCCGGACCTCGTCTGGGACGAGGAGCCGGACGTCCCCGCGCCGTGCCGGTTTACGCTCGACGCCGACGGTACGGTGCTCGCCGATCGGGTCTCCGCCCCGGACGGCGACAACCTGACGGCCTCGTGCGAGGGGCCGGACTTGCACGTCTTTCAGGACGGAGGCTTCAGGACGCGCCTCCCGAACGCCTGCGGGCCGGCCTGGATGGGCGACGGCACGCTTACGTTCATTCGCGAAGGGGGGCTCTGGCGAGGGATCGAGGACGCGCGGCGCCTGCTCTCGCGGGAGCAGGTCACCGAGATCCTCGGCCACCCGTCGGCGCTCCAGGAGGTCGCCTGGGTCGACGACGAGCGCTTCTGGGCGGTCGCTCGCTCGGGAGCCGGTTCGATCCTCGCGCTCATGACCACGGACCGGCTCGTCTTCTCGCCGTCGTTCACCAGCGGGACGATCGAAGGACTCCGCGTCAGCTCGTCGGGCATGGTGGCGGCCCGCTCCGACGAGGGTGTGGTCATGTTCGACAGCGGCGGCCGCCGCGCCCTCACCTTTCCCAACGGGACCGCGGTGGCGTGGCAGCCGGGAGAGCTGATCGCCGCGGTGGCGACGCCGACCGAGGTCCTCTTCGTCGCGCCGGTCTCGCGGGAGGTGGTCTCGCTGCCGCTCGCCGTCAGCGATCTCGAGTGGGTGATTCCGTGACCCCGGCGAGGCGTCGCTGGAGGAACGCTCGCTCCGTGCGCTGGCGCGTGAGCTCGAGCGCCCTGGTGTAGGCCTCCGCCGCTTCCGCGTCGCGCCCAAGGCGCCGGAGCAGATCCGCCCGCGCCGAGTGCAGGAGGTGGTACCCCTCGAGCTCGTCGGCGAGCGCCGCCATGAGCTCGAGACCGCGCTCCTCGCCCTCCGCCATGGCGACCGCGACCGCGCGGTTCAGCTCCACGACGGGGCTGGGCGCAATGCGCGCCAACAGGCCGTAGAGCGCGGCGATGCGCGGCCAGTCGGTCGCCTCGGCCGAGGGTGCTCGCGCGTGCTCGCCCGCGATCGCCGCCTGGAGCGCGTAGAAGCCGGCCGGCAGCCGCTCGGAGATCGCGAGACCCTCTTCGATCTGACCGCGGTCCCAGAGGCCGCGATCCTGCTCGTCCAGCAGCACGAGCTCCCCTTCGGGCCCGGTGCGGGTGTCGCGCCGTGAGTCCTGGAGGAGCATGAGCGCGAGCAGCCCGGCGACCTCGGGCTCGTCCGGCATGAGCGACCGGAGGATGCGGGCGAGGCGGATCGCTTCGGCGCAGAGTTCACGGCGGATCAGCGCTTCGTCGGAGGTCGCGGCGTAGCCCTCGTTGAAGATGAGGTAGAGGACCGCGAGCACCGAGCCGAGCCGGTCGGGCAGCTCGTGATCCGGCGGCACGACGTACGGGATGCGCGCGTCGCGGATCTTGTGCTTGGCACGGACGAGCCGCTGCTGCATCGCCGGCTCCGAGGTGAGAAAGGCGCGCGCGATCTCGGGCGTGCTGAGGCCGCCGAGCGTGCGGAGCGTGAGCGCCACCCGCGCCTCGGGCGCGAGCGCAGGGTGACAGCAGGTGAAGATGAGCCGGAGCCGGTCGTCGGGGATGGAGCTGTCCTCGATCTCGTCCTCCTCGCCTGCGGGCGGGACGAGCGCCTCGAGCTCCCCGATCTTCTCCTCGAGACGCCGCGCCCGCCGGATGCGGTCGATCGCCTTGTTGCGGGCGGTGGTCGTGATCCACGCGCCCGGGTTGCGCGGCACTCCTCGGTCGGGCCAGACCTCGAGCGCGACCAGGAACGCGTCCTGTACCGCCTCCTCGGCGAGGTCGAAGTCGCCGAGCACGCGAATGAGCGCCGCGACCGCCCGCCCCGACTCCTCGCGGAACAGGCGGTCGACGGCCTCTGTCCGCAGCTCTACCGCCGGGCCTCCGACTCGTTCGAGTGGACAGCCGAGCCCGCGGCCTCGTAGTCCATCACCGGCCGCACCTCGACCGTCCCGCCCGGCATCGGGATCTTCTTCGCCCAGGCGATCGCGTCGTCGAGGTTCTCGCAGTCGAGCAGGTAGTACCCGCCGAGCTGCTCCTTCGTCTCGGCGAAGGGCCCGTCCGAGACGATGGGCTCGCCGCTCTCCTGGATGCGCACCGTCGTTGCGGTCGCGCTCGGCTGCAGGCCCTCGCCGCCGAGGTGCACACCAGCGTCGATCGCCTCCTGGGTGAAGGCGTCCCACTGCTTCATGCTCTCCGCCTGCTGTTCCGGCGTGCGGTCGGCCCAGCGGCTTTCGTCGCCGATGAGCGCCAGCAAGTACTTCATGAGCTCCCTCCTGTGGTCCTGCGGCGCCGTTCGCCGCGTTCATCTTGACGACGAACGCGCGGGCCGTGAATCGACAGTGTCAGAGTGGAATGTTGCCGTGCTTGCGCGGCGGCCGCTTCTCGCGCTTCGTGAGCGCGGTGGCGATCGCGTCGCAGAGCACCGGGCGTGTACGCCGCGGCTCGATCACGTCGTCGACATAGCCCCGCTCGGCGGCCGTGTACGGGTTCGCGAACTGGGCCCTGTACTCGGCGATCAGCTCGGCTCGGCGCGTTTCCGGATCCTCAGCCTCCTCGAGCTCCTTGCGGAAGACGATGTTGACCGCTCCCTCGGGACCCATGACGGCCACCTCGGCCGTCGGCCAGGCGAAGTTGAAGTCGGCCCGGATGTGCTTGGAGCTCATCACGTCGTAGGCGCCGCCGTAGGCCTTGCGCGTGATGAGGGCGATCTTCGGCACCGTCGCCTCCGAGTACGCGTACAGGAGCTTGGCGCCGTGCCGAATGATCCCGCCCCACTCCTGTGCCGTGCCGGGGAGGAAGCCGGGAACGTCCACGAAGGTGACGAGCGGGATGTTGAACGCGTCGCAGAAGCGGACGAAGCGCGCCGCCTTCACGGACGAGTCGATGTCGAGGGTGCCCGCGAGCGCCCTCGGGTTGTTGCCGACGATCCCGACCGGATGTCCGCCCAGCCGCGCGAATCCGACGACGATGTTCTCGGCCCAGAGCTGGTGGACCTCAAGGAAGTCGCCCTCGTCGACCACACGGGTGACGACGTCCCGCATGTCGTAGGGCTTGGTCGGCTCGTCCGGGATGAGCGTGTCGAGCTCGGGATCCTCGCGGTCGGGCGGGTCGCACGGCGCGAAGTAGGGCGGCGGGTCAATGTTGTTCTGCGGGAGGAAGGAGAGGAGGTAGCGCGCGTCCTCGAGGCAGCTCTCCTCGTCGTCGGCGGCGAAGTGAGCCACCCCTGACTTCGAGGCGTGTGTCAGCGCTCCCCCGAGCTCCTCGAAGGTGACCTCCTCCCCGGTCACCGTCTTCACCACTTCGGGACCGGTGATGAACATGTACGAGGTCTCCTTGACCATGAGGACGAAGTCGGTCATGGCCGGCGAGTAGACGGCGCCGCCCGCGCTCGGGCCCATGATCAGGCTGATCTGAGGGATCACGCCGGAGGCCTGGACGTTGCGCCAGAAGATCTCCGCGTAGCCGCCGAGCGAGACGACACCCTCCTGGATGCGGGCGCCGCCCGAGTCGTTGATCCCGATCAGCGGGCAGCCGAGCTTGAGGGCGAGGTCCATGACCTTGCAGATCTTCTCGGCGAAGGCCTCGGAGAGCGTGCCGCCGAAGACTGTGAAGTCCTGTGAGAAGACGAAGACCTTCCGGCCGAAGATCGTCCCGTACCCGGTGACGACGGCGTCGCCCCAGGGCCGCTTCTCCATCATCCCGAAGTGCGGATTGCGGTGGCGGACGTAGCGGTCGAGCTCGACGAAGCTGCCCGGGTCGAGGAGCTTCTCGAGCCGCTCGCGCGCGAGCAGCTTCCCGCGCTCACGCTGGCGGGCGACGGCGCGCTCGTCCCCAGAGTGGAGCGCCTCGTCCCGTAGCCGCTCGAGCGCTGCCAGCTTTGCCTCGGTGGAGTGGAGGTCCTCGGCCTTGGCCATGGGCGGAGCTTACTCAGGGTTGGAGCAGAATCGGCACATTTGGCGCGCCACGCGTGCGCTTTTTCTCGTTAGGCTCGAAAGCGGAGGGAGGCTCGCGGTCGGCCCCCGCGCACGCGCGTGTGACTCCGGGGCCTGAGGGCCCGAGGGCCTACTTCGGAGCCTCGTCGAGGTCCTCGGCGAGCAGAGCATACATGTAGACGTCGCGCCGCCGGCCCTTTATCTCGATGTAGGAGCGCAGGAGCCCCTCACGGCGAAAGCCCGCCTTCTCGGCGACGCGGATCGAGGCGGTGTTCTCGGGCTGGACGACCAGCTGGAGACGGGCGAGGCCGTACTCGCCGGCCGCCCAGCGGGAGAGAAGGCGCAACGCGCTGCTGCACGCGCCCCGGCCCCGAGCCGACCTCTTCATCCAGTACCCGAACTCTGCGCGGGCCTCGTCCCGGTGCACGTCGAAGCCGATCGCGCCCAAAAGCTCGTCTGTGGACGCATCGACGATCGCGAAGGCTCGATGCTCCCCGATCCCCGCCACGAACGCGCGGGCGTCGTCGGCCGTGTATGGGGAGGGCACTCGTGTCCAGCGCGGGATCTCGGGATCCTGGCACGCCTCGACGATCGCCGGCACGTCCGCCTCCGTGAAGGGGCGGAGCGCGATGTCGCCGTCTTCGAGCCTCACGGCGCGAGGTGGGCGTCGTACGTGCCGAACTCCTCGCGCAGGGCGTTGCACACCTCGCCGACGGTGGCGTGGGCGGCAAGCGCCTCCCGGACGGGGACGAGCAGGTTCGCTTCGCCGCGCGCGGCCTCCCGCACGCGGCCGAGCGCTGCCTCGACGGCCTCGGCATCTCGCTCGGCCCGCACCCACTGCGTTCGCTCGACCTGGCGTCGCTCCGCGGCGGGGTCGAGCTGGTGCAGCTCGATCTGTTCCTCCTCGCCTTCGGCAAAGCGGTTGACGCCGACCACAACCCGCTCGCCGGCCTCGACCTGCTCCTCGAATGTGTAGGCGGCCTCCTCGATCTCCCGTTGCTGGAAGCCCTGCTCGACGGCGGCCACAGCACCACCGAGCTCGTCGATCCGCTCGATCAGCTCCCAGGCGCGCTCCTCCAGCTCGGTGGTCAGCGACTCGATGAAGTAGGAGCCGGCGAGCGGATCGGCCGTGTCGGTCCCGCCGGCCTCGTGCTGGAGGATCTGCTGCGTGCGAAGCGCGATGCGGGCGCTTCGCTCCGTCGGGAGCGCGAGAGCCTCGTCATACGCGTTCGTGTGGATGGACTGCGCGCCGCCGCAGACGGCCGAGAGCGCCTGCAGGGTTACCCGCGCGACGTTGTTCTCCGGCTGCTGCGCCGTCAGCGTCGAGCCGCCGGTCTGGGCATGGAAGCGAAGCGCCTGCGCCCTCGGGTTCGCGGCGCCGAAGCGGTCACGCATGATCCGCGCCCAGAGCGAGCGCGCCGCCCGGAACTTCGCCACCTCCTGGAAGAAGTGGTTGTGCGCGTTGAAGAAGAAGGAGAGGCGCTCGCCGAACTCGTCCGGCGAGAGTCCCGCCGCCACGGCCGCCTCCCCATAGGCGACCCCGTGGGCGAGCGTGAACGCGAGCTCCTGAACCGCCGTCGAGCCCGCCTCCCGGATGTGGTAGCCGGAGATCGAGATCGTGTTCCAGCGCGGCAGGTGCTCGTGGCAGTAGGCAAACAGGTCGGTCGTCAGCCGCATGGACGGGCGCGGCGGGAAGATGTAGTTCCCGCGCGCGACGTACTCCTTGAGGATGTCGTTCTGGACGGTGCCGCGGAGCTGGTCGCCGGACACGCCCTGCGTCTTGCCGACCAGCTCGTAGAGAAGGAGGAGCAGGGCGGCGGGCGCGTTGATCGTCATCGAGGTCGAGACCTCGCCGAGCGGGATGCCGTCGAAGAGGATCTCCATGTCCGCGAGCGAGTCGATCGCCACGCCGGTCCGCCCTACCTCGCCGGCGGCGCGGAGGTCGTCGGAGTCGTAGCCGAGCTGCGTGGGCAGGTCGAAGGCGACCGAGAGCCCCGTCTGGCCATGCTCCAGCAGGTAGCGGAAGCGCTCGTTCGTCTCCTCGGCCGAAGCGAACCCCGCGTACTGCCGGATCGTCCACGGGCGCCCGCGGTACATGTCCTTGTAGGGCCCGCGGGTGAAAGGGAACTCCCCGGGAAGCCCGGGCTCGACGCCTTCGACGTCCTGCTCCGTGTAGACCGGCTTGACCTCGATGCCCGAGTCGGTCTCGCGGCGATCCTCGGCCGTGGCCATGGCACTAGGCTAACGGCCATGCGAGTCACCGTCAGGCTCTTCGCCGGGCTCCGAGAGCGAGCGGGCGCCGGCGAGCGCGTGCTCGACCTCCCCGCGGGCTCACGACTGGCCGACGTCTGGGCTCCGCTCGGCCTCGGCGAGGAGCCCGAGGGCCTCGTCTACGCGGTCAACAGGGACTACGCATCGGGAGACCGGTTGCTCTCCGACGGTGACGAGGTGGCCGTGATCCCGCCGGTCTCGGGCGGCAGCTTCAGGCTGACCGCCGATCCGATCGACCTCGACGCCGTCGTGGCGGAGGTCGTCGACGAAGGCGCGGGAGCGATCGCCACCTTCCTGGGAACGACCCGCGTCCATTCACGTGGCCGCACCGTCCTCCACCTCGAGTACGAGGCCTACGAGGGCATGGCGGAGAAGGTCATGGCCGAGATAGCCGAGACGCTGACGGCCCGTTACGACCTCTGCAAGGTGGCGATCGCGCACCGCGTCGGCCGCGTCGGGATCGGGGAGACGAGCGTCGCCATTGCCATCTCCGCCCCGCATCGGGAGCACGCCCTCGCCGCCTGCAAGGAGGCGATCGACACGCTCAAGGTGGACGTCCCCCTGTGGAAGAAGGAGGTCTACGAGGGCGGCGAGGAGTGGATCGGCCGAGGCTCGTGAGGCGAGAAGGTGCAGGCGGGGGCTGGGGGCCCCGCCTGCAATGACCTCGATCAGTGGTTGCGGCTCGGCCGCTCCGCAAAGGTCGCGCCGGGCAGCGGCCGGCCGCTGGCCGGGCCGGGTGCGCCGACCTCGTACTTGATCACGACCTTGAAGGTCGTCAGCTCGCCGTTGCCGCCTAGGTCGAAGAGCCACAGCCCGTAGTGCCGCGTCCTGTTGTTGATCGTGTTGGGCGTGATGGTGTCGTCAACCTTGGGCGGGCAAGGGAAGTCTGCGCAGGCGTCGCTCAAGAGCAGCGCCATGTCGTCGTGGCCACCCGTGGGGAAGTTCGCCTCGAGGTGCAGCTCGCCTTCCTCGGCGTCGGGGCTCGGGTCGTAGAACCACCGCACTTCGACGACCTTGGCGCCGTGTGGGAGATCGACCGGGGCCACCATGTCGCTGCCCCCGAGCGGCGTCACCTCCCCCGAGTAGCCCCCGTGCTCGTAGGTGTCCCCGCTGTCGTCGGGGATGAACGCCGACCCGGGAACGACGAGGCGTACCGTCTTCGCCGTCTTGAACTCGAAGTTCCTCGCCGTCAGCGTGCCGTCCATGGTGTCGCTGTGGCGTGCGTGCAGGAACGCGCCCGACCCGGGATGGCCGACCGCGGCGCCGCCGATGAAGAGCGTCCCCAGCGCGAACGCGATGCCGAGCGGCAACCACGACCGGAACAGGGACTTGAGGAAGCCCATTCCTTCTCCTTCCTGTCTGGAGGTCGCCGACCCGGAGACAGGAAGAACTGTCTGACGGCCTCGAACCGGAACTCAAGTAAATGACATCGGGAGGCGCAGTTCAACGGCCGGGGCCTCCCTTCCCCACGCTTCGGACTATGCGCGCTCCGCGCAATAGAAGCGGGGGCGTTTCTCATCTCCACTCCTTTCGCTTGACGACGCCCGACGCATTAGGCGCGACGCCCCGGCCGGACTCGCACACCCCGCAAAGGATGAGCGCATAGACGACGGGGGCCCGAAGGCCCCCGTCGAGAGATGGCTGAACCGAGAGTCCTAGCTGTTGTCGAGGCTCGTGCTTCCGCTGCTCGGAACGACCCGCGCCGGAGACGCTCTCCTCCCGCAGTCGACGATCAGGTGGAAATCACGATCCGCCGACGTGCCGGCAGAGGCGAACGTCTGGATCCAGACACCGCGGACGCTCGCTGCCTCTCCGACGACCCCGATCTCGCCAGCAGGGGGGTTCCCCGAGGAGCCCGTCAGCCCGACCGAGGCGACGTAGGCGCAGTCCCTGACGTTCCTCGCGAATCGCACCTGGTAGACGCCCGCGCTACTCCGGTTGACGGACACCGCGCCGTTTCCGCGGACGATGGCCTGGCCGTCGCCGTCCACGACCGCCCACAGAAGCTCCTTCTCGTTGACGTAGCGCTTGTCCGCTTTCGGCTTCAGGTGATTCCAGAGGTGGTTCACCGATCCGCCGACGTGAGCTCCTGCCGGGGTAGCCACCATCACGATCCCGATCGCGATTCCGGCCGCGAGCAGCGCCATGGCCGCCCATCTCCCCTTTGTGTGCATTCCGACTCCTTTCGCTTTGAGGGATCCAGCCACAGGACGCGGGGGTCAAGCTGTTGCCTCCGCCGAAGACCTCGCGCCTCCGTAGATCAAAACCCATAGGGCGGCGAATGTCTACGGTGCGACCTGGTAGCTCGACAGGGCGCGGCTACGATGAGTCGGTGAGCAGCCTCACGCCTCAGCAGGAGCGGGAGACGCAACGGTACGAGCTCGATTCCGCCGCGAAGGACGGCGCGGAGCACGCCTATCGCGACTACGAGCCGATCCACCCGCGCGGGCGCCTCGGCGATCTCCTCCGGAAGCTCTGGGCGCCGATCGCCGCGGTCGGCTTCCTCATCTTCAAGTTCAAGACGGCGATCCTCGCGCTCTTCAAGCTGAAGATCTTCGCCACGTCGGCGTCGATGCTCGTCTCGATCGCGGCGTACGCCTGGATCTGGGGCTGGCGCTTCGCGGTCGGCTTCGTCTTCTTGCTCCTCATCCACGAGCTCGGGCACGTGCTCGAGCTGCGGCGGCAGGGCATCCCGGCCTCGGCTCCGCTCTTCATCCCCTTCCTCGGCGCGGTCGTCGGCATGAAGCAGCTGCCGCACAGCGTCTGGAAGGAGGCTCAGGTGGCCCTGGCCGGCCCGATCGTCGGGAGCCTGGCCGCCTTCGGTCTCTGGGCGGCGGGCGAGGCACTCGACTCGGAGCTGCTCATCGCCCTGGCCTTCACCGGGTTCTTCCTCAACCTCTTCAACCTGATCCCGCTCTCGCCGCTCGACGGCGGTCGCGCGGTTGCCGCTCTCCACCCGGCCCTCTGGGCGGTGGGGCTCGCCCTCCTCCTCGGGCTGACGATCCTACGCCCGAACTTCATCCTCATCCTCGTGCTCGTGATCGGCGGCATGGAGGCCTGGCGCCGCTGGCGCGACAGGGACGAGCCGGGCATTGCCGAGTACTACGCGATCGAGACGTGGCAGCGGGCGGTCGTCGCCGTCACGTACCTCGGGCTCGCAGCCGCGCTCGCATTCGCCATGAGCGCGACCCACGTCGAGCGTACCTTCTAGGGGTACTATTGGCCGACGACGACCGGCTGATCCTGGCGAGCACGGACGGCGCGGAGCTCCTCCACGCGCGCGAGATCGGCGACGAGTTCCTGCGCGGCTTCGACACCGTCGCCGACCTGCCCAAGCCGGCCGTGACGATCTTCGGCTCGGCCCGCGTCGAAGAGACCCATCCGGCCTACCAGGCCGCCCGGGAGGTCGGCAGGCTCTTCGGGGAGGCGGGCTTCACGGTCGTCACGGGCGGCGGCCCCGGCGTCATGGAGGCCGCGAACCGTGGCGCTCGGGCCGGCGGCGGCCTCTCGGTCGGCTTCAACATCGTCCTTCCGCACGAGCAGCAGTCGAACCCGTACCTGGACGTCGAGGTCGTCTTCGACCACTTCTACGTGCGCAAGACGATGTTCGTGAAGGCGGCGGAGGGCTTCGTGATCTTCCCCGGCGGCTTCGGCACCCTCGACGAGTTCTTCGAGGCGATGACCCTGATCCAGACCGGGAAGATCCTCGAGTTCCCGGTCGTGCTCTTCGACTCGGAGTACTGGAGTGGCCTCCTCGACTGGATCCGCGACCCGCTCCTCGCCGAGCGGATGATCTCGGACGAAGACTGGGACAACCTCCAGGTCACGGACGAGGCCGAGGAAGCGGTTCGCCTCATCGTCTCCACGTACGAGCGACGCCCGGGCGCCGCCCGAGGCGACGCCCGGGCCGCGCAGTCGGACGGCTAGCGGATCCGCTCGCCGCCCTCGATCTCGCCGCGCCAGGCGCCGGTCTCGACGCCGCGGCTCTCGATCAGGTCCTTGAAGCGCTCGAGGTCGCCCTTCACGCGCCTGCTGTCCATCCCGAGGGCGCTCCCGAGCTGCTCGCGGAGGCCCTCCGTCTCGTGCTCCATCTGCACGGTCACCCGCGTCTCGCCCTCGCCGAGGCGGTGAAAGGTTACGACGCCGGCGTTGCCGTGGCCCTCGACCGTCTTCCACGCGACCCGCTCGTCGGGCCGCTGCTCGGTGATCTCCGCGGTCCACGCCTGCTGACTGCCACCGATCTCGGCGACCCAACGCAGGTGGGCGTCGTCGATCTGGTCGACCGACCGGACGCCCTCCATGAACTGCGGGAACTCCTCGAACTGCGTCCACTGGTCGTAAGCGGTGCGAACGGGCACCTCGACGTCGATGGACTCGGTGATGTTGGCCATTGCTCCTCCTTTGGTTGCGTCTCTCGACGCCTACCCCGGTGGTCAGAGCTGAAACAGGGTGGCCGGGGCTACCCGCGGAGGTTCTTGACGAGCCGCCATGCGGCGGGCAGGAGCATCCCGGCCAGGTAGAGCTTGACGAGATCGCCGACGACGAAGGGATAGAGACCGGCCTCGAGCGTCCCCTCCAGATCCAGGTTCGCCGTCCGCGCGAGCCAGGGTAGCCCCAAGAGGTAGATGACGACGCTCCCCGAGAGCATCGCGGCGACCGCCGAGTTGAAGCGGCGGTCCCACCGGCGCTGCGCGAGCCAGCCGGTCAGGGCCGCGGCGACGATGAAGCCGACGAGGTAGCCGCCGGTGGCGCCCTTGACGATCTCCCAGCCGCTGTCCCCTCCCGAGTACACGGGCGCCCCGACGAGGCCGACGATGAAGTAGAGAAGCAGGCTCGAGGCGCCGAGCAGCGGCCCGAGCGAGGCGCCCACGAGCAGGACCGCGAACGTCTGGCCGGAGATCGGGACCGGCGTGAAGCCGAGCGGGATCTCGATCTGGGCGGCGAGCGCGACGAGGCCCGCGCCCGCGACGACCAGCAGCACGTCGACGAGGAGGCCGGAGCGGGGGAAGACCGCGAGCCTGAGAGTCGCCGCCTGCGGGTTCATCGCGGCGGGAGTCTACTAGGAGAGAACGCCGAAAGAGGCTCTCTATCATTCGCATTCGTGGCCCCATCGAATCCGTTGCGGGAGCTGCCCTCGGTCGACGAGCTCGCCGCCAGTCGGGAGCTCGAGGCCTTTGTCGAGCAGCACGGACGGCCGTTCGTCGTCGCGGCCGCGCGGGCCGCCCTCGAGCGCGCGCGCGAGGACGTGAAGGCCGGCTTTCCGGCGGGAGACCTCGTCGCGCGCACCGCCGGGGAGCTCGAGGGCCGGCTGCGGCCGAGCCTGCGCCGCGTCCTCAACGCCACCGGAGTCGTGGTGCACACGAATCTCGGACGCGCGCCGCTGGCCGAGGCGGCGCTCGAGCGGATGCACGAGGTCGGCGCCGGCTACTCGAACCTCGAGTACGACGTCGAGGCAGGAAGCCGTGGCTCCCGCCAGGACCACGTCGCCGCGCTCCTTCGCGACCTGACCGGCGCCGAGGCTGCCCTCGTGGTCAACAACAACGCCGCTGCCGTCCTCCTCGCCCTCGCCGCGCTCGCCGAGGGGCGCGAGGTGATCGTCTCGCGCGGAGAGCTGATCGAGATCGGGGACGGCTTCAGGATTCCCGACGTCCTCGCCCGCTCGGGCGCGATCCTCGTCGAGGTCGGCACGACCAACCGGACGAGGCTCGCCGACTACGAGCGCGCAGTCGGCGACCGCACGGCCGCCCTCCTGCGCGTCCACCAGTCCAACTTCCGCCTGGTCGGCTTCACCGAGCAGCCGCGCGCCCGTGACCTGGCGTCGCTGGCCGACCGCCACGGGCTGGCCCTGGTCGAGGACCTCGGCTCGGGCGCGCTCGTCGAGACCGGCGACGAGCCGACCGCCGCCGCGAGCATCCAGGCAGGCGCCCACGTGGTCACCTTCTCCGGTGACAAGCTTCTGGGCGGCCCGCAGGCAGGCATCGCGGTCGGGCGCGCCGATCTGATCGAGCACATGCGCCGCCATCCGCTCCAGCGCGCGCTCCGGCCCGACAAGCTCACGCTCGCAGCCCTGGAAGGCACGCTGGCCCTGTACCGCACCGGAGCAGACCGGGTCCCCGTCCTGCGCATGCTGGCGGAGCCGGCCGAGGCCGTGCGGGCCCGCGCCGAGCGGCTCGCCACGCTGACCGGCGGAACGGTCGAGGAGACGACGGCGCGCCCCGGCGGCGGGTCGCTCCCGCTCACGGAGATCGCGAGCTATGCCTGCGCGCTCTCCCTCGAGCTGGCCGAGCCACTTCGACGCGGCGAGCCGGCCGTGATCGGAATCGTGCGCGACGGGAGGCTCCTCCTCGACTGTCGGACGCTCGCGGACGCCGAGGTCGATGAAGTGGCCGCGGCGGTTCGTTCGGCCCGCGGATGACCGCGCTTTCGCCGGAGGACCGGCTGTGGGAGCTCCTGCGAGGCGCGCTCGGAACGCGGGCGCTGGCGCTCGCCGCCGACCTCGGCGTCGCGGAAGCGCTCGCAGACGGCCCGCGCCCGGTCACCGAGCTCGCGCGCGAGATCGGCGCCGATGCGGACGCCCTGCGACGGATCCTGCGAGCACTGGCCGACGAGGGCGTCTTCGCGGAAGAGGAGCCTGGGGTCTTCCGGAACACGGAGGCGTCCGAGCTCCTGCGGACCGGCTGGGGCTCCTTCGCGCATCTGTTCGGCGGGGTGTGGCTTCGCGCCGCGGGCGCGTTGGATCTCTCCGGCCAGGCGTCCTTTCCGAGAGAGCTCGGTACCGACTTCTGGGCCTGGCTCGCCGAGCACCCCGACGAGCGCGCCGCATTCGACCGGGCGATGGAGCAGGGAAACGAAGGGCGAGTCGAGCGACTCGCCTCACTTGACTGGCGAGGCGACGAGACCGTCGTCGACGTCGGGGGAGGGAACGGGTCGCTGCTCCTTGGCCTCCTCGACCGGCACCCTGGGCTCCGAGGGATCGTCTTCGACCTTCCCGAGACTACGCGCGACGAGGCGAGCCTGGGAGAGCGCTGCTCCTTCGTCGCGGGCAGCTTCTTCGACCGGGTTCCGGAAGGTGACGTCTACGTGCTCTCGACGATCCTGCACAACTGGGACGACGCGGCCGCCGCTCGGATTCTGGAGACGATCCGCGCCTCAGCATCCGCCGACGCGAGGCTGATCGTCCTCGACGCGGTTCTCCCGGATGGAAACGAGCCGCACGGCTCGAAGTGGCTCGACTTGCTCGTGCTGGCGCTGCTTGCCGGGCGAGAGCGCGACGAGGAGCAGTGGCGAACGCTGCTCCCCGCCGGCGGCTTCGAGCCTACTAGCATCGAGGACGGCCTGATCGAGGCGCGATGCCGCTGACCGTCGGCACGGCCGGTCACATCGACCACGGCAAGACCGCGCTCGTCCGAGCCCTGACGGGCAAAGACACCGACCGTCTCCCGGAGGAGCAGAAGCGCGGGATCTCCATCGACCTCGGCTATGCGCCGCTGGAGCTGGCGGACGGGCGGCGGCTCTCGCTCGTCGACGTCCCCGGCCACGAGCGCTTCGTCCGCACCATGGTCGCCGGCGCGACCGGGATCGACCTCTTCCTCCTCGTCATCGACGCGGGTGAGGGGGCGCGGCCGCAGACCCACGAGCACCTCGCGATCCTCAGGCTCCTCGGGATCGACCAAGGGGTGGTCGCCGTCACCAAGGTCGACGCCGTCGACGACGAGACACGCGAGCTGGCCCTCCTGGAGGCTCGCGAGCTCGTCCCGGACGCGGCCGTCGTGGCCACGAGCGCGCGCACCGGGGAGGGCCTGGAAGAGCTTCGCGCCGCGCTCGCGGAGGCGGCCGACCGAGTCGAGCCCCGACCGGCGACGCGCCCCACGCGTCATTTCGTCGACCGCGTGTTCACGCTGCACGGGATCGGGACGGTGGTGACGGGCACGCTCTGGTCCGGCTCGCTCGGGGAAGGCGACGTCCTGCGGGCGGAGCCCGCCGGGCTCGACGTCCGCGTGCGGAGCGTGCAGGTGCACGATCGTCCGGTCGAGCGGGCCGAGGCGGGGCAACGGGTGGCGGTCGCGCTGCCCGGCGTCGAGCGAGGCGACCTGCAGCGCGGCGACGCGCTCGTCGAGCCGGGGGCCTATCCGCTCAGCTACCGGCTGGACGTCACGCTGGAGCCGCTCGAGGAGATCGCCGACGGCGCGCGCCTGCACGTCCACCACGGCACCGCCGAGCATCTCGCCCGCGTTGTCCGCATCGACGAGCGCCGCGCTCAGCTTCGCCTGAGCGCACGGGTGGTCGCCGCACGGGGCGACCGGGTCGTCCTCCGTGAGGGGACCACCCTCGGAGGAGGCGTCGTCCTCGACCCGGCTCCCCCGCGCCGCCCGTCCGCGAAACGCCTGGAGCTACTCGAACGCGGCGACCCTGCCTCGATCGTGCTGGCCTCGCTCTCGGCGGCGGAAGAGCCGCTGTCCCGCGAAGACCTAGCGAGGCGCGCTCTGCTCGCTCCTGAGGAGCTGGAAGCCGGACTCGCGGCGGCAGTCCGAGCCGGCGAGTGGTACTTGACCGAGGAGCAGCTCGAGGAGTTCCGGTACGGCGTCGTCCGCGCACTCGACCGGCGGGCGGCCGAATCGCCGCTCGACCCCGGAATTCCGGTGGCCGAGCTCTTGCCGCAGCGCCCCTGGGCAGGAGCACTGCTCCCACTTCTCCCGATCGAGCGCCGCGGCGCCAAAGCCTACGCGCCGGGGGCGACCGCACGTCTGGGCGACCGCGCCGAGGCCGCCGACCGGCTCGAGGACGAGCTCGAGGCGGCAGGCCCGACGCCGGTAAAGGTCGAAGATGCGGAGCTCGCGCGGTTCCTTGAGGAGGCGGGCCGCCTCGTCCGCCTCGGTGACGGGCTCGCCGTCGGGAGCGCGGCCTACGAGGAAGCTCGGCGCCTGCTCGTCGAGGAATGCGAGGCGGCCGGCTCGATCACGCTCGCCCGCTTCCGCGACCTCCTGGGCACGGGCCGCAAGCCCGCCCAGCTCCTCCTGGAGCGGTTCGACGCCGACGGCCTCACCCGCCGGGTCGGCGACGAGCGCGTCCTGCGCCGGAGGGCCGGGACCGGCTAGGTTCTCTTTGGAGCGGCCCGGGCCCGGTGGCCCAGCCGGTCTTCAAAACCGGTGAGCCGGCGTAGCCCGTCGGTGGGTAGGTTCGACTCCTGCGCCGCTCCGTTGAGCCGAAACCCGCTTCACTAGGCGGGTTTCGGCGTCTTTAGTTGCGACTTGCAATTACCCGCTGGAGGGGGGCGGCAACCTGTTCGCCAGCGGTGGGGTCCAGCCCTACACCTGGTCGGTGGTCACCGGGGCGCTGCCTCCCGGCCTGGAGCTGCCGAGGCGGGAGAACACCATCACCGGAATGCCCACCACGGCTGGCACGTTCACGTTTACCGTTCGCGTCACCGACGATCTGGGCGCCTTCAGTGAAAAGGAGCTCTCTATCACGATCAGTTGAGCGTCAGCCGGCCGCGTCGACGATTCCCGTCGATGCCGCCGGCCTCTCAACCCCTCAGCGGTCACCCCAGGGCCTTCGCACCGCTTTGCCCGCTGGGGGCTGACCATGGCTCCGCAGACTTCGAATCGCTGGCAGGGCAAGCTCTACCGGAAGCCTTGCTCGCGGAGCCACCCCCTCACACCGCCGGCGATGAAGACAAGCAGGCCCAGACCTGCGAGCGCCAGCACGGCCACCGAAAGCAGGTTGGTAGCCGCCGAGTCCTCGCCGAGCAGCGCTCCATCGGGAGTTGGTGGCTGCGATGTGTCCTCGCCGAACGCTTCCGCTCCGGAGACTCCTCCGGGCGCGTTTGTGCCCCCGCCTGACGAGCCGTCAGAGCGTGAGGCCGCGAGACCCGCCTCCGCATCGCCGCTTGCCGTACCGGGTGCGCCATCGTCCTCCACAGGGCACTTGTCGTAGTCCCCTGCGACCGGGTACCCGCTTGCAGGGGCCGCGCAGGGACAAGAGTCCGAGCCAGACCCCCCGCCAGGGCGCGAGCCGCTGCCCGAGCCGCCACTGCCGCCGGAGTCGCTGCCGCCCGAGCCGCCGCCGGAGTCGCTGCCGCCCGAGCCGCCGCCGGAGTCGCTGCCGCCCGAGCCGCCGCCACCGCCCGAGGCCGAGCCGCCCCCACCAATCGGCGTCTCGACCGAAGGAACTGGACTACTGCCGCCTCCGCTGCCGCCCGAGCCGCCGCCTCCGTCATCGGCGGGTAGCTCGGGCAGTTCCGCGTCGGGAACATCTGGTGCGTCCGGGAGAGGAACCTCGGGAAGTTGCGCCGCCGCAGGTCCTGCACCCGCCGCGCAGAAACCCGCCACAACGATCAGAATCGCCATCCGCCGCATACTGCCCCCCAATCAGGTTTTAGATCCGCCCTTCCTAGCTTTCCGTCGTTTCGCCTTGGCACGCGTTGTTCGCCTCTTCCGAACCCGACGTCACTCACCTCCCCGCAGCAGCGAGCGTGCCAGCAAAGCGCCTCGAACCGGCGCCGAGTCGTGGCCACAACCTCGCGGACGGGATTCACCGTTGGCCTCCCCTGCATCACCCCGAAGGCCCCTTGATACCCCCGAGGGGCGCCGGTCAGGGCCACGTTGAACGCGCCCGTCGAGCGCAGGGCGCGGATCGTCCAGGACCGCTTCCGCGACGGCGCGCTCGAGCTCCCAAAGGGGCGAGCCCTTGACGCAGTACGAGATCGCCCCCGCCTCGAGCATGGCCGCCGCCATCATGCGGTCGCCGTGGCCGGTCAGGGCGACCACCCGCGCATCGGGGAGAGCGGCCGTAATCTCCCGCGTCGCCTCGACGCCGTCGAGGGTCGGCATCCGGACGTCCATGAGGATGACGTCGGGGGAGAGCGCGAGCGCGAAATCGACCGCCTCCCGGCCGTCGCCCGCCTCGCCGACGACGGTGATCTCCGGCTGCGCGGCGAGCGTGTGCCGCAGCACTGTCCGGAAGGCCACCGAGTCGTCACAGATGAGCAGATGGATCGTCCTGGGCCTCCAGCAGAGGGATGTCGCCCGGTAAGAAGGCCGAGGCGGGAAAAACTTGCGGGCCGCCGGCAGATCACCCGCTTCAGGAGGATTCGACCAACCGCGGTCTGGGAAGAGTAACTTCCGGACATGGTGATCGCCGAACCAGCAATCGGCCGCGCGGATGCTCGCCGACGCGACGTTGCGGGGCCGGACATGCAGGCCACCGCGCAGGCCCTCTACGAGCGCCACAGCGCGCGCGTGCTGGCCTACTGCCGCCGCCGGCTCCGCTCGGCGGAGGAGGCCGAGGACGCCCTCCAGACGACCTTCTTGTACGCCTGCCGCGGGCTCCGGCGCGGAGTCGTGCCCGAGAGCGACATTGCCTGGCTCCTGAAGATCGCCCACAACGTCTGCCTCTCGACGTGGGACTCCGACCGGCGACGCCGGCGACTCGAGGTCGTGCGCGACCCGGGGCAACTGGAGAGGGCGACGGCCGCCCAGCCTTCGGAGCGCGAGAGTTTGATCGCCCTCGAGACCGCTCTGGGCGACCTGACGGACCTCCAGCGCCAAGCGATCATCCTGCGCGAATGGCACGGCCTCTCCTACCACGAGATCGCCGAGCAGCTTGCGCTCAGCCACTCGGCGGTCGAGACGCTGATCTTCCGCAGCCGTCGTGCGCTCGCCCGCAGCCTCGACCGCCAGGAGGTCGCGCGGCCGCGCACCCTCGCCCGCTGCCTCGATCTGGGCGGACTCCTCTCGGCGCTGAAATCGGCGCTCGGCCTGGGCGGAAGCGCGAAGGTCGCGGTCGGCCTCGTCGGCGCGGCGGTGCTCGCCGGGTCGATTCCGGACGTGTCGAAGCGGCCGGCGTCCGAGCGGCCGCCGACAGCGACCGCCCTCTCCATACCGGCGGTCGTCGAACCGGCCCCCACCTCCGCGCTACGGCGCATTCGCGAGGCTGCGGCCGAGCCCAAAGGGGATGGGCGGCATCCCGCGAAGAAGGAGCGCAGCCAGCGTCCGCAGCAGCGAGACAAATCCGAAGGGGCCGCCGAGCAGCGAGACAAGTCCGAAGGAGCCGCCGAGGCATCCGGCGGACCTCCGGCCGTCGCCCAGCCGGTAGGCCAGACGGTCGAAGGGGCGACGGACATGGTGAACGAAACTGTTCGGCGCGCGAGGCAGACGGTCGACGAGACGCTTCCCGACACTCTCCCGCCGGTCGACGACGTCGTGGACGGGGTCGTCGGCGACGGCAGCGGAGACGGAGTCCTCCCGTAGCCGAAGATCAGTGTTCGACCCTTGCGAGACCGGACGGCGCTCGCTAGCGTGGAGCTGCGGTTGGAGGTCGGGCCGCAGCAAGGCGACGAGGCTCCTCCCTTCGTGGACTCGCGCCGATGGCCATACCCTGGCCCAACGCCCCGCCCACGGACGCACATCGTGCCGCGTTCGCCGACGCAGGCGCAGCGGACGGCGGGTTTCCATTCGGTAGCGTTTGGCAACGAGGCGGTGGAGAAGGGGCGGGCTCCCGTCGACTGCCTGGTTGCCCTGACAATGCCTGCCAAGATATGGGTGTGAGCGACGCGTTCGGCCTCGAGGACTTCGACCGCTACGTCGAGGAAAACGGGATCCCCGAGGAGGACTACCCGGCTGCGTTCGCCCAGTGGATCGCAAAGCGGACGGGCGGGCCGGCTCCTAGATTCGAGAACTGGACCGGGAGTCACAGCCACGCGGAGCGAGCCAGCGTGAAAAGCGTCGCCCGGGGCCTTCTACGGGGCTGCTGGCACCGTCTCTGTGACGACGACGGTGACCGTCTCCGCGGGCTGGACTTCGGTTACGGTGACGACCTCTCTCATCGTGTCGCGCACGGTTTCCGTGACCACCTCGCGGACGGTGTCAGTCACCGTGTCCGTCCGCACGACCGTCTCTCCCGGTAGCGTCGTGGTCTGCCCGGGGAGCCT
>Ga0081538_10000479_pt1 | contig 44929 bp, 43 predicted proteins | sample TabmetS5T2R1_FD_71022 | JGI IMG/M metagenome (GOLD analysis project Ga0081538, IMG submission 71022) | Tabebuia heterophylla rhizosphere microbial communities from the University of Puerto Rico - S5T2R1 | ecosystem: Host-associated > Plants > Roots > Rhizosphere ... | reverse complement strand
CGCCACGTTCGCCCTGGAGCTGGTGGCCCAGGGCCGGCCGGACTGCGGCTTCTGCGGCCAGCCCATCGACGCCGAGGGCCACGCATGCCCCCGGATGAATTGATGAGGACAGATTCCGCGGCCACGTTGAGCCTGCTGCGCTGCGGAGAGGTCGAGGTGCTCGGGCGGATGCCGTGGAGCTCGAACGCCACCCTGCTGGTCGAGATCCGCCCGGGAACCGTGACCGGCGACCGGGAACACGCCGCCGCCGGTCACGGCGGTGCCGATTGCCTGCGGGCGGTCTACAAGCCCCGCCGCGGGGAGCGTCCGCTCTGGGACTTCCCCGATGGCCTCGACCGCCGCGAGGTGGCCGCGTACGAGCTGTCGTCGTGGCTGGGATGGGACATCGTGCCGGAGACGGTCCTGCGCGACGACGAGGGCCTCCCCTTCGGCGCCGGCTCCCTGCAGCGGTTCGTCGACTTCGACGCCGAGCAGCACTACTTCACGCTGGTCGAGGACCAGGGGCGCCACGACGCGCTGCGCACCATCTGCTGCTTCGACCTGGTGGTCAACTCGGCCGACCGCAAGGGCGGCCACTGCCTCGCCGGCGACGACGGCCGGCTGTGGGCCGTCGACAACGGCCTCACCTTCCACTGCGACGCCAAGCTCCGCACGGTCATCTGGGAGTTCGGGGGCCAACCGATTCCGGACCGCCTCGTGGCGGACCTCCGGCGCCTGGCCGAGGAGGGCCCGCCCCCTCCGCTCCACGCGCTGCTGAGCTCGGCGGAGCGCAGGGCGCTCGTGCGCCGCGCCGCCGCCGTGGTCGGTCGCCGCGCCTTCCCGGTCGACCACTCGGGCCGGCGCTATCCCTGGCCGCTCGTCTGAGAGGAACCTGCCGCGGATCTGGTTGCCCTGGCCACCAATTCCGCGGCAGGAACGGTCAGGTCTCGGCGTCCGCCCCCAGGTCGGCATCGCCCGAACCCGGGGGATCGCCGACGCGGTCGCCGACGCGGTCGCCGGCGCCGGGACGCTCGCCGTCACCGGCGGCGGCCGGCAGCACGGCGAGCTCCTCCGGCGGGCGCCGGTCGAGCCACTCGCGGAACTGCCGCGACGTGAGCGGCGGGCACACGATGAAGCCCTGGGCCAGGTCGCACCCCAGCGACACGAGCAGGTCCCATCCCTCGCGCGACTCCACGCCCTCGGCGACGGTGACCAGGCCCAGGTCGCGGCCGAGCGCCAGCACCGAGCGGGCGATGGCACGGTCGCTCTCGTCGACGGTCATGCTGGCGATGAACGACCTGTCGATCTTGATCTCGCCGATCGGCAGGCGCCGGAGGTGGGCCAGCGACGAGTAGCCGGTGCCGAAGTCGTCGCACGACAGGCACACGCCCAGCTCCGCGAGCCCGCCCAGCACGTGGAGCGAACGCTGCGACTCGCTCATCACCATGCTCTCGGTGAGCTCGAGGGTGAGCGACTCGGGGGGCACGCCGCTCTCGTCGACGGCGCCGCTGACGTCGTCGACCAGGTGCAGGTCGAGCAGGTTGCGGGCCGATAGGTTCACGGCCACGGACAGGTCGAGGCCCAGATCACGCCACGCGCGGCACTGACGAAGCGCCTTGCGCATCACGGTCATCGTCAGCGAGCGGATGTCGCCGGTGTGCTCGGCGATGGTGATGAACTCGTCGGGCTTCACCCGCCCGAGGCGCGGGTGGTTCCACCGCACCAGCGCCTCCGCACCCCGCACGATGCTGGTCGCCAGCTCGACCTTCGGCTGGAAGCACACGTCGAGGTCGTCGCTCTCGAGGGCCTCGCGCAGGTCGGCGCCCAGGGCCAGGCGGCGCGGGGTGGCGGGGTCGTGCACCGGGTCGTACATCTCCCAACCGCTGCGGTGGCGGCGGGCGGTGTCGGCGGCGATGTGGGCCCGCTGCATGAGCGAGTGGCCGTCGATCGCTTGCTCGGGGTAGACGGCGACACCGACGTTGACACCCAGGGCCAGGAGCACCCCCTCGGACTGGAACGGCGGATCGAAGCCCGCGATGAGCAGCCGGGCGGCGGCCACGACCTCCTCCGTGTCGGCCACGTCCGGCAGGACCACGGCGAATTGCTCGCTGCCCAGGCGGCCCAACGTCGCAGACTCCGGCAGGAGGCTGCGCATCCGGCCACTGGCCTGGACGAGCAGGCCGTCGGCGCTCTGGTGGCCGAAGGCGTCGACCACCTGGGTGAACGAGTCCAGGTCGATCACGATCAACCCGACCCGCCCCCGCTCGGCGTACGCCGCCTGGAGCGCCACTTCCAGCGCGTCGCTGAGGCGCGCGTGGTTGGGCAGGCCGGTCAGGGGGTCGTGGAGCGCCTCGTGGGCGCGTTCCGCGGCCTCCAGCTCGAGAACCATGAACAGCAGGCCGTTCTCAATGGCCATGGACGCCTGATCGGCCAGGTCGCCGAGCAACCGCGTGTGGTTGTCCCCGAAGTGGGACGCCGCCTTGCGCCGGGCCTGCGTGACGACGAGCGCACCGAACACCGACCCGTTGGCGCGCGTGATCGGGGCCGCCAGGGCCGCCACCGAGGTGCGCGCCCGGAGCCAGGCCGGCGACAACGGCCCGACCTCGAACCGGCGCGGCGTCCCGTCGGGGATGACGGCGCGCAGGTCGCCGTGGAGCTCGACCAGCGAGATGCACTCCTCGCCGCGTCCGCCGGCACCCAGCAGGAACCGCCGGCCCGGATCGCCCGGGGCCACCGTCTCGATCAGCAGCACGGCGTCGTCGGCGTTGAGCAGGGAGCGGGCGCCGCCGAGGACGGAGGACGCGATCTGGGACATGTCGATCGACCGCACCACCGTCTTGGTGAACTCGTGCAGCGCCTCGAGCCCGCGTCGCCGCTCGTAGAGCCGGGAGTACACGCGGTTGGACGTGATGCAGGCCAGCACGATGGCGATCAGCAGCAGCTCGACGGACGTGTGGTCCCACAGGGCGAGCGCCAGGCCGATGCCGATGGCGGCATTGAGGACACCGGCCGGCAGGTCGCTCTTCGCCAGCACCAGCATCCCCCGCCACCCCGGGAGGCTCCGCGACACGGTGGCGATCAGCGCCGCCAGGGCCACCAGCGCCACCACGTACGACGTCAACAGCGCCAGCGCCAGCGCCACGGCACCCCGGGTGCTCACCAGCTCGGCGCCGCCCAGCACGCCGCGGACCACGACGATCGCCCCCACCGTCTGGGCGAACTGCGCGCCGAGCTCGTACGCCGCCTCGGCCGGCCGCCGCTGGCGCAGGACCAGGAGCACGATCGCCACGGCCAGCAACCTGGCGAGGACCAGCGTGGTGGGCTCGGCGTAGATGAGCCCCGCGGCCAGCGGGACCTGGGCGGCGGTGAAGCCGTACTGCTCGCCCTGGCGGCGTTCGACCCGCAGGGCGAACACCTCGCACGCCCCGAAGGCGACGAACAGCCACAACCAGCGGAGATCGAGCGGCGCGTCGGCGATCCGGCCGTCGCCGGCGGCCGTCAGCAGGAGGACCAGGGTGGCGATGGCCGAGAGCGCAACGGCCACCACGACCATCGCGTTCTCGCCACGACGGGACCCCTCGACCGTCACCCTCGCCTCCCCGCTGCCGCTAGGCCCGCCCGGGCACGGTGCCTTACAGCGTCACGCAGGTCAAGGGTTCGGAGGGAATTTCGGGGCGCCTCCCAGCCCCCTCCCAGCGGCCTCCCAGCCGCCCGCCAGCCGCCCGCCCGGGGCCTGACGGGCCTGCTCAGCCGCTCCCAGGCGGGACCGGCGGGCCGAGCACCCGGTCGAGATACGGATTCGCGAAGCGGCCCTCGGGATCGAGCCGGGCGCGGACGCGCTGGAAGTCGTCCCACCGGGGGTAGCGAGGGGCGAGGGTCTCGGCCCGCTGGAAGTGCAGCTTGCCCCAGTGGGGCCGGCCGCCGTAGCTGTCCATGATCCGTTCCACGCCGGTGAAGTACGCGTCGTACGGCGTGCCGCGGTAGACGTGCACGGCGATGTAACCGGTCTCGCGGCCCTGCGCGGTCGACAGCGGGATGTCGTCGGCCGCCACCACCCGCACCTCGACCGGGAAGCTGATCTGCATGCCCACCTCGTCCACCAGCCGGCGCACGCGGTTCAGCGCCTCGGGGAGCGCCTCGCGGGGGATGCCGTACTCCATCTCCCAGAACCGCACCTTGCGGGGACTGGTGAACACCCGGTCGGACCGGTCCACGTAGTCGAGGCGACCGGCGTTGGGGATGATCTTCGCCAGCCGGGGGATGAGCGACGGCCGCCAGCGACCCGCCCGGCACAGCACGCCGAACGCGTAGTTGTTGAGCGCCATGTCGTCGATCCACTCGCGCGCACGCGGGCGGGGCCGGGCGGGCTCGTCGGTGCGCCGATTCCGCTTGGTCAACGCCCAGCGCGTGTGCGGCACCCAGTAGAACTCGTAGTGATCGTTGGCGGAAAAAAGCTCGTCGAGGTCGGCCAGCACCTCGTCCACGGGCGCCGGTTCCTCCACGGCGTGCAGGCGGAACGCCGGGACGCACTGCAGCGTGACCGTCGACACCACGCCCAGCGCCCCGAGGCCCACGCGGGCGGCGTGAAGCACCTCGGCGTGCTCGGACTCGGAGCATGCGAGCACCGAGCCGTCGGCGGTGACCAGGCGCAGGCCGACGATCTGCGACGACAGGTTGCGGAACCGCAGGCCGGTCCCGTGCGTGGCGGTCTGCGTGGCGCCGGAAACGGACTGCCGGTCGATGTCGCCCATGTTCTCGAGGGCGAGGCCCCGGGCGTCGAGCTCATCGGACAGCCGGTGGAGCGGGATCCCCGCCTCGACGGTGACGCGACCGGCGACGGCGTCGTGCTCGAGCACGCGCCCGTAGCCCTCGAGGTCGACCAGGACGCCGTCGGTGCAGGCGATCGAGGTGAAGGAGTGACCCGCCCCGACGGCCTTGACCCGCTGCCCGTTGGCCGCCGCGTGCTTCACCAGGTCCGCCAGCTCGGCCTCCGTCGTGGGCCGCCGGATCTCCGCGGGCGCACACACCTGGTTGCGCCCCCAGTTGGTCCAGCTGGCTCGGGCGCCGAGGCGGGTCGTGGCTCGGCTCGTGGCGGCGGCGCACATGGCCCGTCAGGCTAGAACGCGTTCGTTGCCGGTGGCGCCGGGCCCCGCCGGGCGGGTACGCCTTACGCATGAAGTGGCGCCGGACGCAGAGCGAGCACGTCGACGACCTCCGTGGCCGCGGTGGCATGGGGCGCGGCATGGGGGTGCCGCTGGCGGCCGGCGGCGGGCTCGTCGGGATCATCGCCCTCCTGATCGCCGTCTTGAGCGGGGGTGGCGGTGGGCTCGGCAGCATGATCGACCAGCTCCCCGGGGCCGTGCCGGAGGGGTCGTCGTCCAACGAGGTGGCGAACGAGGCGCAGTCCGAGGAGGCGGACTTCGTCGAGTTCCTGACGGAGGACACGCAGGCGGTGTGGGCGGCGGAGTTCCAGCGGGCCGGGCGCCAGTACCAGTACGCCCGGCTGAACATGTTCACGGGCCAGGTGAACACCGGCTGTGGTCCCGCGACCTCGGCAGTGGGACCCTTCTATTGCCCGGCCGACGCCGAGGTGTACATCGACCTCGACTTCTTCCGCGAGCTGAGCGACCGGTTCGGCGCCCCCGGCGACTTCGCGCAGGCGTACGTGATCGCTCACGAGATCGGCCACCACGTGCAGAACCTGACCGGCATCAGCGACGAGGTGCACCAGCGCCAGCAGGCGGCCAACTCGCAGGCCGAGGCGAACCAGTGGTCGGTGCGCCTGGAGCTCCAGGCGGACTGCCTCGCCGGTGTCTGGGCGCACTCGGTCTATGCCCGCGGCGACCTCGAGCCGGGCGACATCGAGGAGGGCCTGGCGGCGGCCGAGGCGGTGGGCGACGACCGCATCCAGGAGCAGGCCGGCATGACGGTCGACCCCGAGACCTGGACGCACGGCTCGGCGGCCGAGCGCCAGCAGTGGTTCGACCGCGGCTTCGAGTCCGGCGACAGCTCCCAGTGCGACACGTTCAGTTGATTCGGTTCGCAACCGGAGGTTGCGGACCGAGACTTGGGCCGCCGCCTGCCGGCGGCGTCGATCTCGTGTCGCTCGACCGGCAAAGCCGGCTCGAGCGACAGCGGGGGGCTCCGGCAGAAGCCTCCACCCCCCGCACCCCCCGCCGCGGGTTGCGAACCGACGCCCACCGCACCCCCGGCCCTGGGTAACCCGGCTACCGGTTTTGGAGGGCCTCTAGGAGCTTGGGGAGGACCTTGTGGACGTCGCCGACGATGCCGAGGTCCGCGACCGAGAAGATCGGGGCCTCGGGGTCCTTGTTGATGGCGATGATGTTCTTCGAGCCCTTCATCCCCACCAAGTGCTGGGTGGCGCCCGAGATGCCGGCGGCGATGTAGACCGTCGGCTTCACGACCTTGCCGGTCTGGCCCACCTGGTAGCTGTAGGGCACCCAGCCGGCGTCGACGATGGCGCGCGACGCGCCGGGAGCCGCCTTGAGCGCCTTCGCGAGCTGCTCGATCATCTCGTACTTGCCGGCCTCACCCAGGCCCCGCCCACCCGAGACGACGATCTCGGCCTCGTCGAGCTTGGGTCCCGTCGCCTCTTCGACATGGCGGTTCTGCACCTTGGCCGTGCCGGGCTCGGTGACCTCGATGGTGGCCACCTCCGCCGCGCCGCCCCCCGACGACTCCGCCGTGAACGACTTGGGACGGAAGAGGGCGACGTAGGGGGCGCCAGCGGTGAAGCGGGTGCGCACCAGCTTGGTGCCGCCGAACACCGGCTCCGTCACGACCACGGCGTCGCCGTCGACTGCGATCTCGACGTTGTTGGTCAGTACCGGCTTGTCGAGCGCCACCGACAGGCGGCCGGCGACGTCCCGGCCGTCGTAGGTGGTGCCGATCATGACGAGGTCGGGGGCGTTGCCGTCGGCCGCCTGCTTGGCGATGGCCGAGGCGACCGGCTCGCCCGGCAGGCTGCCGCCCAGGTCCCCGGTGGCGTACACCTTCGTGGCGCCGTAGTCGCCGAGGGTCCCGGCGATCGCATCGGCGTCGCCGCCGCCGTACACGGCCTCGACGGTGTCGCCCAGCTCGCGGGCCTTCGTCAGCATCTCGAGCGTGATGGGGGCGACCTTGCCGTCGGTGGCCTCGGCGAGGACCCAGATGCGGTTCAGAGCCATTGCGTCAATCGTCTCCTACGTGTCCGTGCCGGGTGCGGGCCGGGGCTCAGATGACCTTGAGGTTCTCGAGGAAGGCGACGATCTTGGCGTGGCCCTCGCCGTCGTCCTCCACGATCTCCCCCGCCTCGCGGGCAGGGGCCTCGTCCACGGCCACGATCTCCTGGCCGGCACCGGCCGAGCCCACGGTGACCGGGTCGATGCCCAGGTCGGCGAGCGTCAGCTGATCGACCGGCTTGGACTTGGCGGCCATGATCCCCTTGAAGCTCGGGTAGCGGGGCTCCACGACGCCGGCCGTCACCGACACGACGGCCGGCAGGGGGGCCTCCACCTCGTCGTAGCCGAGCTCGGTCTGGCGCTGGACCTTCACCGTGTCGCCGGCCACCTCGACGTGCTTGGCGAACGTGACCGACGGCCGCCCCAGCAGGGCGGCCACCTGCTCCGGGATCGTGCCGGTGTAGCCGTCGGTCGATTCGGTGGCCGTCAGGACCAGGTCGCCCTCGGCCCGCTCGATCGCCTTGGCCAGCACCTTCGCGGTGTCGAGCGCGCCCGCGCCGGACAGCGCCTCATCGGAGACCAGGATCGCCTTGGCGGCGCCCATGGCCAGCGCGGTCCGCAGCCCGGAGGTCTCGTTGTTCGGCGCCATCGAGACGAGCGTGACCTCGCCGCCACCCGACGCATCGGCCAGCTGGAGCCCCATCTCGACGCCGTAGCTGTCGGACTCGTCGAGGATCAGCTTGCCGCTGCGGTCGAGCGTGTTGTCGGCCTCGAGCTTCCCGGGCTCGGCGGGGTCCGGGATTTGCTTCACGCACACGACCACGTTCATGGCCAGCCATGCTGCCCCCCGTTTCGCGGGGCGACCAAATCGCCCCCGGCCTCCATCCGGGTAGTTTCCCGGCCGCAATGAACGTGCTTCCCCTGGCCGCTCCCCTCCGCTCGCGGGACCTGTCACCTGCGGTCCCGGCCTGCCGCCGTCGGCGCCTACGAAGCGCCGGCAGCGGCCGCGATCCTCGGCGCCACCCGCTCGCTACCCGCCCTGCGGCACGGGCGTCAGTGGCCCCGGGCCCGAGCGGCCCGGTGCGGAGCACCATGAGCGGACAGCACAGCGTCGGAGCCTTCGGCCGAATCGAAGAGACATGAAGCTCCTCCTCCTGGTCAACGAATCGGCGTCGTCGGTGACGCCGCGCAGCCGCGTGGTCATCCAGAAGGCCCTTGCCGCCGACCACGACGTCACCCTGGCGGAGACGAGCCGCCGGGGCCACGCCACCCGTCTGGCGCAGGGCGCGGCCGCCAACGGCATCGACGTCGTCGTCGTGCTGGGCGGGGACGGCACGCTCAACGAGGCCGCCAACGGGCTGGCCCGCACCAGCTGCGCTCTGGCACCCCTGCCGGGCGGGTCGACCAACGTGTTCGCCCGCACCATCGGCCTGCCCAACGACCCGATCGAGGCGACGGGCGGGTTGCTCGACGCGCTGGCCCGCCGCTCCATCCGCCGGGTGGGCCTGGGGTCGGTGAACGGCCGCTACTTCCTGTTCCACACCGGCGTGGGTTTCGACGCTGCGGTCGTGGAGCAGGTCGAGCGCCGCGAGCGCCTCAAGCGCTACGCCGGGCACCCGCTGTTCGTGTTCGCCGGCTTCGACACGTGGATCCGCCACTACGACCGCAGCCGGCCCCGGTTCGCGGTGCACCACGCCGACGGCACGGTGATCGACGATGCGTACCTGACCATCGTCCTCAACACCAACCCCTACACGTACCTGGGTAACCGGCCGCTGAACCTGGCGTCCGAGGCCACCCTCGACCGGGGCCTCGCCTCGGTCACGTTGCGGACGATGGCGTTCGCCCGCACCATGCGCATCATCGCCTCTGCGCTGGGCAGCGGCTCGGTCCTGCGGCGCGGCCGCTGGGTCGACCACCGCACCGACCTGGCGGCGCTGAGCGTACGGGCGTACGGGCCTGTCCCCTACCAGGTCGACGGGGATCACCTCGGGGACACCGAGCAGCTCGACTTCCGCCACGAGCCGGAGGTGCTCGACCTGGTCCTCCCCTGAACTTGCCGCAGTTACCGCGGTCATGGCCGCCCTAACTGCGACAAGTTGGCGTCAGGGTGGCATCCCGCCCCGGCCGAGCGCCGCCAGGGCCAGGTCGGGCATGTCGGTGACGATGCCGTCGACGCCCGCCTCCGCCGCCAGCCAGCGGATGCGGTCGGGCTCGTTGCACGTCCAGGCGTTGACCGCCAGCTCCTCGTCGTGGGCCCGCTCGACCAGCCCCGGCGTGACGAGGGCGTGATGGGGGTGGAGCGCCCGGTGACCGTGGTCGACGGCCTCGGCGATGACTTGGGCACCGTCGTCGGGCCCGACGACGCCGACTAGCCAGGCGGTGACCAGGTCCGGGGCCAGCTCACGCACGCGGTCGACCGTGGGCAGGTGGAAGCAGGACACGACGTATCGCTCGCGCTCGGCCGCCGGTCGCGCCGCCAGCGCCTCGACGACCGTGTCGACGATTCCCAGCGACTCGTCGAAGTCGATGTCGAGGGGCCAGTTCTTGATCTCGACGTTGACCAGCGCCAGTCCGCCGCAGGCGTCGAGGACCGGCGGCAGCGTGGCGATCCCGTCGGGCAACTCGTCGATCGCCAGGTCCAGCAGCCTCCGGCCGTCGTCCAGCGTCGGATCGTGGTGGACGGCCAGGACGCCGTCGGCGAGCCGGCGAACGTCCAGCTCGACGCCGTCGGCGCCGACCTCCCGAGCCACCCTGAACGCCGCCAGGGAGTTCTCCGGTGCCAGCCCGGCGGCCCCCTTGTGCCCGATCACCAACGTCACGAAACCATCTTTCGCGGTGGAAAAAAATCCTTGCCGAGCAAGCCAACTCCCAGTATCGTTGCGCCGTCGCAGCCACACGCAGCTCGTGAAGTGTCGCGGTGGCATGTGAAACGCATCACAATCTCGGTGACCCGATCCGCCGTGGAGGTCCCGTGGCCCTGACGCAGAGCCGCAGCATCAACCTGTCCGATGAGAACGACAACTGGCGCGAGTACAGCGCCTGCCGTGACACCGATCCCGACCTCTTCTTCCCGGTCGGCACCACCGGGCCCGCGATCGAGCAGATCGAGACGGCCAAGTCCGTGTGCCGACAGTGCGAGGTCCAGCGGGAGTGCCTCGAGTATGCGCTGGCCACCAACCAGGACAGCGGCATCTGGGGGGGTACCTCGGAAGAGGAGCGCCGTGCGCTGCGCCGCCAGTGGGTGGCCCGCCAGCGTCGCGCCGCATCCTGATCTCTCGTAGTTCGCACGTCCTGCTGGGGTTGCTGGGGCGGCCGGAGCTGGGGGTGACCGGCCATCGGATCGATCACAGCGACAAGGGTCGCGTGTGATCGAGGTCGTCGTCGCGCGCCGCATCGACGGCCACGCTGAGCGCCACCTCGGTCCCGGGTCGGTCGCCGTCGCCTCTGCCGGGGGCAATCGAGATCTCGCCGGCGAGGTCACCGGTCACCAGTGTGCGCACGATCGACAGGCCCAGACCCGTGGACTGGTCGAGCTGGAATCCCGGCGGCAGCCCGACGCCGTCGTCGGCGACCCGCAGCCGCAGCAGGCGCCCGTCCCGCCCGATCTCCACCCGCACCTGGCCGGGCGTGCCCGTGAGGTCGAGCTCCTGCGGATAGGCGTGGTCCACAGCGTTCTGCAGCAACTCGTTGAGCACCACCGCCAACGGCGTGGCGACGCTGGCCGGGAGGATGCCCCCGTCGCCGTCGACGTCGAAGCGGATGGGATGCTCGGGCGAGATCATGCTGTCGGCGACCATCCCCACGACCGGCTTCACGATGTCGACGAACGGCACGTCGTCGCCCGCCTCCCGCGACAGGATCTCGTGCACCAGCGCGATCGAGCGGATGCGCCGGACCGACTCCTCGATGGCGGTCTTGGCCTCGCCGCGCGCCAGCCGTCGCCCCTGCAGCCGCAGCAGTGACGAGATGGTCTGGAGGTTGTTCTTCACCCGGTGGTGGATCTCCCGGATGGTGGCGTCCTTCGACAGCAGCAGCAGGTCGCGCCGCCGGAGCTCGGAAATGTCCCGCAGCAGCAGCACGGCGCCGGTGACGGCGCCCTGGTCCAGCAGCGGGATGCCCCGGATCAACACCGTGATGTCGACGCCGCGGGACAGCTCCTCGGTGGCCGGCGTCCCGGTGCCGAATGCGGTGCGCACCACCGTCTCCTCGAGTCCCAGCTCCGAGAACCGCAGTCCCTCGGCGTTGGCGTGGACGCCGAGCCGGTGCAGGGTGGATACCGCGTTGGGCGACGTGTACTCGACCCGTCCGGACGAGTCGAGGACGATCGCGCCGTCGCCGACCCGGGGGGCCTCCTCGCTCTCGGCGTCGTCGCCGTCGAAGGGGAAGTCGCCACTGGCGATCATGCGGGCGAAGCGGTTGAACACGTCGACGTATGTCCGCTCCAGCTCGCCGGGCTGGCGGCCGAACGAGGGTGCGGATTCGCGCGTGAGCACGCCGACCACGCGTCCCTCGTAGCGGATGGGGATGCACAGCACCCGCACCCGTTCCTTCAGCGGGGAGATCACCGTCTCGCCCTCGATGATCTCGCCCAGCCGGTAGGCACGGGCCACCAGCGGCCTGTCCTCCTCCTCGAGGACGGTGCCTACCCAGTCGGCCCGGTAGACGGTCTGGGACGTCGTCGGGCGTACCTGGCCGAGCACGACGAACCGATTGGTGCCGCCCTCGCGGGGCTCGCCCACGACGCCGAACAGCAGCAGGTCCGCGAAGCAGAAGTCAGCCAGGAGACCCCAGCTGGCCACGAGGCGCTGGAGGTGCGCGACCGCACCCGCGTCGAGGCGGGTGAAGAACCGGGCGAGCTCCGCGAGGGTGGCCATCTGCCGATGATTCTGGCAGCGGACCGCGCCAACAGCTGTCACCGCGTGGCTCGCCGCTACCCGGCCGGGCGCCCTCCCGCCACGACGGTGAACTGCCGGGCCGGTGCATCGCACGCGACGCGGGCGGTCGGCGGGCCCGCCGCCGGATCGCCCTCGCCCGCTGGGGCTAGCGCCAGAGCCAGGCGCCCAGCTCGAGCAGCCCCGCGAGATCGGTGATGTCGTGGTCGGCGTAGGGGATCGTGCCCACCACGTCGGCCACCGCCGCCAGCTCGGCGCGTTGCTCGCCCTCGCGGGTGGCGACGACCTGGAAGTTGAGGAAGCTCTCGCCCACCTCGGCCAGGACCCGCGCCACCTGGTCGGAGGCACCGATGGCCGCACCCCCGCGGGCCTCGGAGACGGCCTTGGCCAGGCCCGCCGGATCCGTGGACATGCGCTCCGCCACCGCGGTGGCGTCGCGGTCGCGGAACCAGTGGGGCAGCACCTTGTTGAGCACGACGGCGCCGAGGTGCAGCCTGCGGTCCGAAAGCGCGTCGACGAAGAACTCCGTCTCCCTGACCGGCGACGGCTCGAGCGTCGACACCACCACGAACGTGGTGCGCTTGTCGGACAGCGTGCGGGTCACGGCCCGGGCGCGCTCGACGAAGCCGTCGTACATGGTCTGGAACAGCAGGAAGAACTCGGCGATGTCCTGCAGGAACTGGGTGCCGAGGATGCGGTCGGCCACCGTGTAGAAGGGCTTCGACGCCATCGTGAACACCCGGCTCCGGGCCGGCACCGTGAGCCAGCGCAGCAGGCGGCTGGAGAAGAAGTCGGCCATCCGTTCGGGCGCTTCCAGGAAGTCGATGGCGTTCCGGGTCGGGGGCGTGTCCACGACGATCAGGTCGTAGCGACCCGAGACGTGGATCTCGTACAGCCGCTCCATGGCGATGTAGTCATGGCTCTGCACGAAGCGGCTGGTGATGTTGGCGTAGAGCGGGTTGGCGAGGATGGCGTCGCGGGTGGCGGCGTCGGGGGCGTGGGTCCGCACCAGCTCGTCCCAGGACTGCTTGGTGTCGAGCATCGCCGCCCACAGCTCCCCGCGGGGCTCGGCGACGCCGGCGGCTGCGAAGTGCCCGGGTGGGATCTGCGTCTCGACGTTGCCGAACCGCTCCAGTCCGAGGGCGTTGGCCAGCCGCCGCGCCGGGTCGACGGTGATCACCAGCACCTTTCCGCCGTGGTGGGCCGCGGCCATGGCCGCGGCGGCCGCCGCGATCGTGGTCTTGCCGACGCCGCCCGACCCGCAACAGATGACGATCTCCTTGGCGGCCAGCAGTGGCTCCAACGACGACGTCCCCTCAGGTGTGCGGGGCGCGGACCGACGGGCCATCAGTAACCCAGCTCCGCGCCGAGGGCCTCGGCTATCTGGCGGGTGGCCCGGACGCCGTGGCTGCGCTGGAAAAGCTCGGGCACGTACAGGAGCTGCGTGGCGGGCGGCAGGCCCTCGCGCAGCGCGCCGAGGTGCTCGGCCCTCGTCCTGCGGAGCTTCACCGCCAGCTCGGCGCCGTCGAGCACCGGCTCCACCGATCCGCCCCCCGCCCGGCGCCCCGGCCCGGGAGCCCCGACGGCGGCCGCCAGTGCCTCGGTGCGGTCGGGGTGGCGCAGGTCGCGGAAGATCTCCTCCTCGCCCCGCGTGAACAGCTCGGGGAGCACCCGGTTCACCACCACTGCGGCGAGGTCGACGACGGTCTCCTCCCGCAGCCGGCCCGCCAGCTCCAGCGTCTCGTTCACGGGCATCTCCTCGGGCGTGGCCACGATGATCACCCCGGTGGTGGACGCGTCGCCGAGGATCTCGAGCATCCATCCGGTCTGGTCGCGCACGAGCCCCACCTTCACCAGGTCGTTGATGGCCTCGGGCGCGGCCAGCTGGCCCACGATGTGGCCCGAGGCCGGCGCGTCCGCCACCACCAGGTCGTAGTGACGCTCCCGCACCTCGTAACAGAGCTTGCCGACGGTCAGGATCTCCTTGACCCCGGGCGCGGCGTTGGCGACGAAGTCGAAGGTGCGGGCGAGCGGCCCGAGCCGGGCGAGGAGCGGAAGCCTGAGCTGGAGCCCGAGGTACTCCTTGAGCGAGGCGTCGGTGTCCATGGTCATCGCCCAGAGGGCGGGCGCGACCTCGCGCTCCCGGAACTCGGTGGGGGCGGTCTCGAAGGCGTCTGCGATGTCGCCCTTGGCGTCGACCTCGCACAGCAGCGTGCGTCGTCCCTGCGACGCCGCCAGCGACCCGAGGGCAGCGGCGATCGACGTCTTGCCGACGCCACCCTTGCCGGTCACGAACAGCAGGCGGCGGTCGAGCAGGTCGGTGGGCGTGACTGGCGGGGGCACTAACCCACGGGGGTCACGGCGCTAACCGCCGAACCCGATTCGGCGCGCCACCTCGGGGCTGCCGATCTCGACGTAGGCGACCTTGTCGACGGGCACACCGAACTGGCGGCCCCGGCGGTCGGTGAGCCAGAGGGTGCCGCCGTCCTTGAACGCGGCGTCGACGTGCTCGCGCACGGCGTCCGCGTCGGTGTCGTCGGCCAGGATCACCTCGAGCTCCTTCGGCGAGCTCCTCACCCCGATGCGGACGTCCACGTGATCTCCTCCTGGATCTGAGCGGCCGTCATCGTACGGGGACGGTTGCCGGTCAAGCGACGTGGGGGCTTGTCAGCCCCGCCACTGCCGCGGCTCGCGGCGTGGTTCTGGTGGACTGGTATCCCACCCGGGTGCCGACCCGTACTCGGGGGGCTCGTCGGGGCGAGCCACCAGCCACGGCGACGACCGTCGTCGGCCGCGCCACGGGCCGGTGCCGTCGCCCGACGGGTCGGCGACCGGGACCATCTCCTTCGCCCACTCGGGGTGGCGGTCCTCGGCCCAGCGCCGCGTCACCCGCCCGGTGATCATCCCCCGGAGCGACATCCTGTCGGCCAGGGCGAAGCCGATGTGGCCGACGACGATGATCCAGGTGGCGAGCGCGGTCCAGTCGTGGACGAACGTGGCTCCGGTGCGCCATTCCAGCGGGAAGGGCTCGAACCAGCGCATGATCGAGCCGGAGACGAGCATGACCGGGATCATCCCGGCGATGAACGCCGCGTTGGCCTTCTGCCCGGCGTTGAACTTGCCGACCCGCTCGCGGCCTTCGAAGCCCCGGGTCCACAGCCAGCGACGGTCGGCCTGGGTCCAGCGAGACAACCGCCGGACGTCGGCGCGGACGGCGTCGCGCCAGCGACCGAGGTAGGCGAGGATCAACGGCACCGGCATGCTGAGGCCGGCGATCACGTGGACGTCCTTCACCAGGGTGCGCCGGCCGACCAGGCTGGCGAGCGAATTCACATAGAGGACGAGGCCGGTCAGCGCACAGATGAGGATGGCCACGCCGGTGGCCCAGTGCAGCGCCCGCACCGCGGGCGTGAACCGGTCGAACAGCTCGTTGTCGGCGGCGTCGAGCTGCTGCTGCATGTGCCTAGACCGGCTCGTCATCCCGCCCGTTCGACTTCCCGATCCATGCGTCCACGTCGTAACCCCGCTCTTCCCAGTAGCCGGGGTCGAGCTCGTTGACGACCTCGATTCGCTCCATCCACTTGAGGGACTTGTACCCGTACATGGGGGCCACGTAGAGACGAACCGGGCCACCGTGCTCGCGGGTGACCGGCCCGCCCTGCATCTCGAGGGCCACGAGCACGTCGTCGCGGCGGGCCTGGTCGATCGTCAGGCTCTCGGTGTAGACGCCATCGAACGACGCGATGCGCAGATGGGTCGCCGACGGCTGCACGCCGGCCTCGTCCAACAGCTTGGAGACCTTGATCCCCCGCCACGGCACGTCGGCCACCCGCCAGCCGACGACGCACTGGAAGTCGCGCACCAGGTCGGTCTGCGGACGGCTCCGCAGGTCGTCGAGGCTCAGCTCGAGCGGCCGGTCGACCAGGCCGTCAACCGTGAGGCGGTACTCGCCGTCGCTGCGCTTGGGCAGGTGACCCACGACCGAGTAGATGCGGAACCTGCCTGCGGTGGGCACGAAGGAGGTCAGCCCGGTCGGATCGTTCTGTGTGAGCGGCCGCAGCAGCCGTTCGATGCGCGCCTGCGCCTTGTCGCCGAAGGCGATGCCGAGCGCGCCGAGGCCGAGCATGCCCAGCACGACGCGCCGGCCGATCGGTGTTCCCCCGCGGTCCTCGGGTCGGAGCTGGTACGGCCCCCCGGCATTGCTCACTGCCACCAGCGTATGCCCCCAGAGCGGGTGCGTGGCTGTCGGCTGTCGGTCGGTTCACTCCCTCGTAAGGTGCGGCTGGTCGCGCAGCCGTTCCCCGAGGCGGGCCAGGCGATCGTCCCAGCGCCGGCCGGCCTGTTCGGCCCAGGCCGCCAGGTCCTCGAGCGGCGCGCCCACGACGACGAACCGGGTCTCCCGACCGGAGCGATCGGCCGCCACCAGGCCGGCGTTCCGCAGGAGCCCCAGGTGCTTGGCCACCGCCTGGCGGCTGATCGGCAGCTCGACCGACAAGGCCGTGGCGGTCACCGGGCCGCGCTCGGCGACGGCGCGCAGGATCGACCGCCGGGTGGGATCGGCGAGCGCCGCGAACAGGGCGTCGCTCGGCTCGTGGGCCATGGCCTGGTCGGGCGGCTAGTGCCGTGACCGTGAACGTTCGCCGGTCCACGGCGAGTCAGGATCGTCACTCGCGAGGAGGACGACGAAGGCTGGGTAGGCCCCCAGTCGACGAGGACGACGCCGCGAGGGGCGAGCCTGGCCGGCGTGGCGGGCGCAAGCGTTTGCGGTCACGGCACTACGTCAGCGGACGAGCACCCCGGCCGCCACGAACAGCAGCTCGAGCCCGAGCAGCCGGGCAGTCCAACGGTCGCCGGCCCGGAGGCTGGCCGGCACGGAGCGAACGGGGCCCATCGCGGGGTCGGCGCTGGCGGATGCGAGCGTCTCGGTGACGGTGACCCTGGTGCCGCCCGCCGTCGGCGCCAGCACGATCTCGACCGTGGACGCACCGGGCTCATCGTCCGTACGCCACCACGTCCACACCAGCCGCCGGCCGTCGTCGACCTCGTCGATCCGGAGCTCTCGTGATCGAGCGTCGTCATCGTCGAGCCACAGGGCCCGCACCACGGGGTCGCTGCAGGCCGACCACACGTCGCCGGCGTCCGCCTCGATCTCGACGGACCGGGTCACGCGCGCGCGGTGGTCCGCCACGGCCGAAGCCTGGAGATTCTCGTCGCTCATACCCGCAACCCTACAGTTGCGGATGTCGGTTCGCGGTCCTAGCTTGAATGCGCAACCGTACGGTTGCACCTGCGCTACCGGAGGCCGGACCATGCTCATCCCCACCGTCATCGAGACCAGCGATCGCGGCGAACGCGCCTACGACATCTACTCCCGCCTGCTCAAGGACCGCATCGTGTTCCTGGGCGGTGAGCTCGACGAGACGGTGGCCAACCTCGTCATCGCCCAGCTGCTGCATCTGGAGGGCGAGGACATGGACCGCCCGGTCAACCTGTACATCAACTCGCCCGGCGGCGACATGACCGCGCTGTTCGCGGTCTACGACGCCATGCAGTTCCTCGGCCCGCCCATCCACACCGTGTGCGTGGGACAGGCGGCCTCGGCCGCGGCCGTGCTCCTGGCGGCCGGTGAGGCCGGCCACCGCTCGGCGCTGCCCAACGCCCGCATCCTGATCCACCAGCCGCATGGCGGCGCCCAGGGCCAGTCGGCCGACATGGAGATCGCCGTGCGGGAGATGGTGACCATGCGGGAGCGCATGATCGACGTGCTCACCGAGCGCACCGGCCAGCCCCGCGCACGCATCCAGGCCGACATCGACCGCGACTTCATCCTGCGCGGTCAGGACGCCGTGGACTACGGGCTGGTCGACGAGATCATCGAGCGGCGCAAGCCCCGCGCCGTGCCGGCCCTGCACCCGCCCGAGGTGGCGGCCACCGCCTGACCGGCCAGCGCCGGCGGGAGCGGCCGTCGGGCAGACTGGCTCGATGGACGCCCCCCTGCGCCTGAGCGGACACGGACTCGACTTGGCCGCGGACGCCTACGGGCCCGACGACGGCCCGCCCGTCCTGCTGTTCCCCGGCGGTGGGCAGACCCGACACTCGTGGGACGGCACCGCCCGGCTGCTGGGGAACAAGGGGTGGCGTGCTACGACCGTCGACCTGCGCGGCCACGGCGACAGCGACTGGGCGCTGGATGGCGACTACAGCCTCGACGCCTTCGCGGCCGACGTGCGCGCCGTCGCCCGGGCGACCGGTCGCCGCTCCCCGGCGCTGGTCGGCGCCTCGCTCGGCGGGATCAGCTCGCTCATCGCCATCGCCGAGGACGACCCGGTCACCGAGCGACCCGTCGCCAGCGCGCTCGTGCTGGTCGACGTCGCGCCCCGCCTCGAGCCCGAGGGCGTGGCCCGCATCGGCGCGTTCATGCTCGGCCACCTGGATGGGTTCGCCAGCCTCGAGGACGTCGCCGACGCGGTGGCGGCGTACAACCCGCACCGGCCACGCCCGTCGGACCTCTCGGGCCTGCGCAAGAACGTCCGCCAGCGTGCGGACGGCCGGTGGTACTGGCATTGGGACCCCCGGTTCATGACGCCGGGGCGCATCGACGAGCCGCGCTCGATCCGCAACGAGGACCGCCTCGAGCGGGGTGCCCGGACGCTGACGCTGCCGGTCCTGCTCGTCCGGGGACGCCAGAGCGACGTCCTGTCCGAGGCCGGCGCCCGCAACCTGCAGGCGCTGGTCCCCCACGCCCGGTTCGTCGACGTCGCGGGTGCCGGTCACATGGTGGCGGGCGACCGCAACGACGTGTTCAACGACGCGGTCGTGGCGTTCCTCGAGGAAACGCTCCCGGTCTGACGGGGTCAATCCCTCCCCCGCATCGAACTTGCGGCGGTTGGAGCCCCCACGGGGTCCTCATCCACCGCAAGTTCGGGTGGTCGGCGGGCGTGGGTCAGCTGATGCGCAGCTCGGAGCGGTAGATCCGGCGGGGCGCCAACTCGACGTCGATGGTGTCGGCGATGCGGGCGAAGACACGCCCGGCCTCCCCGTCGGGGTCGGTGGCCACGATGGGCGCGCCCGCGTCCGCGCCCGCACGGAGCTCGGGCACCAGCGGCACCTGACCGATGAGGGGCACGCCCAAGCGGGTCGCCAGCTCCTCGCCGCCGCCGGCGCCGAACAGCTCGTAGCGCTTGCCGTCGTCGCCGGTGAACCACGACATGTTCTCGATGACGCCCTTGACCTCGAGATTGACCTTCTGCGCCATGAACGCCGCCCGCTGCGCCACCCGCTGGGCGGCGGGCTGCGGGGTGGTCACCACCAGCACCTCGGCGCGGGGCAGGAACTGAGCCAGGCTGATCGAGATGTCGCCCGTGCCCGGTGGGAGGTCGACCACGAGGAAGTCGGGCTCGTCCCAGAAGACGTCGGTGAGGAACTGCTCCAGCGCCTTGTGCAGCATCGGCCCCCGCCAGATGACCGGCTGGTCCTCCTGGGCGAAGAAGCCCATCGAGATGCAGCGCACGCCGTGGGACTCGGGCGGCACGAGCATCTGATCGATGACCACCGGGGCGTGTTGCACCCCCAGCATGCGGGGGATCGAGAAGCCCCACACATCGGCGTCGACCACCGCAACGGACTGCCCACGATCGGCGAGCGCCACCGACAGGTTGGCGGTGACCGAGGACTTGCCCACCCCACCCTTGCCGGAGGCGACGAGCAGGACCCGGGTCGTGCTGCCCGGATCGGCGAAGGGGATCACACGGCCCTCGGCATGGCCGTGGGCCTGGTGGGTGCCGGCCGTGGCCGCCGGGTCGCCGTGGAGCCGGGTGCGGAGCGCCGCCCGCTCGTCGTCGGTCATCACCGTGAAGTCGAGGTCGACCACGTCGACACCGTCGAGCGCCGACACGGCAGTGTCCACCCGGCGGGTGATCTCGCTGCGCAGGGGGCAGCCCTCGACGGTCAGCGCCACCGTGACATCGACTCGGGGGCCATCGACGGCGATGCGCCGAACCATGTCGAGGTCGACGATGCTGCGGTGCAGCTCAGGGTCTTCGACGGGGCGAAGGGCGTCGAGGACCTGGGCTTCGGTGACGGGCATCGGTGCACTCCCGGAATCCTCGGCCGGTGTCGGTCCGACCACTCAAGGGATTACCACTACGGCCATAGGTACAATATCGACGTGGCCGCGCCGCCCCACCAGCCGACGATGTCACCGACCGACTTCGCCTCGGTCGTCACGGCCATAACCTCGGCGTTCGGCGATCCCACGCGGCGCGAGATCTACCTGTTCGTCCACGAGCACGACGACGGCGTCACCGCCTCCGCCGTGGCCGAGCGCTTCGACCTGCACCCCAACGTCGCCCGGCACCACCTCGACAAGCTCTGTGCCGGTGGCTACGTCGAGGTCACCGTCGCGCGGCCCGTGGGCGGGGGGGCCGGCCGGCCGTCGAAGCGCTACCGGGTGGTGGCACCCGACATCGCCCTCGACCTGCCGCTACGCCACGACGACGTGCTCGTGGAGCTGCTCGGACGGGCGCTGGCGGCGCTCGGGCCCGTCCGGGCCGAACAGCTGGCCGAGAACGTGGGCGTCGACTACGGCCGAGCCATGGCGGCCAGCATGTCGCCCGGTTCCGACCGGCACCGTTCGTTCCAGGCGGCACTGCACGCGGTTGCGGACGCGCTCACCGCGCATGGCTTCGCTGCCCATGCCGAGCGCCACGGCGACGAGCTCCGCATCGTCAGCGAGCACTGCCCGTTCGGCGGGGTCGCGATCGAGCATCCCGTGATCTGCGCGGTGGACCGTGGCATGGTACAAGGCATGTTGGAGGCCCTGTACGGCCACCAACTGACAACCGAGACGGCGCTGTCGTTGCCTACCGGCGGCGAGCACTGCATAACCGCGGTGCAGGGCAACTGAGGTCGAGGCCGCGGATCATGCAAGCCGTGAGCAGGCAGGCCGACAGGACGAGAGTGGGGGACGGAACCGACCCTCACGAGTACGGCGGAAGGCAGCCGCCCTTCCTTCCCCTCCCCCCGGGGCGGCTGCCTACCGCCACGCCACCCGGCAACTTTCCGTGGTTCGGGGGGACACGGCCGCTATAACCGGCGCATGTTCGGGCGCGTCTACCTCGACCACGCCTCGACGTCGCCGCTGCGACCCGAGGCCCGCGCCGCGCTCGTCGAGCAGCTCGGTCGCGGGGGCGACCCGGCCCGCATCCATGCCGAAGGCCTGGCCGCCCGCGTGGCGGTGGAGGAGGCCCGCCAGCAGGTGGCCGAGCTGATCGGTGCCCGCCCTCGGGAGGTGGTGTTCACCGGCGGGGGGACCGAGGCCATCGCCGCCGCGTGCTGGGGCGCCGCCGCCCGGGGCGCGCATCAGGTGGTGCCGGCGGTCGAGCACTCGGCCGTGCGCCTGGCCGCGGAGCGCCACGGCGAGATCACGCGGGTGCCGGTCGACGGCCGGGGCCGGGTCGCCGCCGAGGACGTGGTGGCCGCCATCCGGCCCGACACCGTGCTGGTGCACGTCCAGTGGGGCAATCACGAGGTGGGCACCGTGCAGCCGGTCGCCGATGTGGTGGCCGGTTGCCGCGGGCGGGGGGTGCTGGTGCACGTCGACGCCGCCCAGGCCGTGGGACATGTCGACGTCGACTTCCGGGCACTGGGCGCCGACCTGATGTCGGTCAGCGCCCACAAGTTCGGCGGGCCGACCGGCGTGGGTGCCCTGCTGGTCCGCCAGGGGCTGCGGTTGCCGCCCCTCCTGGTCGGCGGCGACCAGGAGCGGGCCCGCCGGGCGGGGCTGGAGAACGTGGCCGCGATCGCCGGACTCGGTGCGCTGTGCGGCGCCCTGTCCGGCGGCGCCGTGGCGGCAGACGGCGCCGAGCAACGCCGGCTGACCCAGCGGATCCTCGACGGGGTGGCGGACGGCGCGCTCGGGCTGGTGGCGTACGGCGACCCCGTCGACAGGGTGCCGCACATCGTGTGCTTCGGGGTCGAGGGTGTCGAGCCCCAGGCGGTGCTGCTGGGCCTCGATCGGGCCGGCATCGCCGCCCACTCCGGCAGCGCCTGCTCATCGGAGGCGTTGGAGCCGTCGCCCGTGCTCGAGGCCATGGGGGTCGACGCGCATCACAGCCTGCGCCTGTCGGTGGGCTGGTCGACCACCGACGCCGACATCGACCGCGTGCTGGCGGCGCTACCCACCGTTCTCACGGACCTGCGGGCTCTCGCTCGGACACAATGAGGGCGATGTCCGGGCCCAGGCGATGAAGCTCTACGTGATCCGCCACGGACACGCCGGCAGCAAGTCGGCGTGGGACGGCCCGGACGACGAGCGCCCGCTCAGCCGCCGCGGCCACAAGCAGGCCGGGGGCATCGCGGATCGGCTGTGCGGTGTCGGGCTGTCGCGGCTGGTGAGCAGCCCAACGGTCCGGTGCGTGCAGACGCTCGAGCCGTTGGCGGATCAGCTCGGCCTCCGGGTCGACGCCGACGACCGGCTGCTCGAGGGCGCCGACGGCCACCAGGCGTTGGCCCTCGCCGCGGAGTTGGGGAAGGAGCGCACCGCCGCCGCCATCTGCAGCCATGGCGACGTGATCCCCGAGATGCTGCGGATCCTCAAGGCCGGGACGACCCGCTTCCGGGACCCGTTCATGTGGCCCAAGGGATCGGTCTGGGTGCTGACCGGGGACGGCGGCTGCTGGACCAAGGCCCGCTACATCGCCCCTGTCGACGCCGTGGCGCCCACGCACCGCTGACGCCAGGGCGGTGACGGCGGCGGAGGAGCCTGGCGGCTGAAGCTGGCGCGGGGCTGGATGGAAAAGTCATGTGCTCCGCCGGGCCGCCGCCGTGGACCCTGACCCGAGGTCATACGTTCCGCCGAACCGAGTCCGAGGTCATGGGTTCCGACTACGAAACCCATTGCCTCGTCCTCGAGGACCCGAAAACCGTTGCCTCGAGAACCCATTGCCTCGGGAACCCCAAGTACGCGGGGAACCCAGTGGGGCGAGAAGTCAGGGAGCGGGGGCCGGGGCGGTGGTCGACGTTGCCGTCGAGCGGAGGGCCTCGATCTGCGAGCGGAGGTCGTCGGCCTCGGCGGCGAGCTCGCGGGGCGGATCGAGCGCGTCGAACCGGTCGAGCTCCTGCAGCGCCGAGTCGTAGCGACCCGCGACCGCGAACGCGCCCGCCAGGAAGTAGTGGGTGTCCGGGTAGTCGGGGTCGGCCTCGGCGGCCTCGATCAGCGTAAGGACGCCGTCCATGTCGCCGTTGCCGATCTGCGCCCGGCCCTTGTAGGCCATGGCCTCGATGTTGTCCGGCTGGTCGGCGAGCACTTCGTCGTAGATCTCGATGGCGTCGTCGTAGCGCTCCTGCTGGAGTGCGAGACGGGCGTTGTCGAGCTGGGTGCGGGTCGACTCGCGGATGTCGCCGGTGAGCGCGTCGCCGGCCTCGCGGCGCCCCGAGAAGTGGGCGACCAGCACCCCGGCCACCACGGCGAACGCCACCACGCCCGCCAGCACCGCCAGCGTGCGGGGCCAGGACCGCGGTGCCCCGGCGGCGGCGACCCGTGCGTGGTGGGCCTCGATGGCCCGGATGCTGCGGGCGGCGCGGGCCGTGTAGTCGTCCTTGAGCGACGCGTAGTCGTGGTCGTCGACGTCGCCGGCGTCGTGCTCACGCTCGAGGTCCTCGAGCGAGCGCAGCAGGAACTCGCGCTGCTCCTCCAGAGCCGCCAGCGTGTCGGGGTCGAGCGGGCGGGTGCCGTCCACCGCGGTCACGGGTCCTCCCCTGAGGCGCGGCTCGACGGCGCCAGGGCCCGGTCCACCAGCGCGCGGTCGGCGTCGCTGGCGTGGACGGCGGCCGACCCCCGCCAGCGCCAGAACACGTACGCCACGCCCGCCAGCGCCAGCACCAGGGCCACGACCGGCAGGACCCACACCAGGCCGCCCACCCCCGAGCTGTCGGGCGTGAGCAGGATCGACTCGCCCCACGTGGCCACCAGTTCGTCGCGGATCGCGTCGTCGCTCGCCCCCTGGTCGATCCGCTCGGCGATCAGCGTCCGGATCCCCCGGGACGCGGCGGCGTCGGACTCGGCCACCGACTGGCCGTCGCAGGCCGGGCACGCCACGGTCTCGGCCAGGTTGCGGGCGCGCTCCTCGGGGGTGCGGGGCCCACCGTCGTCGGCGACGCCGATCGTCAACGCCGCCACCAGCACCGCGGCCATGGCCAACCACCCGAGCAGGCGCCTGCGGCTCATGACACCCCCCGATCGGCCGCCTGCTCGATCTGCTCGATGGCGCGGTCCAGCCCGTCCTGGGTGACCCCGCCGGTGAACTTGGCCGCGACCCGGCCGTTGGGGGTCACCAGGTAGCTCTCCGGCACCTTGGGGGTGCCGAAGGCGCTGGCGATCAGCCCGTCGCCGTCGAGCACCACCGGCCAGTCCCCGCCATTGCGCTCGAAGAACTCGCGGGCGCTGGCCGGGTCGTCGTCGAACAGGACGCTCACGAGCACGGCGTCGCCGGCGCGGGCGTGGGCCTGGTCGAAGGCGTCGAGCTCGGGATGCTCGATCCGGCACGGCACACACCAGGTGGCGAAGAAGTTCACCAGCACCCAACGGCCCTGGTGGTCGTCGATGTCGAAGTTGCCGCCGGCGAGGGTCTCGCCCTCCAACGGGGGCACCACCTTGCCGATCAACGGCGAGTCGCGCCGCCGGTCGGTGGCCGGCTCGCGGGTGGCGAGCACGGCGACGAAGCCGACCGCGAGGACCGCCACCACCGCCGACACGATCAGGCCGGTCCGCCGGCGCGGCGGCGCCTCGGCGACGTCGTCGCCGGGATCGGGTGGCACCGACTCAGGCGCGACGGGCGCGGTCACGTCGGCACCTCGACCGGTTCCTCGTCGGTGCTGCCGGCCTGACCGTCGCCACGGGCGGGCGCCAGGATGGGCGCTCCAGTCGCCTGGCGCGGTGGCTCCGACACGGGGGCGATGGGGCTGCGGCGGCGACCCGGGAACGCGGCGAGCACCGTGCCGACCAGCATCACCGCCCCACCGATCCAGAGCCACATCACCAGTGGCTGCACGACCACGCGGAGGACGATGCGGCCGGCGTTGTCGTCGTCGGGCACCTGCAGCAGCGCGAGGTAGACGTCGCGTGCCGGCGAGGTGGCGACCGCCGGCGTGCCCACCGCCGTCTCGCCCTCGCCGAAGCGGTTGATGGCCGGCTCGTAGACGTGCCCGTCGACGCTCACTTGCGCCCGGATCGACGTCTTGTTGGACTGCTCGACGGTGCGCGGGCCCAGGTACGTGACCTCGTGGCCGGCGACGGTGGCGGTGTCGTCGACGTCCATCGTCAGCTCGCGCTCGGTGTCATAGCTGCTCGAAGCCGCCAGGGCCACCGCGATCAGCACCACGCCGAGGTGCACGATCATCCCGCCGTTGGTGCGGCCGACGACGCCACGCCAGCCCTGCCGGCGCGACGCCAGGACCACCTGCCGCAGGGCCGACCCCGCCGCAAACCCACCCAGCCCGAACGCCAGCAGCGGCGCCAGACCGTGGGCCCCGAGCAACACGGCGACGACGACCGCCGCCGTCCCCACCCACGCCGGCCAGAACAGCCGTTGCGCCAGCAGCTCCCCCGACGCCTTGCGCCACGGCAGCACCGGGGCCATGGCCATGAGGAACAGGAGGGTGATCCCGATCGGCATGGTCATGCGCTCGAAGTACGGTGCGCCGACCGACAGCTGATCGCCGTTGAGCGCCTCGACGATGAGCGGGAAGACGGTGCCGAGCAAGACGACGAAGGCGAACCCGGCGAACAGCACGTTGTTGGCCAGGAACGCGCCCTCGCGCGACAGCGGCGAATCGATCCGGCCGGGCGATCGCAGGCGGTCGCCGCGCCAGCCGATCAGCCCCAGGGTGACCGCCACGATCAGCCCGAAGAACGACAGCAGCCATACGCCGATGTCGCTCTCGGTGAACGAGTGCACCGACGCGATCACACCGGAGCGCGTGAGGAACGTCGCCAGGATGGTGAGGCTGAACGTGGCACACAGCAGCGACAGGTTCCAGACCCGGAGCATGCCGCGGCGCTCCTGCACCATCACCGAATGGAGGTAGGCGGTGCCCGTCAGCCACGGCAGCAGCACCGCGTTCTCGACCGGGTCCCAACCCCAGTAGCCGCCCCAGTTGAGCACCTCGTAGCTCCACCAGGCGCCGAGGACGATGCCGACCGTGAGGAAGCCCCACGCGAACAGGGTCCAGCGGCGGGTCTCCAGCAGCCAGCCCTCGCCCACCCTGCCCGTGGCCAGCGCCGCCACCGCGAACGCGAACGGCACCGTGAACCCGACGATCCCCAGGTAGAGCATCGGCGGGTGGAATGCCATCAGCGGATGGTTCTGGAGCAGCGGGTTGGGGCCGGGGCCGTCGAAGCCGGGGGGCGGATCGAACGTGTTGAACGGGTTGGCGGGCAACAGCAGCAACAGGAAGAAGAACGAGCTCACCACGAGCATGGTCAGCAGCGCCCACCCCACCAGGGGATCGTTGAGGCGCCGGCGGAACTTGTGGACGACCAGCGCGATGTAGCCGGTGAGCACGAGCACCCACAGCAGCAGCGATCCCTCGAGCGCCGCCCACAGCGTGGCCACGTTGTAGAGGGCCGGGGTGCGGTGGCTGCCGGTGTCGGCCACGTACTGGACGGTGAAGTCGCGGGTGATGAGCGCCCGCTCCATCGCCACCACCGCCACCACCGCGCCCAGCAGCGCCAGCAGCGCGTAGGACCGGCCGACGGCGATCAGGTGCAGGCGGCGCTGGCGCAGCGCCACCGCCAGGGTGGCCACGCCGCCCAGCGATGCCGCCACCCCCAGGATGACGCCCCCCTGCCCGAGGGCGGCGTTCACAGCGCCCCGGCCCCGGCAGCCTGCCCGCGCTGCTCGGCCTCCGAGTCGCCGGCCAGCGCCGACCCGCCCTGCTCGGCCTCACGCATCCGCTGCCGATAGTCGTCCTCGGACTCGTAGCTGGCGTCGTGGCGGATCATGATCCGGTCACTGTCGAAGACGTCGCCCGAGCGGTCCCAGTGCCCCTCGAGGACCACCGGGATGCCGGGCCGGAACAGCTCCGGTGGGCTGCCGACGTGGCGCACGTCGACCGACGCGCCGTTGAACGCCACCACGAACTTGACCACGCCGTCGGCCTCCGTCGGGTCGCCAGTCACCGTCCCCTGGAGGCGGAAGCGCTCGGTGCCCAGGCTCTCGCGCTGCGCCACGGCCTCGTCAGCGTTGCGGAAGTAGAGCGTGGCGTCCGAGAGCCCCTTGAACACGACGACGCCGAGTGCCACCAGGACGAGGCCCAGCACGACCAGCGGCACCCCGCGGCGACGCCAGCGGCGGGAGCCGGGACGCGTCCGGCTGGCGACCGCACCACCGTTGCCGTCGGTGCCCGTGTCGTCGAACGTGCGGGGCGTCAGCTCCACCGACGCTCCTCGGGCGGCACCTGCCGCGACAGGGTGCGGCCACGCCGCAGCACCCACGCGGCGTACGCCCCGACGAGGGCTGCGGCGCCGGCCCACCCGGCGGCGATGTAGCCGGCGTGCGTCATCGCCATCATGCCGGCGTCCGTCCCTGCGCCTCGCCGGCCTGCCCGGCCTCGGCCCGCCGCTCGGCCAGGGCCACGTCCAGCTCGAGCCGTTCGGATTGGTACTCCAGCCACGCGACCCGGAAGCGGTGGACCAGCAACCAGGTGAACACCAGGCCCACGGCGAGGAACCCGACCATGAGCGCCACCAGCATCTGGCCCTCGATGGTGGGATCGAGCTTGACGAGCGTGGACCGCTGGTGCAGAGACCGCCACCACTCGACCGAGCGGTTGACGATGATCACGTTGGGCACCAGCAACAGGCCCAGGACCGCGGCCCGGGTCGAACGGGCCGTGGGATCGACGTCCAGCCGCCGCAGCGCCAGGTAGCCGACCAGGAGCGCGGTGAGCAGGGCGGTGGAGGTGAGGCGGGCATCCCACGTCCAGTAGGTGCCCCAGGTGGGGCGCCCCCACAGCGATCCGGTCCCCAGGGTGACGGCGGCGAACAACAGCGAGATCTCGGCGCTGGCGCCGGCGAGGGCGTCCCAACCGGGCGTGCGCCGACGCAGCCACATCGCCGAGGCGACGGTGGTGATGAAGCAGCCCGTGTAGAGGAAGCTGGCGGCCGGCACGTGGATGTACATGAGCCGCACCGAATCCGCCATCTCGGCGTCGGGCGGGCTCCACACCAGGCCGTACATGACCAACAACGCCACGCTTCCCAGCGCCAACGCACCCAGGACCCGGCTGCCCCGCGATCCCGTGTGCCCAGGTGCCGCGCGACCGTCCGTGGCCGCGGACGCGCCGCCGTCGCCGTACGGCGTGCCGGTTGGGCTGGTCGACGTGGGGGCGGTCACGAGCGCAGCTCCTGACCGCCCGGCCGTGCGATCGACCCAACTAGAGCCCGCTCGCATCGTCGCCGCGAGACGGGCGGGTAGTTGGTTCGACCAGCCAGGGAGCCGGTCGGTGATGGGGTCCGGGGGCACAGCCCCCGAGGGAACACGGTCACGAACCCTCCAGGAGCGTGCCATAAGCGAGTGCCCCCGCGACGGCGTAAAGGAGTGCGAGCCCGGCCAGGAGGCCGCACCATGGCCAGCCGTCCGCAGGCACGCCGGCCAGCGCCGCCTCGAAGGCGCGGGTGGCGCCGATGAGCACGGGTGCCAGCACGGGCAGGAGCAGCAGGGGAAGGAGCGTTTCTCGTACCCGCAGGCCGCTGACCAGGGCGCCGTACAGGGTACCGGTGGCGGCCACCGCCACGGTCGCGGCCAGGGCGGCCACCACCACCAGCGCGGCGCCGGCGAGATCGACGCCGTACAGGACCACCACGCCGACGCCGAGGAGCACCTCGAGCCCGAGGAGGATGATGGCGACCGCGGCCGCCTTGCCGACGAACACCCCCGCCGGGTCGATGCCCGACAGTCGGAGCGCGTCGCGCACGCCGTCGGTCTCGTCGATGGCGGCGCTGCGAGAGATGGCCAGCAGGGCGGCGAACAGCACCGCGGTCCAGTAGAGCCCCGAGGCCAGGCGCTCGAGGAGCTGGCGGTCGGGGTCGAGCGCGAACGCGAACAGGATCAGGACCAGCACCGAGAACGGCGCCACCTGGTTGGTGGTGACCCGGCTGTGCAGCTCGACGCGCAGGTCGCGCCCCGCCACCAGCGCAGCGTCACGCCACATGGGTCACCTCGGGCGGCGACGGGTCGGGCGCCTCCCGTGGCGCGGTCGGGGACGCGTGCATCCCGGCCCGTGACATGCCGGGCGCAGGCGCGGCCGGAGCCACCGTCATGCCGCCCGCCAGCTCGACGACGCGGTGGGCGAGCGACTCGGCGCGGTCGAGCTCGTGGGACGCGAGCAGCACGGTTGCCCCCTGCTCCACGGCCCGGCCGATGAGGGCGTCGAGCTGGTCGCGGGTCTCGTGGTCCAATCCCGCATGGGGCTCGTCGAGCAGCCACAGCTCGGGCCGGCGGGCGAGCAGGCAGGCGAGCGAGGTGCGGCGCCGTTGTCCGGCCGACAGGCGCCCGGCGGCGACATTGCGCAGCCGGCCGTCGAGGCCCACGAGGGCCATGGCGGCGGCGATGTCGCCCGCGTCCGCCCCGCACGCCCGACCCCAGAACCGCACGTTGTCGGCCGCCGTCAGGTCGTCGAAGAGCCCGGTGGCATGGCCCAGCAGGCCAACGTGGCGGCGGACCGGGCGCGGATCCAGGCGCAGGTCGTGCCCGAGCACGACCGCCTCGCCGCGCACGACGGGAACGAGGCCCGCGCAGGCGCGCAGCACGGTGGTCTTGCCAGCGCCGTTCGGGCCGCGCAGCAGGACGATCTCTCCCCGGGCCACGTCGAGGTCGAAACCGGCCAGCGCCGGGAAGCGTCCGAGCAGCGCGACGGCGGCGCGAAGGTGGACGACTTGCTCCATGACGACAGCGCGAGGCTAGTGACCTGCCGTCGCGGCCTCCAAGGTGACCGGTGGCCGGTCGCCGGGCCGCGTTCAGGGCCCCGGCGGGGGTCGGTACCCTCGAACGATGCGGCTGGCCAGGGTTCTGGGCGCCATCGGGCGGACCTGCATCACTGCGGGCATCCTGATCCTGCTCTTCGTCGCCTACCAGCTCTGGGGTACCGGCATCCGGGAGGCCCAGGCGCAGCGGAAGCTCGAGAACGAGTTCGAGCAACGCCTGGGCGACGCCGGGGTCGTCGCGCCCGACGAGTCGGCCCAGGGACCGGGGCCGAGCCCGACGACGACCACGCCCGGCCCGCCTCCGCCGCCCGTCGCCGAGGGCGACGCCGTGGCGCACCTCAGCATCCCGGACATCGGCGTCGACAAGATCGTCATCGAGGGCGTGGCGCTGAACGACCTCAAGCGGGGCCCCGGCCACTATCCGGACACGCCCCTGCCCGGGCAGCCGGGCAACGCCGCCATCGCCGGCCACCGCACCACGTACGGCGCGCCGTTCAACCGGATCAACGAGCTCGAGCGCGGCGACGAGATCCTCGTCACCACGGTCCAGGGCGCGTTCCGCTACGAGGTCAGCGACCAACTCATCGTGAGCCCCAGCGAGGTGGGGGTCCTCGACGACTTCGGCGACAACCGCCTGACGCTCACCGCGTGCCATCCGAAGTACTCGGCTCGCCAACGCATCATCGTGGTGGCCGCGCTCGTGGGCGAGGCCGCCCCCGCACCCAGGACACCGGCAAGTCCGGCAACGGGTGCGATCCCGGGTGACGGCGAGACCGAGGGCGGCAGCGACAGCGGCACCGGCGACGGCAGCAACGGCGACGAGCTGAGCGCCGGCGCGATCGATGGCGGGCTGTCGGGCGAGCGGGCCGCGATCTGGCCGGCCATCGCCCTCGGCGTCGCCTGCGCCCTCATCTGGGTCGCCGCCTGGCTGCTGGGCAAGCTCTGGAGCAAGTGGCCGGCGTACCTGCTGTGCCTGCCGCTGTTCCTGCTCATGCTGTTCTTCTTCTTCGAGAACTTCTCCCGGGTGCTTCCCGCCAACTTCTGATCGGTCCGGCGGTGCCCTACGATCGCGGCCCCGGCGGGACCGTGCCCGCCGCAGTGGGGACTCCCCAGACAAGGACGGCAGCTCCATGAACTCACCCGCTCCCGGGTGGCTCCCAGACCCCACGTCGCGTCACGAGTACCGCTACTGGGACGGCTCCCGCTGGACCGACGACGTCGCCGACGGCGGCGTGGCATCCACCGACGCCCTCCTCGGAGGCCCCGACGACCCGAACCCGACGGCGTCGGACACCACGCAACAGGTCGATCCCACTCGTCAGTATCCGGTCGCGGGCCAGCAGACCCCGACGTCGGCGCCCTACTACGGCGACTACGGAACCGGCCAGGCCCCGCCCGCGCCGGCCAGGAAGCGCCCACCGGCCGGCCTCATCGCGGCGCTGGCCGTGCTGGCGGTGGCGCTGATCGGCGGCCTCGTGTATGTCCTCGTCCGAGACGACGACGGCTCGAGCGACAACGCCTCGAGGGACAACGCCAGCGAGGTCAGCGACGAAGGCTCGACGACCACCGACGGCGAGAACCAGGAGGGCGGCGACAACGGGAACAGCGGTGGTAGCGACGGCGGCGGCGACACCACTCTGCCCGGCGACGTCGACAGCGAGAACGTCGACCAGCTGGTCGAGCTGATGGCCGACAACATGGAGCAGGCGTCCGGCGGCGTCCTCGACCACGAGGAGGCGACCTGCATCTCCCGGGGGATGCTCGACGAGCTGGGGGTGGAGCGGCTGGCCGACGTCGGCGCAGCCGACGACCCCTTCGCCGACCCCGAGATCGCCTCACAGCTGTTCGGCATCATGGAGGATTGCGGCGTCTCCCTTTCGGACCTGGCAGATCTGCCCGATTGAGCTCCTGCCGTCGGCCATGCCGACGGCAGGACCATGGGTGCACGGACCCGAGGCGACGGGGACGACGTGACCGACCCGCCCACCGACCCGGTGATCGTCCGCCGGCGGCGGCTGGCCCGCTGGGCGGACCGCGGCCAGCGGACGGGGTACGCGCTCTTCGGCGTGGCGATCGTCCTGTTCGTGCTCGGGTTCGTGGTGGGCTTCCCGTCCGGCGTGGTCACCGCCGTGGTGGTGGCCCTGGTCGCCGGCTCGCTGGTCCTGGCGCCGGCGATCGTGATCGGATACGCGGTCCGGGCTGCGGACCGCGACGACCGCGATCGCGGCCTTCCCCTCTAGGCGCGGGCTCCCCGCGATGGCGACGGGCGGCTGTTACCGTTAGGTAACCCAGAGGAAGAAGGATCCCGTCGCCGTGGCCACCCGCCTCTCCGCCGCTCGCCGGCGCCGCCAGCTCGTCGAGGTCGCACTCCGGGTCTTCGCGGAACTGGGCTTTCACGACGCCTCGATGAACGACATCGCCGAGGCGGCGGGGGTCACCAAGCCGGTCCTCTACCAGCACTTCAGATCAAAGCGCGAGCTGTTCAGCGAGCTGCTCACCGACGTGGGCGCCGAGCTCCAGGAGACGATCACCAAGGCCGTGGCGGCCGCCCACAGCCCGCACGAGATGGTCGAGCTCGGCTTCGCCGCCTACTTCCGGTACGTCGACCAGCACCGCGATGCATTTCAACTCTTCTACGGCGGAGGCCTTGGACGCGACGCCGGCTTCTCCGAGGTGGTCAACCAGGTCGAAACGGCCCTGGCCAACCTGGTCGCCGACCTGATCGAGATCGAGGGGCTCACGGCGGGCCAGCGCCGGGTGCTGGGCCACGGCATCGTCGGCATGATCGAGGGCGCGAGCACGTATTGGGTGCGGAGCAACAGCGACGCCGACCCGGCGGCGCTCGCTCACCAGCTCGCCGAGCTGGCCTGGCGGGGCCTGCGCGGCGTGCGCGCCTGACGACGCCCGACCGCCGGCCAGTCGCCGCCGGCGGCGTCCGCCCCGGTTCTCCCGGTCTCCCCGGGTGCCCGGCGCGCTTCCAGCCCGACGCGACAACGCCGCCCGCAGGGGGGATGCGAGCGGCGCCATCGCGGCTGCGGAGAGAAGCGAGGGAGGGGGGATCTCGCTCCTCGATCCGCAGATGTTTTGGTGGATGCAGTGTACGGCGCGCAGGGCCCGCGCAAACGTCACCCCCGAGTGGCACTCGTCACGTCCGCCGCGGGCGGATGTGACCCATGACCACGTGCGCGCCGAGCGACCTCCGCACAAGATGTCGCCCGGGCTCCCCCACCTAGCGATGAGTTCGGCGCGGCCAGGGCGTCTAGCCGTCCGAGAACCAGACCGATCGACCGCTGCCAGGAGGCAAACGCGTGTTCTCCCGACTCGGCACCTGGTGCCATGACCGCCGGAAGCTCGTGCTCGGCCTCTGGCTGGGAGTCCTCGTCTTCGGATTCGCCGTGTCGGGGGCCGTGGGCAACGCCTTCCGCGACGAGTTCAACCTCCCCGACGTCGAGTCGAAGACCGGCTTCGACATCCTCGACGACAACTTCGGCGGCGAGGGCACGGGGGTCGTGGGGACCATCGTCTTCCAGGCCGCCCAGGGGGTCGAGGACCCCGAGGTCGAGGCTGCGATGCAGGCCCTGTTCGACGAGGCGGCGCAGCTCGACGACGTCACCAGCGTCGAGAGCCCCTACAGCGGTGAGGGCGCCCAGCAGATCGCATCCGACGGCCCGGAGGCGGGCCGGATCGCCTACGCCAACGTGGAGATGCCCGACGACATCGAGTTCGCCCGGGCCGAAGAGATCCGGGACGCGATCCTCGCCGATGCCCCCGAGATCGATGGCCTCCGGATCGAGATGGGCGGGTTCATCTTCGGCGAGTTCGAGGAGCCGCAGTCCGAGGCCCTCGGACTGGCGTTCGCCATCGTCATCCTGATCGTCGCCTTCGGCTCAGTCCTCGCCATGGGTCTGCCCGTCGGCGTCGCGCTGTTCGGCATCGGCCTGGGCACGGCGATCATCACCCTGCTGAGCCAGGTGTTGACGATCCCCGACTTCGCCACCTTCCTCGGGATCATGATCGGCCTCGGCGTCGGGATCGACTACGCGCTGCTCATCGTCACCCGCTACCGCGAGCAGCTCCATGCCGGCCACACGGTGCGGGAGTCGGTGGCGATCGCCCTCGACACCGCCGGCCGGTCCGTCCTGTTCGCCGGCATCACGGTCGTGATCTCCCTGCTCGGCATGCTGCTGATGGGCGTGACGTTCATCCAGGGGCTCGCCGTCGGGGCGGCCGCGGTGGTGGCTGTCACCGTGGCGGCGTCGCTGACGCTGCTCCCGGCGCTCATCGGCTTCGCCGGCTATCGGATCGAGCTGACGCGCTGGCGGGGGTTGATCGCCGCGGGCCTGGTCGCGCTCTTCCTGGCCGGCGTCGGGCTCGATCTCTCGCCCCTGCTGGTCGGCCTGCCCCTGGCGGCGGTCGTGCTGATCCTCGGACTCTTCCTCGCCCCGCTCAAGAAGGAGGTGGCCCACCGGCCTCCGAAGCCCCGCCGGGAGACGATCGCCTACCGCTGGAGCCGTGTCATCCAGCACCGGCCGTGGACCTCGGCCCTGGTGGGCGTGGTTGTGCTCGGAGTCCTGGCGATCCCGGTGTTCAGCCTGCGGCTGGGGTTCTCCGACGAGTCCAACTTCGCCGACGACACCAGCACCAAGCAGGCGTACGACCTGCTCGTCGAGGGGTTCGGACCCGGCTTCAACGGGCCGCTGATCCTGGCGGCCGAGCTGCCCCAGGGCACCAGCCCGGGCGAACTGGCGGCCATCACCGATGCGGCCGCAGCCGATCCCGGGGTGGAGTTCGTCTCGGAGCCGCGCCCCAACTACCGCGACGACCCCACGGCCGTGATGTGGGAGCTCGTGCCGACCAGCGGGCCCCAGGACGAGGCGACGACCGACCTGGTCAAGCGCCTCCGCGACGAGGCATTGCCGCCCGCCGAAGACGCCACCGGCGTCGAGGTGGCCGTCACCGGCAACGTCGCCGTGAACGTCGACTTCTCGCACTACCTGTCGTCACGGCTGCCCTACTTCTTCACCGCGGTGCTGGCGCTGTCGTTCCTGTTGCTGATGGTGGTGTTCCGCTCGCTGCTGGTGCCGCTGAAGGCTGTCATCATGAACCTGCTGTCCATCGGCGCCGCCTATGGGCTCGTGGTCGCCCTGTTCCAGTGGGGCTGGCTGAGCGACCTCACCAACGTCGAGCCGGCGCCGATCGAGCCGTGGGCGCCCATGATGCTGTTCGCCATCGTCTTCGGCCTGTCGATGGACTACGAGGTGTTCCTGCTGTCCCGGGTGCGGGAGGAATGGCACCGCACCGGCGACAGCCGCACCTCGGTCGCCGACGGCCTGGCCGCCACCGCCAAGGTCATCACCGCGGCGGCGGCGATCATGGTGTTCGTCTTCGGCACGTTCATCCTCGAGAACGAGCGCACCGTGAAGCTCATGGGCACCGGGCTGGCCGCGGCCATCCTCCTGGACGCCACCATCGTCCGGCTGCTGCTGGTGCCGGCCACGATGGAGCTGCTCGGCGACCGCAACTGGTGGTTGCCCCGATGGCTCGACCGGATCCTTCCCGACATCGATGTGGAGGGCCACGCCGAACCGGTGGCCGAGGAGGAGCCCGAGCCCGAGCGCACGCCGGCGGGAGTTCGGTGATCGGCATCCGCTCTGGGCCCGCCGCCTGGGGGATGCGCTAGAACGCCGGCGTGTACTTCGTGGTGCTCCGCCGCACCGGCCCGCAGTGGGACCCGTCGGTGCCGATGGAGGAGCAAGCGGGATGGTCGGAACACGCGGCCTTCATGGACCGGCTCGTGGCGAGCGGCTTCGTCGTTCTGGGCGGGCCGCTCGCCGACGAGCGGCGCGTGGTGCTGGCGATCGAGGCCGAGTCCGAGGACACCGTGCGCGCCACGCTGGGGCGCGACCCCTGGAGCGGGACGCACCTGGTGGTCGACGCGGTCGAGCCGTGGACGATCCGCCTCGACGGGCGGCATCGCGGGCCGCCGGCTGCCCATCAGCGCCGATGAGTTCGGCGGGGCCGGGTCGTCTGAGTCCGCGTGAGCGGATTCGAACCGGGGCAGCTCGAACGGCTCCGTGAGGTCATGGCCGGCCACGTCGAGCGCGACACCGTCGGCGGGGTCGCCTGGATCGCCTCCCGCGACGACGCCGTGGAGGTGGGCGTCGCCGGCACGCTGACCCGTGGCGAGGCTGAGCCCGTCCGCCGGGACGCCATCTTCCGGATCTCGTCCATGACCAAGCCGATCGTCGCCGCGGGCGCGCTGGTGCTCGTCGAGGAATGCCGTCTCCGGCTCGAGGACCCCGTCGACGAGCTGCTGCCCGAGCTGGCCGACCGGAGGGTGCTCGTGGACCCGCGGGGGCCGATCGACGGCGACACCGTCCCCGCCCATCGGCCGATCACGGTCGAGGACGTGCTCACCTTCCGGCTCGGGCTCGGCATGGACTTCTCGGCGCCGTGGCCGCAGCCCCTGCTCGAGGCGATGAGCGAGCTGGGCCTGGGCGCGGGCCCTCCGGAACCCCAGGGACCGCCCGAACCCGACGAGTGGATGCGCCGGCTCTCCACGCTGCCGCTGCTCTACCAGCCCGGCGAGCGGTGGCTGTACAACACCGGCGCGGACGTGCTCGGCGTGCTGATCGCCCGGGCGTCGGGTCAGGCGCTCGACGTGTTCCTCCAGGAGCGGGTGTTCGAGCCGTTGGGGATGGTCGACACCGGCTTCGCGACCCGCCACGTCGATCGCCTCGGCACCTGCTACACGACCGACCCGGAAACCCACGAGCCGGTCGTCTACGACGCGCCGCGGGGCCAATGGGCCAAGCCGCCGGCCTTCCCCTCCGGCGGGGCCGGCCTCGTGTCCACCGTCGACGACTACCACGCGTTCGCCCGCATGCTGCTGTCGGGCGGCCGCCTGACGGACGGGTCGCGCCTGCTGTCCAGGGCCACGGTGGACGCGATGACCTCCGACCACCTCCAGCTCGGCCGGGGCGCGCCCTCCCCATCCCCCGACGGCACCCAAGGCTGGGGCTACGGGGTTGGCGTGCAGCTCCGGCGGGCGGGGCTGACCCGCCCCGCCGGCAGCTACGGATGGGGCGGGGGCATGGGCAGCTCGTGGGCCAACGACCCCGACCGGCGCCTGGCCGCTGTCCTGCTCACCACCGACGCGTTCGCGGGCCCGTTCCCACCGCCGGCGGTCATACAGGACTTCTGGACCTGCGTCTACACCGCGCTCGCCGACTGAGCCGCGCCACCGAGCGGAAGTGGCTTGAGGCGGCGCCCTCCGCCCGGGCAGGCTGCGCGGGTGGGCGACCTGGCGAACGACACGGAGGTTCGGCCGAGCGGCGACGGGAGCTACGAGGCCATGCTCAGCCCCGACTGGGAGATCTGGGGACCGATGGGCGGGTACGTGGCCGCCTGCGCGCTCCGGGCCGCCGGCGCCGCGACCGAGCAGGCCAGGCCGGCCGCGTTCTCGTGCCACTATCTCGGCGTCGCCGACTTCGGACGCGTCGACCTCCGGGTCGAGGCCCGCAGGAGCGGCCGGACGGCGACCTCGCAGCGGATCGAGGTCACGCAGCAGGGCCGCCCGATCCTCGACGCCATGGTGTGGAGCGTCGGAGACGTCGAAGGGCTGGAGCACGACGAGACCTTGCCCCCCGATGTCCCCGATCCGGGCGAGCTCCCCGGAATCGGCGAGCTCATGCCGGACGACGCCGCGCCCCCGTTCCCGTTCTGGAACAACCTCGAGGCCAAGCCCCTGGAGTTCGAGTCCGAGTGGCCACCGGACGGCCCCCGGCCCGCTCGGTGGCGGGAGTGGTTGCGCTTCACCCCGACCGCCACCTTCGAGGACCCGTGGGTCGATGCCGCCCGGTGCGTGATCCTGGTCGACCTGCCGAGCTGGCCGTCGGCGCACCGCCCGCACGCCTGGAGGCAGCCCCCGTTCACGGCGCCGACCCTCGACCTCAACGTGGCCTTCCACCGGCCCACGTCGGGGAGGGACTGGCTGCTGTGCGACGGGGCCGCACCGCTTTCGACCGGCGGGCTGTTCGGTTGGCATGCCCGGGTCTGGTCCACGGGCGGCCGGCTCCACGCGTCGGGCGGCGGGCAGTGCCTGTACCGACGCCTTGCGGGTTCCAGGGGCTGACCGGCCAGCCGCGAGCGGTCTCGTAGTCTCGGGCACGTGCGCCATGCACGCGCCCAGGCGCTCGACGAGCTGGAGCCATTCCTGGAGCGGCTGCGGGCCATCCCGGGGCTCGTGGAGAAGACGCGTGGGGTCTTCTACGTGCGGTCGAAGGCGTTCCTCCATTTCCACGAGGATCCGTCCGGGCTGCACGCGGACGTCCGCTTCGGGCCCGAGTTCACGCGCCACCGGGTGGAGACGGCCGAGGAACGCGACGAGCTCCTGGCGCGCATCCGGGCGGCGCAGGCGCAGGCACCTCCCTGAGCGCGCGCGGCGCACCTCCCCGGTCGACGCTTCCCTGGCGCAGGTTGGTTGCTGAAGTGGGTTCAAGAGGTGTGCGCACGGGTCTCGCCGAGTTCCAGTGCCGGGGTGTGGAGCTCGTCGGCGGGACGGGCGCGCAGGTCCGTGGGTCGGTGGCCCGTCTCCTGGCGGAACACTCGAGAGAACTGCGCGTAGCTGCCGAATCCGGCTTCATGGGCGGCATCGAGGGCGCTGGTGCGCCGACCGTTGCCGTAGTGGTGCACGAAGCGCTCGAGTCGTTGCTGGTTGCGAAACCGCCCGATCGAGATGCCCATCTGCGCCTTGAACAGGCGGCTCAGGTGGGAAGGGCTCAGGCCCGCGATCCGCGCCAGCGCAGCGAGGTCGCCGGTGCCGGGGTCGGCGTGTAGCAGGCGGGCGGCGTTGTCGACCGCGGGATGGACGTCGACGCCTCCGACGACCTCCTCGCTGTCGAGAAACGCCTGCCAGGCATTGAGCAGCAGGTAGGCGAGCCCGACGGTGAACAGGGTGTCGTCGACGGCTTCTGCCTCGCGCAGTTCATCGAAGAGGCCCCCGAGGCGTCGGAGCTGTTGCCGGCCGAGACGACGCGAGTACCGGCCGATCGGATCGGCTTGGCGCAAGGGGCCGGTGTGCGACGCCGTTGCGATCCGGTCGACGAGGGAGGGACGGAAGACGGCCCACCAGAGCACGTGGTCCGCGGATTCATCGACGAGCACGTGTTGCTGGCCGGGGAAGAGCCATGTGAGGGTGCCGGCGGTCAGCTCGTAGCGGCGCTCGCCGAGCAGGTAGCGGGCCGTGCCGCGTACGACCAGGTTGACCTCCAGCTCCGCGTGGTTGTGGAGGCGGGGACACAGATCGCCTGACGTGTGACAGACCACGCGGCCCTCGCTGCCGGGCCGAAGGCCAAGTTCTTCGAACATCGCAAGAAACGATAGGGACACGACATCCAGCGAGAAGACAGCCGGGTCGCCATCGTCGACGCTGGCATCGCCCGACGAGGAAGGAAGGCCCGGCATGGCTGTCTCCGTCACCGAGATCACTTCCGACCACGTACGTCGCTTCCGCGACGAGGGCTATTTCGTCGTCGAAGGGGCGGTGCCCGCGGACGATCTCGAGACGTTGCGCGGCGAATGCCAGCGCTTCGTCGACCAACGCGACCGTGAGATGACCCACCTCGGAGTGGACATCCTGGACCTCTGCCATCGCGGCCGCCGCTACTTCGTCCACGCCTTCGGCAGGAGCGCAGCGAGCGAGCGGTTCCTGTTCTCGGACCTGATGGCGCGCACCACGAGCGCCGTGCTGGGAAACACCGTGTACCTCTGCAACGAGCAGTTCGTCGTCAAGGTCGCGGAGCGAGGCATGGCGTTCGGGTGGCACCAGGACTCGGGCTACATCCCCTACCCCCACGCGCCCTATCTCACGTGCTGGATCCCGCTCGACGACGCCACGGAAGCCAACGGCACCATCCATCTCCTGCCCTATTCGCGCGCCGGCACCCGGGACGTCGTGGAGCACCGCCGGGACGAAGACAGCAACGACCTGATCGGCTACCTCGGGCACGACCCCGGCGAGCCGGTGGTGGCGCCCGCCGGGAGCCTGGTCTGCTTCTCGAGCACCCTGTTCCACCGCGCCGGTCCCAACACGACCGACCAGTCCCGGCGTGCGTACGTCGTGCAGTATTCCGCCGAGCCGCTCCTCACCGAGGATCGCTCACGACCACGCCACCTCGCCGAACCGCTCCTCGTCGCCGGTCAGCGAATCATCCGACCCGAGACGAAACCCGAGCCGAACGCCGCCCCGAGACGCATGCGCACCCCATGAGCTCGCGACACGGCGTGTACGCGTCCCCGTCTCTACCGCGTGAGCTACTCGATGCGCATCCCCGAGATCGCCCGGGCGATCCGAGCTGCTGGATCTGCTCCGTGCCCTCGAAGATGTCGAGCAGCGCCGGGTTCTCGACGAGCGGTCGTTCCCACGGGGCGTCGTAGCGGAGCAGTGGCGTCGCCTCGCCGGCTGGGACGAGGCCGTCGGGCCGCAGCGCCTGTGAGAAGACTTGGTCGCTACGGCCGGCGGCCCCGCCACCGTCGTCTCAGGACGGGGGCTGCCCGTTGCGGCCAGCGTTGCGACGAGCGACCCGGCGAGGACCAGCACGAGCCCGATGGCCATCACGTACGCAGGATGGATTCGTCGCCGCCCTCGGCGCAGCATGCCTGGCGTCAGGGCGCGCTAGGTGGAGGCCCGTGGCCACTGTGCTCACCTCCCGGGGCGGGTCAGACGGCCGCACCATCGAGGTCGCGCGTTGCGTCCGGGTTGTGCGCTGGTCTCGGTGGGCAGGGCGAAACCACCGCCTCGCCGGCGGTGCGTTTTGTACGTCCGGCGGTCCTTTGACGTCCTATGAGTGGGTCTGCAACTGGTCTGCAACCGGCGCGGGCGAGGGTTTTGGCGATGACCGGTGAGGGTGGCGAGCGGGTGACGCGCCGTGGGCGTGGGCGTAGGCTGTTGGCGGTGGTCGCGGGCGGCGCAGCGGGCGCCCCGGTCGACACCTGGACCGTTCTGTTCACCGATCAGGTCGGTTCGACCGAGATGCGGGTCCGGGTGGGCGAGGAGGCGTTCGACGGGATCCGGGGGGATCTCGACGCCAGGGTGGCGGCGGCGCTCACGGCGCACGGGGTGGTCGTGACCAAGCCGACCGGCGACGGTGTCATGGGTGGGTTCACCAGCACGGTCGCCGCGCTGCGCTGCGCCGTGGCGATCCAGCAGGCGGTGGAGGAGCGAAACCGCACCGAGAGCGACGGGGTCGCCGGCGCCGAGTCCCTGGCGTTGCGGATCGGGATCAGCGTGGGGGATGCCGTCATCGACAACAGTGATCTGCAGGGGACCGCGGTGGTTGAGGCGGCTCGACTGTGTGCGGCGGCGTCGGGCGGGACCATCCTGTGCTCGGAGGCGGTAAGAGTCGTGTCGGCCAACCGCTCCGGCTGCTCGTTCGGCCCGGTGCGCCCGGTGCAGCTGAAGGGGCTGCCGGGCCCAGTCCAGGTGCACGAGGTGAGCTGGGCGCCGCTCCCCTATGAACCGGGGGAGCACCAGCTGGCCTTCCGGGTGTTGGGCCCGCTCGAGGTCGTCGATGGCGACCGGCGGGTGGTGATCGGGGGACCCAAGGAGCGTCTCCTCCTGGCGCTGCTGTTGGCTCGGGTGAACTCGGTGGTTTCGGTCGACGCGCTCATGGACGCGGTGTGGGGCGACCGGCCGCCTCGTACGGCGGAGCGGACGGTGCACGCCTATGTGGCGCGGGTGCGCCGGACGCTCGAGCCGCGTCGTCCGCGGGGTGAACCGAGCACGGTGCTGGCAACGGTTGGCCGCGGCTACCAGCTGCGGCTCGATGCCGCCCAAGTCGACGCCGCGCGGTTCGAGGATCTGGCCAAGCGGGGCTCTGACCAGTTGGTCCGCGGCGACGACGCGGCGCCCTCGACGCTGCGCCAGGCATTGGGCCTGTGGCGGGGTGAGGCGTTTGGCGAGTTTCGCGACGTCGAAGCGTGCGTCGCCGAGGGCCGTCGCCTTGAGGAGCTGCGCCTGGGGTCAGTGGAGGACCGGGTGGACGCGGATCTGGCTGCGGGCCAGTCAACCGAGCTGGTGGGCGAGATCGAGGCGCTGCTGCGCGACGAGCCGTTCCGTGAACGGCTGTGGGCTCAGCTGATGCTCGCGCTGTACCGGTCAGGGCGTCAGCGCGACGCCCTCGAGGCCTACCAGCGGGCCCGCACACTGCTGGCCGACGAACTCGGCATCGAGCCCGGACCCGAGCTGCGCAGACTGGAGGCCGCTGTCCTGGCACAGGACCCCTCGTTGGATGTGCTTCGCCGGGTGCGGGCGGCCACGGTCCCGGGCGGGCTTCCGGCAGCGCTGGCCGCAGTGGGTCCAGCGTTTGTGGGGCGCGAGTCCGAGGTGGCGTGGCTGCGGGAGGCGTGGGTAGACGCCATCGACGGGCGGGGCGGTCTCGTGTCGGTGCTGGGGCCGGAGGGCATCGGCAAGACGCGGCTAGTGGCGGCGCTGGCTCGCGACGTCCACAACGATGGCGCGGCGGTGCTCTACGGGCGGTGTGACCACGCCCACCGCGGGTCCCGTGCCCTGCTCGGCCAAGCCCTGCAGAGCGCGGGCTCGTCCCTTGGACACATCGACGGCGGGGCGGGTGGGGCCGGGGACGTCGCCGAGGCCGTGGCACGGCACCTGCCGACGTGGTCGCAGGGCCGCCCGGTGCTCGTCGTCCTCGACGACCTGCATCTGGCCGATGCCGAAACCCTCGAAGTCGTTGCCGATCTCGCCGGCTGGTGCCGCGCCGCCCCCATGCTTGTGGTCGCGACCTTCCGCAGCGACGCTGTGCATCCGACCCCTGCCGGACCACCGGGCAGCAAGGCATCGCAGCTCGCGCTCGGGCCACTGCCCGCCGACGCCGTGGGGCACATCTGCGAGCTGTACGCCACCGACCCCTGGTCGGCCGACGACATCGACCGAATGTCCGAACTGACCGGCGGCGTCCCGTTGCTCATCCATGAGCAGGCCAGCGAGTGGGCCCGAGAGCGCGCAGGTCGCCGCATGGTCGAGGCAACCGACCGCGGAGCTGCCTCCCGCCGCCGGCTGCTCGCCTCTCGCGGCGAGGTCGCTGACGGTGTCGAGGGCATCCAGCGGCTGCTGGAGCAACGCCGCGCCCAGCTCGCCGGCCGCGAGGCCCAGCTCCAAGCGACCGCGGTCGCCGCCCTGGCGGGGTGCCCCTACAAGGGCCTGGCCCGCTTCGAGGAGTCCGACGCCGCCAACTTCTTCGGCCGCGAACGGTTGGCTGCTGAGCTGGTCGCCCGGCTAGCCGAAACGCGGATCCTCGCTGTTGCCGGCCCGTCTGGTAGCGGCAAGTCATCGCTGATCCGGGCGGGCTTGATCCCTGCCCTGGCCACCGGCGTACTCCCCGGGTCCCGGCCGTGGCGCTCGACCATCCTCTACCCCGGCCCGCACCCGGCCCGGGAGCTAGCCCACAAGCTTCACGAGACAGGCGGCCCTGCGGGCGGGCCGCGGGTCGTCTTCGTGGATCAGTTCGAGGAGACATTCACCGCTGGCGCCCAGCGCCACGAGCAAGACGACTTCGTCGCCCGTCTGCTCGATGTCGCGGACCAGCCCGACACCGCCGTCGTGCTCGCCATTCGTGCCGATCACCTCGATCGCTGCGCCACCTTCCCTGAGCTCGCCGACCGGCTGGACGGCAACGACGTGCTCGTGGGACCCATGCGCGACAGCGAGCTGCGGCGCACTATCGAACTCCCCGCCCACCGCGCCGGGCTCGAGCTCGAGGGCGGTCTCGTCGAAGTCATCGTCTCCGACATCGCCGGACGGCCCGGGGCGCTGCCCCTGCTATCCACGGCGCTAGCCGAGACCTGGGAACGCCGAGAGTCACGCGCCCTCACCCTCGCCGGCTACCGGGCCGCCGGCGGCGTCAACGGGGCGCTCGCCCGCATGGCCGAAGACGCCTACGCCGGATTGTCCCCAGGTCCGCAGGGGGCAGTGCGGCGGCTGTTGCTCCGGTTGTGCGACTCCGGCGAGGACGGTGACCTGACGCTGCGCCGCCGCCTGCCGCTCGACGACGCCGTCGACGAAGGCGACACCGATGCCCGCGTCGCACTCGAAAGGCTCGCAGACCGCAGGCTGCTCACCATCGACAGCAACTCCGTCGAGGTCGCCCACGAGGCGCTGCTGCGGGAATGGCCACGCCTGCGTACCTGGCTCGACGAAGACGTCCACGGACGCCGGCTGCACCGGCGCCTGCACGATTCCGCCCGCTCCTGGGACGCCACCGGGCACGACGCCTCCGAGCTCTACCGCGGCACCCGTCTAGGTGCCGCCACCGACTGGGCCGTCCACCACGACGAAGAGCTCAGCGACACGGAACGAGCCTTCCTGGACGCCAGCCAAGCCCAAAGCGACCAGGAGTTGGCCGACGCCCGCCGCCAAGCCACCGCCCGCGCCCACTCCAACCGGCGCCTCCGCGCCCAGCTTGTGGCCCTCGCCATCGCCCTAGTCGTCGCTCTCGTCGTGGGCTTGGTGGCGGTCCGCCAGCGGAACCGGGCCCAGGACGAGCGCCAGATCGCGACGGCCGAGCGCCGAATCGCGACCGCCCGCGAATTGGCGGCCGCCGCTAACGCCAACCTCGATGCAGACCCTGAACGCAGCATCCTCTTGGCGCTCGAAGCGGTCGACCAGACGCGGTCGGCGGACGGTTCGGTGCTGCCCGAGGCTGAGGAGGCCCTCCACCGCGCCGTGACCGCCTCGCGCATCGAGCTGAGCCTGCCCGGCGTGGGCGGTGCGCTCGACTGGAGCCCCGACGGCAGCCTGTTCGTCACCGAGGGGCCCGATAACACGGGGCTTGTGGACATCCGCGACGCCCGGACTGGCGAGTCGGTGCGCTCGT
>Ga0081538_10000478_pt1 | contig 44979 bp, 44 predicted proteins | sample TabmetS5T2R1_FD_71022 | JGI IMG/M metagenome (GOLD analysis project Ga0081538, IMG submission 71022) | Tabebuia heterophylla rhizosphere microbial communities from the University of Puerto Rico - S5T2R1 | ecosystem: Host-associated > Plants > Roots > Rhizosphere ... | reverse complement strand
CGCCCTCCATCAGCGCCCGGAGCGACTGGCGCCAGGCCAGCTCGTGGGGCGAGTCGACCAGCACCCCGTCCACGTCGAAGATCGCACCCCGGAACGCCATGACGCTCTCCAGTCCCTTGTCGGGGTTGCTGCCGGTGCCGGCTCCCTCATCCACCCCCTCCGGCCCGCTTGGCCTCGATGGTGTCGAGGAGCTTCTGGTAGCTGACGGCGAACTTCTCCACGCCTTCGGACTCGAGCTGCTCGCCGACCTCCTCCTCGTCGATCCCGACCCGGATCAGGTCCGACCACAGCCGCCGGGCCCGGTCCAGGCCCTCCAGCACGGTCTGGCCGCGGACGATCCCGTGGTCGGCGAACGCCTCCACCGTGGACAGCGGCATGGTGTTGACCGTGTCCCGGCCGATCAGCTCCTCGCCGTAGAGCACGTCACGGTAGTTGGGGTTCTTGGTCGAGGTCGAGGCCCACAGGCAGCGCTGGGGGCGGGCCCCCTTGGCCTGGAGGGCCTCCCAGCGGGGCCCGGCGAACAGCTCCTGCCAGGCCTGGTAGGCGAGCTTGGCGTTGTCGATGGCGGCGGTCCCCAGCCGCGATTCGGCCAGCTCGGCGTCGGGGCCGCCCTCCTCGACCCGCTCGCCGAGGATCGGGTCGACCAGGGTGTCGACCCGGCTGACGAAGAACGAGGCCACGCTGGCCATCTGGGCAAGGTCGGCGCCCCTGGCGGCGCGCTCCTCCAGCCCGGACAGGTAGGCCTCGACGACCTCGCGGTAGCGGGCGATGGAGAAGATCAAGGTGACGTTGACGTTGACCCCGGCGGCGATCGAGGCCCGGATGGCCGGCAGCCCCTCGACCGTCGCCGGGATCTTGATCATGATGTTGGGCAGGCTGAGCAGGTCGAACAGGCGGGCCGCCTGGAAGGTGGTCTCGTCGCTGTCGTGGGCCAGGTCCGGCGGCACCTCGTAGGACACGTACCCGTCGCGACCCCCGGTCGCCTGGTAGACCGGCCGCAGCTCGTGGGCCGCCCAGCGGATGTCGTACAGGGCCAGCCGCTCGAAGATCGCCTGGGCCCCGAGGCCGTGGGCGGCCAGGGCGGCGAGCTGGTCGTCGTAGAAGCCGCCGGCGCCGATGGCGGCCTGGAAGATGGTCGGGTTGGAGGTCACCCCGACCACGGAGAAGTCGTCGCGGAGCCGGCGCAGCTCGCCTTTCTCCAGCCAGTCGCGGGCGATCGAGTCGACCCAGACCGAGACGCCTTGGTCGCTGAGCTGGGCCAGGGGGTCGGGGGTTGCCATGGCTGGCCTCCTTCGCCGGTCAGGCCGACAGGTTCCGCAGCATCCGGGCCTTCTCCACGTGCTCCCGGTGCAGCACGGCCAGGGCCCGCTCGACGACGTTGTCCTCGGTGAAGCCGAACTTGATGAGGGCCGTCCCTCCGGGGGCGGATGCCCCGAACTGGTCGGTGCCAACCACGCCGCCGAGGGTTCCGACCCACTTGTGCCACAGGGCGGTGCTGCCCGCCTCGACCGCCAGCCGGGCCGTCACCAGCGGCGGCAGGACCTGGTCACGGTAGCTCTGGGGCTGGGCCTCGAACAGCTCCCAGCAGGGCATCGACACCACCCGGGTGGGGATCTCCTGGCGCTGTTCGAGCTCCTCCCGGGCGGCCAGGGCCAGCCACACCTCCGACCCGGTGGCCAGCAGGAGCAGCTCCGGCTCGCCGCCCGAGGCCTCGGCCAGCACGTACGCGCCGCGGTGCAGCCCGTCCGCCGGGGCGTAGCGGTCCCGGTCGATCACCGGCAGCTCCTGGCGCGACAGGACCAGCGCGGTCGGCCCGTCGGTGCGACCCACCGCGGCCCGCCAGGCCTCGGCCGTCTCGGGGCCGTCGGCCGGGCGGATCACGTGCAGGTTGGGCAGCAGCCGCAGGCTGCCCAGGTGCTCGACCGGCTGGTGGGTGGGGCCGTCGCCGCCCAGCCCGATCGAGTCGTGGGTCCAGACGTAGACCACCGGCAGCCCCATCAGGGCGGCCAGGCGCACGCTGGGCCGCATGTAGTCGGAGAAGACCAGGAAGGTGGCGCAGAACGGGCGCAGCCCGCCGTGGGCGGCCAGGCCGTTGCCGATCGCCCCCATGCCGTGCTCGCGGACGCCGAAGCGGAGGTTGCGGCCGGCCTCGGTCGCGGTCAGGTCGCCGCCGCCGGCGATGTCGGTCAGGTTCGACTCGGCCAGGTCGGCCGAGCCGCCCACCAGCATCGGGAGCCGGGGCGCGATCGCGTTGATCACCTGCTGGGACGCCTTGCGGGTGGCCTGCTTCCTGGGCTCGGCGAACAGCCCCTCCAAGCCGGCGTCCCAGCCGGAGGGCAGCTCCCCCGCCATCGCGGCCTGGAGCTCGGCGGCCAGCTCCGGCTCGGTGTCGGCGTAGCCGGCCAGGCGCCGCCGCCACTCCGCGTGGGCCTGCTGGTTGTCCGGCACCCGGACCTGCCAGCGCTCCGGCACTCCCTCTGGCACCTTGAAGTGCTTGTCGGGGTCCCAGCCGTAGACCTCCTTGGTCGCCCGGACCTCGTCCTCGCCCAGGGCCGCCCCGTGGGCCTTGGCGGTGTCCTGGGCGTTGGGTGCCCCCCAGGCGATGTGGGTGCGCAGCCGGATGAAGCTCGGCCGGTCCGGCTCGTCGATGGCGGCCTGGTAGGCGGCCGCGATCGCCTCGGTGTCGTTGGCGTCCTCCACGTGCTGGACGTGCCAGCCGTACGCCTCGTACCGCCTGGCGACGTCCTCGGTGAAGGTGATGCTGGTCGGCCCGTCGATGGTGATGTGGTTGTCGTCGTACACCAGGGTCAGCTTGCCGAGCCGCAGGTGCCCGGCGAGTGACGACGCCTCGCTGGCCACGCCCTCCATCATGTCCCCGTCACCGCAGAACACCCAGGTCCGGTGGTCGACCGGCTGGTGGCCGGGCCGGTTGTAGCGGGCGGCCAGGAGCCGCTCGGCGATGGCGAAGCCGACCCCGTTGCCAACCCCCTGGCCCAGCGGGCCGGTGGTGACCTCCACCCCCGGCGTGTGCCCGTACTCGGGGTGGCCGGGGGTCAGCGACCCCCACTGGCGCTGCTGCTTGAGGTCCCGGATCCCCAGCGGGTACGCGGTCAGGTGCAGCACCGCGTACTGCAGCACCGAGGCATGGCCGTTGGAGAGGACGAACCGGTCGCGGTCGAACCACTCCGGGTCGGCCGGGTCGAACTTGAGGAACCGGGTCCAGAGCACGTAGGCGGCCGGGGCCAGCGCCATGGCCGTGCCCGGGTGGCCGCTGCCGGCCTTCTGGATGGCGTCCATGGCCAGGGTCCGGACGGTGTCGACGGCCAGGCGGTCGAGGTCGGTGGCGTTCTCGGTCTTGGTCTCGACGGTCACGATCGGTCCTCCTTGCCGGCTTGCCCGGTTGCGACCAACGTGGCGTCCTCCGGCGCCTCGTCGAACCTCCAGGCGTTCAGGTCCTGGACCGCGTTGGCGGTCGCCGCGAACGCCGGCAGCAACCGCTGGTAGAAGCGGGCCGCGGCGTCGGCGCCGAGCCGCGCGACCACGCCGGTGGTTGCCTGCAGGCTGGGCAGCTGGTCCCGCCGGAGCCCGGCCAGGTCGAGCGCCCCCGGGTCCCAGTCGCGGGCGGCCAGCCCGTACAGCCCGGTGGCGCGATGCCAGACGTCCGGTGCCTCTTCCCGGAACCACACCAGCTTGACCAGCGGCGACATCGGATGCACGGGCGTCCCGGTGCGGCGGTGGAGGGCCAGCCACCCGCCGCCGTCCCGCAGCCGCCGCGCCTGGGCGCTTGCCCGCCCGTCCGCCCAGATGACCGACGGGGTCAGGGGCCTGCCGTCGGCCCCCAGGGCGATCAGGCTGTGCATCGCCGTTGAGCAGGCGACGCCCGCGACCCGCCTCCCGGCCGCGCGCACCTCGGCCATCACCTCGGCGACCGCCGCCGCCGACATCCCCACGACCACGTCCGGGTCCTGGACCGCCCAGCCGGGCTGGGGGGACAGGGTCGGGTACTCGCGGGCGGCGGCGGCGTGGCTGACCGCGGCGGCGTCCACGGCCGCGACCTTGACCCCGGTCGTGCCGATGTCGATGGCGACTACCAGGCCCGGGTCCGGCAACGGCCTTCAGACCTCCTGCTCGCTTCGGTCCTCGGACCAGAGCGTGTGGAACACCCCGTCGCGGTCCACGCGCCGGTAGGTGTGCGCCCCGAAGAAGTCTCGCAACCCCTGCACCAGCGCTGCCGGGAGCCGCTGGCGGCGGACGGTGTCGTAGTAGGCCAGCGCCGAGCCGAAGCCGGGAACCGGGACCCCGAGGTTGGCGGCGAGGGTGACGGCACGCCGCCAGCCGTCCTGGGACTGGCCCAGCTCCCGGGCCACGCCGGGCTCGGCCAGGAGGCTCGGCAGGTCACCGCCGGCGTACGCCTGGCGGATGCGCTCCAGCAGGCGGGCCCGGATGATGCAGCCGGCCCGCCAGATCCTGGCCACCGTGGCCACGTCGATGCCCCAGCCGTAGGCGTCGCTGGCCGCCCGGAGCTCGTCCAGGCCCTGGGCGTAGGCGACCACCTTGGAGGCCCACAGCGCCGCCCGGACGTCCTCGATGAGCTGCTTGGGGTCGTCGACCGGTCCCCCGCCGGGGCCGGTCAGGGCCGACCTGGCCGCCTCCCGGAGCCGGGTGTGCCCGGAGGTGGAGCGGGCGAAGACCGCCTCGGCGATGGCGTTGGTGGGCACGCCCAGCTCCAGGGCCGTCTGCACCGTCCAGCGGCCGGTGCCCTTCTGCTCGGCCGCGTCGGCGACCACGTCCACGAACGGCCGGCCGGTGGCGGCGTCGACCTGGGCCAGGGCCTCGGCCGTGATCTCGATGAGGAACGAGTCGAGGTCGCCGCTGTTCCACTCGCGGAACACCTCGGCGATCCGGGCCGGCTCCAGCCCGGCCGTGCGGAGCAGGTCGTAGGCCTCGGCGATGAACTGCATGTCGGCGTACTCGATGCCGTTGTGGACCATCTTGACGAAGTGGCCGGCCCCGTCCGGCCCCATCCAGGCGCAGCACGGCTCGCCGTCGTACTTGGCCGCGATCTCCTCCAGCAGCGGCCCGAGGGCGGCATACGACTCGCGCGACCCGCCGGGCATGATGCTGGGACCGTGCAGGGCGCCCTCCTCGCCGCCGGAGATGCCGGCGCCGACGAAGTGCAGGCCGTGCTCGCGCAGGCTGGCCTCCCGCCGGCGGGTGTCCTCGAAGTGGGCGTTGCCGCCGTCGACCACGATGTCGCCCGGCTCCAGGTGCGGGACCAGGGTGTCGATGGTGGCGTCGGTCGGCTGGCCGGCCTTGACCATCATCAGGATGCGGCGGGGCCGCTCCAGGCTGGCGGTGAACTCGGCCACCGAGGTCGAGGCGATGAAGCTCCCCTCGCCGCCATGGGCGGCCACGAGCGCGTCGGTGCGGGCCTGGGTGCGGTTGTAGAGGGCGACGGTGCGGCCGTGGCCGGCGAAGTTGCGGGCCAGGTTGCTGCCCATCACGGCCAGGCCCACCACCCCGACGTGGGCGGCTCCGGTGCGATCGCTGTCCAGCATGCTCAGGCTCCCTGCTCGGAGGCCGGGAGCGTGCCCGCCACCCGCTCGGCGCGGCGGGCCGCCGTCTCGGCCACCATCGTGGCGAAGGTCTGCTCGGTGAGCGGGTACCGGAAGAAGATCGCGATGCCGATCAGGATGAAGATCGCCGGGGCGAACCCGGCGGCGAAGCGGATGGCGTTGACGGCCGACTCGCTCTGGGCCGCCACGCCACCGACGTACCCGCCCAGCCCGATGACGAAGGCGGCCAGGGCGCCGCCGACCGCCTGCCCGAGCTTGCGGGTGAAGGAGAACAGGGCGTAGGTGATGCCCTCGGTCCGCACGCCCGTCTTCCACTCGCCGTACTCGACCGTGTCGGCCTCCAGCGCCCACATGAGGGTGTTGACGCCGGCCGTGGAGACCCCCATCAGGGCGAAGAACACCAGCGGGACCCAGACGGTGGAGGGCGGTGAGAGGGAGATGCCGACGCCGGCGAGCACGCCGATGACGCCGAAGCCCAGGAAGGCCTTCTTCTTGCCGATCGCCACGACGAGCCGCGGGATGAACGGGGCGATGACGAAGATCGACCCCACGCTCAGGATCGTCAGGATGGTCAGGAGGTTGGCGTTGCCGAGCACGTCGCGGGCGTAGTAGACCTGGACGGTCTGGAGCGAGAACAGCGCCGTGAGGAAGGCCAGCGAGGCCAGGCACAGCATGACCAGGGGCCGGTTGTGCCGGAGGGTGTCGAAGCTCTGGCGCATGCTCACGCTGGCCACGTCGCGCTGGACCGTCTCGCGGGAGGTCACGAACAGGAACATGTACAGCCCGAAGCCGACCACCGCGAAGACGCCCATCGTGATGGCCAGGGAGTGCTGGAACGCGTCGGGGTGGCCGGTGTAGCGCTTGACCTGGGGCGCGACCACGAAGGCGAGCAGGATGCCGGTCAGGGCGGTGCCGATCATGCGGAAGCTGGCCAGCCGGCCGCGCTCCTCGGGGCGCTGGGTCATCGCCGAGGCCAGCGACCCGTAGGGGATGTTGACCAGGCTGTAGGCCAGGCCGAGCAGGCCGTAGGTGAGGTAGGCGAGCAGCAGCGCCGTGCCGCTGCCGTGGGGCGCCAGCCCGGGCACGGTGAAGGTGGCGAAGGCCAGCAGCATCAACGGTGCGGCGCCGAAGAGGAAGAACGGCCGGAACTTGCCCCAGCGGGTCATGGTCCGGTCGACGGTGCGGCCGGCGAAGATGTCCGCGAACCCGTCCCAGACCCGGATGAGGAGGAACAGGGTGCCGGCCGCGGCCGCCGAGATCCCCGCCACGTCGGTGTAGTAGACGAGCAGGAACATCGAGGTCATGGAGAAGGCCAGGTTGTTGGCGGCGTCGCCGGCCGTATACCCGAGGTACTGGAGCGGGCCGAGCCTCGGTGGGGCCGGCGCGGTGGTGGCCGCTACCGTTCGGGTGGTGGTCATTGCCTGTCTCCCTCGGCTGGAACGGCGTCTGCGGAGAGCCTGGCGGGGCGGTGGGACGAGGCTCAGAGGTCCTTACGCCAGCGGCGGCGCAGGGCGTGCGCGGCCGCCTTGGGCTCGCGGTCCCGGGTGAACACGCCCTTCTTGTTGCCGCCCACCCGCATGATCCCCGAGGTCGTGCCGAAGTCGGCGAACGCCCAGACCTGCTCGCCGACAACGGCGTCGATGCGGTCGAAGACGCGGTGGTTCATGTCGAGGTACGCCACCTGGTACTCCTCGGACCAGGGCTGGGCCATGAGCGCGTGGAGGCCGGGGTAGGTATCGGCGCCATACTCGGTAATGATGATCGGCTTTCCCTCGCTCGCCCAGCCCTTCAGCTCCTCCTCCCAGGCCCGTTCGGCGGCCTCGAGGTCACCGGTGTGCACGTACCAGCCGTAATAGCGGTTGAGCATCAGCACGTCGCCGAACTGGGAGACCCGGCAGGTGGGATAGGGGGCGAGCAGGACGTTGACGAAGCCGACCGGCCGGGTGGGATCCAGCTGCCTGGTCAGGTCGAACAGCGGCTTGAAGTAGCGTTCCGCGCCTTCGGTGTCGGACTCCGGCTCGTTCGCGATCGACCACAGCACCACGCTGGGGTGGTTCTTGTCGCGCGCCACCAGCTCCCGGATCGCCTGGGCGTGCACCTCGCGGCTCTGGTCGTTGACGGTCTCGGGCGAGAAGGTGGTGTAGCCCTGGCCGCCGAAGATCCCGCCGCCGATGCCCATGTTCAGGCCGACCGCGGCCGTCTCGTCGATGACGACGATGCCCTGGCGGTCGGCGTAGTCGAGTACGGCCTCGGCATACGGGTAGTGCGAGGTCCGGAAGGAGTTGGCGCCGATCCACTTGAGCAGCTCGAAGTCGCGCAGCAGGAAGGCGTCGCTGTGGCCCTTGCCGATCACCGCGATGTCCTCGTGCTTGCCGAAGCCGGTGAAGTAGAACGGCTCGCCATTGATGAGGAACCTGGTGCCGTCCACGGCCACGGTGCGCACGCCCACGCCCTGGTGGTAGCTGTCCAGGAGGTCGCCGCCGTCGCCGACCAGCTGGACCTCGAAGTCGTACAGGTAGCCGTCGCCCGGCGCCCACCGGTGGACGTCCTGGACGGTGAGCTCGCCCGAGCCTCCGGTGGCCCGCGCGACCTCGGTGCCCTCGGCGTCGCGCAGCACGACCCTGACCTCGGCCCCCTCGGCACCGGAGGTCTCGGTGGTGTACCCGACGGTGCCGTCGCTGCCGTCCAGGCCGGTGACGACGGTGATGTCGGTGAGGTGGGCGCTGCCGGTGGCGTACAGCCATACCGGGCGGTGGATGCCGGCGTAGTTGAAGAAGTCGTGCCAGTAGACCTGGCGCTTGCCGTCCGGGGTGTCCTCGATGACCCCCGGCGGGATCGAGTGCCAGTTGAGCGTGTTGTTGACCAGGACGGTGATGCGTGCCTCGTCCCCGGCCCGGACGTGCTCGGTCACCTCGGCCTCGAAGGGGGTGTAGCCGCCCTCGTGAGAGACGACCTCGGCGTCGTTGACCCAGGCCGTGGCCCGGTGGGTGGCCGACTCGAAGTGCAGGACGATGCGCTGCCCGTTCCAGCCGCGTGGCACCCGCATCGTCGTCTGGTACCAGAGGTCGCCGAAGTAGTCGTGCACCGCCGGGTCGGCGGTCAGGTCGTTGAAGCTGGCCGGCACGGCCATCTCGGCGGCGCCGGCGAGCGGGCGCTTGAACCATTCCGCCGACCGGCCCTCGCCGGCTGGGTCGAGCCTGAACCGCCAGAGTCCCGTGAGCGGCTTGCGTTCCCGGGTGGCGGTGTCCTGGGGCCGCAGCATGGGGGTCCTCCCTTATGGCTGCCTCGTTCTCGACCGCCGAAATCCCGCGGGTCAACCAAGGTCTCAGTTAGCCACGGCCGTCCTGAGGTGGCAAGCGGTTGCCGTCTGTTGCCGCGGCGCGTAGCATCCCCCCAGCTGACGCCCCCGGAGGGGCTCGTGACCGATGAGCCACGCCGTCGGCCGGCCCGGTCGGCGCCCACCATCTACGACGTCGCCCGAGTAGCCGGGGTCGCCCCGTCGACGGTCTCCAGGACCTTCTCCCGTCCGGGCCGGGTGAACGCCGAGACCGCCGAGCGTGTCCGCGAGGCGGCCGCCCGCCTTGGCTACCGCACGAGCCCGCCGGCGCGGGCGTTGTCGACCGGCCGCAGCTCGATGGTCGCGCTGGTCATCCCGGACGTGACCAACCCCGTGTACTTCGACATCACCCGGGGGGCGGAGGACGCCGCCGCCGAGGCCGGGTACACCCTGCTCCTGGCCGACTTCCGGGAGTCGGGCCGGCTGGAGCGTGAGGCGATCGACCGGGCGGTGCCCGCCGTGGAGGGGCTCGTCCTGGGCGGCCCGCGCATCTCGGACTCGGCGCTGCGGATGGCGGCCAAGCAGCGGCCGACGGTGGTCCTCAACCGCGCCGTCCCCGACATCCCGAGCGTGGTGATCGACAACCCGCGGGGTATGCGGCGCATCGCCGAGCACCTCGGCGCGCTCGGCCACGCCACGCTCACCTACCTGGCCGGGCCGGAGGAGTCATGGGCCGACGGGATGCGGTGGCGGTCGTTGCGAGAGGCTGCCCTCGAGCTTGACCTGCGGGTCCGCCGCCTCGGACCGTACCCGCCGACCCTCGCGGGTGGTCTGGCCGCGGCCGACGATCTGCGCCGGAACCCGACCACCGCCGTCGTCGCCTACAACGACCTGATGGCGATCGGCCTGATGCACGAGCTCCAGCGCCTCGGCGTGTCGGTGCCGCGGGAGGTGAGTATCGTCGGGTTCGACAACATCTTCGGGTCCGACTTCTGCACGCCCCCGCTGACGACCGTGGCTGCGCCGCTGCGCAAGCTGGGGGCGGCCGGGGTCCGGCGGCTGATCGGCCAGCTCGGCGGCGGACCGGTCCGGACGGGACGGCCCGAGGTGCTCCCGGTCCAGCTGGTCGTCCGGGGCTCGACGGCTCAGCGCAGCCGGAACAGGTCCTCCCCGGCGCGGGGGACCACCAGCGTGTCCGGGTCGGCCGCCCACGCGTCCGGGTCGACCTCGGCCGGGTCCAGGTAGTCAAGGTTGACGGCCCGGACCCGCTCGGAGGGGATGCCGGTGGCCAGGGTGACCGTGACCCGGTCGTGCTCGGTGCCGGTGTGCTCGTCGTAGGTGCCGGCGCCGCGCAGGTGGGTCGAGTGGGCCAGCACCCCCCAGGGGACGACCTTGAAGCGGTCCCACTGCTTCACGAAGTAGTCCCGGCAGTGGTAGCCGATCTGGTCGATCTCCGGGTGGGTTGAGCTGATCTCCTGCACGTGGGGGGCGTAGAGCACGACCTGGCCGCCGTCGGCGACGATCGGCTCGACCTTGTAGAAGCCCTTGGCGGCGGTCCACATGTCGTGGTACATGGCCGGGATGATCGACAGCACCCGGCGCACCGGGGCGTCCAGGTAGCGGACGTGGGTCTCGGCGGCCACGTCGGCGGCCGCCGCCCAGGCCGCCTGGGGCTCCCCGAAGGCCACCGAGTGCAGCGCCTTCGACCCGGACGTGACCACCACGCACAAGGCCAGCTTGCCGCCGGGGACCAGCGAGACCGCCTCGTCGATCAGCGCCCGGACCGGGGTGGTGCCGCGGGTGCCGATGATGGTGGCGCTGGTGATCAGCGCCCCCAGCCAGTGCGACAGGTTGATGACCTCCTGGCTGGCGACGCCGGGGAAGAAGTACTTGTTGCCGCCGGAGAAGCCGACCACCTCGTGCGGGAACACCGGCCCGACCACCAGGGTCAGGTCGTGCTCGACCACGGCCCGGTTCAGCCGCACCGGGACCGGCTGGCGCAGGCGGCCCTCGGACAGCTCGGCGATCCGGTCGGCGCCGATGGTCCCGACCGAGGCGAAGGTGTGCGGGTCCCACCACTCGTGGTTGCGCACGGTGGCCCCCGGATAGCGCTCGGCGAACCCGCCGAGCGGGTAGCCCAGGTGCCTGGCCAGCTCGGCCTCCCCCATCCTGGCGTGGGTACCCAGCGCGACCAGCACGGTCAGCCGCGTGACCCGGCCATGAAGCGCCTCATGCACCGCCCCGAGCAGCAGCGGCATGGGGCAGCTGCGGGTGCCGTCGGGCACGATCACGCACACGCTGCGCCCGTCGAGGTCGGCGGCGCCCAGCTGCTCGAGGACGAAGGCCCGGACCTGCTCGTCGGCGAGGACCTCCCCGGGTCCTCCCACCCGGGCGGCGGGGAGGGTCGGCCGCGTCTGTGTCATCTCAGCCTCCAGCGGTCCGGATCGCCTTCTCTAGCCTGCTCCGGGGTCGGTCTCCGGGGCAATGCCGGGCGGCAACAACTGGCAACCAGTTGTCACGCCCGGACGGCGCGCCCACCATGAGCCCATGACCACCGCCGCGGCCCCGCTCCGGCTCCACCCGGACCGGCTGCTGCCCCCGGACGCGGGGGTGCGGGCGATCGCCCGGCGGGTGTACGAGGCCGTGCGCGACCTGCCGATCCTCTCCCCGCACGGCCACGTCGACCCGCGGCTGCTGCTCGACAACCAGCCGTTCGCCGATCCGGCGAGCCTGTTCGTGACGCCTGACCACTACGTGACCCGGCTGCTGCACGCCAGCGGGGTCCCGCTGGACGCCCTCGGGGTGGGCCGCGGCCCGCTCACCGAGGCCGAGGCGCGCGAGGTGTGGCGGCTGCTCTGCGGGCACTGGGACGCCTACCGGGGCACGCCGGTCCGCTTCTGGCTGGAGGCGGAGCTGGCGGACATCTTCGGCGTGTCGGTGCGCCCCTCCGCCAAGACGGCCGACGCGATCTATGACCAGGTTGCCGATCGGCTGGCCACCGACGGCTACCGTCCCCGGGCGCTGTATGACCGGTTCCGGATCCAGGTGCTGGCCACCACCGACGACCCGGCCGACGACCTGGCCGCCCACGCCGCCCTGGCGGCCGACCCGACCTGGCCGGGGCGGGTCGTCCCGACCTTCCGGCCCGACCGCTACCTCGAGCCGGCCCAGCCCGGCTGGGGGGACGCGGTGGCCCGGCTCGGCGAGGTGGCCGAGATCGACACCGGGGACTACGCCGGCTTCGTGGCCGCCCTGGAGGCGCGGCGCCGGTCCTTCATCGAGCACGGCGCCGTCTCCGCCGACCACAGCCACCTCGACGTCCGCACCGACCCGCTGGAGCTGTCCGAGGCGGCCCGGATCTACCGGACCGCCCTGGGCGGTGAGGTGACCGAGGCCGAGGCGACGGCGTTGCGGCGGCACCTGCTGCTGGAGATGGCCCGCATGTCGTGTGACGACGGGCTGGTCATGACCCTGCACCCGGGCGTGCGCCGCGGCCACCACGGGCCCACCACCGCGGCCTTCGGGCCCGACACCGGCAACGACATCCCCATCCGGGTGGAGCTCACCGACGCGCTGCGCCCGCTGCTGGAGCGCTACGGCACGCACCCCAACCTCCACCTGGTGGTGTTCACCGTGGACGAGACGGTGTTCTCGCGTGAGCTGGCCCCGCTGGCCGGCTTCTACCCGACGCTGTACGTCGGGGTGCCGTGGTGGTTCCTGGACGCCCCCGAGGCGATCCGCCGGTTCCGGGCGGCCGTCACCGAGACGGCCGGCTTCTCGCGGACCTCGGGGTTCGTCGACGACACCCGCGCGTTCTGCTCGATCCCGGCCCGCCACGACATGTCGCGCCGCATCGACGCCGGCTGGCTGGCCCAGCTGGTGGCCGAGCACCGGCTGGACGAGGACGAGGCCACCGAGACGGCGCTCGACCTGGTGACCGGCCGGCCACGGGAGGTGTTCAAGCTGTGAGCGGACCCCGGACGTCCGGGAGGCTGTCCCGCGCTGCCGGCAAGGGCCGGCCGGCGGCGCCGGTGCGCCTGGTGCATCTCGGGCTGGGGAACTTCTTCCGCGCCCACCAGGCCTGGTACACCGACCGGGCGCCCGACGCCGGCGACTGGGGCGTCGCCGCCTTCACCGGCCGCCGGGGCGAGCTGGCCGAGACGCTCACCGCCCAGGAGGGCCTCTACACGCTGATCACCCGGGAAGCCGAGGGCGACCGGTTCGAGGTGCTGAGCAGCCTCTCACGAGCCCATGCGGCCGCCGAGCACGAGGCCTGGCTCGGCTACTTCGCCTCGCCGGCGGTGGCGGCGGTCACCATCACCGTCACCGAGGCCGGCTACCTGCGCGGAGGCGACGGCGGCCTGGACCGCGACCGGCCTGAGGTAGCGGCCGACGTCGAGGCGCTACGCCAGGACCCGGCCGCGCTGGTCCGGACCGCCCCGGCCCGGCTGGCGGCCGGGCTGGCCGCCCGGCGGCGGGCCGATGCCGGACCGGTCACCCTGGTGCCGTGCGACAACCTGCCCCACAACGGCGAGGTCGCGACCCGGGTGGTCCACGACCTGGCCGAGATGGTCGACCCCGGCCTTGCCGGCTGGATCGCCGACTCGGTCTCCTACGTCACCACGATGGTCGACCGGATCACCCCGAGGACGACCGAGGAGGACGTCCGGGCCGTGGCCGAGGCCACCAGCCTGGAGGACCGCGCCCCGGTCGCCACCGAGCCGTTCTCCGAGTGGGTGCTCAGCGGCTCGTTCCCGGGCGGGCGGCCCCGCTGGGAGGACGCCGGCGCCACCTTCACCGAGGACATCGCGCCGTTCGAGGAGCGCAAGCTGTGGCTGCTCAACGGCGGCCACTCCCTGCTGGCCTACGCCGGGTCCGCCCGCGGCCATGCGACGGTGGCCGAGGCGGTGGCCGACGACGCCTGCCGGGAATGGCTCCAGGAGTGGTGGGACGAAGCCGCCAGGCACCTGCCCTTCCCCGAGCCCGACGTGGCCGCCTACCGGGCCGCCCTGCTGGACCGGTTCGCCAATCCGCGGATGCACCACCGGCTGGGCCAGATCGCCGACGACGGCTCGCAGAAGCTCCCGGTCCGCGTCCTGCCGACCCTGCGCCAGGAGCGTGCCGCCGGCCGCCTCCCTCCGGCCGCCACTCGCATCCTGGCCGCCTGGGTGTGCCACCTGCGGGGGGCCGGCGTCCCGGTCCGCGACGCCCGCGCCGACGAACTGGCCCCGCTGGCCAAGGGCCCGCTCCCGGAGGCGGTGCCACGGGTCCTGGCCGCGCTGGACCCGGCGGTCGGCGGCGACGGCGACCTGGTGAAGGCCGTGATCGCCCAGGCCAGGCAGTTCGAGCAGGCGGAGCGGCCCTGATCGCCGAGCCCCCCTCGATCAGTCCGGTGGGACCGTTACGGCAGGGTGGCGCCCTGGAGCCCGGCCTTGACCTTCGCGGCCTGGACGATGATGTCGACGCACGTGTCCAGGTCCATCGTGCCGGTGTTGACCACCAGGTCGTAGCGGTCGGTCTCGCGAGGGTCCCAGCCGTAGAACTCGATCGACATGTCGGCGCGGACCTGGTCCTCGCGCTTCTGGCGCTTCGCGGCCCGTTCGACGTCGATCCCGCTCTCCTTGGCGGCTCGTTCGATCCGCTGGGTGACGGGACCATCAAGCTTGATGTGCAGCGCCCCCGGCCAGTTGGCGAGGATCAACGCCCCGTTGCGTCCCATGACGACGCCACCCTCGCGGGCCTGCTCCACGACCTTGTGGGTGTTCTCCAGAACGAGCTCATGCTTGTCCTGCTGGGCCGCGGCCACGGACCCACCCTCGAGCGCGGCGTACTGGCCGCCCATGACGCTGAAGACGCGGGAGAGCAGCCCTTCGTTCTCACGCCGCGCCTCGGCGCCCTCGATCTCCTCCGACGAGAACGCCTGCCCGTGGAAGGGCACGCCCAGGGCCTGGGCCACCCGGGGGCCGATGTAGCTCGCGCCGGCCCCGTAGGACTCGAACAGGGTCACGACGGGCTTGGAGGGGCGCCCTTCGGCGGGAGTGGTGTCGGACATCACAGCCTCCTTGCCTGGCGGGCCACCATGCGCCGAACTTCACCATCCTACCGAGGCGCCAGACCTGGGAGAAGAACACGACCTCGCCCGCTACCATCATCCTCTCCAGCGCGAAGGGTCAGGTTCAGATGAGCTCACCCTCGAGGGTCCGCTTCGCGGTCGTCGGCGCCGGGGTGATCGGCGACGTCCACGCCTGGGCGATCCGCAGCCTGCCCGAGGTGGCGGAGCTGCGCCTGGTCGTCAGCACCCGCGAGGCCACCGCCCGCCGGCTGGCCGAGGCCCAAGGGGCGAGCGGCTGGTCGACCGACTACCAGGCCGTGCTGGCCGACCCCGGGATCGATGCGGTCTCGATCTGCACCCCAGCGGCACCCACGCGGACCTGGCCGTCGCCGCCCTCCAGGCCGGCAAGCACGTGATGGTCGAGAAGCCCATCGACGTCTCCCTGGAGGCGGCCGACCGCATCCTCGCCGCCGAGCGGGCGTCGGGCACCAAGGTCGCCGTCGTGTCCCAGCACCGCTTCGACCCCTCCACCGAGCAGGTCACCGCGGCCATCCAGGCCGGCGACCTCGGGCGGCTGACCTCGGGGATCGCCTCCACGGCCTGGTGGCGGGGCAGGTCCTACTACGACTCGGGACGCTGGCGCGGGACCTGGGCCATGGACGGCGGCGGGGCGATCATGAACCAGACCATCCACACCATCGATCTGCTGGTGGCCATGCTGGGCGTCCCCACCGAGGTGTTCGCCTACGCCGGGCGTCTGGCCCATGAGCGGGTCGAGGTCGAGGACACCGCGGTGGCCGTGGTCCGCTTCGCCTCCGACGATCAGCTGGTCTACTTCCACCACAACCCCGGGCCGGCGCCGGAGCTGACCATGCCGCTCCCGATGACCGAGACCAACCAGGTCACCGGCGCCGATACGCTGAGCGCCGACCAGCACCGCCTCGGACCGGCCCACGTGGCCCAGTTCGCCGACTTCGTCGACGCGATCAGGTCAGAGCGCCCGGTCCGGGTCGGCACCAGGGAGGCCCGGGCCGTGCTCGCCGTGGTCCTCGGCCTGTACCGGTCGGCGGCGTCCGGTACCCCGGTCCCGATCGAGCACGGGTGAGCGTCAGGCGGCTCAGCTCGCCAGCTGGGCGGCGAGCCTCCACAGCGCGCCCTCGAGGATCTCGCCGTAGGTCGGGAAGGGGTGGACGACGTCGGCGTGCGCGGCCACCGGCACCTCGGCCCGCACGGCCAGCGACACCTCGGAGATCCACTCCTCGGCGTAGCCGCCCATGGCGGTGGCGCCGACCAGGGTGCCGCGCCGGGGATCGGCGACGAGCTTGAGCCAGCCGTCGGCGGACCCCTCGGTGTCCGACCGCACCGTGTCGCCGACGGCGGCGCTGGCCACCGCCGGCTCGATGCCGGCGGCCCGGGCCGAGGCCTCGGTGTGGCCGATGGCGGCCAGGACCGGCGTGGTGTACACGGCGCGGGGGACGGCCCGGTAGTCGGCCCGCACCGGCCGGCCGGTGAGGTTGGCGGCAACGACCCGGCCCTGGTAGTGCGCCGTGTGGGTGAACGGCGCCACCCCGGTGACGTCCCCGACGGCCCAGACGTCCTCGGTCCCGACAACCCGGCAGTGCTCGTCGATCTCGACCGCCTCCCCGGGGCCGACCTGGACCCCGAGCGCTTCCAGGCCCAGTCTGTCGGTGTGGGGACGGCGACCGGCCGCCAGGAGCACCCGCTCGACCTCGACGTGGTCGCCGGAGCCGAGGGTCAGCCGGGCGCCGGCCTCGGTGCGCTGGGCCGAGGTCGCCTGGTCGCCGAGCCGCACCCGGACCCCGACGGCACCGAGCCGCTCGGCCATCGCCGCCGACGCCTCGGGCTCCTCGCGGGGGATCAGCCGGGGGTTGCGCTGGACGATGGTGACCCGCGAGCCTAGGACGGCGAACAGGTAGGCAAGCTCGCAGCCGGCCGGGCCCCCACCGATCACCGCGACCGACCGGGGCTGCTCGCCGGCGCTCATCGCCTGCTCGGTGGTCCAGGTCGGCACCGCGTCCAGCCCCGGCACCTCGGGGGTGGCCGGCACCGAGCCGGTGTTCAGGACGAGATCGCGGTAGGCAACCTGGGTGCCGTCGACCTCGACGACCCCGGGCCGCACGACCCGCCCGGTCCCGCGCAGCAGCCTCGCCCCCGTCTTCTCCAGCGCCGCCGCGGTCGCGCTGTCGTTCCGGCCGTGGACGATGCGCTCGCGGCGCGCCACCGCCTGCCGGTAGGCGACCGCAGGCTCGGACCGGCCGGTGAACAGCCCGCGGAACTGGTCGTCGGCGGCCAGCCCCCAGACGCTCGCGCTGCGCAGCATGGCCTTGCTGGGAACGCAGGCCAGGTACGGGCAGTTGCCGCCCACCAGCCCCTTCTCGACGACGACCACCGACCGGTCCTGCACCGAGGTCCAGACGAGCTTCGCGCCGGCGCCGGCGCCGACGATCACGATGTCGGTGGGTTCCATCTCACGGCCTCCTCCCCTGCGGAGCGGTGTCGGTGAAGGCGGCGAGGAGGCGCTCCTCGGCGGCGGGGTCCAGGGTGGTGCGCACCACCCCGGGGGCGAGCGGGCGCAGCGCGTCGATCGCCCGCTGTAGGTCGGCGCCGAGCGAGCGCGCCTCCTCCGCCAGCTCCCGGCTGTCGAACCCAAGGACCACGAGCTCCTTCGTCATCTCTCCCCTATCCCTTCTCCTGACCGGTCCTCGCTGCCCGGGTCGATCAGCGGGACCAGCCAGCGGCTGGCCGGGTCGGCGTCGACCAGGAGCGCCTTGACGAACAGGCTGAGGGGGACCGCCAGGAGCGCCCCGAGCGGCCCGATCACATAGGACCAGAACACCAGGGACAGGAACGTCAGCGTCACCGACAGCCCGACCGCGTCCCCGACGAACTTGGGCTGGAGCAGCGACTGGATCGCCACGTTGATCACCGAGTAGGCGACGATCACGAGCACCGCCTGCCGGACCCCGCCCTGGAGCAGCGCCAGCAGGGCCGGGGGGACCAGGCCGAGCACGAAGCCGATGTTGGGGATGTAGTTGGTGATGAACGCCAGCAGCCCCCACAGCCAGGGCAGGGGGACGTCCAGCCAGTACAGCGCGGCCACGTCGACCAGCGCGACGATCAGCCCGAACACGGTGGAGACGACGACGTACTGGCGGGTGGAGCCCGCGAACCAGGCCAGTGCCTCGACCAGCTGTGGCCGCTGGCGTCCGGCGGCGGCGAGCCGGCGCGGGAAGGAGCTGCTGTCGATGATCAGGAAGAAGATCAGCACCAGGATGAACGCCAGGTCCGAGATGACGCTGGTGGCGCCGCTCAGCACCCGCTGCAGCACGCCGACCAGGCTGCCGAGGTCGAACTGGCTGATCACCGAGTTGATCTGCTCCTGGGTCACTCCGACCTCGCCGAGCCACTCGGTGACCTGGTCGACGAGGCTGCTGAACTGCGGCTCGTAGCTGGGAAGCAGCGCCGCCAACCGCGCCGCCGAGAACACCAGGGCGCCGGCCAGCGCCAGGATGATGGCGTAGGCGCACACCATCGTCAGGACCACCGCCAGCCAGCTCGGGACCCGGTGCCGCTGCAGCCATGCCAGCAGGGGATGGATCGTGACGACGATCACCAGCGCCAGGAACGCCGGCCCGACGATGCCTGAGGCGGCGCGCAACCCGGCGACGGCCGCCACCGCCCCGGCGGCGGTCAGCAGCACCAGCAGCCCCCGCGGCATCGGCGACGGCCGGTCCGCTCCGGGCGATCGCGAGGGACCCGGCGCGGACGCCTCCACCGCCGGCGCCGGCGGGTCGGGCGAGGGCGACGGCGTGGGCGGCATGGCGGCGCTCCTGCCAGGGTTGGGATTCCCGCAAGAGATACCCCCGGTCATCACCGTCTAACGATCGTCGCCATCAGGGCGGGTCGCCGACGATGGCGACTCCCCCACGGCGCAATCTCCGGGTGCCCGACCACCCGCATGTCAGCGCCGCGGCGAGACGCGGCGCCCCAGCAGTTTCTTCAGCTCGTCGACCCAGAGCACCGAGCTGGCCAGGGCCGCGCACAGCGCCCAGTCGGCGGCCGACAGGGGCGTGGTGCCGAAGGCCCGGTTGAGCAGCGGCACGTGCACCACCAGGACCTGCAGCGCGAGCGACAGGGCGATGGCCGCCCACAGCCAGCGGTTGGTGAACAGGCCCCGGAAGGCGCTGACCCGGTCCGAGCGCGAGTTGAAACAGTTGAACAGCTGGGCCAGCACCAGCACGGTGAACGCCGCCGTTCGCGCCTCGGTCAGGTCGGCCGAGCCCTCGACCAGTCCGCCGGGCAGCTTGAGGTCGAGAGCGAACAGCGTGGCCAGGGCCATCACCAGGCCGACGAGGACCACGCCGAGCTGCATCTCGCGGTCGATCACCCGGTCGGTGAGCTTGCGCGGCCGATGGCGCATCACGTCACGTGGCGGCGGGTCGACCCCCATGGCCAGGGCCGGGCCGGTGTCGGTGAGCAGGTTGATCCAGAGGATCTGGGTGGCCAGCAGCGGGGCCACCACGGCCCCGCCGGCGGTGTCCAGGCCGAGCAGCGACGCCCCCACCACCCCGAGGAACATGGTCAGGACCTCGCCGGCGTTGGACGACAGCAGGTAGCGCAGGAACTTGCGGATGTTGGCGAAGATGGCCCGGCCCTCGCGGACGGCGGCCACGATGGTGGCGAAGTTGTCGTCGGCCAGGATCATCTTGGCCGCTTCCTTGGTGACGTCGGTGCCGGTGACGCCCATGGCGATGCCGATGTCGGCCGACTTCAGGGCCGGGGCGTCGTTCACGCCGTCGCCGGTCATGGCCACGATGTTGCCGTCGGCCTGGAGGGCGTCGACGATGCGCAGCTTGTGCTCGGGCGCGACCCGGGCGTACACCGACACCGACCGGACCCGCCCGGCGAACGTCTCCGGGCCCAGGGCATCCAGCTCCATCCCAGTGAGCGAGGCTGCGGTGGCCTGGCCGGCGTCGGGGGCGGCGATGCCGAGGTCGGTGGCGATGCGGGCGGCGGTGCGGGGGTGGTCGCCGGTGATCATGATGACCCGCAGGCCGGCCCCGTGGGCCTCGGCGATGGCCGCGGCCGCCTCCGGGCGGGGCGGGTCGATGATGCCGACCAGCCCGGCAAAGACCATCCCCTGCTCCAGGGACTCGTCGGCCGCCGGCGGCTCGATGGTCTCCATCGGGTCGTAGGCGACGGCCAGGGTGCGCAGCGCCGCCTCGGCCAGGCGGTCGACGGCGGCCAGGATCTCGGCCCGGCGCGCCTCGGGCAGCGGCTCCTCGCGCGCGCCGACCCGTTCGCGGGTGCACCGGGCCAGCAGCACGTCCGGGGCGCCCTTGGTGACCACCGCGACCCGGCCCGCTCGCGCGCTGTCGGCCTCGATGCTGCTCATCAGCTTGCGCTCGGAGGTAAAGGGCACCTCGTCCAGTCGGGTGAAGCGGGCCCGGCGCTGCTCGGTGATGCCGAGCTTGCGCTCGGCGACCAGGAAGGCCGCGTCGGTGGGGTCGCCCTGGGTGGTCCACTGGCCGTCCTGCTGTTCCAGGACGGCGTCGTTGGCCAGGCTGCCCCCGGCCAGCACGACCTGGACCTCGTCCAACAGCGGCCCGTCGGAGAGCGGCTGGTCGCCGACCCGGAACTCGCCCTCGGGCCGGTAGCCGATGCCGGTCACGGCCACCTCGCCGGAGCGGGCCACCACCCGCTGGATGGTCATCTCGTTCTGGGTCAGGGTGCCGGTCTTGTCCGAGCAGATGACCGAGGCCGAGCCGAGGGTCTCCACCGACGACAGCTTCTTGACGATGGCCCGCTGGCGGGCCATGCGTTGCACGCCGAGGGCGAGGACGACCGACAGGACGGCCGGCAGGCCCTCGGGGACGGCGGCCACGGCCAGCGAGACCCCCAGCAGCAGGACCTGGACCAGGTCGCTGGCCCGCTGGATGTCGGAGGTCAGCAGGATCGCCGCGACCACCACGACGGCGATGGCGACCACGGCGATGCCCAGGGTCCGGCCGACCAGGTCGACCTCGCGCTGCAGGGGCGTGCGCTCTTCCTGGGTGCGGCCGAGCAGGGTGGCGATCCGGCCCATCTCGGTGCCCATGCCGGTGGCGGTCACCACCGCCCGGCCCCGGCCCCGGGTGACGGCCGTCCCGCTGAACGCCATGTTGGTCCGGTCGCCCAGCGGCGCCGGCGCGGGCAGGGCCGGGCTGTCCTTGAGCACCGGCTCGCTCTCGCCGGTCAGCGACGACTCGGCCACCTGGAGGGAGGCGACCTCGATCAGGCGGCCGTCGGCGCCGACGGCGTCGCCCTCGGCCAGGACCACGATGTCGCCGGGCACCAGCTCCTCGGCCGGGATGCGCACCTGGGCGCCGTCGCGCAGCGCCGTGGCCGCCGGTGCGGCCATCCGCTGCAGCGCCGCCACCGCCTGCTCGGCCTTGCGTTCCTGGACGAAGCCGAGCACGGCGTTGGCGACCAGAATGACGGCGATCACGATCGCCTCGAAGGGCACGCCCTGGGCGCCCTCCAGCGCCCAGGCGGCCACCGAGATCGCGATGGCGACCAGCAGCAGGTAGATCAGCGGGTCGGCGAACTGAGCGAGCAGCTTGCGCCAGGCCGGCACCTGGGCCGCCGGATCGAGGCGGTTGGGGCCGGTCCGGGCCAGCCGTTCGGCCGCCTCGGCCGAGCTCAGCCCCGCCGCCGGGTCGACGCCCAGCGACCCGAGCACCTCGGTCGCGCCGACCAGCGACGGGTCGGCGGGCGCCGCCTCCGGAGCCGCTGTTACCGGCGAGGACGCCCCTGGCCGGTTCATCGAGCTACGCGACCCCGCCGGCGACCACCGGCGCATGCACCCATGCACCCATGTCGATCTTCCCTCCGCGTGGAATTGCCACCTTACTTGCGGAAGGGTCGTCCGTAAACGCGCCCAAGACCGACGACGGCGGGTAGAACGTAGAGTCGTTCCCGAGCTGTGCGGCGACCTGGCGGAGGGGTGTCTCAGGTGCAGAGGGCTTCTCGCTACCAGCGACGGCTGGCCAAGGAGCAGGGCGCCGCCTCGGTCTACCAGGCGCTGGCGCAACGGCGCGAAGGCGAGGAGCGGGAGATCCTGCTGGCCCTGGCACGAGCCGAAGAGCGCCACGCCGCGCACTGGGCGGCGAAGCTGCACCCGTCGGAGCGGAGGCCGCACCCGCCGACGCTGCGGGCACTGGTCCAGCAGGAAGCCGCGGAGCTGGGGCTGGTCTTCCGGGCCAGGGGCTTGCCGGCCGACCAGGCTGAGCGGCACGCGGCCGCCCTGGTGACCTATGGCCTGGGCCGCGTCTTCGGGACCACCATCGGCTGACCGGATGGGTGAACACCGGCCCCTCGGGGGTCATACTGCGGAGTCGTGTACGTACCGGTCGACGGCGACCAGGAGCGCCAGCGGACCATTGCCATCCTCTGTGCCCGAGGCGGGCACCATCTGCTCCACTTCCGCAGGTGGACGATCGAGCAGATCCGGAGACCGCACGACCACCACGGGGAGCATGATGACTGATACCGCCACCGCCGGCCCGCAGGCCGGCCATGGCCCCCTCAGCCAGGACGAGCTGGCCCGCCTCGACGCCTGGTGGCGGGCGGCCAACTATCTCTCGGTGGGGCAGATCTACCTGCTCGACAACCCGCTGCTGGGCGAGCCGCTGCGGCTGGAGCACGTCAAGCCGCGGCTTCTGGGCCACTGGGGCACCACCCCGGGGCTGAACTTCGTCTACGTGCACCTGAACCGGGTCATCGTCCGCGACGACCTGGACGTGATCTATGTGTGTGGGCCCGGGCACGGCGGCCCCGGGCTGGTCGCCAACGTGTACCTGGAGGGCACCTACTCCGAGGTCTATCCCCACATCGGCCCCGGCGAGGAGGGGCTGCGGCGGCTGTTTCGCCAGTTCTCGTTCCCCGGGGGCATCCCCAGCCACGTCGCCCCGGAGACGCCGGGGTCGATCAACGAGGGCGGGGAGCTGGGCTACTCGCTGGTCCACGCCTACGGGGCCGCCTTCGACAACCCCGAGCTGCTGGTGTGCTGCGTGGTCGGCGACGGGGAGGCCGAGACGGGGCCGCTGGCCGCCAGCTGGCACTCGAACAAGTTCCTCAACCCCGTGACCGACGGGGCGGTGCTGCCGGTCCTGCACCTGAACGGCTACAAGATCGCCAACCCGACCATCCTGGCCCGCATCCCCCAAGAGGAGCTCAAGGCGCTGCTGGAGGGCTACGGGTACGCCCCCCGGTTCGTCTCAGGGTCGGAACCGGCCGAGATGCACCAGGCCATGGCCGCGACCCTGGACGAGGTCCTGGCCGAGATCGCCGCCATCCAGCACCGGGCCCGGGCCGAGGGGGACACCTCCCGGCCGCGCTGGCCGATGATCGTGCTGCAAACCCCCAAGGGCTGGACCGGCCCCCGCGAGGTCGACGGGGTCCCGGTGGAGGGGACCTGGCGCTCCCACCAGGTCCCCCTGGCCGCCCTCGCCCAGCGGCCCGACCACCTGGCCACGCTCGAGGCCTGGCTGCGCTCCTACCGGCCCGAGGAGCTGTTCGACGACACCGGGGCGCTCCGGCCCGAGATCGCCGAGCTGGCCCCCAAGGGGGAGCGGCGCATGGGCGCCAACCCGGCCGCCAACGGAGGACGGCTCCAGCGGCCGCTGGAGCTGCCCGACTTCCGCGACTACGCCATCGACGTGCCCGAGCCCGGGGCGGCCACGGCCGAGGCGACCCGGGTCCTGGGCGGGTTCCTGCGCGACGTGATCAGGGCCAACCCGACCAGCTTCCGGCTGATGGGCCCGGACGAGACCACCTCCAACCGCCTGAACGCGGTGTTCGAGGTCACCGACCGGGCCTGGGAAGCCGAACGGCTGCCCACCGATGACCACCTGGCCCCCGACGGGCGGGTCATGGAGGTCCTGAGCGAGCACCTGTGCCAGGGCTGGCTGGAGGGCTACACCCTCACCGGCCGCCACGGGCTGTTCAACTGCTACGAAGCCTTCATCCACATCGTCGACTCGATGTTCAACCAGCACGCCAAGTGGCTGGAGTCGACCAACCGCATCGGCTGGCGGCGGCCCATCCCCTCGCTCAACTACCTGCTGTCGTCCCATGTCTGGCGTCAGGACCACAACGGCTTCTCCCACCAGGACCCCGGCTTCCTGGACCTGGTGGTCAACAAGCAGGCCGGGGTCATCCGCATCTACCTGCCCCCCGACGCCAACTGCCTGTTGTCGGTGGCCGACCACTGCCTGCGCAGCCGCCAGTACGTGAACGTGATCGTGGCCGGCAAACAACCCGCCCTCCAATACCTCACGATGGAGCAGGCGGTCCTGCACTGCACCCGGGGCATCGGGATCTGGGAGTGGGCCAGCAACGACCACGGCGACCCCGATGTGGTCCTGGCCTGCGCCGGCGACATCCCCACCCTGGAGACCCTGGCCGCGACCGCCCTCCTGCGCCAGCACCTACCTGAGCTGGCCGTGCGGGTGATCAACGTGGTCGACCTGATGCGCCTCCAGCCGGACTCCGAGCACCCCCACGGGCTCCCCGACCCCGAGTTCGACGCCCTGTTCACCCGGGATCGGCCGGTCATCTTCGCCTACCACGGCTACCCGGCCCTCATCCACCGCCTGACCTACCGGCGCACCAACCACGCCGGCCTGCACGTGCGCGGCTTCAGGGAGGAGGGCACCACGACCACGCCGTTCGACATGGTGATGCGCAACGACCTGGACCGCTTCCACCTGGTCATGGACGTGATCGACCGGGTCCCGGGCCTGGCCCAGCGGGCCGCGGCCCTGCGCCAGCACATGGCCGACGAGCGCCTGCGCCACCGCGCCTGGACCCGCCAGGTCGGCGACGACGCCCCCGACGTCCGCGACTGGGTCTGGCCGGGGTCACCGCCGCCGGCCGAGGTCTCCACCGACGTCCAGCGGGGCCAGCCCGCCTGACAGGTGCGAGGGCGCACCGAACAGATCAGAGCGGGAGCCCGTCCGCGAGCGAGGCGACCACGTGGTCGGCGCCGCCGGCGCGCAGCTACTCGGCGGTGTAGTGGTGGCTGGCCACCCCGACGCACGGGATCCCCGCGGCATGGGCCGCAGCCACGTCGTGGGGGGTGTCCCCGACGACGAACGCCTGGTCTGGGGTGACCGAGCCGCCGGAGACGACCGACGCTCGCTTGATCGCGGCCCTGGTGAGCTCGCCACGGTCGGTGGAGTCCGACCCATAGCCACCGAAGGAGAAGAACCGGTTGAGCCGGGCCCGGTGCAGCTTGATGTGGGCGGCGGCCTCGACGTTGCCGGTGACCAGCCCGAGCAGGTAGCCCTCTCATCACCTTGGCGAGCTCCGCCCGGGTTGGCTCGCGGCCCTTCGTGGCGGCTGGCAGCCGGCGGACGATCGTGACGCCTGGCATGGTCCAGCCTCCTTACGGGCTGTCCACCTCATCTCGTTCCCTGAGATCGGTCCCTCCACGGTGGATTGTCCCGTCCTCGGCCGCTCGGAGCCACGACGCCAGCAGCGCCAGGGCCGCCGCGAGGTAGATCCCGCCCGCCGGGATCCACATGATGGCCCCGGCCAGCTGCTGGTCCGCGAGCGGGTCCAGGCCCCAGGGCGCCGTGGTGTTCGCGTAGCCGGCGTACCAGGGTGTCCGGGCGAAGGTCAGCAGGACCGACAGGAAGACGCTCTGCATGGCCATCCCGAACACCAGCAGGACGCCGAGGCCGTTCGACACCCGGCCCGCGCCACGGGACCCGACCACGACGTGCCAGAACAGGACGGCCGTGACCAGGAAGCTGGCATGCTCGAGGAGGTGGAGAGGCTCGCTGGCCAGGGCGGCGTCGTAGGGGACGGCGGCGTGCCAGAACCACAGCGCCCCCACCTGGAGCAGCCAGACAGCGGTCGGGTGGCCCAGGACGCGGAGGTTGCGGTGGGTCAGCCCGAGCCGCCGCCGCCAGCGGCCGGCGGCCCGGCGCACGGCCAGGGGGCTACCCCGGAGGATCGCGCTGGACGGGGCGCTGAGGGCCAGCAGCGGGGCCGCGACCAGCAGCAGCAGCAGGTGCTGGACCATGTGGGCCGAGGCCAGCGCGCCCGAGGCGGCGTCAAGCGGTGAGACCAGGGCCAGGCCCAGCGCCACCAGGGCCATCGTGAAGCACCTGGCTCGCCAGCGGTCGACCTGCCGCCTGGGCCCGCCGGTCTGGCCGCGCCGGTACGCCCAGGCAGCCAGCAGCAGGCCCAGGAGCAGGACCGGGTCCAGGTTCCAGGCGCTCCACAGGTCATGGGGGGCCGGCGGCTGGCCGGGGTGGGCGAGGACCGGGGTCAGCACGACGGCAGCACCAGGGCGGGCAGGCCGACGAACAGGATGGTCACCACCGACAGCAGGGACAGGAGGAAGCCGGCCAAGGCCAGCGTCCCGCCGCGGTCCCAGTGCCCGAAGCCGCCGGCCAGGTCGTCGGCCTCGTCGGCGGCCGGCACGGAGGCGCCCGCCCGCCAGCGCCGCCAGGACCACCCGGCGCAGGCCAGGGCCGCGACCGCCGCGGCGGCGGTCACGACCAGCGTGACCACCTTGGGCACCGGGGGGTCGAACAGCGCCAGCCCGGGGCCGTCGCCGCTGCAGCCCGCCTCGGTGACCAGGTACACCACCATGAAATGGACCGACCAGATGACCGGCCCGGCCACGAACATGGCCAGGGCCCACCGCGCCCGGCGGTCACGGGAGACGTCCACGGCGAACGGCGTCCCCGCGGCCGCCGTCCTCGACCCGTCCCCGCCCGGGGACTCGTCGGGGGGGACGTCCCGGACGCTCATGTGAGGTGCGGTCCCAGGTACAGGGTGCCGAAGCCGACCACCCACATGACCACCATGGCCGCCCAGAACCTGGCCACGTTGGCCACGTTGGCGTGCCGGCGGGCGGTGTACTGGCCGCGGACGGCCCAGTACAGCGTCAGCGCCACCATGATGAGCCCGCCGGCCGCGACCACGGCCAGGAACCCGGTCAGCGTCCAGAAGATCGACCCGTAGGCGTGGGTGGTCCCGCCGAAGCCCAGCCCGGCCACGTCGACCAGCTGGACGATCGCGCCGCCGCCGGCCAGCAGCAGCGCCGCCGCCAGCGCTCGGATGAAGCCGGGCTGGTCGCCGGCCCGCACCCGGGCGAGCGCCGCCCGGACCGCGATGCCGCCGGCGACCACCAGGGCCGCGGCCACCAGCGCGCGAGCAGGGCCCGGCTCGGCGACCCCCGGGGGCGGCCAGCGCGGGTTCTCCAGCCGCAGGTAGAAGTAGCTGAGCAGCAGGGCCGAGAAGGCGATGCCGGCGAACAGGATCATCAGCGCCGTCCCCCAGGCGGCCACGACCACGCTCCCGCCGGCGTTGACCGGCACGCCGTGCTCGGCCTCGAAGGCCGCCTCCTCCTCGACCGTCATCGGCGGCTCACGGGGCCAGTTCCAGGCGATCACGGCCGCGGTCATGATGGCCGCGCCGACGGCGATCCCCCAGCGGAGCTTGGTCAGCTCGGCGGCGAAGATGAGGACCAGCCCCAGGCCGGTGACCAGCGGCCAGATCGACGGGTCGGCGACCCGGAACACCTCCTGGGGTCGCCCGTCGGCCGTGCCCACCACCACCGCGGCCCGCCAGCGCAGCGGCCAGCGGGCCAGCCCGTGGACGAACCGCACCAGCCGCTCCTCCCCCCGGTACAGCTCGTCCTGGTCCCACAGGGGGTGGCGGCTGCGCACGATCGGCAGGATCGTCCAGCCGTGCTCGGCCGGCGGCGACGGCACCGCCCACTCCAGGGTGTCGCCGCCCCAGGGGTTGGCCCCGGCCCGCTCGCCCCGGCGGACGCTGCGGACCACGTTCCAGATGAACACGGCGATGCCGGCGATGATGATGAGCACCCCGATGCTGGAGGCCAGGTTGTAGGGCTCCCAGCCCAGGCCCCGCTCGTAGGTGTAGACCCGCCGGGGCATCCCCAGCAGCCCGACGATGTGCATCGGGAAGAAGGTCAGGTTGACCCCGGCGAACAGCAGCCAGAAGTTCCAGCGGCCCAGGCGCTCGTCCAGCAGCCGGCCGGTGAACTTGGGGAACCAGTAGTAGACGCCGGCGAAGATGGGGAAGGCCACCCCGCCGATGAGCACGTAGTGGAAGTGGCCGACCACGAAGTAGGAGTCGTGGGCCTGGAGGTCGAAGGGGACGGCGGCCACCATCACCCCGGTGATGCCGCCGAGCACGAAGGTGACCAGGAAGCCGACCACGAACAGGAACGGGGTCCGCCACACCGGCCGGCCGGCCCAGATGGTGGCCAGCCAGGAGACGAACTGGATCCCGGCCGGGATGGCGATCACCATGCTGGCCGCGGCGAAGAAGCTCAGCACCAGGGTCGGCAGCCCGACGGCGAACATGTGGTGGGCCCACAGGCTGAACGACAGGAACCCGATGGCGACCATGGCCGCGACCAGCCAGGGGTAGCCGACGATCCGGTGGCGGGTGAAGGCGGGCAGGATCATCGAGACCACCCCGGCGGCCGGGATGAACTGGATGTAGACCTCGGGGTGGCCGAAGATCCAGAACAGGTGCTGCCACAGCAGCGAGCTGCCGCCGCGCTGGGGGTTGAAGAACTGGGTGCCGAAGCCTCGGTCCAGCTCCAGCAGCAGGCTGCCCACGATCAGGGGGGTGAAGGCGAACAGGATCATGAACGACATGACCAGCACCGCCCAGGCGAACAGGGGGATGCGGCTGAGCGTCATCCCCGGGGCCCGCATCTTGAGCACGCCGATGATGATCTCCAGCGCGGCCGCGATCGCCCCGACCTCGGCCACCCCCAGCCCCAGCACCCAGAAGTCGATGGCCAGGTTGGGCGAGAACTGCGGGCCGCTGAGGGGGGTGTAGGCGAACCAGCCGGCGTCGGGGACCCGCTGGAACAGCGTGGCGCTGTAGTAGAGCAGCCCGCCGAGCAGGAACGACCAGTACCCGAAGGCGCCCAGCCGCGGGAACGGCATCTCCCGGCTGCCCAGCAGCAGCGGCAGCAGCAGGATGGCGAAGCCCTCGAAGATCGGCAGGATGACCAGGAACATCACCACCGTGCCGTGGTTGGTGAACAGCTCGTTGTACAGCTGCGGGCTCAACAGTTCGCTCTCGGGCACCGCCAGCTGCATGCGCATCGCGAACGAGTCGAAGCTGCCCCCCAGCAGCAGGAAGAAGAAGCCGGTGAGCAGCAGCCGGATACCGATCTTGTCGTTCTGGACCCCGGTGAGCTGGCCCCGCAGGCCGGGCGGGTCGGCGAACAGCCGGTTGAGCTCCTCACCGGTCATCGGCTCGGTGATCGCCGGCCCCTCCCGGCCCGGCCGCGGGGGATCCCGGTCAGCCACGGCGATCGGCCATCCAGGCGGCGAAGCGGTCCTCCGGTTCGGCCACCACGGTCAGCACCATCCTGGTGTGCTCCAGGCCGCAGTACTCGGCGCAGCGGCTGCGGTGCTCGCCCGGCTGGTCGGCCTGGAGCACCAGGGTGTTGGGGTGGTCCGGCAGCAGGTCCATCTTGCCGGCCAGCTCCGGCACCCAGAAGCTGTGGATCACGTCCGCCGAGCTGAGCCGCAGGTTGACCGGACGCCCGACCGGGAGGTGGAGCTCGTCCCGCGCGGTCACCCCCCGGTCGGGGTAGCGGACCTCCCACCAGAACTGGTGGCCCACGACCTCGATGACCAGCGCCTCGGGCGGGGCGCTGGTGGGAACGAACCGCATCGCCCGAACGGTCGCCCCGAACACCACCAGCAGGATGACCAGCGGTACCACCACCCCCCCGACCACGAACCAACGGCCGAACGACTTCCGCCGCTGCCGGTCCGGCGGCGGCTCCCCCGCCGGCCGCCGGCGGAACAGGCCCAGGACCAGCACCACGACGACGGCGACGAACACGACCAGGCCGAGGCCCAGCATCAACCACCACAGGTCGGCCATGGCCTGGGAGACCGGGCCCTGCGGGTCGAGCGCCCCACCCTCGCGCTGGGCGGTCACCTCCGGCTACCTGCCGCGCGTGCGCGTGGGCCGCGCTAGGAAGACGTGGTGGTGCTGGTGGGACCGGCCAGGTAGTCCCGGTGCAGCGCCTCGACGACGCCGATGTCGGCCAGCGCGGCGCCGGTCGCGGCCGGGTTGAGCTGCGCCATCTGGACCTCCCACTCGGCAGTGAACGTACCCGCAGGACTCTACAAATACGCCGCTTCGAATTGAAGAGCGCGATGTTGCCAACCTGGTCCGGCCGGCCGCTGTCGTTATGGCGTGACGAGCTTGATGGCGCTGCCGAAGCCGAGGCCGTGCGGCTGTTGCAGCGAGATGTGGAGGAAGCCGAGCTGCTCGAGCTGCTGGGCGCGGCCGAGGGGGCCGACGTCAATGGGTCGCAGACCAGCGTCGGAGGCGAGCCGCGACACCTTCTGCTTGGCGGCGTCGTCGTCACCGGCGATGAGGACGTCGAGCTGCTGGCCCGCGACCTCGCCACCCACCAGCGTGCCGGAGAAGGTGGTGTTGAAGGCCTTCACGACCGGCGTTCCCTGCGGGACGAGCTGCTGGACCTCCTCGGCCGAGGAGGTCCCGGGTGGCGTTGCCAGCTTGTCCCAGGTCTGGGTGTCGACCGGGTTGGTGATGTCAACCACGACCTTGCCGGCGAGCTGGTCCCGGTACTGCTGGACGGCGTCCTTGATGCCGGGGTAGTAGACGGCGAAGACGACGATCTCGCCGCCGAACGATGCCCCCGGCTCGAGTGCGGTCGCGTTCTCGCCGAGCTCGCCGGCCAGCTTCCGCGCCTCCGCCTGGTCGCGGTCGACGATCTCGACCTGGTGTCCACCCGCCACGGCCCGGGTGCCGATACCGCGGCCCATGTTCCCCGCACCAACGATCGACACCCTTGCCATGGCGCCTCCTCCTCGATTCGTTCGGTCGTGCTCATCCTGTCCCGCGGACCGTAACAGGATTGCCAGGATGAAGACGCGGAACCCAGAACCAGAGCGGAAGCCTCAACGGTGGGCGGCCAGCATCGCCTCCAGGGTCGAGGAGTCGGGGTCGGAGCAGTTCACCGTGACCCGGTCCGCGCCGCCCGGCCGCGCGGAGCCGGTTCGAGCAGACGCGCACGGCGACGAACGGTAACGGCATCGGGTGTTTGCGGGGGTGACCGTGCGAGCAGACGCAGAACAGACCGACGGAACGAAAGGAGCGGCCGGATGCGTGCGAATGCGGCCGGGGGTCACGGCGAGCCGGCGCCCCGCAGCCCGTGGTGACGTTGGCCGCCCTCCACGGGGCCAGGGGAAGCGTGGTCGGTCCGCGGGTGGCCGAGCGCCCTGATGCTCGACTCGACGGCGCTTGACCTCGACACCTGCGTCGACCTCATCGTCGCGGCCAGCCGGGCCCGTACCCGGGAGGCCGGGACCGGAAGGACCGACCCGAAGCCGGAAGCACGGACCTAAGGAGCGAACGTGCTGCGACCGCAAGACACCGTCACCCGGGAGCGCAGGTCGCTCAACGGGCTCTGGCAATTCGCCCTCGACGCCGACGGCGCCGGCCGGGACGAGGGCTGGTGGAACGGACCGCTGGCCGACGCGCGCGAGGTACCCGTGCCCGCGAGCTACAACGACATCTTCGCCGACGCGCAGGTGCGCAACCATGTGGGCGACGTCTGGTACCAGACCCTGGTGCGGGTCCCGGCCCGGTGGGCCGGCGAGCGGATCGTCCTGCGCTTCGACGCCGCGACCCACGGGGCGGTTGCGTGGGTGGACGGCACGCGGGTCGTCGAGCACCAGGGCGGCTACACGCCGTTCGAGGCCGACGTCACCGACGTGGTCGAGCCGGGCGCCGAGACCAGGATCACCGTGGTGGTGAACAACGTCCTGACCTGGCAGACGATCCCGCCGGGCTACGTGATCGAGACCCCCGACGGTCCTCGCCAGCGCCTCCTCTTCGACTTCTTCAACTACGCGGGGCTGAACCGGACGGTGTGGCTCTACACCACCCCGGCCTCCTACGTCGACGACGTCACCGTCGTCACCGGCCTGGACGGATCGACCGGCACGGTGGGCTACGAGGTCGAGACGGCGGGCGGCGGGGAGGCAGAGGTCCGGGTCGCGCTCCGGGACGCCGAGGGCACGGAGGTCGCGCGGGCCACCGGAGGCTCGGGCGAGCTCACCGTGGAGGGCGTGCATCGGTGGCGCCCTGGCCAGGGCTACCTCTACGAGCTCACCGTCGAGTTGTGGGGCGACGGGGACGGGCCGGTCGACGTGTACCCGTTGCCGGTCGGCATCCGGACCGTCGAGGTGGACGGCGCTCGCTTCCTCATCAACGGCGAGCCCTTCTACTTCAAGGGCTTCGGCAAGCACGAGGACGCCGCGGTGCGCGGCCGGGGCTACGACGCCCCGTTCATGGTCCACGACTTCGCGCTCCTGCGGTGGCTCGGGGCGAACTCGTTCCGCACGTCGCACTACCCGTACGCCGAGGAGTTCCTGGAGTACGCCGACCGGCACGGCATCGTCGTCATCGACGAGACCCCCGCCGTCGGCATCAACAGCGGCCTCGCGGCCGGCTTCTTCGGTGCCAAGCCGTTCACGACGTTCTCGGAAGAGACGATCAACGCCGGCACGCAGGCCGCGCACAAGCAGGCGATCCGCGAGCTGGTCGCGCGGGACAAGAACCACCCGTGCGTGGTGCTCTGGAGCATCGCCAACGAACCGGAGTCCGTGACGCCGGCGTCGCGCGACTACTTCGAGGCGCTCGCCGCCGAGGCGCGGCGGCTGGACCCCTCGCGCCCGGTGGGCTACGCCAACGTGCCGGGCTCACCCCCCGACAAGGACATGATCACCGACCTCTTCGACGTCGTCATGCTCAACCGCTACTACGGCTGGTACGTCGATGCCGGCGATCTCGCCACCGCCGAGCGCGAGCTCGAGGCGGAGCTGACCGCCTGGGCCGACAAGTACGATAAGCCGATCGTCATCACCGAGTACGGCGCCGACACCTACCCCGGCCTGCACGACGTCCTCCCCAACCCGTGGACCGAGGAATACCAGGTCGAGCTGCTGGAGATGTCCCACCGCGTCTTCGACCGGATCGAGGCGGTCGTGGGAGAGCACGTCTGGAACTTCGCCGACTTCGCCACCGGACCCGGCATCATGCGGGTGGGCGGGAACAGGAAGGGCGTCTTCACCCGCGACCGGCATCCCAAGGCCGCCGCGCACCTCCTGCGCCGCCGCTGGCGGGGGCTCGCGTGAGCTCCGCCGGCGAAAGCCGCCGGCACCCCGGCCAAGAGGATCCCCGTCAGGTCATCGATGACCTCGCGCGCTTGATCAATCCAACGGGGCGGCTCGCCGTCATCGGCGTCTTCACCTCCGCTGACGCGGCACCGTCCCCGCATGACGGTTTCGATCGTCGCGTCGATGGCGTTGTGAAGGTAGTGTTCACCCACTAAGCGGCCTGCCTGAGCTTCTGATCACCAAGCGTGCGCGAGTCACGCCCCAGCACCCGGCCACGGGCAACCACCTGGGCCGCCTACGCGGCCTGCGGGTTGGCGTTGCTGTCGGCGGTGCCCAGCTTCTACTGGGCCCTCGGCGGCACGGCAGGGCTGGACACCCTGGGCGGGAGGATCGAGGAGCTCGCGCGGGCGCGTGATCCCATGGGCGTCGCGCTGGGGGTGGGGGCCGGGCTCCTCAAGGTCGCCGGGGGGCTGCTGGCGCTGGCCCTGGCCCGCCCGTGGGGCCGGGCGGTCCCCCGCTGGCTGCTGTTGGGCGCCGCCTGGGCCGCCAGCACGGTGTTGACGGTCTACGGCGGCCTGCTGGTCGCGGTGGGAGCGCTGGTGCTGACCGGGGTGATCCGCCCGTCCGGCCCGGTCGACCGGACCGCCCTGCGCTGGCATGTCATGGTCTGGGACTTGTGGTTTCTGGTCTGGGGTCTCCTGCTCGGGGTGGCTGCCTGGCACTACGGTCACCAATCACGGGATCCGGCAGCCTCATGAACCAGTCCGCTTCACCGGGGAGCGGAACGGCGGACGCCCTCCTGGCCGCGGCCGCGAAGGACGCTGATGAGGCTCACCGCCGAGACGATCGACCAGACGCCCTCCAGGAGCAGGAAGCCCCAACGCTGGTCCACCAAGGCGATCACCGCCAGCACGAACGAGCCGATCAGGTTGAGGATCAGGTAGGCCACCGAGTGCTGGTCGAGCTGGCCCATCTGACCCAACGTGAAGCCGGCCAGGATGCACACCGCTCCGGCGAGCTCCAAGGCGACGACCAGGGCATGGGGCACGTCAGGCGCCGGAGACGAGGGTAAGCGGGCGGTCGGCGTCGGGTTGCGGCATCGACGCGGCGGTCATCCTCATCATGGACCGGCCGATACTACGTCGGGGGTACGGCGCTGTCATGCGCTCGCCGGCCGGGTAGCCGGGCCGCCGGGCGTCCAAGCACTGGGCGACCGCACGGCTGTGGGGCCGCCCGAGCCCGCCCCCGAGGAGGCGACGCCGGTGTTACGGGCCGGCCTGCCCCACCGGGCGCGGGCGGATGCCGGTGAGCGGGCCGCGGGGGCTCCAAGGGCCAGCTCGGCCGACCGGGTGGCGGTGATCACCGACGAGCCGCTGGATGCGCCGGGCCACGACCACGTCGTCCGGGGTCAGGGTGCCGTCCCGGAGGGCAACCGTCACGGTCACGCGATCGTGAGGTTCCTTTGCCAGGGTATAGCTTAATTGACAGGGAGACAACTAAAGCTATACTTAAATGGATCATCGCCCGACTCCGTCAACGAAAGGACGTCCATGGACCGGCCGTCCACCGGGATCAAGGCGCTCGACCAGGTGCTCGGCGGCGGGCTGGGCGTGGGCGACAACGTCGTCTGGCAGGCCGCCGACCCGACCGAGATCGAGCCCTTCGTGGAGGCGTTCCTGGCCACCGCGCACGGCACCACGCCCCTGACCTACCTGAGCTTCCGCCTGCCACCGGCCGCGGTCCTGGACCGCTTCGGCCGGGTGTGGGACAGCGAGCGCTTCACCCTGCTCGACGGGTGGACGGGCGGCCAGGATGCCGGCCGCGGTCGCCGGAAGGCAGCCACCGCCGGCGCTTCCGGCAAGGCCCGGGTCCGGCGCCTCAAGGACCCCGGTGACATGGAGCAGGTCAACCGCGAGCTGGCCGAGATCGAAGACCAGCTCGGCCCGGGCGCCGGCTATGTGTTCGACGACCTGACCAGCATGCAGCGGCTGTGGGGGCCCGAGGCCGCCCTGGCGTCGTTCCTGCGCTGGTGCCCGCGCCTGTACCAGCAGCGCACCGTCGCCTACTGGCTGGTGGAACGCGAGGCCCACCCGCCGGCGTTCCGGTCCCGGCTGGCCGACATCACTCAGGTCATCCTCGAGCTGGAGGCAACGCCGGCCGAGCGGGCCCTCCAGGTGGTCAAGGCGGACGGACACCCAGCCGGTGTGGCCGGGCGCACCCTGCGCTATGGCGTGGGCGACGACCGCCACATCCAGGTGCCCCAGCAGGCGGCCGGAGCGCGGGAGCGGATCGGCGAGCAGGTCCGGGCCGAGCGCCTGGCCGGCGGGCTGTCCCAGACCGAGCTGGCCCGCCGCATCGGGGTCACCCCCAGCGCCCTGTCCCAGGTCGAGCGGGGCCGCCACGGCCTGTCGGGCGAGACCCTGACCCGCCTGTGGGCCACCCTGGGCGTCCCCTTCGGCCCGGGCGCGAGCCCGTCCTCGCCCCCCTACCGGCTGGCCCGGCGAGGGGCCCGGCAGCCGGTCGCCCCGGCGCCGGGGGTGTCCGGCGAGACGGTGCTGCAGGACCCCTCCGGGCTGGCGGGACACGAGCTGACCTTCGCCGCCGGCGACAGCGGCCGGCGTCCCTTCGAGACCAAGCAGCCCGAGCTGGTGCTAATCCTCCAGGGCGCCCTGGAGCTGCAGCTCGGCCAGGAGACCCACACCCTGCAGCAGGGCGACGCCATCCTGCTCCCCAGCCAGCCGGTCACCGGCTGGCGCAACCCGGCCAGGGAACCGGCACGGGTGCTGTGGCTGGTCCTCAACGCCTGAAGCACCGCTCATCCGGCATTGCGCAGGTGCTCGACGAGCACGGCGGCCTGGCTGTGGTCGACGTCCCGGGTCGCGGTCACCAGGGTGAGCGGGCCGGAACGGGCCAGCTCCCGTAGATGACGCACCGCCGCCTGCCGCTGCGACTCGGCCAGCTCGGCCCGGTAGCGGCGCCGGAACTCCTCGAACCGGCCCGGGTCGTGGCCGTACCAGCGCCGCAGCTCGGTGGACGGGGCGACCTCCTTGGCCCATTCGTCGATGCCCGCCCTGGCCTTGGCCAGGCCGCGTGGCCAGATCCGGTCCACCAGCACCCGGGTGCCGTCCTCCGGCGACGGGTCGTCGTAGACCCGCCGCAGGCGGACCTCCGGCTTGCTGCTCATGGCTGTCTCCCTGCCAGCGGATGGCTGACGGCCAACGCGGCGGCGGGTCCCATTACCACTGTGGAGCTGGTCCGCGCCGGTGGTCGGCCGCCTGGACGGCGGGACTAGGCCGGTGAGCTGGTCGGCGCCTCGTGGTCGTGCACGTGGGCCTCACGGCCGTGCTCTTTGGCCGGGTCCTCGTGCGGCTCGTGGCTGTGGGTCACGGCCGCATGGTTGTGCTCGTGCTGGTGGGTGGCGGTCAGGTGCGTCCAGTCCTGGCCGCCGCTGAGATAGTGGGTCACATGGGTATGTTCGTGGTCGTGGACCTCGGCACCGTGGCTGTGCTGTTCGCCCATGGCCAAGCACTCCTTCCGCCTCGAGCTGGATGACGTCCACACCCACGGCGGGACCTCCTCTGCCAGCCGGTCAGCCTCTGTTACCTACCCCCAAGGGGGAGCGTGATACCTCGGTCCCCGAAGGGTCCCCCAGCCGGCTCACCCGCGGCCGGCGTCGGCTCCTCCTCGGCCGGCGGGAGTCGTGGTTCCAGGTGCTCATCGCGGACGTGCCAGTCGAGCTCGTTACGGCTGCGGAACAGCAGGCCGCAGGTCACGCACTTCAGTGCCATGGGGACCTCCGTTTCGTCGTGGCGGCACCCGACCGGGTGCTTGCAGGCTCGCAGTCAGCAACGACCCCGAGCCGAGTTGGCGTCCGAGTGGGCTGGAGCGGACCGTTGATAGTATAACTTTATCATATGTGCAGCACGTGAAGTTGTACTTCAAGGAATGGTCCAGCCGGTCAGGAGGCGGCCCGGGCTCCCGGACCCGGTTACGGCCGTCCCCTTGGGGGAAGCCCCTCTGCGGAGTGCTGCAAGTCGGTCAAGCCGCAGGTGGCGGCCGGCGTCGGGCGGCCAGGGATGTCAGGGCCGGTGTGGTTCTGATCAGGACCTGACTGCTCTCGGGCGGCAGAGCCCTGGACCGAGGCTGATGGAGGTGTCGGGCATGCGAGAGGTCAGCCGGCAGGAGGTCCAGGACCTGATGGCGAGGGGCGCGCAGGTGGTGGACGTGCTGCCCGCCGAGGAGTTCGAGGAGGACCACCTTCCCGGGGCGGTCAACCTGCCCCTGCGCCGGATCGAGACCGAGGCCAGGACCGCGCTCGACCCGAGCCGACCGGTCGTCGTGTACTGCTGGGACTCGGCCTGAGACCTCAGCCCACGGGCCGCGTGCCGGCTCGAGAGCCTTGGGTTCACCGAGGTCTACGACTACCCCGACGGTGAGCTCGACTGGCTGGCCGCCGGCCTGCCCACCGAGGGCCGCAACGCCGACCGGCCCCGGGCGGGTGATGTGGCCCGGCCCGACGTGCCGACCTGCCAACTCGACGAGCCGATCGGCCAGGTTCGGGAGCGGGTCCGGGCCGCCGGCTGGGATGCCTGCGTGGTCGTGAACGACCAGCGAGTCGTCCTTGGTCTGCTGCGGGCCGGGGAGCTCGAGCGCGGCCAGCACGAGCCGGTTGCGCAGGTGATGCGCCCCGGGCCGAGCACGTTCCGGCCCCACGTGCCGATCGAGGAGCTGGCCCATCACATGATCCACCACGACCTGCCGACCTCGCCGGTGACCACCTCTGACGGCCGCCTGGTGGGGCTGCTGCGGAGGGAGGACGCGGCCCGGGTGGCGCTGGAGCAGACGCGGGGCCGGCACGCCGATCACGAGGCGGCCGGATGAACCCCATCGGAGCGGCCCGGCAGGCTCCCACCTGCACCGTGTGCGGGGTGGTGATCGAGTGCTGTGGCTTCTGCGAACGGCTGGACTGCGCCGAGGCGATCTGTTACCGATGTCTGCGGGTACAACTGCGCGAGTCGCTGCCCCAGCTCCACGTCCATGGAGGATGAGCTAGCCACCGAAGGTTGTGGCGCTCGGGGCTGGGTTGTCAGGTGAGCCCCACGGCCGACCGGTCGGGCGAAGGTGCGCCATGCGGCCGCCAGTCCCGGCCATCCCGCTGATCGTGCCGCTCGCCCTTGGGGCGGGGGGCCGTGAGGAGCCCATCGGCCAGCCCACCTCACCGCCGGGTGGCAAGACCGACCCCCTCCTGTCGTGGTCGCGATCGATGGCTCGCAGGAGGCGGCCCGCAGCGCCGAGCGGTGGGCTCCTCGACAGGAACCAAAGGAAGGCGGGATGACCCTGACAACTGCGCCACCCCCGATAAGGTGGCCGCCCGGTGGCGGACGCCCTGTCCGCCACCGTCTGGGTCAGGGACGCGGGTCGGCCTGGTCGACCGAGCGCAGCTTGCGCTCGTCGCGGCCCCTCTGGGCCCGGTCGCCGACCACCAGCACCGGCACGCTCGCCCGGGCGGCCAGCCTGGACGCCACGCTGCCGAGCAGGACACCGGACAGCCCGGCGCCCCTGGCCCCGACCACCAGCAAGTCATAGCCATCCTCGGCGGCGATGGTGTCGAGGGTGGTGGCGGGCCGCCCCGCCATCAGCTTGAGCTCGGGAACGACCGCCTGCTTCGCCTGGACAGGTCCGTCCCGCTCCCGCAGCCGAGCCCGGACCGCCTCGGCCTGTCGCTCCAGTTCGCCTTGCAGGCGCAGCCGCTCCTCGCGCCCGGCGTAGCTGTCGTCAAGGTCGGTCACCGCCACCAGGGTGAGCCGTCCCATCCGGCCGCCCAGCAGCTCGAGGGCGGCGGCGGTGGCGGCCGCGCTCTCGGGCGAGCCGTCGATGCCGACCAGGACGTCGACCGGGCCACCGCCCGGGTCGCCGCTGGCCACCAGCCGCGTCCACCAAGGACGCTCCTTCCTGACCTCGACCAGCGCCAGCAGCAACGCGATGGGTCCGAGCAGCAAGCCGAGCAGTCCCCAGGCGAAGGGGCTGTAGCCAAGCCGGCCCATCACGATCGCCAGCACGAACCCGATACATGCGAACGTCGCCATCAGGAGCGACAAGAACGCGGTGGATGACACCTGCCTCACGACCTTTCAGGTTCAATCGATCCGATCCTGGGAGACCCGCGCCTGGTATCGGAAGACCGCCGCGGCGCTCCCACCCCTGGCACCGCACCCGCAGCCAGCGCGTACACCGTGCCCCCTCGAGGAGGGTGGTCACGGCGGCCCGCTGACCGCCCCGTCGGGGTGGACAACCACGACCTGCGCCCCCCGTGGGTACAGCGCCCAGGTGCCCCGCTGGCTGCGGGCCGAGGTCGTGGGCGGGCCGAGCGGCAGGTCGACCACGTCTCCTTCCATCACCCAGTGGCGTCGGCCTCGGCCGATGACGCCGGGACCCGCCGGGTGGCGAGGATGCGGCAGCGGTAGCGGCCGCCGGGTGCCTGGACCTCGACCTGGTCGCCGACCCGGCGGTCGAGCAGGGCCTGGGCCAGCGGCGACTCGACCGAGATGCGCAGCTGGTCGAGCGGGGCCTCGACCGGGTGGACCAGCAGGAACCGTTCGGTCTCGTCGGCGTCGAACTCGACCGTGACCTCGTCGCCGAGCTCGACCACGCCAGGCTGCTCGGGCGGCAGCTCCTCGGTGGTGATGGCCTGCCCAAGGATGCTGTGCAGCTGGGCCAGCTCGGCCGCCCCGCGGGCGTGGCCCTCGTTGCCCCATCCGGCCTGGTCGGGTTCGCCGGCCAGCCAGGCGGCCCGCGCGAGCAGCCACTGCTTGCCCTCCTGGGTCAGCACCACATCAGCCTCCAGCTCCGGCGCGTGTGGTCGCCGACCGCGGTTGCCGGCGTAGTCGTCTGCGGGGCGTGCCATTGGAACCCCCTTGGAGGCTCGTGGAAGTTGCGCTCGCGGGAGCGAACGCCCGACAAGAGACGTGGGCTCACGACCGGCTACCTGCTGGCGGCACTGCCGGGTTGCGGCCACGATCGCTCTGATAGTAGCACTTCACTAGCTAGCCCTCAAGCAAAGTATTACTTTAGTACCGGACGACCGTACGGAGCGACGGAAGTGCTGGGCCCCCAGCTCGGGTCCGGTGGTCATGCTCCTCAAGCAGGAGCACCCCGACCTCGAGTTCAACGTCCCCCTGGCCTGGAACAGGCGCCGCCGCCTGGAGCGGGAGAAGGCCGCCGCGATCCTCGCCGGTTCTTCATCGACGTCGTCGACGGGTGGTCGTCCTCCAGGCCCGGCTCGAACGGAGCCGGCTCATCCCGTTCCTGGTCCGCGCCGTCCATGGCATGGAGGGCGTGGTCCGGGTCGAGGACCGGCTCGCCGCCGACGTCGACGACCGCGACGCCGACACGGCGTTGGCCCCCATCCCCGGGTGCGGGCCTGAGCCATGCAGGAATCGCCCACCGGGCGCGGGAACGGCTCGCCTGACTCGATCGGCGCGAGGACGCCACCGCGAGGACGTGGCGGCACCCTCGGGGGTTCGGTGAGGCGACGGCGGGCTCAGCTGTCGCGGCGTAGCGCGACGCAGCAGCGTCCGGGCTGCGGGTCCAGCACCGCGTGGACCGGTGGGTCGCCGTCGAGGCGGTCGGTCAGGGCTTGGAGCATGGCGTGGTTGGCGCCGCAGACCAGGTCGCGGTGCCGGGCGGCGATGCGGTCGAAGGGGCAGTTGCGGAGCCGGATGGTGCCGTTGGGCTCGTCGTAAGGTTCGTAGCCGCGGGCGGCCAGCGCCCTGCGGAGCGCGGCGAAGGCCTGGTCGGGGTCGACCTCGGGCTCGGTGTGGCTGACGGTCTGGGCGGCGAGGTCGGCCCCCAGGGCGCTGGCGGCGCCGTTGAGGGCTGCCTGAGCGGCGCCGGAGCAGTCGGCCTCCACGGCGCTGGCCAGGAGCTCGGCCAGGGCGGCGTAGTCGCGGGCGGGCAGGCTGAGCTCGATGGGATTGGCGGCGCGGACGTAGTGCTTGGCCGGGCGGCCGGCGCCCGGCCCCCGGCGGCCGCTGCGCCGCTGGTAGCGGGCCTCCAGCAGGCCGTCGTCGATGAGCTTGTCCAGGTGGTAGGCGGCCAGGGGGCGGCTGATGCCGACGGCGGCGGCCGCGTCCTCGCGGCTCACGGGCTCGCCGCGCTCGACCACGTGGCGGTAGAGGGCCCGGCGGAGGGGGTCACCGAGCCCGGCGAGGCCGGTCAGCTGCTGATCGATGTCGTTGGGGACCATGTGGCCATTCTAAAACAAAGACTTCTTGACAACAAGACCTCCGTTCTCTATAACAAGAATGCGTTTCCGATAGAGAGGAGCCAGCATGGCCACCGCCACCGCCCGTTCCCACCCCCTGGCCGTCCGCGACAACCCCGCCTACCAGGCCTATCTGATCCTGCGAACCGGCTTCGTCGCCGCCCCGATCCTGTTCGGCCTGGACAAGTTCACCAACCTGCTGGCCGACTGGACCATCTATCTGGCACCCGGGATCGACCGCCTGGTTCCCGGTAGCGCCGCCAGCGCGATGGTGGCCGTCGGCGTGGTCGAGATCGTCGCCGGGCTGGTCGTGGCCGTCCGGCCCAAGGTCGGCGGCTACCTGGTGGCCGCCTGGCTGGCCGGCATCATCGCCAACCTGCTACTGCTCGGCGACCACTACGACGTCGCCCTGCGGGACTTCGGCCTGCTGCTCGCCGCCCTCGCCCTGGCCCGGCTGGCCACCGTCTTCCAGCCCGCCCGCCACGACGCCCAGGGCTGAGCGCAGCAGGCGAGTGGCGTTTCGCATGCCGGCAACGCCGCTCGCCCTCCATGGCACCGTCGCCCACCGCCGAAAGGACTCCCCGTGTCCGCCGTCGCCCACCCCCTGCCCGAGCAGCCCACCCCGCCCGGCAACCGCCGGCAGCTGCAACTGGTCGACCCTTCCCCCGCCGTCGACCTCCCCCGGGCCGAACGGGCCGTGGCCGACCTGCTGGTTGCGCTCGGCCAGGACCCATCCTCGGCGCACCTGGCGGACACGCCCCGGCGGGTCGCCGCCAGCTACGCCGAACTGCTCACCCCACCGCCGTTCGCCCTGACCACCTTCCCCAACGACGAACGCTACGACGAGCTGGTCCTGGCCAAGGCGATCCCGTTCGCCTCGCTGTGCCAGCACCACCTCCTGCCCTTTGTCGGCGTCGCCCACGTCGGCTACCTGCCGGCCGAGCGCATCCTCGGGCTGTCCAAGCTGGCCCGGGTGGTCGAGCTGTTCGCCCGCCGCCTGCAGCTCCAGGAGCGGCTCACCACCCAGGTCGCCGACTGGCTCCAGGCCCACCTGGCCCCCAAGGGCGTCGGAGTGGTGCTGGAGGCCGAGCACCTGTGCATGACCCTCCGTGGCGTGCACGCCGCCGGTGCCCGCACCGTCACCTCCGCCCTGCACGGCCTGCTCCGCAGCGATCAGCGTTCGCGGCAGGAGTTCTTCGCCCTTACTCGCACGGCCAGCTGACCACGACGACCACAAGCGGCTCCAGGGCCACGCCAACGACCTCGCGACCGCCGAACCCCGGACTCCGAGCCCTGGCTGGGCCGCGTTGACCGGCCCGCCGTACCCTTGAGCGGCGAGTGTGCTGTCGGGAACGGGGAGATGCCGATGACCCAGGGACAGGAGCGGAGCGACGGGGGCGACGCCCAGGTCCGCAACCTTGCCGCCATGGCCGCCGACCTGCTCGAGCGGGCGGCCGCCGCGCCCGCCGGCCGGGCGGCGCTGACCCTGGTCACCGGCGCGGGCGCCCCGCTGAAGCAGACGATGCTGGCACTGCGCAGCGGCGAGCACCTCGCCGAGCACGACGCCCCCGGCGCCGCCACCTGCAGGTCATGCGCGGCCGGGTCCGGTTGCTGACGAATGGCGAACGCTGGGAGCTGGGCGAGGGCGACCACATCCAGATCCCAGCCGCCCGGCACCGGCTGGAGAGCCTGGAGGACGCCGCCGTCCTGTTGACCGTGGCCACCACAGCATCCGGTTGAGACACGGCGGCATCAGCTGGCGACCAGCCGTTCCCGAGCTGCTCAGCCGATACGCACGCTGAGCATGGACACCGCGCCGCCGTGGAAGCCCTCCACCGGGAAGGTCGCCGGCTCATGATCCGGCCCCCACCGCTCGTCCAGCTCCACCGGGGTGGGGGCCAGCAGGTCCCGGACCCGCCGGGCCAGCTCCGGCGACCCCGGCGCCGGATACCGGACCTGGTACGGCTCGGGCGGGAACCCACGTAGGGGTGAGTTCGCCTACACCATGCCGAGGGCGAGCATGGCGTCGGCCACGCGGGTGAAGGCGGCGACGTTGGCGCCGACGACGTAGTCGCCCGGTGCCCCGCACTCCTCGGCGGTGCACAGACAGCGGTCGTGAATGCCACGCATGATCTGCTCCAGCCGGCGCTCGGAGTCGGCGAAGGTCCAGGACTCCCGGGCCGCATTCTGCTGCATCTCCAGGGCCGAGGCGGCGACGCCGCCCGCGTTGGCGGCCTTGCCGGGGCCGAAGGCCACGCCGGCCTCGAGGAACAGCTGGACCGCATCGGGCGTGGTGGGCATGTTGGCGCCCTCGCCGACGGCGATGCAGCCGTGGCGGACCATGGCGGCGGCGGCCTCGGCGCCGAGCTCGTTCTGGGTGGCCGAGGGGAGCGCGACCTCGCAGGGGACCTCCCAGACGCTGCGGCCGGGGACGAAGGTGGCGTCGGGCCGGGCCTCGAGGTAGGCGTCCAGGCAGCGCCGGTCCTGCTCCTTGACCTGCCGCAGCACCTCCACGTCGAGGCCCTTCTCGTCCACCACGTAGCCCGTCGAGTCCGAGCAGGCGACCACCCGGGCGCCGAGCTGCTGGGCCTTGTCGATGGCGTAGATGGCCACGTTGCCGGAACCGGAGACGACCACCCGCCGCCCGTCCAGCGACCGGCCCCGCGCCGCCAGCATGTCGCGGACGAAGAGGACGCAGCCGTAGCCGGTGGCCTCGGTCCGGACCGGCGCGCCACCCCATCCGACGCCCTTGCCGGTCAGGGTGCCGGACTCGTAGCGGTTGGTGATGCGCTTGTACTGGCCGAAGAGGAACCCGATCTCGCGGGTGCCGACGCCGATGTCGCCGGCCGGGATGTCGGTGTCCTCGCCGAGGTGGCGGTAGAGCTCGGTCATGAACGACTGGCAGAACCGCATCACCTCGCGGTCGGAGCGGCCCTTGGGGTCGAAGTCCGAGCCGCCCTTGCCCCCGCCGAGCTGCAGCCCGGTCAGGCTGTTCTTGAGGACCTGCTCGAAGGCGAGGAACTTGACCACGCCCAGGCAGACCGAGGGGTGGAACCGCAGCCCGCCCTTGTAGGGCCCGAGGGCGCTGGAGAACTCGACCCGGAAGCCCCGGTTGACGTGGATCTCGCCCCGCTCGTCCTCCCACGGCACCTGGAAGACCAGCTGGCGCTCGGGCTCGCACAGCCGCTGGAGGATCTTGGCCTCCAGGTACTCCGGGTGGGCGGCGATGGCCGGCTCGATGCTGTGGAGGACCTCGCCGACGGCCTGGTGGAACTCGGGCTCGGCGGGGTTACGGCGCCGGACGTCGTCGTAGACGGCCTCCAGCTGCTCGCGGACCCTGGACATGATGCCTATGATATCTCAAGGTCAAGACAACTTCCTCCCGGGGAGCCTACGATGGACACCACGGCGCACGCGGCCGGGCCCGCCCGAACCAGGATCGCGGTCGACATCGGCGGCACCTTCACCGACCTGGTGCTGGTGCAGGCGGGCCGGGTCACCGCCAACGCCAAGGTGCTGACCACCCCCGGCGACCCGTCGATGGCGGTGGAGGGTGGCATCGCCCGCCTGCTGGA
>Ga0081538_10000477_pt1 | contig 45047 bp, 30 predicted proteins | sample TabmetS5T2R1_FD_71022 | JGI IMG/M metagenome (GOLD analysis project Ga0081538, IMG submission 71022) | Tabebuia heterophylla rhizosphere microbial communities from the University of Puerto Rico - S5T2R1 | ecosystem: Host-associated > Plants > Roots > Rhizosphere ... | reverse complement strand
CACACATTCTTACCTCCTCATGCGCGGGCTTGACCATGGACGAGCCCGGCCATGACGAGACGCCAGGTCACAATGCTGTTGGCGAAACTGTACGAGGAACCCATGACAACAGCTCCATCCTTCGAATCCATCCAGGTCGGCGACGCGCCCGCGCCGCTCATCTGCGGTCCGCTCACACGCACGGATTTCGTCCGCTACGCGGGCGCCTCGCTCGACCTCAACCCCAATCATCACGACGAGGTCTATGCGCGGGCGAACGGCAACCGAACCGTGTTCGGCATGGGCATGCTGGCGGGCGGCTATTGTGCGCGGCTCCTCACCAGCTGGCTCGGACATGGTTCGCTCAAGCGGCTGCGCATCCGCTTCGCCTCGCGGTTCTGGCCCGGCGATGTGCTGACCATCACGGCACGGGTGACGGGAAAGCGCGACGGCGAGGGGCTCGTCGACTGCGAGTTCGCGTGCCAGAACCAGGCCGGCGAGGTGATCATCCGCGGCGAAGCGACCGCGGCTCCGCTGCGGTAGGATCTCAATCGAGGCTGATTCCGGCCTCGAGGATGACCTTAATCCACTTGTCGTGCTCGGACTTGACGAAGGCGTTGAGCTTGTCGGGCGGCATCTCCATCAACTCCCCGCCGCTCGCCTCGAAGCGCGGCTTGAGCTCGGCATAGGAGTGCGCGATCTCCCGCTGCAGGCGGGCGATGATGGCGGGCGGCGTCCTGGCGGGCGCGAACAGCCCGATCCAAGAGTCGATTTCGAGGCCCGGCACGCCTGCTTCCGTCATGGTCGGCACATCCGGCATCTGTGGGTTGCGTTTCGGCGCAAGCACGGCGATTCCCTTAACCTGGCCGGACTTGACGTAGGGCAGGGCGGCCGGCGTCGAATCGAAGAACAGGTCGATGCGCCCCGCCAGCACGTCGGGAAACGCCGCCGCCGAGCCGCGATAGGAGACTTCCAAGAGCTTCGTCCCGGTGATCTTCTGGAACGCGGCACCGAAAATGTGCTGGCCGCTGCCGATCCCGACATTCGCCACCTTCATGCCGCCCGGATCCTTGCGCGCCGCCGCGATGATCTCCTTCGGCGTCGCGTAGGGCAGATCCTTGGAGCCGACCAGCGTGTAGGAAATATTGAAAACCAGCGCGACGGGAGCGAAGTCGTTCAACGGGTCGTATGGCAGCTTCCGGTAAAGGCCGGCATTGAACACCATATTGGCCAGGCCGCCGATCAGCAGCGTGTAGCCGTCGGGTGGAGCGATCGCGACAGCCTGGGTGCCAACGTTCATTCCGCCACCCGCGCGGTTTTCCACGAACACGCTTTGTCCCAGCCGCCGCGACAGATGGTCGGCAAGGAGCCGCGCCACGAGATCGTAACTGCCGGCCGGTCCGACCGGCACGATGATCTTGATGGGCCGATCCGGATAGGTCTGCGCCCCGGCGCCGGCAGGCATGAGGGCGGACGCGATCACCGACAGTAAAAGAGCGGCTGGTCCGGTGCAGCGCGCCAGCATGCTCCTAGCCATTCGTCGCCTCCCCTGCATCATCCGGTGCCACCGCTTCGGCCTGGAAATCGCCGGCGAGGCCATGCGCCGCCATGAGAGCCGGATAGGCGATGCGGAAGCCTGCCTGGATCGCCTCGAACGGGACATCCGCAAACGTGCCGCGGTCGTTGAGGTATTCCATGTGACGCCGGCCGGCCCGATCGAACGCGTGGAACAGCGCGTCGGAGCGTCCGTCGAAGTCCAGCGGCTTCAGTCCCACACGCTTGCACAAGGCCAGATCGAAGGCCGGCGTCGCCTTGACCCAGCGATCGCCGAGAAGGAGATCGGCATAGGAGTGCCAGACGAACAAGTCGGTCCTGATGTACTGGTACATCCGCGCCGAGGTCAGATGATTGCGCACGTCGGCATAGCCGACGCGCGCCGGAACCCCGACCGCGCGGGCACACCCGGCCAGCAGCGCGGCCTTGCCGATGCAAAACCCGCGGCCCGCCGTGAGCACGCTGCTGGCGCGGTAGTTGGCGGGATCGGCCATGTCGACGTAAGGGTCGTACCTTATGCCGTCGCGAATGGCGTAGAACAGCCGCAGGACTCGATCGGTCTCGTTGCCTGCGCCATCCACCGCGTCATGGGCAAACGCAACGACATTGGGCGCCTCGCTGTCGATGAAGCGGCCGTGCGAGAGGAAGTCTGCTTGGTCCATCTTTCGTCCCCGCCATTCCGGTTTTCGTACCATTGCGCGGCCAGGCGATCCCAATATAGTTCATTTTCTCGCCTGTGAGGCGTCGATGAGCTCGTCTCGCCCGGAACAGCTCGAAAGCTATCTCGGCGGCCGCTGGTCGCCCGGCGAGGGCGTCGAGACGGAGCTCAGCGATCCGGTCAACGGGACCGTGCTGGCCACCGCCAGCGCGCGCGGCCTCGACCTTGCGACGGCGCTCGACTTCGCTCGTCGGCGCGGCGGTCCGGCCCTGCGCGAGCTCACCTTTTCGCAGCGCGCGAAGCTCATCGGCGCCGTTGCCGACGTGCTTGTCGCCAATCGGGCGCGCTATGAAGCGATCGCCATCGCCAATTCCGGCAACACCAGGAGCGATGCGGCAATCGACATCGACGGCGGCATCGGCACCTTGAAATATTATGCACGTCTGGGGGCGACGCTGGCCGATGTGCGCCTCATCGTCGACGACAAGCCGGTGCGCCTTGCCAAGGCGGAGAACTATCAGGCGGTCCATGTGCTCAGCCCGCGCCGCGGGGTTGCGATCCACATCAACGCGTTCAACTTCCCCGGCTGGGGCCTGTGGGAGAAGGCCGCGGTATCGCTGCTCGCCGGCGTGCCGGCCTTGGCCAAGCCTGCGTCCGCCACCGCGCTCCTGTCCCACGCGATGGTGCGGGACGTCGTCGCGGCGAACGTGCTGCCGGCCGGAGCGATCAGTCTCCTGTGCGGCGGCGCCGGCGATCTCCTCGATCATCTCACCGCCGATGACGTGATCGCGTTCACGGGCTCCTCCGATACCGCGGGCCGCATCCGCAGCCACGCCAACGTGCTTAGGCGTGGGGTGGCGGTGAACGTCGAGGCCGACAGCATCAATGCGGCGCTGCTGGCGCCCGAAGCAGCGCCCGGGACGCCGGTCTTCGACGCGTTTGTCAAGGAGGTGGTGCGCGAGATGACGGTGAAAGCCGGCCAGAAGTGCACCGCGATCCGCCGCGTGTTCGTGCCGGCGGCGGGCCAGGATGCCGTCACCGAGGCGCTCGCGGCGCGCCTTGCCAAGGTGGCGGTCGGCGATCCGCGCCGTGAGGACGTGCGGATGGGCCCGGTGGTCACGCTGGCGCAGCAGGCCGCGGCCTTGGCCGGCATCCGGCGCATAGCGCAGGAAGCCGCGTTCGTCTGCGGGGGGCCGGATGCGCCGGCTCTGGAGGGAATCGATCCGAAGAAATCATCGTTCGTGGCACCGACCTTGCTCAAGGTCGAGGACCCGGCGAAAGCGCAGGCCGTGCACGACACGGAAGTGTTCGGTCCCGCCGCCACCATCCTCGGCTACCGGGACGAGAACGAGGCGTTCGCCTTGGTTGCACGCGGCGGCGGCTCGCTAGTCGCCTCCGTCTTCGGCGACGATCGCGATTTCCTGGCGCGTGCCGTGAGCGAGCTCGGATCCGCCCATGGACGGCTGCTGGCGGTCGATCCGACGGTTGCCGACGTTCACACCGGCCACGGCATCGTCATGCCGCAATGTCACCACGGCGGCCCCGGTCGCGCCGGCAACGGCGAGGAGCTCGGCGGCCTCAACGGCCTGCGGCTGTACCACCAGCGCGTTGCCGTGCAAGGGTCGACCGCACTCATCGCCATGCTGCAATCCAAGGCTGCGGCACTTCACTGACAGAACAGGAAGCAGGCGTGCGCAAGGGGAGGGAAGTTGCTCGACGAGATTTTGCAGCGCCGGCCCTACAACGCGGTGACCGATTTCGTTGATGCCAATGTGGCGCGCGGGCTCGGCGCCAAGGTCGCCTTCACCGACCCCGACCGCTCGCTGACCTATTCCGAGCTGCAGGCCTGCACCATTGCGTTCGCGCGCGCGCTGCAGGCGCTCGGCGTGCGACAGGAAAACCGGCTCGCGATCATCCTGTATGATACGATCGATTTTCCCATCGCTTTTTGGGGGGCGGTCCGCGCCGGAGTTGTCGCGGTTCCGGTCAACACGCTGCTGACGGCGGAACAATATGCCTACGTCCTGGCCGACAGCCGCGCTGCCGCCGTCGTGGCCACGGCTCAGCTGGCCAAGCCGATCCTGTCCATTCGCCACCGCCTGCCCCATCTGCGCCAAGTGATCGTCGTCGGATCCGGCGCGGGCGATTGGGCCGCACTGGCCGACGTGCATCTGTTCGAGGACATGCTCGGCGGCCGGCCGGCGGACGCGCGCGCGGCAGAGCCGTTCACAGCCGCAACCATATCGGATGAAGTCGCCTTCTGGCTCTATTCGTCCGGCTCGACCGGCGAACCGAAGGCCGTGAAGCATGTGCACGCGAGCCTGATGGCGACTTGCCGGCTGATGGGTAAGGGCGTGATCGGCATCGCCGAAGACGACGTGGTGTTCTCGGCCGCGAAGCTGTTCTTCGCCTATGGGCTCGGCAACGCCATGTCGTTTCCCATGTCGGTTGGAGCCGGCACGGCGCTGCTGCCGCTGCGGCCAACGTCCGAGACCGTGCTCGCGGTGATGCGGCGCCACCGCCCGACCATCTTCTTTGCGGTTCCGTCGCTCTATGCCTCGCTGCTCGCCCACAAGGACCTGGGTGCCGGCATCGGCTCTGACCGGCTGCGCATCTGCGTGTCGGCCGGCGAGGCGCTGCCGGCGGAACTCGGGCAGCGCTGGCGGGCGAAGGTCGGCGTCGACATTCTCGACGGAATCGGCTCGACCGAGATGCTCCAGACCTTCCTGAGCAATCGTCCCGGCGACGTCCGCTATGGATCGACCGGCAAGCCGGTGCCCGGCTACGACGCCAAGATCGTGGACGAGAGCGGGCGCGAGCTCGGCACCGGGCAGATCGGCGAGCTTGTGGTGCGCGGGCCATCGGCCGGCGAGGGCTACTGGAACCAGCGGGCGAAGAGCCGCCGCACGTTTGCCGGCGAGTGGACCTATACGGGCGACAAGTTCTTGCGCGACCCCGAGGGCTACTACCATTACTGCGGGCGCACCGACGACATGTTCAAGGTCAGCGGCATGTGGGTCTCACCGTTCGAGATAGAGGCCGCGCTCGTCTCGCACGAGGCGATCCTCGAGGCGGCGGTGATCGGCAAGGAGGATGCGGACGGCATCATCAAGCCGAAGGCCTTTCTGGTCCTGAAGAATGGCTACGCGCCCGACGAACGCTTCTTCGAGGCCATCAAGAGCCACGTGAAGGAGCGGGCCGGCCCGTGGAAATTTCCGCGCTGGATCGACATCCGTCCCGACCTGCCGCGTACCGCCACCGGCAAGATCCAGCGCTTCAAGCTGCGCGAGGAGGAGGCCGGACGGGTGGGATGACCGCGCGTCCTTCCCCATCGGCTCATCGGATTGCAGCCATCGCCGGCACGGAACTGCGCGCGTCGGTAGCAGCAATTTGTCGCCTACACTTTGATTTTCGTCACGCGGGATGCGGCCGCGCCACGCCGCCGCCGGCAAACAGCCGCGTCACCAGCCGCCGCGCCAGCACGCCGGCGACGCGGCGGCGGTAATGGCCGGGCGTGAACGTCGTCTTCATCGACATGATCTGGTCGCGCACCAGGGCGTCCAGCCCCCTGAACAGGCGATCGTCAAGGCCACTGCCGCACAAATCCGCCGTCCCCTCCAGCAGCACTGGCCGCGGGTTCGTTCCGGTAAACGCAACGCGCAGATCGGCGAGCGCGTCGCCCGCGCGCCGCAGCGCCACGGCGACCCCGCAGACCGGGTACTCGATCGAACGCCGGATGCGAATCTTGTCGTAGGCCGAGCGCAGACCGGGCGTGTTGCTCGCCCGCACCGAGACGACGAGTTCGCCAAGCTTCAGTGCCAGGTAGTTCTTGCCGTCGCCGGTCGCCGAAACGTGCCGGGCGTACCCGATATAGAGGTCGCGCAGCGGCAGCGTGCGGCGGTCGTCCGGACCCGCAAGCTCGACCTCGGCGTGCAGCGTCAGCAACGGGGGCGCCAGATCGCCGCTGAAGGTGGCAAAGCAGACGTCATGGCTCTTGGGCGCCACGTGGCAGATGTCGCCCGTGGTCTTGAGGCAATGATTGTTGGCGGAGCGCCACCATTCGCTTTGATTGTAATAGATGCAGCGCGTGTCGAGGCACAGGTTGCCGCCGACGGTGCCCATGTTCCGGTGCGTCGGGCCGGCGATGATGTGCGCGGCTTCGGCGACCACCGGATAATGCTCGATCACCTGCGGGTGCCGTGCGAGCTCGCTCAGCGTGACCGACGCGCCGATCTCGAGCGACTGCGCATCGGCCCGGATTGTCCGCAGCTCGGCGACGCCGTTCATCTCGATGAGCACCGGCGGCGCCTCGATGCCGCGCCTGATGTTCACCAGGAGGTCGGTGCCGCCGCCGATGAGGCGGCTTGCGGGGTGCGCCGTGCGCGCGGCGAGCACGTCGGCCAGTGTGGTCGGGCGGATGAGCTGGAATTGGGGAAGCGCGTCCATCAGCCACGTGCTCCCAATACCTCCCCCGAAGGGGAAGGGTGGCGCAAGTAGCGCGCCAGGTGGGGGGTAAGTTTGGTCGTTTGACTGACCCCACCTGCCTCGCTTCGCTCGGCACGCTCACCTTTCGGCGCGCGCACGGCGCGCTCCAGAGAAGGGATGAAGCCGAGAGCTCCTGCGCAATTCATCAGCCACCTGCGTTGCCCTTGGGCGATCCGGTTCCCTTCGCCCGCCGGCGCTTCTCGATCGCTTCGAACACGCGGTCGGGCGTGACCGGCAGGTCGTTGAAGCGGATGCCGATCGCGTCGGCGACCGCATTGGTGAGGGCGGGCAGGAAGGCGGCGAGCGAGCCTTCGCCCGCCTCCTTGGCGCCGAACGGACCATGCGGATCGTTGCTCTCGACGATGCCCACCTCGATCGGCGGCGAATCCTGGATGGTGGGAACGCGGTAATCGAGCATATTGGCCATGACCATGAGGCCGTCGTGGTAGCCGGCTTCCTCGCTCATCGCCTGGCCCATGCCCATCCACACCGAGCCCTGCACCTGGCCTTCCACGGTGAGGCGGTTGAGCGCCTTGCCGCAATCGTGCGCGACCCACACTTTGTCGATGGTCACCACGCCGGTGCCTTCGTCGACGCTCACCTCGACGACCTGCGCCGAGTAGCTGTAGCCCATGGTGCCGCCGATTGCGGCGCCACGGTATTTCTTGCCGCCGTGCGATTCCGGGATGGTGGAGTAGTTGCCGGTCACCGTGATGGTGCCGCTGTCCTTCAGCGCCTCGGTCACGACCTCGTCGAAGGTCACGCCCTTGTCCTGGGCGCCGGCCCGATAAAGCTCGCCCAGGCACTCGATATCCTCAGGCTTGGCTTCGAGCTTGCGCGCGGCGGCGGCGACCAGTACCCGCTTGAGCTCCTGTGCGGCCGCGATTGCCGCGTTGCCGACCATGAAGGTGACGCGCGACGAATAGGAGCCGTTGTCCTTGGGCACCACGTCGCTGTCGCCGGTGACGATGCGGATGCGCGCGAGATCGAGTCCGAGCACCTCGGCCACCGCCTGCACCAACACTGTCGACGAGCCCTGGCCGATCTCCGCCGCGCCGGTGAGCAACACGATCGAGCCGTCGAAATCGAGCTTGAGCTTGACGGTCGCATGCGGCTCGCCGGTCCAGTTGACCGGCTTCGACGCGCCGCTGATGTAATGCGAGCAGGCAAAACCGAGGCCCTTGCCCTTGGGTAGCGTGCCCTTCCGCGTGCGCCAGCCGCTCGCCCGCTCGACCCAGTCGACGCACTCGGGAAGCCCGTAGGAGTTCACCATGAGGTCGTTGTCGGTGAAAGTCGGCGCCGTCATATAGTTGGCGCGCCGCACCGCGATGGGATCGAGGCCGAGCTCACCCGCCATCTGATCGAGCAGGCTCTCGAAGGCAAACCGGATGTCGACGGTGCCATGGCCGCGGAAGGCGCCGCATGGCGGCGTGTTGGTGAGCGCGCGCCGGCCGATGTATCGCACGCTGTGCAGGTCATAGATGGCGTAGAGCATCGAGCCCGCATACAGGATGGTGACCACGCCATAGCCGGAGTGGGCGCCGCCGCGCTGGTCGCACTCGCATTCGACCGCGGTGATGCGCCCGTCCCGGCGCATGCCGATTTTGAGCCGGATGTCGGTCTCGGGCCGGCCGCGATGGGTGATGAAGGTCTCCTCCCGGGTCGTCATGATGCGGACGCTGCCGTGGGCCTTGCGCGCCAGCAAGGCGGCGATCAGCTCGATGTTGAGCGTCTCGGTGCGGCAGCCGAACCCGCCGCCGACATGCGGCTTGATCACCCGGATACGCGACATCTCCATGTCGAGCACGCGGGCGAGCATGAGATGCACGTAGTACGGCACTTGCGTGCTGGCATGCACCGTCATGCGGTCGCGCACGGCGTCGTATTCGGCGAGCGCCGCGTGCATCTCCATCTGGTTCTGGCAGACCTCAGCGCAGTTGTAGACCTCCTCGCGCACGAGATCAGCCGCAGCGAAACCCGCGTCGATGTCGCCGAGCTCGAAGAACACGTCGCGCTCGAGATTGCCCGGCTTGTGATCGTGGAGCGCAACGGCGTCGGGCGCGAGCGCGGCCTTGGTGCCATAATAGGCGGGCAGCTCCCGCACCTTCATCACGATGCGCCGCAGCGCCTCGCGCGCCGTGGCATCGTCGATCGCCGCGACCGCCGCCACCGGCTCGCCGCGATAGCGCACCCGATCGCGCGCGATTGGATGCTCGGTGCGGGCGATCGGCAGCACGCCGAACGTCTTGTCGCAATCGACGCCGGTGACGACCGCGATGACGCCCGGAAGACTCTCGGCCGCGGAGGTGTCGATCGCGAGAATTTCCGCGTGGGAATAGGGGCTGCGGAAAATGCGTCCGGCGAGCAGTCCGGGCCGGATGATGTCGGCCGTATACTTGGCGCGGCCGGAAACCTTTTCCGGCCCGTCGACCATCGGCACATAGGCGCCGATCGTCCGTGTCGGCACGACCTCGTTCATGGCTCGACCCCGGCCGACTGCAGCTCGGCGGCGTATTTGACCGCTTCGATGATCTTCACGTAGCCGGTGCAGCGGCAGATGTTGCTGCCCAAGCCTTCGAGGATCTCGTCGTCGGTGGGATGCGGATTGCGCCGCAGCAGGCCGACCGAAGCCATGATGTATCCAGGCGTGCAATAGCCGCACTGCGAGCCGAGCTTCTCGTGAAAGCCGCGCTGGACGGCGGAGAGCTGGCCGTCCTTGCCCAACGACTCGACGGTGTCGACGCGCCGGCCCGCCATGCTCGCCGCGAGCGTGAGACAGGAGAGCCGCGGCAGATCATCGACCAGCACCGTGCAGGCGCCACACTCGCCGCCGTCGCAGCCGGTCTTGGTGCCGGTGAGCCCGACGACTTCGCGCAGGTAGTCGAGGAGCAACAGGTTGTCGGGGACCGCATCGATGCGCCTGCGGCCGTTCAGGATGACTTCGACAATCCTGGCCATGGGCGCCGTCCCTGTGGGCGCGATCGAGTCGGGCCCGCGTTGTTCTTGGCCCGCAATATATTATTGATCGGGTCGTCGACCAAGCAACCGAAGCCGCGCCAAATCAACACGTTGCGCCGCATCTGCCGGCCCAAAACCGGGAATCGCCTACCCGATTGGTCCTAGGGCGCCTTGAATCGCGCGATGACCTCGGCCGGGATCGGCCGCGATTTGAGCTTGGCCGGGTCGTCCTCGTCCACCGCCACCCATACCCGCGTCTCGCTGCCCTCGACCGCGAGCGTCCCGTCGACGAGCAGCCGATGCTGAACGTCGAAGCTCGACCGGCGGAACGCCCCGATGGTCGACAGGATGTCGACCGCATCGCCGAAACGGACCGGCACCATGAAGCGTGCGCGCGCACCGACCAGCGGAATGCCCGCGATGTCGAACGTGGCGCCGAGATGCGAGGGCTGCACGTCGAGCGCCGCCTGGAACAGGGCCCAGGAGCTCGTATCGAAATATTCGAAGAAGCGGCTGTTGAAGACGATGCCGGCGGGATCGCAGTGTCCCCATTCGACTGTGATTTGCCGTCGATTGACGAGATAGGTCATGTCGGCGCGGTAATCAGTTGCCCGTGCGCTCGATGATGTGAAAGCCGCGCACGCGGTCGATCACATAGACGAGGCCGCGCTGGTCGCGGAACACGTCGTTGCTGCAGACGCGGTCCGCGCCCGCGGGCACGTCCGGCACATAGCTCGCGACTTCGCGCGGAGAGTTCGGATTGGCGATGTCGACGAAACGCAAGCCCTGGGCGAACCACGCAAAGGGGACCTCGGTGTCCCGGATGTCCTCGATCGGCTGATGGCAACCGGTCATCTCCCGGTTGCGCTTGCCGTTGACGCCGTCGACCTGAAAGCTTGCCACCGGCATCGGCCGCGCCTCGTCGGTGATGTCGACCATCCACATGAACGCCGCCATCTCGCCGGTAAGCTCGGGATCGAGCGGCAGCACGTCCTCGTCGGCGACCAGCATCCAGCGCCGGCCGGCGAGCGGAAACGGCACCGGCACGCAGGAATGGGTCGGCCACGGGAACGGCGGGCTCCAGTCGATCGCGCCTACGCACTTCGGCCTGCGCATGTCGGAAATGTCGAGGATGACGGCGCCGTCGTGCCAGTAGCTGGTGTACAGCCGATCGCCGAGACGGATCGGGTGATGGCAGCGGTGCGCCCGGCCTTTCCAGCCGGGCGTCTCGCCGCCGGCGATCCATTGGCCGGGCATCCACCACCGTCCGACCTCTTCCGGCCGGCCCGGGTCCTCAAGATCGAGGATCATGACGATGTTGCCGACGTAGCCCTCCATCTCCGGCGAGATATAGGCGTAGCGGCCGTCGAACGTGAAGCGATGCACCCCGTTGCCGGTGCAGCGCCACATCGTGATCTCCTTGGGCCGCCGCGGATCGGAGATGTCGTAGATGCCAAGCCCAACCGGCTGGCTGAGTTCCTCCGCCGTCAGGGCCGGGCCCTTCCGCCGCGGCGGATGCTCGCGATTGACGAGCATCAAGCCGTTCGCCGCTCGCACCTTGTGCGCGTGGATGCCGGGCGCAGTCGGGATGTTCGCGACCTGGCGCGGGTTCTTCGGATCGCCGACGTCGACGATCGTCGTGCCGGTCGTGCCGTTGACGTGGCCGATATAGGCATAATTGCCGTCCACCACGATCTGCCCGCCGCCATCGCAGTCGAAATAGCCGACCTCCCGAACACCCTTGCATCGGCCCATGCGTCTTCTCCCTGCCTGGCGCCTAGTCCCCACCGATCCGCCCTTCCGCGCGTGGCGGAACCTGATACTTATCTCCCGAAACGGTCGATCCTGCCAACGGACCTCGATAGCGATGGTGTGCCGGCTTGCCTCGGCATTGGGGCTCCTTGCCGCAACCCTGTTGGTGACCGGCGCGGCCCCAATCGCGCAAGCGCAGCAAGACAGGCCTCAGGCGCCCGCCAAGACGGCGGAGCCGGTCCGGTTCTCCATCGTCATCAGGAACCGCAAGGTCGATGCCGCGCAGCAGCGGATCCGCGTCACGCAAGGCGACGTGGTCGAACTGGCATTTGCGTCGGACGAGCCGGCGGAACTGCATCTGCACGGCTACGACAGGCTGGTGACGGTGGCGCCGAACGCGCCGGCGGTGCTGCGCCTCGACGCCAACGTCGCCGGGCGTTTTTCCATCGAAGCGCATCGCTTTGGCGGCGGCACCGGCGGCGCACGCAAGCAGGGGCGCGGCCATGTGGTGTTGCTCTATCTGGACGTCTATCCGCGCTAGCCGGAGGAATTTCCAGGAGCTCAGCGGAAAGCCCGGTCTGCTTCCGCCATGATGCGGCCGAGCGCCTGGAGCCGCGGATCGTCGGACAAGTCTTCCAGCGCCGCGGGCAGACGTCTGCGCCAGTTCGGGTGCTCGTCGACGGTGCCGGGAACGTTGGGCTGATCGGCCAGTTCGAGCGCATCTTCCATCTCCACGACGACGAGTCGGCTCGGCGTGGCGGCGAGAAATTTGGCCACCGCAGGGAAGCCGAAGGTGGAGATTCCTCGGACTTCGAGCGCGCTGCGGAGATGATTCACGGCGCTTCTGCGCTCGTCCTCGCTTTCGCCCGGATTGATCCCCAGCGCCTCTTTCACCCGCCGGTCATGCCCCGTCACCCATCCGGCAAAGGTCGGAAGGTCGTGCGTGCTGAAGCTGGCCAGGGCCTTTCTCTTGTACTCGTCGGGTGACTTGAACGAGCCGTCGTGACGCCGCTCGAACAGCAGGATGAGGTACGACCACAGTCCCCAATCGGACATGGCCTCGCGAAATCCCTCAGGCACCGTGCCGAGATCCTCCCCGATCACGATGCACTCGTTGCGCACGCTCTCCTGAGCCACCACCGCGAGCAGCGCCTCGAAGGGAAACTGCACATAGGTGCCGTCCTGCGGCTTCATCCCGTGCGGAATGACGAACAGCCGCCGCAACCCCAGGACGTGATCGAGGCGGATCGCGCCAGCATAGCGCATGGCTTCGCGCATCATCTGGCGGAACGGCTCGAACTGCCGCGCTTCCAATCCCGCCGGGCTGAAGCCGCACAGGCCCCAGTTCTGGCCGGCCGTGTTCAACTGGTCGGGCGGAGCGCCGACCGACAGGCTGCTGAGGATCGCATCCTGCTCGCTCCAGGCGTCGGCGCCGCCGGCCTCCACGCCGACCGCCACGTCGAGATAAAGGCCAATGGGGAGCCCGAGCTCGCGCGCCTTGGCACAACACTGGCCGAGTTGGGTATCGGCCACCCATTGGGTGAACGCGAAGAAGTCGATCTCGTCTCCCGCCTCTTGAACGAGGCTGAGCATTTGCCCGGCATCGGGCCGGCGCCATTCCGGCGGCCATTGCCACCACACCCCGAGGAAGCGCCGCCGCAGATGCTCGAAACTGGCAAAGCGAGCCAGCCACTGCCGCCGTTCCCGGCGAAACGCGGCGAACTGGGATTGGCGATGGGCGTCGGCGCTCTCACAAAAACGACGATAGGCGAGCCGCAGGCCGGCGAGCTTGGCGGCGCCGACGCCGGCATAGTCCACAAGCTCCGCCCGCCGCAGCCGCTCGATCTCCGCCGCCATGCCGGCGGCCCCGGCACCGGGGAACTCCGGTATGGCGCCGACGTCGATATACAGCGGATTGAGGAACAGCCGGCTGTTGGGCGAATAGGGGCTGGCCTGCTCGGGACGATCGTCGAACAAGGCATGCAACGGGTTGAGCGCGATCCCGGCCGCGCCGAGCTTGTCCGCGACGTCGAGAAGGTCGGCGAGATCGGTGAAGTCGCCGTGGCCCCAGTTGCGCTGCGACCTGACGCCGTAGAGTTGGACCGCGAGCGCCCACAGCCGTGCGTCCGGATCCTGGCCCTGGAACGTGTTTTGCGGGGCAACGAGGAGAATCGCCGTTTCGCGCCAGGCTCCATCGGCGCCAGTTGCATCGACGCGAAGCTGGTAAGTGCCTACGGAAATGTCCGGCAGAACGATCGTCGGGCCTTCGACCGCGCCGCTCGCGACCACGCTCTCGCTCGACAAGACCTCCCAATGGACGCGGCAGTCCGAACCCGGGTTGGGAATATGGATGCGGGCGTCGCGGCCGCGGCGGACGACCAGGGTCGTGGGCAGCAGCCGGCGCGGCGCCGGGCGACCGCCGCTGATCGCATCGACAATGTGGGCCAGCACCTCGCGATCGACCGCGCGGCGATTTCCGAATGCGTCAGAGTATTCCGGCGCGACGCCCCACTGCGCCGCCAGATCAGAAATATCGTTCATCGTTCAGGAGCTCTTGGCCGCAGCTATACCAACCGAGTTGGATACCACTGATGGCGGCGCATATTGGGACAAAATCTTCTTGAATGAAACCTGTGCGGCCTGCCGGGAGACAGCCGTCAAAGCCGCGAGAAAGCTGCCGAACCAGGCGTCGATGTCATTCTGCCGCAGAACCGCCATCATGGCTTCGAAGCGCTCTCGCCGTTCCTCCGGCCGCATCGACAGCGCGCGGCGAATGGCGTGCCCCATGGCATCGATGTCGTGCGGGTTGACGATGAGCGCGGCATCGAGCTGCCGGGCCGCCCCGGCGAAACGGGACAGGACCAGGACGCCCGGGTTCAGCGGGTTCTGCGCCGCAACATATTCCTTGGCAACTAGGTTCATGCCGTCGTTCAACGGCGTCACGACGCCGATCTGTGCCGTACGGTACAGTCCCGCCAGGGTCGACTGGGCATAGCCCTTGTTCAGATAGCGAATCGGCGACCAGTCCACTTCGCCATGGCGGCCGTTGATCTCGCTCACCAGGGCCGCAAGCCTGGCGCGAAGCTTGTCATAGGTCGGGATGTCGGCGCGCGACGGCAGCGCGATCTGCAGGAAGGACACCTGCCGCTTCAGGTCGCGGTCGGCCTGGAACAGGCGATCGAACGCCCGCATGCGGTTCTCCAGGCCCTTCGAATAGTCGATGCGGTCGACGCCGATGGCGAGTTGGCCCGTCTGCAAGCTGGCCCGCAGACGGACGATGTCGGGGCGCCCGGCAGCCTTGAGCGCGCCCTCGGCGAACGCCTGCACGTCGATGCCGATCGGGAAGCTGGCGAGCCGCGCGCCCGTCCCGCTGACAAAACAGTCGGCATCCACCTCGAGCGCAAGCTCGTGCTCAACGTAGTCGGCGAAATTCGTGCAGTCGTCCTCGGTCTGGAAGCCGATCAGGTCGTAGTGCAGCAGCGCGCGCGCGAGATCGCAGTGATACGGCATGCTGACGAAGCTCGTTCTCGCGGGAAACGGCGTGTGCAGAAAGAATCCGACCGGCACATCGACGTTGATGCGGCGCAGCTCATGCGCGAGCGTCATGAAATGATAGTCATGGATCCATATTCTGGCGTCCGGTCGGATTAGGCCGCGCAGCGCGACCGCGAGCATGCGGTTGACTTCGCGGTAGGCCGCGTAGTCGTCGCCGTCGGTGCGGATGAGATCGGGGCGTGAATGCAGCGCCGGCCACAGGCCCGAATTGGCGAAGCCGCGGTAGAACCTGGCGTAGGTGGCGGCGGGAAGGTCGACCCGGGCGGTGGCGCCGGCGCCGGCCGTTGCCAGGGCGGTCAACGTCCCCTTGCGGTCTCGATTTGATCGCTGGACGCGGGTACCGACCCAGACGGCTCCGGAACTCTTGACCGCCTGGAGGAGCGCGGAGGCAAGGCCCCCTTCCATCGGTTTTTCGACATCAGGGTCCGCTACGCGATTGGATACCAGGACGACGGTCACGCCGCACCTCTCGAGCGATAACCGGCTCGGATGCGGTTGGTTCCGAAGCTGTGTACATTGGCCGCCATATCGACGCAGTGGCAACCGGGGGCCCTCGGAACTAAATAAAATGCCTGTCGGTTCTTATCGAATCGGCTCCCCTCGTGATTTCATCACCATCCACCCCGGGTCGTGGGGGCCGGGGCAGCCAAAGGTTAGCGGGACCGTGAGAGCGAAGGCCAGGACGACTCATGTCGCCGAGCATCTCAACCGCCGATTCCACATCGAGGATGTCTACCCCAGCGTTGATGCGGGACGTTATCCGGTCAAGCGGATCGTCGGCGAAACAGTCGAGGTGTGGGCCGATGTGTTCTGCGACGGCCATGATGTCATAGCAGCGGCCTTGGTCTGGCGGCTGGAGCGCGACACCGATTGGCGCCATGTGCCAATGCGGCATCACGGGAACGACCGATGGGCCGGTCAGTTCGTTCCCACCGATGTCGGTCGCTATGTCTTCGCCATCGCGGCATGGACCGACGTCGTCGCCACGTGGCGTCACGAAATCAAGGTGAAGCTTGCCGCCGGACAAGACGTCCGATTGGAAGCCAAGGAAGGCCGCCAGCTGATGTCTTCCCTGCGACCGCGCGACAAGGCGACCAAGGCCGCGATCGCGTGCGCGTGCGAGACGTTCGACCGGACCGGCGACGTCTCGGCGCTGCTCGCCGACGACGTGATGGCGGCCGCTGCCGACGCCCAAGAGCGCTCCGATCTGACAACCAGTGTGTTGTTTCCGCTCATCGCCGAACGGCCGATCGCCCGCGCCAGCGCCTGGTACGAGATCATGCCGCGCAGCCAGAGTCCGGTTCCCGGCCGCCACGGAACGTTCGATGATTGCATCGCCCGATTGCCGGAGATCGCCGCGCTCGGGTTCGACGTGCTCTACCTGCTGCCGATCCATCCGATCGGGCGGATCAATCGCAAGGGCCGCAACAATTCCCTCGTCGCCGGCCCGGATGACCCGGGAAGCCCCTATGCCATCGGCGCGGCCGAGGGTGGCCACGACTCGGTCCATCCCGAGCTCGGCACGCTCGACGATTTTCGCCGCCTCGTGGCTGCGTGCCGGCAGCATGGCATGGAAGTCGCGCTCGACTTCGCCATCCAGTGCGCACCGGACCATCCATGGGTGCGCGAGCATCCCGAATGGTTCAAGCGGCGGCCCGACGGATCGATCCGCTATGCCGAGAACCCGCCGAAGAAGTACGAGGATATCATCAACCCCGATTTCTATTGCGCCGATCGCGAAGCGCTATGGGCGGCGCTGCGCGACGTCGTCCTGTTCTGGGTCGAACAGGGGGTGCGCGTCTTTCGCGTCGACAATCCCCACACCAAGCCGTTTCCGTTCTGGGAGTGGCTGATCCGCGAGGTGCAGGACCGCGATCCGGGCGTGGTCTTCCTGTCGGAAGCCTTCACGCGGCCGAAGCTCATGAAGGTGCTGGCGAAGCTCGGCTTCACCCAGTCCTATACCTACTTCACCTGGCGAACCACCAAGGCCGAGCTGAGCGCCTACATGATCGAGTTGACGCAATACCCGGTGTGTGAATATTTTCGCCCCAATTTCTTCGTCACCACGCCGGACATCAATCCCTTCCACCTGCAATCGGGCGAGCCGTGGATTTTCAAGGCGCGGGTCGCACTCGCCGCCACGCTCTCCTCCAACTACGGAATCTACAATGGCTTTGAGCTGCTCGAGCATGCGCCGTTTCCCGGCAAGGAGGAGTACCTCAACTCGGAGAAGTACGAACTCAAGTTTCGCAATTGGCACAAGCCTGGCAACATCGCCGGCTACATCGGCCGCCTGAACAGAATTCGGAGAGAGAATCCCGCCCTGCTGCAGACGCGCGATTTCCGTTTCGCTCAAGTCGACGACGAGGAGGTGATCGGCTTCGTCAAGGAGTCGGTCGCGCGCGACAACGCGGTGGCGGTGGCGATCGCGTTGAGCAGCCACGGCCCGCGCCAGTTCTGGTTCCATTTCGGCGATATCGAGATCGGGCCGGAACGTCGTCGCGTCGCCTCGGTTGAAAATCTCGTGACGGGCGAGCGTCACCTCATCGAATGGGGGGGCTTACGCCTGCGCATCGACCCGGCGCAGGATCCCGCCCTGCTGTTCCGCTGCTACGCATGACGGGGACCTGTCGTGAATATCGCGCCTCAGATCAGCATCGATCGCGAAGCGGGCCATGATGAGCTCTGGTACAGGGACGCGATCATCTATCAGCTGCACGTCAAGGCCTTCGCCGACAGCAATGGCGACGGGATCGGCGACTTCGCCGGTCTGACCGATCGGCTCGGCTACCTGCACGATCTGGGCATCACGACATTGTGGCTGCTGCCGTTCTACCCGAGCCCCGGCCGCGACGACGGCTACGACATTTCCGACTACCGCCGCATCAATCCCGATTTCGGGACGATGAAGGATTTCCGCCGGTTCATCGCCGAAGCAAAGCGCCTCGGGCTTCGCGTGGTCACCGAGCTGGTGGTCAATCACACGTCCGACCAGCACCCGTGGTTCAAGCGGGCGCGGCGCAGCAAGCCGACCAGCGACGCCCGCAACTGGTACGTCTGGAGCAACAGCGACCAGAAGTACCTCGGGACGCGTATCATCTTCACCGACACCGAGAAATCGAATTGGGCGTGGGACCCGGAAGCCGGCGCCTACTACTGGCACCGCTTCTTCTCGCACCAGCCCGACCTCAACTACGACAATCCGCGCGTGCTGTGGGCGATCCTGCAGGTGATGCGCCGCTGGCTCGACCTCGGCGTCGACGGGTTCCGTCTCGACGCGATTCCCTATCTGTGCGAGCGCGAGGGAACCAACAACGAGAATCTGGCCGAGACCCACGCCATCATCAAGAAGATCCGCGCCGAGGTCGATGCCTATGCCGCAAACCACGTGCTGCTGGCGGAAGCGAACCAATGGCCGGAAGACGTCAGCGCCTATTTCGGCGACGGCGACGAGTGCCACATGGCCTATCACTTCCCACTGATGCCGCGCATCTACATGGCGATCGCCCAGGAGGACCGGTTCCCGATCGCCGACATCATGCGGCAGACGCCCGACATCCCGTCGAACTGCCAGTGGGCGATGTTCCTGCGCAATCACGACGAGCTGACGCTGGAGATGGTTACCGATTCGGAGCGAGATTATCTCTGGTCCACCTACGCGACCGACCCCCGCGCGCGCATCAATCTGGGCATCCGGCGGCGCCTCGCGCCGCTGATGGACAATGACCGGCGCAAGATCGAGCTGATGAATTCGCTGCTGCTGTCGCTTCCGGGAACACCCATCATCTATTATGGCGACGAGATCGGGATGGGCGACAACATCTATCTCGGCGACCGCAACGGCGTGCGCACGCCGATGCAATGGACGCCGGACCGCAACGGCGGATTCTCCCGCGCCGACCCGGCCAAGCTCTATCTGCCGCCGATCATGGACCCGGTCTATGGCTATCAGGCGGTCAACGTCGAAGCGCAGTCGCGCAGCCTCTCATCCCTGCTCAGCTGGATGAAGCGGCTCATCGCGGTGCGCAAGACGTCGCGCGTGTTCGGCCGCGGATCGATGACGTTCATCCGTCCCGCCAACCGCGCCGTGCTGGTCTATGTCCGTCAATACCAAGACGAGGTGCTGTTGTGCGTGGCCAACCTGTCGCGGTCCGCGCAGGCGGCAGAAATCGACCTGTCGCCCTGGCGCGGCCGCGTGCCGCACGAGATGCTCGGACGCACGCGGTTTCCCCACATCGGCGATGCGCCTTACGTCATCACACTTGCTCCCTACGGTTTCTTCTGGTTCCAGCTGCGCGAGGTGCCGGAGGGAATCGCGGAAGCGAAGCCCATGGTTCCGCCCGAGGTCGTCACCCTCGTCGTCAGCGATGATTGGCGCTCGCTGCTCGACGGCCGGACGCGCTCGAGCCTCGAGCACGATGTCCTGCCGACGTTCCTGGCCGGACGCCGCTGGTTCGCCGACAAAGGCAGCCCGTTAGTCGGCGCAAGCGTGCAAGCCGGCATCCTGTTGGAAGGCGGCAATCTCGGCGTTCTGCTGGCCTTGCTCGAGACAACGACCGGACGAGGGCAGTCGCGCTATGCGGTCCCGCTCGCGGTCAAATGGGCCCGCTTCGACAGGATCCCGTCCGGTCACACCAACACTCTCGCGGCGGTGCGCCGTTACTCGCGCGAAGGAACGCTGGTCGACGTCTGTACCGATCCGGAGTTCATCTCCCTGCTGCTGCGCAAGCTTCACGCCGGCGAGACGATCGAGGCTGGCGAGCGCCGCGTCGAATTCCGGCCGACCCAGGCGTTTGCTGACATGGCGCCGCCGACGGTCGAAAACGCGAAGAGCGTCGAAGGAGAGCAGTCGAACACGACCGCCATCGTCGACGACAGGTTTGTGGTGAAGGTTTTCCGCCGGCTGCAACCTGGCGCGCACCCCGAGGTCGAGATCGGACGGTTTCTGACCGACATCGCTCAATACAAGAACGCGCCTCCGTTCCTCGGCGCCGTGCAGCTGCAGGAGGGCGACACCGGTACGGCGCTCGCGGTCGTGCATGGCTTCGTGCAGAATCAGGGCGACGCCTGGACCGTGACCAACGCCTATCTCGATCGCTTCATCGACGAGCAGCGCGTGCTGCCCCCCGACGCGCCCGCCGGCAGCACCGAGCTCGCATCCTATCTGCACCGCATGCGCCACATCGGTCGGCGCACCGCCGAGCTGCAGAACGCGCTGGCGAGCCGCCCGGATATCCCCGAGTTCGCGCCGGAGCCGGTCACTCCCGAGGACGTGGCGCGGTGGACCGGCGTCTTGGCGCAGCGCGCGGAATCGGCCTTCGGCGAGCTGTCGCGCCGCCGGCCGGAGCTCAACGAATCCACCCGCGCATTGATCGATCGCGTCGTCGCGCCGGCGGGAGAGGTTTTGGCGCGGCTGCGCAATCTCCCGCCGACGGCGCTCGATGCGTCCAAGATCCGCCATCACGGCGACTTCCACCTGGGGCAGGTGCTGTTCGCCAAGGACGACGCTTTTATTCTCGATTTCGAGGGCGAGCCGCAGCGGAGCCTGGAGGAGCGTCGGCGCAAGGCGCCGGCCGCCCGCGACATCGCCGGCCTGGTCCGCTCGATCGATTACGCGGCCACCGCCGCGTTCGAACGGGCGCTCGAGACGTGGCCCGATGAGCACGACCGGCTGCTCAACGCCCTGGAGGATTGGAGCCGGCAATCGGCCGCGACCTTCATGGCCTCCTATCGCGAGGCCTTGATCGACCCGCTGCTGTGGCCCGCCGATGCCGCGCAAGCCGACCGCCTGCTCGACTTCTTCCTCCTGGAAAAGGTGTTCTACGAAATCAACTACGAGCTTGCGAACCGACCCAACTGGTTGCGAGTTCCCCTTATGGGCTTGCAGCGGATGCTATCGCAGAGATCGCGGCCATGACTCGTCTGTCGCCACAAGCGCTGGCAATCATCGGCGGATACCACGCCAACCCGTTCGAGTATCTCGGGCCTCATGTCGAAGACGACGAGGCCGTCGTTCGCGTGTTCATGCCGAATGCCGCGCGCGTCGCCATCGTCGATGATGTCGGACGCGAAAGCGAGCTGCCGCTGGTCCACGACGCGGGTCTGTTCGCCGGGCCGGTGGACGCGGCAACCGAGCACTATCGCTTGCGTGCGCAATTCGGATCGGACCTGGTCGAGCTGGAGGATGCCTATCGGTTCCCGCCCATCCTTTCCGATTTCGACCTCTATCTGCTGAGCGAAGGCACGCACCTGCATCTGTATGACAAGCTCGGCGCGCATCCGCTCGTGTTGGACGGAGTCCCCGGCGTCGGCTTTGTCGTGTTTGCCCCCAATGCACGCCGGGTGAGCGTCGTCGGCGATTTCAATTACTGGGACGGACGGCGCCACGCCATGCGCGTGCGCGCCAATGGGTTCTGGGAGATCTTCGTTCCCGGAGCCCGCGTCGGCGACCGGTACAAATACGAGATTCTCGGATCCCACGGCCTGCTGCCGCTGAAATCCGATCCGGTCGGCTTTGCGACGGAGGTGCGCCCGTCCACTGCTTCCGTGGTGATCGACATCAAGAAGCTTGGTCGGCCGCGACCGATCGCACAAGATGCCAACAGCGTGGGCGCGCCGATTGCGATCTACGAAGTGCATCTCGGCTCGTGGCGCCGCCGGCCGGAGGAGGGAGGTCGCTGGCTCACCTATCGCGAGCTGGCGGAGCAGCTGCCGGCCTATGCCAAGGACATGGGCTTCACCCATGTCGAGTTCATGCCGGTGAGCGAGCATCCGTTCGACGGCTCGTGGGGCTACCAGCCGACCGGCCTGTTCGCGCCGACCAGCCGCTTCGGATCACCCGCCGACTTTGCCGCCCTGGTCGATGCCTGCCACCAGGCGGGGCTGGCCGTGCTGCTCGATTGGGTGCCGGGCCATTTCCCCGACGACCCGCATGGCCTGGGGTGGTTCGACGGCACCGCGCTTTACGAGCACGCCAATCCGATGCAGGGGCGCCATCTCGACTGGAATACGCTGATCTACAACTATGGCCGCGCCGAAGTCGCAAACTTCCTGCTCGCCAACGCCCTGTTCTGGCTCGATCGCTACAGCGTGGATGGCCTGCGGGTCGATGCGGTCGCGTCCATGCTCTATCTCGACTACAGCCGGCCGCCGGGCGGCTGGATTGCCAACCGCGAAGGCGGCCGGGAGAATCTCGAAGCGATCTCCTTCCTGCGCCGCTTCAACACCGAGGTCTTCGCCCACTATCCCAAGGCGACGACCGCGGCCGAAGAATCCACCGCCTGGCCCATGGTGTCGCGCCCGGTGGACTGGGGCGGTCTCGGCTTCGGCTACAAGTGGAACATGGGATGGATGCACGACACACTGAACTACATCTCCAAGGACCCGGTCTATCGCAAACACCATCACGGCGACGTCGTGTTCGGGCTGCACTACGCGTTCTCCGAGAATTTCATCCTGCCGTTGTCGCACGACGAGGTGGTGCACGGTAAAGGCTCCATTCTCGGCCGCATGTCCGGAGATCCGTGGCAGCGTTTCGCCAACTTACGCGCCTACTACGGCTTCATGTACGGCCATCCGGGCAAGAAGCTGCTGTTCATGGGCAACGAGTTCGGGCAATCGAGCGAATGGAGCCACGACCGCAGCCTCGATTGGCACCTGCTGGAGCAGCCCGCGCATGCCGGCATCCGGGTGCTCGTGCGCGATCTCAACTGGCTCTATCGCTCGCTGCCGGCGCTGCACGAGCTCGACTGCGAGTCGGCCGGATTCGAGTGGATCGTCATCGATGACTGGCAGCACAGCGTGTTCGCATGGCTGCGCAAGGGACGCGATAGCCACGCACGCTGCCTCGTCATCGTGAACTTCACGCCGGAGGTGCGCCACGATTATCGCGTGCGGGTTCCGTTCCGCAGCAATTGGCGCGAAGCGCTGAACACCGACGCTGCCCTGTACGGCGGCAGCAATGTCGGCAACGGCGGCCTGGTTCCGGTGTTCCAGCAAGGCGACAACCTGGAGCTCAGGCTGACGCTTCCGCCGCTCGCCGCACTCTTCCTCGTTCCGGAGCTTTGAATGCGAGTCGCAGAGGGAAGGCCGTATCCCCTGGGCGCGACATGGGATGGGCGGGGCACCAATTTTGCCCTGTTTTCCGCCAACGCCAAAATGGTGGAACTGTGCCTGTTCGATCCGCACGGCCGGCGCGAGCTAGAACGCGTCGTCCTGCCGGAACGGACCGACGACATCTGGCACGGGCATCTGCCCGACGTCTCGTCCGGCCAGCTCTACGGCTATCGCGTGCACGGTCCTTACGAGCCCGACCACGGCCATCGGTTCAATGCCAACAAGCTGCTGCTCGACCCCTATACCAAGCGGCTGTTCGGACGGATCGTGTGGAGCGATGCCCATTTCGGCTATCGCGCCGGCAGCGCTCGCGCCGATCTCTCGTTCGATCGGCGCGACAACGCGCGCGGCATACCGAAATCGGTGGTAATCGACGAAGCCTTTACCGGCACCCGCGCGCCGCGCCCGCACATCCCCTGGGAAAACACGATCATCTACGAGGCGCACGTCAAGGGCCTGACGCAAGCGCGCGACGACGTGCCGCCGGCGTGGCGCGGCTTCTTCCGCGGATTGGCGGCGCCAGGCGTCATCAAGCATCTCAAGCTATTGGGTGTAACGACACTCGAGCTGCTGCCAATCCATGCTTTCGTCGACGATCGCCATCTGGTCGAACGGGGTCTGCACAATTACTGGGGCTACAACACGATCTGCTTCTTTGCCGCGGAGCCGCGCTACGCTCCCGACAATGCGATCGAGAGCTTCCGCTCGACCGTCGCCCGCCTACACGACGCTGGCATCGAGGTCGTCCTCGACGTGGTGTTCAATCACACGGCCGAAGGCAATCACCTTGGCCCGACGCTGTGCTTCCGCGGTATCGACAATGCGTCCTACTATTGGCTCGTCCCCGGCAAGGCGCGCTTCTACGAGAATTTCACCGGCTGCGGCAACGCGCTCAACCTGTCGCATCCGCGCGTGCTGCAGATGGTGATGGATTCGCTGCGCTACTGGGTCGAGGCGTACCACGTCGACGGGTTTCGTTTCGACCTCGCCACCACGCTCGCGCGCGGACCCAACGGCTTCGATGGCCGCTCCGCGTTCTTTGCCGCCGTCCGCCAGGACCCGGTTCTCGCCACCGTTAAGCTGATCGCGGAGCCGTGGGACGTGGGGCCCGGCGGCTATCAGGTCGGCGCCTTTCCGTCGGGCTGGTCGGAATGGAACGACCAGTATCGCCGCACGCTCCGGCGCTATTGGCGCGGCGAGGGCGGCATATTGGGAGAGCTCGCCGGGCGCATGACCGGCTCGGCTGACCTGTTCGACAAGAGCGGACGCGGCCCGCTCGCCGGCCTCAACCACGTCACCGTGCACGACGGCTTCACGCTGGCCGATCTCGTCAGCTACGCCGAGAAGCACAACGAGGCAAACGAAGAGGACAACCACGACGGATCGGACGACAACCTGAGCACCAATGGCGGCGTGGAGGGGCCGAGCGATGATCCGGAGATCCTGGCGCTGCGCCGACAGCTGCGGCGCAACCAGCTGTGCAGCCTGATGCTGGCGCACGGCGTTCCACTGCTGTTGGCCGGCGACGAGGTGGGAAACAGCCAGAACGGCAACAACAACGCCTATTGCCAGGACAACGAGATCGGCTGGGTCGATTGGTCGAGGCTCGAGCAGGAGGGCGAGGACATGACGCAGCTGGTGGCGCGACTGTCCGACCTGCGCCGCCGCTTTCCGCAGCTGAGCCCGCGACGCTGGGTCGAAGGCAAGCGGCCCGACGGATCCTACGGCGCGCTGTGGCTCACGCCGCAAGGGACCGAGATGACCGAGCAGGACTGGAAATTTCCCGAGGGGCGCTTTCTCGCCTATGTGCTCGAAGGCGTTGCCGACGGCGCCGCGCTGCTCATCGTGATGAACGCGGGAGCCGAGCCGATCGCGTTCAAGGTGCCTGAATGGCCGCGATGTCGCGGCTGGAAGGGGCTCATCGACACCAGCGTCGTTCGTGGCGTCTCTGGGGGCGACGTGGTTGCAGTGGGTCAGGTCGCGAAAGCGCCGGCTTGCTCCGTCCTGGTGTTCGAGGGAGCGCAATGAATGATGCGGCGCTGTTCGGCCCGCGGCTCGGTCGCGATGGCGTGACGTTCCGCCTGTGGGCGCCGGCGGCGCGCCAGGTCGAACTCCTGACCGATCGCGCCCATGTAATGCCGCGGCGCGGCGGCGGCTGGCACGAGCTCACTTTGCCGGGCGCGGCGGCCGGAACGCTCTACCGGTTTCGCATCGATGGCGAGCTCGAGGTTCCCGATCCCGCCTCCGCATTCCAGCCGCGCGACGTCTTTGGTCCCAGCGAAGTCGTCGCGCATGCGTTCAACTGGCGCACCACCGCCTGGCGCGGCCGGCCGTGGCACGAAGCCGCCTTCCTCGAGCTCCACGTCGGCTCGTTCACGCCCGAGGGGACGTTCCTCGCGGCAATCGACAAGCTCGATCACGTGGTGCAAAGCGGATTCACCGCGATCGAGCTGATGCCGATCGGCGACTTCGCTGGGTCGCGCAATTGGGGTTACGACGGCGTCCTCATCTTCGCCCCCGACAGCGCCTATGGCCGTCCCGAGGATCTCAAGACCTTGGTCGACGTCGCGCACGCGCGCGGCCTAATGGTTTTCCTCGACGTCGTCTACAACCACTTCGGACCGGAAGGAAATTATCTTGGCCGCTACGCGCCGGCATTTTTCACCGACGCACACACCCCATGGGGAGTCGCGATCGATTACCGCGTGCCGCAAGTGCGCGCGTTCGCCATCGAGAATGCGCTCGGCTGGTTGCGCCATTATCGGTTCGACGGGCTCAGACTCGATGCCGTCCACGCCATCGTCGAGCCGGGCGAGCCGTCGATCCTGGTCGACCTTAGCCGCGCCGTCGGCAAGCTTGCCGCCGAGACCGGCCGCATGATCCACCTCGTGCTGGAGAACGACGCGAATGGCGCGCGCCTGCTCGATCCGCTCGGCAATCCGCCCGACGGCTGCTATCGGGCGCAATGGAACGACGACTATCACCATGCCTGGCATGTGCTGCTGACGGGCGAGACCACCGGCTACTACGGCGACTATGCCGGTGCGCCGCACGCCCATCTGGCGCGCGTGTTGTCGTCCGGCTTCGCCTATCAGGGCGAGCCCTCGCCACATCGCGACGGCGCGTCACGCGGGGAGCCGAGCGGCGACCTGCCGCCCACCGCGTTCGTCCATTTCCTTCAGAACCACGACCAGATCGGCAACCGGCCGTTGGGCGACCGCCTCGCCACGCTGGCGCCCGACCCGGCCATCGAGGCAGCGCTTGCCGTCACGCTGCTCGCGCCCATGCCGCCGCTGATGTTCATGGGCGAGGAATGGGGCGCGACGCAACCGTTCCCGTTCTTCTGCGACTTCTCCGGCGACCTCGGCGAAGCGGTGCGCAGGGGCCGCAACGCCGAGTTCGCGGAGGCCTATGCGTCGCTCGCGGGCAAGTGGCCCGATCCGCTGGCGCAGGACACCCTTCGCTCCGCGGTTCTCGACTGGAGCGCCGGTACGCGCGCGCCGCATCGCCGGCGGCTCGCGCTCGTCCGCCGCCTCCTCGAGCTTCGCCGCAGCGAAATCGTCCCGCGGCTCCCCGGCATGCGCGGACGCGCAGCGCACGCAGAGGTCGACCGCGGCGTCATCGTCGCTCGATGGCGGCTGGGAGACGGCAGCCAGCTCTCGCTCCTCGCCAATCTCACGCCGACGAGGGTCGCGCGCCCTGATGAGATCGAGGGGCGGCCGATTTGGGGCCGCGCGCCGGCCGCGGAACTCAGGTCCTGGTCGGTGCATTGGGCGATCGGAGGAGCGTGATGGCTGCGCCGATCGCCACCTATCGCTTGCAATTGTCGGCAGCGTTGACGTTCGATGATGCGGCAAAGCTCGTGCCCTATCTGCAGTCGCTCGGCATCAGTCACCTCTATGCATCGCCGTTTCTCAAGGCGCGCGCCGGTAGTACGCACGGCTACGACATCGTCGATCACAATCAGATCAACCCGGAATTCGGCGGCGAGGCGGGCTTGGCGCGGCTGTCGCAGGTGCTGGCCGAGGCTGAGATCGGTCTGATCCTGGATTTCGTGCCGAACCACATGGGCGTCGGCTTTGCCGACAATGGCTGGTGGCTCGACGTCCTCGAGTGGGGGCAGAAATCGCCCTACGCGGCGGCCTTCGACATCGACTGGGATTTGTTGCCGCACCGGCACGGAGGCGGGGTGCTGCTGCCGATCCTCGGCACGCCCTATGGGCACGCGCTGGAGAACGGCGAGATCGTCCTCAGATATGCCGCCGACGAAGGCAGCTTCTCGGCTTGGTACTACGACCATCGCCTGCCGATCCGCCCGGACCGGTACGGCGAGATGCTTCGCATGATCGTCAATGCGGCGGGTGCCGGCAACGTGCCGGCCGGACGCCGGCTGCTCGAACTCGCCGCCCGCCATCGCGATCCGCGCGCGCCCGCGCGCGCCGACGCGCCGGCATTCAAGGCGGCGCTGGCCGCGGTTGCGGGCGGTGCCGACGTGGTCGAGCGCGGCATCCATGTCTACCGGCCGTTGGTACGCGACCCCGACAGCGCGCTGCCGCTGCACCGGCTGTTGGAGCGCCAGCACTATCGCGTCGCGCATTGGCGGCTCGCCGGCAGCGAGATCAACTACCGGCGCTTCTTCGACATCAACAGCCTCGCCGGCCTGCGGATGGAAGATCTCGAGACATTCCGTCGCGTCCATGCGCTGGTGGCGCGGCTGATCGCCGACAACAAGCTGCAGGGCCTGCGCCTCGACCACATCGACGGGCTATGGGATCCGATCCAGTATTTCCGCCGCCTGCAGCGGCTGATCCGCGCGGCGCAGGGCGCGAGCCGGCGCGAGTTCTACGTCGTCGTGGAAAAGATCCTCGCGCGCGGCGAGCGCATGCCGGAGTTGTCCGGCGTGGCGGGAACGACCGGCTACGAGTGGCTCAACGTCATCTCCCGCGTTCTCGTCGATGCTGACGGGCTGGAGCCGCTCGATCGGTTCCGCCGCGAAGCGACCGACAATCCGCGGCCGTTCCGGCAGATCCTCGAGCGCGCCAAGGGGCGCGTTCTGGACAATCTGTTGTCGAGCGAATTCACCGTGCTGGTGCGGCTTCTCGCCCGCATCGCGGCCGGGCACTATCGCACGCGGGATTTCACCATCGCCCGCCTCGAGGCGGCGCTGCGGCTGTTCATCCTCGAGTTTCCGGTCTATCGCACCTACATCGCGGCCGCGGGGCCCTCGCCCGAGGACCGCGCCACCATCGACCGCACCATCGCGGCCGCTCGCGCCCGCTGGTTTGGCCCGGACATCGAGATTTTCGATTTCCTGCGCGGCACGCTCACCCTCGACCTGGTCGCGCCGGGGCGCGCCGGCTACAGCAGCGCGCGGGTGCGGCGCTTCGCCTTCAAGGTCCAACAGTTCACCGGGCCGATGATGGCAAAGTCGCTGGAGGATACGGCGTTCTATCGCTATCACCGGCTGCTCGCGTTGAACGAGGTCGGCGGCGAGCCCGACTCCTCGGGCCTTACCGCGCGGGATTTTCACGCGCTCATGCAGGCGAGGGCCGACGACGCCCCGCACGGGCTCACCGCCACGGCCACCCACGACACCAAGCGCGGCGAAGACGCGCGCATGCGGGTGCTGGCGATCGCCGAACTGACCGACGATTGGATGACGGCGGTGACCAAATGGCGCGAGTTGAACGCGCCCCTCGCCGGGCAGGCGGGAGATCTTCGGGTGCCCTCGCTTGGTCTCGAGTACATGCTCTACCAGACGTTGGTGGGGGCGTGGCCGCTGAACGGCGTGGACGCAAGCTTCGTCGATCGAATGGAAACCTATGCAATCAAGGCCGCACGCGAGGGCAAGGTCGAGACCAGCTGGATCAATCCGGACGAAGCCTACGAGGCGGGCGTGAAGCGTTTTCTGCGGCGGATGCTTAACCGCGCGGAATCGGCGGAGTTCATGGAATCCTTCGCGGCGCTGGCGCAGCGCACCGCTTTGCTCGGCGCCTTGAACAGCCTGTCGCAGCTGACGCTGAAGGCAACGATGCCGGGCGTCCCGGATTTCTATCAGGGCACGGAACTGTGGGACCTGTCGCTGGTCGACCCGGACAATCGGCGCCCGGTGGATTTTTCCGCGCGCGCGGCCGCGCTTCACGAGCTCGGGACCGCACCGGACTGGGCGGCACTTGCGGCCGCATGGCCGGACGGTCGGATCAAGCTTGCGCTCACGCGTCAGCTGATCGCGCTGCGGAGCGCCCATGTGGCGTTGTTCGCGGAAGGCACATACCGGCCCCTCGACGTCCGAGGACGCCACCGCGACCATGTGGTGTCGTTTGCCCGCATCGCCGATCGGGACGCGGTCCTGGTCGCGGTTGGACGGCTGTTTGCCCCATTCACCCAGGGCGGCCGCCGTTGGCCCTTGGCGCAGGATTGGGATGCCGAATTGGTGCTCCAGGACTTCTCCTCCGTCCGTGACGCGCTTGCGCAGGCTCGAACCTGGCCGCAAGCGGAGGTTCCGCTCGGGCCCCTGTTCGGGCCCCTTCCGGTTGCCATTTTGCGTGCCACTCCTATACGCAGGGGAACCCCAAGGCGGGCGGTTGAGTCGGCTGGAGAGCCGGCGGTGACGGGTTGACGCCGAGGATTTGCCGGAACCCCACCGCAAACCGCGTTGCGGGCGGCGGCGCCTGCGGCGTCTCATCATGTGCACGCGCGTGGAACCCGGCCGCGCCGCGCGCGTTGCCATGGTCACAATGTGACAATCAGGCAAAGCACTTCGAGGAGGTCGCCATGGGTCTGTTTTCCAAAGACATCAAGTCGATGGAGGATCTCTATGTGCACGGATTGCAGGACCTCTATTACGCGGAAAATCAGGTCGTGAAGTCGCTGCCGAAAATGATCGACAAGACAACGGATGGCGAGCTCAAGCGCGGTTTTCAGACACACCTGAAAGAGACCGAGAACCAGGTGAAACGTCTCGAGCGCGTATTCGAGATGCATGACCGCCAAGCCCACGGCCACAAGTGTCCGGCCATCGATGGCATCATCCGCGAGGCCGAGGACGTCATGGGTGAGGTCGAGGGCGAGGAGGTGATGAATACGGCCGTCATCGCGCTGGCCCAGGCGGTGGAGCATTACGAGATCACGCGCTATGGCGCCCTGATCGCGTGGGCGCACGAGCTCGGCCATCGCCAGGATGCGAAGGTGCTCGCCGAGAGCCTGAAGGAGGAGAAGGCAACCGACGCGAAGCTCACCGCGATCGCCGAGCGCAAAATCAATCCGCGCGCGTCGCCATCGACGGCGCGCTCGGGCCGCGCGCGCAAGAAGACCGCGCGCGCAAAGACGTCCGCCAAGAAGACCACCCGCTCGGCTGCGCGCCGATCATCGAGCCGGCCGGCGCGGGGGAGGAAGTCCGCCGCCAAGCGCCGGGCCTGAGCGCGCGTCGCCTCACTCGCGCTCGATGATGGTGGCAATCGTCTTGATGCGATTGCGCACGTAGACCGGCAGCCCGCCGCTGATCGAATTGCCGGTATTGAATGAGCTGTTGCCGACCAGCACCTGCGCCGGCACTAGGTTCCGCAGCACCGGCACGGTTTCGTATTCCTTCTTTCTTTCCAGCACGTCCGACTTGACCGCGAGCGCCATGAAAGCCGTCGCCACGGTCTTGCCGGCATCTCCCGGATGCGGCTGAAACACCGCGAGGAAGCGGCCGAACTGCATGATCTGATTGACCCAGAAAATGTTCTGCTCCAGCGCGCCGGCCACGGGCGTGCTCAAGCCTGTCAGCTTGACCAAGTTGCCGTCGCCGTCGGGGGTCGGAACGAGCCGCAGCTCGCTTTGGAATTCAACGTGGTCGGCAACCGGCCTGCTGCTCTCCCTGAGCTTGTTGGCGAGGGTGATGGCGGCGGGCAGGCGTCCTTCGAACTTGTAGCGCGACTGGGTGCAAATTCCCTGCATCGGCCCGCACCAGTCGCGCCCGGGATGGCGGAGGTGGGGAAGCTCGGGATGCCGCAGCGGCATGATCTCGGCTTGCGCGATGACCCGATGCTTGATCGCCGGATCGAGCCGCTCGAGGAACTGCAACGTGGTGAAGCGCGCCAAGTCGAGGGAGGCAGGCGGCTTGCCGATCACGAAGCGCGCCTCCGCCACATACATGTGCAGCTTTTCCTTGTACGGCTTCATCACGCCGTTGACGTTGACCGTGAAGGTCGGCTCAATATAGCCCGGATAGAGGCTCAGAATCTGCTTCTGCAACGGCCGCGCCCGCGCCCAGTCCTCGAACCGGATGAGTCCGGTTCCGGGATCCGCCAGATCGTCAGTGCGATGGTCGGTGAACGCGATCGTTCTCGACTTGAGCTCCGCGGGCGCCAGTGCCGTCCCCGAGGGCGCCTCGACGATGGCAAAATCCTGCGCCCCGGCAACGGGGACGAAAGACAGAGCGGCGAGGGTGAGCGCAATTGGTGTCCGCATCTTCTTTCACCGGATTGAATGGCGATCGCCCCAGAGATAATCCGGGTCGATGCGGCGTGGCCGGCGGCCTTCGTCGCCGTGCCACCAGCGCGGCGGGCCGAACAGGCCGCTCCATGGCGGTTCCACGCGCGGGGGGTCGCGCCAGTAGGAATCGCGCGTGAACGGCCCGTTGTCGCGCTCGGCCCACCAGCCTCCGACAGTCTCGCCATCGCCATACACGCCGTAGCCGCGGAACGCATAGGCGTCTTCGCGCGGGACCAGGCGGTACTGCGTGTCCTGCACGTCGCCATAGCGACTGATGCGGAAATGCTCCAGGAACGCCCCCCGGGTCGGGCCCGCCAAGCGTTCGCCGGTGACGAGATCGATCGGCAGCGCGGCCAACTGGCGCTGCGCCTCGACCGATGGGGGGCTGAGCGCGGTGCGCGGCGCGTGATGAGTCCAGGCCGCCTGGATGATCGGCTCGAAGATCGGGATCGCGACCTTTGCGCCGGTCTGCCCGGACCCGAGCGTGCGGCGCTTCCCGTCGGCATTGTCATAACCGACCCAGACCGCCACCGTTACGTCGTTGGTGAAGCCCACGAACCATGCATCGTTCTCGTTGTCCGTGGTGCCGGTCTTGCCGGCGACGAACGGGGCAAGATGCCGGATGCCATGCGCTGTTCCTCGCTGCAGCACGCCCTGCAGGATGGTCTTGAGCTGATAGAAGGCGACCCGGTCGGCCGAGCCGACCCAGATCGAGGAGCTCGGTGCGTGCTGATAGACGGTCTGCCCATTGCGCTCGACCGATTCGATCGAATGCGGCGCCGGGCGCACGCCCTCGTTGGCGACGGCAGCGTAGAAGGCTGCGAGGTCGATCAGCCGCACTGGCTGCGCGCCGAGCACGAACGGATAGTAGCGCACGCAGTCCTTGTAGATCTGCGCCTCCTGCGCGAGCTCGCAGATGCGATCGAGACTGTGTGCGGGCTCCGGCTCGATGCCGCCGTCGAGCAGGCGCACCGTCACTAGGTTCTTGGAATTCTCCAGCGCGCGCCGCAACGTGATGACGCCGGACGCGCCGTTGTCGTAGTTCTTCGGCGTCCAATAATCCCGTTCGCGCGCATAGCTGGCGGTTGCAATCGGCGGCAACGTCAGCGGCGCGTCCAGCACCAGCGTATTGGGCTGCAGGCCCCCGCGCAGTGCCGTCAGGTAGATGAGCGGCTTGATGGCCGAGCCCGGCTGGCGCTGGGCCTGCGTCGTGCGGTTGAGCTGGCTCAGCGGATAGGAGAAGCCGCCGGCCATGGCGAGGATGCGGCCGGTTCTGTTCTCGAGCACCAGCGCCGCGCCCTGGACCGTAGGTCGGATGCGCAGCTCGGCCCGGGCCGAGTTTTTTCCCTTCGCTTCCGCCACCCGGACGTAGATCACGTCATGCAGCGAAAGCGTGCGCCGAATGCCGGCGTTCCACGTCATGAGCGGCAGCACACGCCCATCGCTCAAGCCCACGCGGATCGTCTCGCCGGTGTTCTTGGCCCGCGCCTTCTCGACCACGATCGCCGGTGTCCAGTGTACGTCGTAAAGCGGCAGGCGGGCACCCTTCAACGCGGTCTGCCACGGCGGCGCGCCCGCTTTCTGCTCGGCGGCGATGCGGCCGATCGCCTCGGCCAGGTTCGCCTCCGCGCCCTCGAACCGGAACCGACCGGTGTTGAGCTCGTAGCGCGCCAGGCCCTCCTGCAGGGCCGCCTCGGTTGCGCGCTGTAAGCCGGGGATGACGGTCGAGCGCACCACGTAGGATGACGCCGTGAGGGCCTCGATGCCGGCGCTCGCCTTGGCCTCGCGCACGAATTGGTCGAGGAGGTAGAAGCCGGTGTTGCGCCGCGACCGGTCGTAGGCCGCAAGCGCCGGCAATTGTCTCGCCGTCTCATCGACTTCGCCGACAACCCCATCCTCCTTCATGCGGTTGAGGACGTAAGCCAGGCGTTCGCGCGCGCGGGCCGGCTGGCGCTCTGGGCTGAAGTAGTTCGGGCCCTTGGTGAGGCCGGCGAGAAGCGCGCCCTCGCTCAGGGTGAGGTCCTTGGCGGACTTGTCGAAATAGCTGCGCGCCGCCATCTCGACGCCCCACGCGCCGCGGCCGAGATAGATGGAATTGAGGTAGAGTTCCAGAATCTCCGCCTTGCTCAGCGTGCGCTCGATGCGCGACGCCAGGATGATCTCCCGCATCTTCCGCTCGTAGGTGACGTCGGCGCCCACCAGTAGGTTCTTGGCCACCTGCTGGGTGATGGTCGATCCGCCCTGCGGGCGTCCCGGCTGCGTCAGGTTGCCCACGAAGGCGCGGATCAGGCCGCGCTCGTCCACCCCCTTGTGCTGAAAGAACCGCTTGTCCTCCGCCGCCACGAAAGCCCGCTGCACGTGCTCGGGGATCTCGCTCAGCGGCACCCAGATGCGGCGATGCTCGGGCTCGGAAATCTCGGCGAAGCGCTCGCCCTTGGCATCGAACACGACAGTCGTGCCGGGCAGCTTTTTCTCCTTCAATTGCCTGTGATCGGGCAGGTCGGCGATGGCGTGGTTGTAAAAGCGGATGACCTCGCCGACATCGACCGGGGACTGGGCGACCGACTCGTTCTTGCAGAACTGCCGGTAGGCGGTGATGAGGTCGCCGAAGCTCAAGCCCCGCAACGCCTTGATGTCCGTGGTCAGCGCCTGGGGATCGTCCATGGCGGTGGCGATCAGGTCGTCCAGGTTGATGTCCTCGATATCGAACGCCTTGCGCATCTGCGCGCAGCCATCGCGCAGGATCTTGACGACAGCGACCTGATCGCCGACCGGATCGAATTCCGGCTTGATCGCATCCGGCCGGGTGGTGACCTGGCTCAACACGAGTGCGGTCGCGAAAATCTTGACCAGGATGGTGCTCATGGAGGACCTAAGGCGTGCCCGCGGCCGCCGCGATCGATCACAACGAAACAAAAAGGCTGTTTTGGGGAGGAAAGTTCCTCAAAAGTCGCGACAAATGTCACATCGGCAACGCTTTTTAGCACAACTTCCACCTACTGAAGCTTAAGGCCCATCAGGCCGGCGATCAGATTGCGCTGGATCTGCGAGGTGCCGGCCGCGATGGTGGAGGCACGCGAATCACGGAAATGGCGCTGCATGTCGAATTCCATGGTGTAGCCGTAGCCGCCGAGGATCTGCATGCCCAGATTGGCCACCTTGGCGTAGGTCTCCGACGACAGGAGCTTGGCCATCGAGATTTCCTTGAGCGCGTCCCGGCCGGACGCGACCATCCAGGCGGCGCGCCACATCAGCGTGCGCGCGGCCTCGACCTCGGTCGCCATGTCGGCCAGCATATGGGCGATCGCCTGAAAGCTGCCGATCGGCCGGCCGAACTGCTTGCGCTCCTTGGCATAGGCGAGCGCAAGATCGACCACCGCCTGGGCGGCGCCGCAATTGCCGGCGGCCGAGCACACGCGCTCCACCTGCAGGCCGGACATGAGGCAGTCCCAGCCCCCGTTCTCGCCGCCGATCAGCCGTTCCGCCGGGACGCGCACGTCGTTGAAGAAGATCTCGTAGGTGCCGGTGCAGCGCCGGCCCAGCATATCGAGCTTGCGCAGCTCGAGCCCGGGCGCCGTGTTGTCGACCAGGAACAGCGACATGCCCTGGCGATAGTGCGCCTTGGTGTCGGTCTTGACGTAGGCGTTGATCACCGCGCCGCGCGCGCCGGCGCCGCTGGTCCACAGCTTCTGCCCGTTGATGACGAAATGGTCGCCGGCGCGCCGCGCGGTCGTCCGCATCGCGCCGACGTCGGAGCCTGCTTCCGGCTCTGAGATCGAGATCGCCATGCGCACCTCGCCGGACAAGAGCCGGGGCAGCCAATAGCGCTTCTGCTCATCCGACGCCTTGCGCAGGAGATTGAGGCCGCAGAACGTCGAGCCGGCGAACGCCATATAGAAGTCGGCGCTCTTGCGCGCGAGCTCCTCAGCAATGATCACCATATCGATGACGCTGCCGCTCAAGCCCCCGTACTCCTCAGGGAACGGCAGGCGCAGCAGTCCGGCTTCCACCCAGGCCTCGTACAGCTCGTAAGGGTAGGCCTGCTCACGATCGAGCCGCCGCACGTAATCCGGCGTCGCAATCCGGTCCATCAGCTTGCGGACGCTGTCGCGCAGCATCGCCTGCTCGTCGGTGAAGCTGAAATCCATCACGGTCCCCCTGAAACGACCAGAAGCACGTCGAGCGCCAGCACGCCCTCGGGATAGACCACCAAGGGATTGATATCGATCTCGGCAGCCTCCGGTCGCGCGCGCAAGAACGCGCCGATTTTCATGATTGTCTCCGCAACCGCATCGACGTCCGTCGGCGGCCGGCCGCGGCCACCGCGCAGCAGCGCTATCCCCTTGAGCTTCGCGATCTCACCGGCAATGGCCTCGTGGGCAAGACCGGGCGGCATCAGCCGCACATCGTGCAGCGCTTCGACCCAGATGCCGCCGAGCCCGACCATGGTCACCGGCCCCCAGTCGGGATCGCGTCGCCCGCCCACAACCATCTCGACGCCGGGCGGCGCCATCGCCTCGACCAGGACGCCTTCGAGCGCAAGGCCCGGCCGCGCAGCGGCGACGTTCGCCCGCAGGCGCCACCATGCCTCCCCGAGCCCATCCGCATCAGCGATACCGACAACGACGCCGCCGGCCTCGCTCTTGTGTGCAAGCTCAGCCGCCTGGGCCTTGAGGACAACCGGATAGCCGACGGCTTTGGCGATCTCCAGCGCCGCGGCGAGATCTTGCGCCAGGCCTCCGCGCGGCACCGGAATGCCGAGCCGAGACACGATTTCCTTGCCGGCGAACTCGGGCAGGACACCGTGCTGCGACAGCACAAGGTCCGCGATGATGACCTCGGTCGTGCGCTCGGCTGCGGCTGCCCGCTGACGGCCATAGGCGGTCGCATGCGCCATGGCGCGCAGCGCCCGTTCGGGCGAACGGAACACGGGCACGCCTTGGTGGCGGAACGAGGAGACGAAGTCCGCCGGCAATGGACCCTCGTCGACCATCACGGCCACGGCGACCGGCTTGTCGGCGCCGGCTAGCGCCGGCAGCAATGCCGCGACCTTGGCCATCGCCTGGCTCGGTCCGCCCGGCACGATCGAAACGACGACGCTGCCCATTCCGGGATCAGCCAGGAGGTGTGCCGCCGCATCGGTGAAGATCGATGGCTCCTTGATGGTCTGGCCGGTGGTGTCGAGCGGATTGTCGATCACCGCATAGGGTGGCAGCGCCGGGCGCAATGCCGCCAGCGTCTCGGCCGTGGGCCGGGGTAGGTCGAGGCCGATCGCCTCGCAGAAATCGAGCGCGAAGCCCTTGAACGCGCCCGAGTTGGTGATCACCGCGGCGCCGCTCGTCGGCGGCCGAAACCGCACCAGGATCTCGGCCGTGTCGATCAGTTCCTCGATCGTGTCCACCAGCACCACGGCATGCCACCGCACCAGGCTCGTCATGATGGCGTGATCGCCGGCGAGCGCGCCGGTGTGCGTGCGCGCCGCCTCGCGCGCTCGGGTGAGCCGGCCGGGATGCATCAGCACGATCGGCTTTCCCCGCTCGCGGGCGCGGTCGGCAACCGCGAGAAACCGGCCAGGCTGCCGGATTTGCTCGGCGAACATCACGATCGCGCGCGTCGACGCATCGTCGACCAGGAAGGCAAGGAACTCTTCCGAGGAGAACCCGGCTTCATTCCCGGTGGAAACGATATGGGAGAGGGCCAGGCCTTTGCCCAGCAATGCCGCGCGCAAGGCTGACAACATGGCGCCGCTTTGCGCGACGACGCCGATGGCGGGCGCGTCGCCGCAGTCAAGCGGCGTGAGCGGCTCATAGGTGAGCGGCACGCCATCGTGGTAGTTCACCAGCCCGATGCAGTTCGGGCCGCTCAAGGCCAGGCCGCCCTGCCGCGCCAGCTCGGCGATCGCATCCTGCTCCGCCCGGCCTGCCGCGCCGGTCTCGGCAAAGCCCGCCGCGTAGATGAGGGCGGCGCCCACCTCGCGCCGTACGCACGCCGCGACCGCATCCTTGATGCCGCCCCCGGGCAGCGCCAGCACCGCCACATCGATGTTTTTCGGGAGGTCGTCGACCGAGGCCACGCACGGCCGCCCGTTGATCTCGCTGCGGCTGCGACTGACGAGGTGGATGTCGCCGCCATAGGCGAAGCGCTCGAGGTTCGCCAGCACCGCGCCGCCGATCGATCCCGGGTCGGGCGCGACGCCGACGATGGCGATGGAACGCGGGCGCAACAGCCGGCCGACGGCCGACGGTCGCTGGTCAGCGGTCACGCTTGTAGGCTCCGAGCCCGGGCTTGTAGCTCTTCTCGTCGATGAACTGCGACATGCCCTGGTCGCGACCCCGCTCCGGATCGAGAAAGCGCGACTGGTCGATCTTGGCGAAGAGATAATCCTCCGCGTCGTCCCACGACATATCGAGCACGCGGCGATAGGCGTGCTTCGCGGCCTTCAGCACCGTCGGATTCTTCTCCATCAGAATCTTGGCGAGCTCGATCGTCCGGGGGCGCAGCCGCTCGCGCGGCACCGCTTCATTCACGAGGCCGATCTCCGCCGCGCGCCGCCCGTCGAAGGCCTCACCGGTCATGATGTAGTACAGGGCATCGCGGTGATTGATCATGCCGGACACCGCCTTGGTCACGATCCCCGCCGGAATGATCCCCCAATTGATCTCGGAAAGCCCGAACTTCGCGTCCTCGGCCGCGATCGCCAGGTCGCAGGAGGTCAGCGGCGTGAAGGCGCCGCCAAAGCACCAGCCATTGACCATGGCAATCGTCGGCTTGGCGTAGTAGCGCAGTCGGCGCCATTGCCATTGGGCGTTGACGCGGAAGATGCGCGCGCGCTCTTCCGGGCTGAGCGGATCGGTCGCGCGGAAGTATTCCCTCAGGTCCATGCCGGCCGAGAACGACTCGCCCGCCCCGGTGAGCACCAGGACCTTGCAGCGTTCGTCGACTTCGAGCTCGTCGATAGCCGACAGCATTTCTCCGGCGAGGGCCGGGCTGATGGCGTTGCGCTTCTCCGGACGGTTCATCGTGACCCAGGCGATACCGTCCTCGAACGCGACCAGAACATTATTGCCGCCGGGTATTGGCCGGGTGCTGTCGGCTTGTTGCCCGTTCTTGATCGTCATCGAGCTCTCCCCGAAAACCAGCGTCCTGTATCGGCCCTGGGAAAATGACGGTCAAGCGGCAGGCAGAGCGGCGGCTTGGCATGTCCGGCATGATCGGTGCGCTTTTCGTTGTCGCGGAAGGCACTTGCTCTTGGCCCGCGTGCGGTCGAGTATGACGCGGGCGCGTAACCCGGTGATCTGGCGCGGGCTGAGCATGGACCTGAAACGGGTCTCCGCAGGCAGGAAACCGCCGCGCGACCTTCACGCGGTGATCGAGATCCCGCTCGGCGGCGTGCCGGTGAAATATGAGATCGACAAGGAGTCCGGCGCGCTGTTCGTCGACCGTTTCCTCCACACGGCGATGTTCTATCCCGGCAATTACGGTTTCATCCCGCACACGCTCTCGGCCGACGGCGACCCGTGCGACATCCTTGTGGTGAGCCAGGTCCCCGTGGTGCCGGGCGCGGTCATTCGCTGCCGACCCGTGGGCGCGCTGGTGATGGAGGACGAGGCGGGCGGGGACGAGAAGATACTCGCGGTGCCGGTCGAGGCGCTGCATCCGTTCTATACCGGGGTGCAAAGCTACCGCGACCTGCCGCCGATCATGTGCGAGCAGATCGCGCACTTCTTTCAGCACTACAAGGATCTCGAGAAGGGCAAATGGGTGACGATCGTGCGTTGGCTCGACGCCGGCGATGCCGAACGGCTGGTGCTGGAGGCGATCGCGCGGGCGAAAGAATAGTGTGGTGTTGTCCCAGGCGCAGCGTTATGGCTTGCTGTTGCCTGCGGCATCGTATTTCAGGCCGTTCCCAACCCACCGACGCTTCAACCTCTGCAAGGCGGCTTCATGCGCGACCGCGCGCCGCCCACCGCAAGTGAGTAGGCCTCCATGCGTCTTGCAACCTATGAAGTGAATGGCCGCGTGAGCTATGGCGCCGTGACCGGCAGCGGCGTGGTCGATCTCGGCCGCAAGCTCAAGGCTCCCACCTTGCTCGATCTGATCCGGGCGCAGGCGACCGGCGTGGCAGACGCCGGCGAGGCGCGCGCGGCCGCGACCGCCAAGGCCGACCATGCGCTCAACGACATCACGCTCCTGCCGCCGCTGCCGGGCGCGGAAAAGATCATCTGCGTCGGCATCAACTACGCGGACCGCAATGCCGAATACAAGGACAAGCGGCAGGCGTCGAAATATCCCAACCTGTTCGTCCGTTTTCCCGGGTCGTTCGTCGGCCATGACCAGCCGCTGGTGCGGCCCAAGGTGTCGGACAAGCTCGATTACGAAGGCGAGATCGTGCTGGTGATCGGCCGTGAAGGCCGCAACGTGCCGCGCGAGCGCGCCCTCGACATGGTGGCCGCCTTCACCCTGGCCAACGAAGGCACCATTCGCGACTGGGTGCGGCACGGAACGCTGAACGTCACCCAAGGCAAGAACTTCGACCGTTCGGGCAGCATGGGGCCGTGGATCGCGACGGCCGACGAGGTCGATCCGCGAAAGCCGCTGCACCTGACGACGCGCGTCAACGGCGCGGTGCGCCAGGACGACACGACCGAACGCCTGATCTGGGATTTCCCCGAGCTGATCCGCTACATCACCATGTTCACCACGCTGAAGCCCGGCGATCTCATCCTCACCGGCACGCCTACCGGCTCCGGCAGTCACGCCGACCCACCGGTATGGCTCAAGCCCGGCGACGTGCTGGAGATCGCCGTGCCGGAGATCGGGGTGCTGCGCAACACGGTCGTCGACGAGACATGATGCCCGCCGTCTGGTTCCCTCGATTGCGCTAACCAAAGGACCAACGGCCGATGGCCAAGTTGCCGCTCACCTTCGCCTGCGCGCTCTATGACCGGATGCAGCCGCTCTATACGGGCGAGGTGCAGGTCGAAGGCATCGATCTCAATTTCATCGCCATCGACGAGCCGCGTCCGATCTTCGACCGCATGTCGGGCGGCCAGGAGTTCGACGTCGCCGAATATTCGAGCTCGGAATTCATCCAGCGATTCGCCAACAACCAGTGTCCCTTCGTGGCGATCCCGGTGTTCCCGTCGCGGGCGTTCCGCCACGGCTTCATCGCCGTCCATCGCCAGGCCGGCATCAAGAAGCCGAAGGACCTCGAGGGCAAGCGCGTGGGCGTGCCGCTCTATACGATGACGGCCGCGATCTTCATCCGCGGCCTGCTGCAGCACGAATACGGCGTCGACCTGTCGAAGATTCATTGGGTCCAGGGCGCCATGAACACGCCCAACGCCCACGGCAGCCCGACCGTGCTGCCGCTGCTCAAGCCGGTCGCGATCGAGGAAAATCGGTCCGGCAAATCCATGAGCGACTTGCTCGAGCTGCGCGTCGTCGACGCCACGCTCGGCACCAGCCTGCCCGACGCGATCCGCCACAATCCGGAAATCGCGCGCCTGTTCCCGGACTACGAGAGGCTGGAGAAGGAATATTACCGGCGCACGCGCATCTTCCCGATCATGCATCTCGTCGCCATTCGCCGCGACGTGTACGAGAAATATCCCTTCGTCGCGACCAGCCTGTACGACGCCATGTGTCGGGCCAAGGACATTGCGCTCGAGAAAATGTTCAATCTGCGGGCGCTGCGCTACATGACGCCGTGGCTGATGCGCGACATCGACGAAATCTACGATATCTTCGGCGGCGATCCGTGGCCCTATGGGGTCGAGCCGAACCGCCCGACGTTGCGAGCACTGGTGCAATACCTGGCCGATCAGCATTTGATCGCAGCGCCCGTTGCGGTGGACGACCTGTTCGTGCCCACCTACGGATGACGGAATGATCGCGCCTCCCGTCCCGGCCTTTTCGGATCAGCGTCATGAGCAGCCTCGATAGCGTCATCCAGGACCTCGTCATCGCCAATCGCATTCTCGCCAAGGAGGAGGTGGTCGATGCCTATGGTCACGTCAGCATCCGCCATCCCGACAACCCGAAGCATTTCTTCATTGCGCGTTCGCTCGCGCCCGATCTGGTCGAGCGCGACGACATTGTCGAGCTTGGCCTCGACGGGCAGCCGGTGCGCGATGAGACCCGCGCGCTCTATCTCGAGCGGTTCATTCACGCCGCGATCTATGAGGCACGCCTGGACGTGCAGGCGGTGGTGCACGCCCATGCGGAGGACATTCTGCCATTCGGCGTCGCTCAGGCGACGCCGCTCCGGCCGGTCATCCACTCAGGCAGCTTCATCGGCGCGCACGTGCCGGTATGGGACATCGCCGACCGTTTCGGCGATACCGACCTGCTGGTGCGCAACATGGATCACGGCCGCGACTTGGCGCGCGCACTCGGCGATAACAAGGTCGCGCTGATGCGCGGCCACGGCTTCGCCTCCGCCGGCCGCTCGCTGATCGAAGTCGTCCGGCTGTCAGTCTATCTGCCGCGCAACGCGCGCGCACTCATGCAGGCCAAGCAGCTGGGCGGGGATATCAGATATCTGTCCGACGGTGAAATTGCCGCCCGCGCGGCCGGCTACAGTCCGTACTCCCCGGAAACCTGGCGCGCCTGGGAATACTGGGCCAACAAGGCCGGCTGCGGTCAGCTGGTGACGCGGCCGGACGGCAAGCACGAGCACAAGCAAAAGGGCTGAGGCGATGAAGCTCGCAAGCTATGTTGTCGACGGTCGGTCGTCGTTCGGCGTCGTCACCGCCGACGGCGTCGTCACCATGAACGGCCGCACCAGGCACGCGACGTTGCGCGGCGTGCTGGCGGCCGGTGCGCTCGACGAGGTGAGGCGTGCCGCGCAGGAGCTCGCGCCCGATCACAAATTGTCCGATCTGCGCTTCCTGCCGGCGATTCCGGATCCGGGCAAGATCCTGTGCACCGGCATCAACTACCGCTCGCATGCGGCCGAGACCGGCCGCGACATCCCCAAGGCGCCAAGCATGTTCGTGCGCTTCGTCGATACGCTCGCCGGTCACGAGGGCGAGATGATCCGGCCGCAGGTCTCGGAGTGCTTCGATTTCGAGGGCGAGCTGGCAGTGGTGATCGGCCGCGCCGGACGCCACATCAAGGCGGAACGCGCGCTCGAGCATGTGGCCGGTTACACCTGCTTCGTCGACGGCAGCGTGCGCGACTATCAGAAGATTTCCGTCACCTCGGGAAAGAATTTTCCCGCTACCGGACCGCTCGGACCGTGGATCGTGACCACCGATGAGATTCCCGATCCGTCGCGCCTGACGCTGACCACGCGCCTCAACGGAACCGAGGTGCAGCACTCGGGCACCGATCTGCTCATCCACGCGGTTCCCGAGATCGTCGCCTTCTGCTCCGATTTCACGGCGCTCTCACCCGGCGACGTCATCGCCACCGGCACGCCGGAAGGCGTCGGTCATCGGCGCAACCCGCCGCTGTGGATGAAGGCCGGCGACGTGCTGGAGGTGGAGATCTCCGGCATTGGTACGCTGCGCAGCCGGGTGGTGGATGAGCGGGTCTAATCGGTTTTGTTTGTTGGTCATTCACTTGAAACTGCGCTAGCCTTTTCGATCAATTGGTCGAAGCAATAGCCGTCGGCTATTCGATCAATTGAATCAACAATGGGAGGGGCGGATGGCGCAGCATCACGGCGCGGTTACTCGTCGCCGATTTGTCCAGACGAGCGGGGCAAGTTCTCTGGCATTGGCCGGACTTGGTTTTGTGCGCGCCAGTCGGGCGCAAGCGCTCAAGCCCAATATCGTTTTCATCATGGCGGACGACCTCGGTTACGCGGACGTCAGCTGTTATGGCCAGCGTGACTACACGACACCGAACATCGATCGCCTGGCGATCGAGGGACTGCGGTTTACCCAGGCTTATGCGAATTCCTCGGTTTGCTCGCCGACGCGAACGGCCCTTGCTACCGGACGCTATCAATACCGTCTGACCGTGGGCCTGGAGGAGCCGCTCAATCTGCAAAGCCCTAAAGGAATCGGTCTGCCGACCGATCACCCGACGTTGCCATCGCTGCTGAAGAAAGCAGGCTACGCAACGACGCTGGTTGGCAAATGGCATCTGGGCTTTCTGCCGGACTTCAGCCCCCTCAAAAGCGGCTACCACCACTTCTTTGGCATCTGGGGCGGCGCCTCGGACTATTTCAATCACGGACCCAAATCGTCGGCGCCGCTTTATGAGCAAGAGGTGCCGGTCGAGCGCCTCGGTTATATGACCAATCTTCTCGGTGACCGGGCGGTTCAAACGATTGAAGGCTATGCCGGATCGAAGGAGCCGTTCCTGTTGAGCCTCCATTTCACCGCGCCGCATTGGCCGTGGGAGGGCCCGGACGACGAGGTGGAGTCGAAACGCATAAAGAACCTCATGCATCGTGACGGCGGCACGCAGAAAACCTACATCGCCATGATGCAAAGCCTGGACGCTAACATAGGCCGGGTTCTGCAGGCTTTGGACGTTCGCGGTCTCGCCGGGAACACGATCGTGATCTTTACCAGCGACAATGGCGGCGAGCGCTTCTCCAAGATATGGCCGTTCAGCGGGATGAAGGGGGAGCTTCTCGAAGGCGGCCTTCGCATACCAGCCATCGTGCGCTGGCCGGGCCGAGTGGCGGCGGGCTCGGTGTCGCAGCAGGTAACTATCTCCATGGACTGGATGCCGACACTGCTGGGTGCCGCCGGCGCCCAACCGGACCAGGCTTATCCGCCGGACGGCGAGAATTTGTTGCCGACGTTGATCAACCGCGCAGCGCCGCATCCGCGCAAGTTGTTCTGGCGCTTCAAGGCCGGGGCACAGCGCGCCGTTCGCGACGGCGACTGGAAGTACCTGCGGATTGCCGGCAACGAGTTCCTGTTTGACGTCGACAAGGATCCCCGCGAGCGAGCGAATCTCAAGGAGAGGCACAAAGACGTTTTCGATCGCCTCAAGAGCGACTGGGAAGTTTGGAACGAGACGATGTTGCCGGAACGCGATCGGCCGGCCAACTACTCTCAACCCGGCCACTTGCTGGCCGACCATTACGGTGTGACTAACCCGGAAACCCCTAGCCCAGCGGCCAGCGCCGTCTCGAGATGGCGGCTTTGGTCAGTACGCGAAGCCCGCCCCAGGTTTCAGCTGAGGCGGGCTCTCAAGGGAAGCCAACCAAGGTCTCATAGGCTACGACACCAATTCCACCACGGTGCCGTCACGGCGGCCCTGCGCCCGGTAATGGCCGATGTTCTTCAGCAGCGCGGCATCCGACACCGCGTAGAGCACGGCGTCGCTCTTGCCGGTGTTGATGTGGCGGCGCCAGACGAAATTCGGCACCACGAAAATGTCGTTGACATCCCACTCGAAGCGCTTGTCCGCGATCTCGGTTGCGCCCCTTCCCTCGATCACCACGTAGAACGTGCTGCAGGTCTCGCGCTTGAATTTCGTCTCCTCGCCCAGGCGCAGCAGCTGCGCCGAGTAATTCAGCGTCTTGAACACCGGCTCCCCCGGC